>Ga0306925_10004492_pt1 | contig 12616 bp, 13 predicted proteins | sample flu12Cox44000176_FD_203755 | JGI IMG/M metagenome (GOLD analysis project Ga0306925, IMG submission 203755) | Lab enrichment of tropical soil microbial communities from Luquillo Experimental Forest, Puerto Rico - flux8day.12C.oxic.44.000.176 (v2)... | ecosystem: Environmental > Terrestrial >...
GCTGATCGATGCCGATCCGGCCAAACTTCCACCAATGGCCGCCTGACTAGTGACCACCTCAAACTCCATCTCGATTTACACCACCTTGACGGACGTGACCCTTGAACGAGCGAACAATAATCTCGACTTGCTGACGATTTCCAGGTGGCTGGCCTTTGAACAGCCATAGATTGATCTGAGCCCGAAGCGGTTGGTCGCCTATGTAGTTCACCGGATCACTCGGCTGGTATAGCCAAGCTGCGAACTGACCGAGATCGTCGTCGCGGTGGCCATGCAGCGATTGGAATGTCACGCTGTTCGAACGCCAAGTGAATCTTTGCGTTGTGTAGTCGCCGCTTAGCTCGACGGCGAAGCGCTGATAAGCACGGTTGAACCCCTTTCTCGCCGGCCAGACCGTGTAATTCCCGATCGGCACGTTGGGATTGCCCCATTTGGCGAACTCGATATCGATCTCGTGCGTACCGTCTGGGCCAACATCGGGCGACGGGTAGTTGAATAGTCCCAACACGACGTTGGGATCGAGCTTGTCAGTGCGCCCGGTCACCCAGAACTGATAGCGGCCGAAGCCGAGCCGTTCCACCATCGAGACTTGCGAGCAATGCCAACGGCCCCCGCGGTTGGTCAGTGCGAGGTGGAGATAGCCCTCTCGGTCGAGCCAGACATTGTCTTGTTCCCAGCTATTCGGGCCCGGACCTATATTGCTACCCGATTTTACCGTCCAATTGTATCCGGCGAAAGTTATGGTCTTGGCCGCGGTGGAGGAGCAAAGTGCAGTCAACAGAGTCCCAACCAAGAGTAGATGGCTCATCTTCATTTTGAGTTCCTCAAGAGGAGAATCGCTTCACCGGGCGACAGATACTGCAATGAAATCGCTGCGGATCGAAGATTTCTGTCGTGGCCTCCTTTGCGCATCGTGCTGATACCATTTTTGTGATGCTGATGATCTTTGGTTAGACCAAGCCTCCGGCGCTTCGTCACCGAGAATATCGATTTCGCTAGTCCGCTGCGGGGCTCTCAGCGGTCACCGCAACCCACCAGAACGAGCAATGTTAAATTAACCTTTCGCACGCAATCTGCCTGAGGTTGGCCTCCATCAGATGCCCATGCGTTCGTTGCTCAGGAAAGCCATAAACTCCGTAAATCGAGATGAACGCAGCCCATCAAGGCAGAGTGCTTGCACCGACCGCCGAACTTGTATCGGTATCGTCGATAGCCGGTAAAGGCCTGCGCTCTCCAAAGCAGGACCGTAGATTCCGTTGCCTTGTTGAAAACAGCTCGTGGCGGTCACTGCCGGTTCTTGAGGATGTGGATTATAGCCTCGATCCCAGAGTCGAATCCGACCTCATTCTTGTCCCGGGCGATCCGGAAGCATCCGCGATCGGGGAGCTTCTAGGGCAAGGGAGTAGTCCGGCGCCGGTCATCATCTCCCAGTCTTCGGCGCTTGGGGCACGGGCCGACCTCGTTCTCTCCGACTGGAGCGCCTCATCGCTGTCAGCGGCCATTCACTCCGTTGCGCCCGTTGTGACCCGAGTCGCTGAGCTCCCGCGCTTGCCGTTTGGGCCGGACCGTGATGGGCTTTCCGTGTTGGCGTTGGCCTATACTCGCGAATGTTCGCTTTCACCGATACTGCGGCCCGATGAGCCGGCCATCGTGGTCTATCCCCAATTATTCGGCATCAGAAATCCCCGCGCTGTGCTCGAGGGGCTGGCAGAAGCTGGGAGGCTGCGTCGCCAATTCTTTGAGCGCCTGCACCTCTGTCAATATTGTGACTCATCCCGTCTGCATGCGCGCGAAGTCTGCATGAGATGCCACTCGAGCCACCTCTCGGAGCGTTCGCTAATCCACCACTACAGGTGCGGCTGGCAGGCGGTACAGTCCTCATTCGAAGTCAGCCATGGTTATGTCTGTCCGAAATGCCGAAAAGAGCTTCGGCATTACGGGGTGGATTACGACAAGCCCGGCAGGGTGATGTGTTGCGAGTCCTGCGGCGAGACCATGAGCGAGCCCGACGTCGGGTTCCTCTGCCTCGATTGCTTGCGATTTACGTCCGGTGATCGTGCCGGCTTCAAAGATTGGTTTTGCTACGATCTGCTGCCGGATGGTGTTGCAGCGCTCAAGATCGGACGACTTCCCACCACACACTCCATCGATGACGGGCGGCGCGGACGCACGCTTCGCGATTTCAGATTACTGGTGAGCCACAGCCTTTTCGTCGCTCAGCGCACTGGCCGGCCATTATCCGCGGCGAGATTAAAGATCGACATTGCGGATTTAGCAGAAAAAATTGGGCAGCGCGAGGTAGACGCGGTTTGCGAATTGATCCGCGATATAGCAGTCCACAATATTCGAGAGTATGACATCGCGGCGACCCTGGCTGACACAGTATTGGTTTGCATGCCGGAAACCGATGAAGCGGCTGCCAAGGTCGTTATTGACCGCATCCAGCGCGCGATCTTTGCCACGGCACATCCAAGACTCAAGATAAAAGCCGAAATATTTCTCATCGCCCAGATCGATCAACTGCTCGATTCACTAACGTAGGATCAGAAAGTCTCGTAGCGCATGTTAGTCGACGCAGTGAGCATCCTTACTCAGCTCGACGCCTATGGTTTTGTCGGAATGTTTTGGTATGTCCTGCTGCTTGAGATGCCCCGTTTCGCCCTGGGCTTGATTGTCGTATCCGGATGCTCTCTCCTCAAGCCGTGGCGTCCTCCGGCGTCAATCCCCAAAAGCGTACGGACTTCGGTCCTGCTCCCAGGCCACAACGAGGGGTCCGCTTTGCGGCGGGCAATAACGGCTCTGCGGGAACAAAGCCGAGAGGACCTTCAAGTCGTCGTAATTGACGACGGATCGACCGACAATATGGCCGAGGTCGGCCGTCAATTGCAGGCGGAAGGCTTGCTCAATGTGTTCGTCTCAACGGGCTTGCGGGGAGGGAAGAGCGCCGCAACAAACCTCGGGCTGACGTTTTGCACGGGAGATTTGGTCGTTGTCGGGGATGTCGACACCAGTTTTGATCGCTTTGCGATCGAGCGAGTTATCGAGCCGTTTTCTGATCCGTTAGTAGGGGGCGTATCTGGCAATATTGGCGTCCGAAACTACCGCGCTTCGGTCATTGCCAGGTTTCAGGCTATCGAATACCTGATCACGATCTCGCTCGGCCGCCACCTAGCGGATTTGCTCGGAGTCGTGTTGATCACATCCGGCGCGTTTGCGGCGTTTCGGCGCAATGCCGTCATTGCGGTCGGCGGTTGGGACGTTGGTCCCGGTGAAGATGCCAATATGACACTCAAACTGCGACGCGCCGGGTGGAAAGTGCGTTTTGCACCGGAGGCATGGGCGCTGACCGACGTGCCAGAAACAATTTCAGCCCTCTTTCGCCAGCGCCGCCGCTGGAACGCCAGCTTCGTACGGGTACGACTCGTTAGATTTAGGGGGGCGCTCAATCCATTTGAGCGAAATTTTTCTCTGCTTACTGCGCTGGGCACATTGGATTTGATATATTTTCATGCAGTTCTTCCAGCGATATTTATAATATATTTTATTACAACAATGGTTTATTATGCATCGTTCACTTGGATCATCCTGATCGTTGTAAACGCCTTTTATATCTCGATTACAATGCTGGTATTTGTATGCGGGGTCGCTGCAGCCGGTCGTTACGGCCACGTATCGCTAGCGCCTTATGTCGTTGGTTATGCATTATTCAGGGCTTACGTTATGAGAATGGTAACCGTCTGGACTTATTTGGACGAGTTCTTTCTTCGACGTTCCTACCGTGACACCTTCGTGCCGACCAAGGTGCAAAGTAGAAAACCGTGATCATGCGCTTACGTAAGCGGCCACGCTTCGACAATCTTCAAAACGAGGTTCGAAAACGGGGAAGATCTTGGGGCCGTTGGGTTTATCTGGCCCTCGTTCTGGGCTTGCTGTTCTGGGTCTTGGACAGCTTTTTCGGGAACTACATCTATCTGCGCGCCGAAGGGCTTGTTTTGCGCGAACGCGTGGTTATTGCGACCCAATATCCCGCCGCCGTTACCGAACTTCGTGTTCGCGAGGGGTGGAATGTTACGAAGGGTGAGCTGCTCGCGCAGCTCAGATCACAGAGTGTCGAGGAGAGCTTGGCCAAGCTCCACGCGCAATTAGCTGGTGTAATCACACGCGCGACCGAGCTTTCGATCCGAGACAAGGTGAACGACGCTCTTTTCCCGCTGGCCCAGCATCGTTACGAAATCGCTAAGAACGCGCGCATCAACAGCGAAGGGTTGCTCTCGCAGAAACTGCTGGCGGTCAATCGACATTCGGAGCTGGTCAAAGACGAGGTTCTGAGTGCCGAAAGCCAAGCTCAGCTTGCGGCCGAACGTGACGTCATCCGGCAAGAAGCCGCAGATGTAAGGGCGGCAATCGAATCCAGTCGAAGCGCGATCGTTCGCCTCAACGAGCTATATGCAGGCGGGATAGTAAATTCTCCGGTAAGCGGCATCGTCGGCTCTCTGGAGGTCAGCGAAGGCAGCGTGGTACGCGAAGCAGAGCCGCTGATGGAGATCTTTACAGGACCTCCTTTCGTCCTGGCCTACGTACCAGAAGGTGCCATCTATGACGTTCGAGAGGGTGATCGCATCGACATTGCGGTGGGCCTGGCGAGTTATTCTGGATATGTAAGCCAGACCTACGATCTGGCAGGCCAACTGCCCAAAGAATTCCAGCAGACGTTTCAGCCAGTAAATCGGGCCCGCCTCATCCGGGTGGAGTTTGGTCCGGATCAGCGCAACCCACCACCGCTGTTCGCGAAGACGAAACTATCGGCCGCAGGGTGGCCTTCCGATTGGCTGCGCCGTCTCATCTTGCCACGATCGTCAGTCTTAGCTCCTAAATCTTAGGTTGCGTGGGAGAAGCCGTGCCGGTCCCCGGTGGTGCGGGGAAAGCGTCGGTGTAGAATGCATGGCAGGGCAGCCGGAAGCGGCGCGCCGGTTGGCAACAATGACCTAAACCCCTTCTCTCATCCACCGATGAGTAGAGTGGATTGTCCATTTGAGCCTGCTTGGCTCGGTGCTGCACCGGGACGCGGCGCAAAGCCCCCGATTGCGCGCAGCGTCCCGTCCCGTTGCGATGCCGGGGCACTGAGCTTGGCATAGTCGGCCGGCACCAGATTTCCAATGCTGCTGTGCGGCCGGATGGTATTGTAGTCGAGCTTCCATCGCGCGAGCACCACCCGGGCGTGGGCGAGCGAGGCAAACAGGGTTTCGTTCAAAAGCTCGTCGCGCCGTCGACCATTGAAACTCTCGATAAAGGCATTCTGCTGTGGCTTGCCGGGAGCGATGTAGTGCCAGTTGACGCCGGTTTCCTGCGACCAGCGCAGGATGGCGATGCTGGTCAGCTCGGTGCCATTGTCGCAGACGCAAGCCACCGGGTCGGACTCTACTCAAATCTGGAGGAGTTTCGGGGAGCTCAGGTCAGTCGACCGGAAACACATAATACACACTGAAATCGTAATATACACTGAAATCGTTTCGGTGTGTCGCCTGGAGAGGCTGCGATTCCGGGAGATTCGCCCATCTAAACAATTCTTTAGCTGAACCTCGTCAGTCTTGGGCCTGTCAGTTTGTCTGTCGCCACCGTTAGGCTAACGCAAGCGCGGGAGCGCCCGAAAATGTCAAGGCTTTGGTTTGTGGCATCGCGATGATCCGGCCGCATCTCAGCCATGCGCTTGAAAGCCGCAGGGATGCGCGCACCTAGTGGCGAATACATAAATTTGTAGGAAACTGGAAGCCAGGGAGAGTAAGCCGTGAGGAACCTGATCATAGCCAACCCCCGCGCTTGGAAGGTCCTAGCCTTTTCCGCGGTGCTCGGCCTCGCGATGCTTTCCTACCCGGTGCATGCCGCGCCGGCGAGCGGCGGCGATACCGTGCAGAGCCTCTACGACGCGCTGCTCGTCACGATGAAGAATGGCCGCACGCTCGGCCAGAGCGGCCGCTTTACGCAGCTCGAGCCGGTCATCCGCCGGAGCTTCGACATCCCCGCGATGGCGCGGCTGTCGGTCGGCCCGTCCTGGGCCTCTCTGAGCGAGGGTCAACGCCAGCAGGTGACCGAGAGCTTCGCCCGCTACATCTCGGCGATCTATGCCGACCGCTTCGACAGCTACGCCGGACAGAGGCTGGAGGTCACTGGCGAGCAGCCCGCCCCCGCCGGGGTCATGGTGAAGAGCCAGATCATCAAGGCTAACGGCGAGCCGGTCAAGATCGACTACATGATGCGCCGTAGCGGCGAGGTTTGGCTGATCTCCGACATCTATCTCGACGGTGCGATCAGCGAGGTGGCGACCCGTCGCTCCGAATTTGCGGCTATCCTGAAAAATGAAGGCGTCGACGGGCTGATCGCCGCCCTCAACCGCAAGGCCGACGTCCTGACGGGAACCATGGCCAAATCGTTCTAGCCGTCGCTCCTCACTCTCTTTCGGGGTCGCGTGGTCAGCGATCCCACGCCGGCTGTGCCAGCCCCTACGCTATTCACCGCGGCTAAAAAATTTCCCGGTTTTTCCCGTCGAAACGGGATTTTTTCGATTTTCCCGCGGAATCACGCCGGTTCGCCGCGAAAGCGGCTAGGCAAATCAAGTTCTTGCCGCCAAATTCCCGTAGCCTGGCAAATCGGGAATTTTGCGCGGCCTAATCGGGAATTAATTCCTCCAAACCGGGAACCATCGCCAAGAGTGTTCGACCTTCCGCAGCATCCAACCGCGGCCGAGTATCACAAGAAAGAACAAGAATATACATCCCATCTTTCGTTGAAATCCAATACAATACGAACCAATCGACGCGAGTAACCCTACCGCAAGAGTTGGCCCTTTGTGAGGCGGAGCGACGGCTCAACTTGTGACATTGCGTCGAGAAGAAGCTGAAGCGGTGGATGTGGTTCGGGATACGGCGAGAGCCGTCGCACCCGCCGGCATATATGCCCAGCCGCCGCTTTGAACCTCGTTGACGGGTCCGACCGTATTTGGCGCTCAATCACTTCAATCGGTGACCGCCGCGCGGGAAATCCGCCAAGGGGTCAGGAACATCGCGGAGGGCTTCAGGCAATCGTACCGCGGCAATTCCCGCACGCCGAAAACGATGCGCTCATGCTGCGCGCGATTCATCCAGGTATAAGTGCCGAAGAGCCGATCCCAAATGGAGAGCACAGCGCCATAGTTGCTGTTGGCCTGCTCGAATAGGACGGAGTGGTGGATGCGGTGCATGTCGACCGTCACCAGCACCGGCTGCAGCCAACGCTCCAACCACTCGGGGCAGCGAATATTGCCGTGTTGGACGCTCGCCGTTCCGAAAACTGCAAGCCCGTGGGTTAGTGCGACGATGGCGGGAATATCGAGCACCATAACGGCCAGCCAATAGAACCCCGAAGCTAGAACGTACTCGACGGGGTGATGGCGCACCGAGGTCGTCACATCGACATCGGGATCGGAATGATGAAGGGCGTGAAAGCGCCAAAGCAACGGCAGCGCATGCTCGCACCGATGCACGAGGTAGCGCATAAGGTCGAGCAGCAAGAAGCCCACAACCAAACTCAGCCCAACATTGACGATCGGCCAAGACAGGAAGCCGACCCCCAAGACTGCTTCGAGCCGAGGGCGGAACCGCGCCGCCGGCGCGAATAGAAAGGCCGCAAGAACCAGGTTGAGGATCCAGAACCCGATATTCCCCACCCACCGACGCAGAGCGAGGAACTCCCGCCGCCGTCGCGGTCGACAGAATTCCCATAAGGCAACGGCGAGCAAGCTGCCAAAGAGCACCGCGATGATCAGGGGCGCCTCCTCGCGCGTTTTAGCACCGCATCATGCGGAGGTCGATTCGTGCCGAGCGGCTGCGCGCCCTGAGATCCACGTTGGGCGACTTTGAGCGCTTCCACGTTGCAGACGGCGAGCGGACGGCTCAAGCCCTTGAACGTGAGCGGTCCGATTTCCTTGACATCCGCGACCTCGGCAACTGCGGCCGCAACTCGAGAAGTCACCAGAATCTGGCCATCCTTGGCGGTCTCACATAGGCGCGCGGCGGTATTGATGACCGTGCCGATCGCGCTGTAATCGAAGCGCCCCTCGAAGCCGATCTGCCCGAGCGTCGCAAAGCCTTGCGCAACTCCGATGCCGAAACCGATCTGATAGTCGTGCCGGCGCCAGGCCTGCGCGAGCGCGGCCACGGCATCCCGCATGGCAACCGCCAGGCCGACGGCACGCTCGACCGGATTGGGACACGGCAGTGGGTCGTTGAAGTAGACTATCAGCCCGTCGCCGACGAAGCGGTCGAGAGTGCCCTCGAACCTCTGGATGAGCGGCACGAGCGCAGCGTGATAATCGTGCAGCAGCGCCATGACCTCTTCCGGCTCGGCGCTTTCGGCAAAGGACGTAAAGCCGCGCAGGTCGCAGAAGAGGACCGCGATGTCACGGCGGTGGCTCTCCAGGATGCGCTCGTTGCCGGACGACACGATCAGCTCTGCAAGCGATGGTGCGAAAAACCGCTTGAGTCGAGCCATTCGCTCTATTTCCGCAAGCTGCGCCGACACGCGTTCTTCGAGGGTTTTGTTCCAAACGGCAAGCTCGGCAGCCTGCGCCTGCACCTGATCATGGGCACAGACCAGCGCCTCGCGCGAGGCTTCCAATTCGCGTTGGGTCGCAAGGAGCGCCGCATTGGCCGCCTCAAGCCGCCGATTGAACAGCGCCTCGCGCTCCTGCGCCAACGTCATGTCATACGCTTTCTGCTGCATGCGCCGAGCCGCATCGCGCTCTGTCGAGACGTCGAGCAACACTACCCACAGCGTGTCGTCGTCGAGGAAGAAATGGAGATCGGCCGCGCGGCCGCTGGCCAGCTCCATCGACGGCACGACATAAGGCGTCTCGACAGGGGGCAGAAGCCCTTCAAGGAAGAACGCCTGCTCGGCAGCCGGCTCGCCCAGGCGCAAATCCGCTAGGCCGTAGGCCTCGAGATGTCCGCCGGCACCAACCAAGGTGAGCCCGGCGTCGACCTGCAGATAGGCCACCGCCCGTTCACTATAGATCAACGCTTGCAGCCGCTCGGCGACGGTCGCGGATAGACCGTCCATCGCTCAGCGCGCGACGCAGACGGCGAGGGCGTTGAAAGCATCCTCGACGCCTTCTCCGGTTCGTGCGCTGCTCGACCGTACCCACCAGCCGTTCCGCCGGAGATCCTCGAGCTCGGCTTCGTGGATCGCCCACTGCTCCCTAAGATCGTTCTTGTTCAGCAGCATCACGAATCCGCCTCGACGCGCCGCCGCTGCGACAGCGCGACCTCGAGGGTCGAGGGTCGCGTCCCGTCAGCCACCAGCACGTATCCCGCGGAGCCGCGCAGATAGCTCATGCGGAGCGAGGAAATATCGTCCTCGCCCGCGAGGTCCCAGAGGATGAGGTTCACGATCCGGTCGGACAGGTCGACGGTCTTCTTGTCGATTTTGACGCCAACCGTGGTGAGATAGGTCTCGGAGAAGACGCTCTCGACGAAGCGCTTAACCAAGCTGGTCTTGCCCACTGAAAAACCACCAAGCATGCAGATTTTCTTTTGCAGCGTTACGGTCATCGCCGTTCCTCGATTCCGACTTTGAACGAAACCCGGCGGTTCGCCGAGCGTGCCTCCTCAGAGGACGCCGCCTCCAGCGGCTCAAGCGGGCCGGCGCCGCGCACGGCGAGCATATCGGGATCGACGCCGCGCTTCTTCAGGAGCGCACGGACAGCCTCGGCGCGCGCCAAGCTCAGCGACAGGTTGAACGTGCCGTTTCCGGCATCGTCGGAATGCCCAGTAAGCGTCACCCTTGCAGCCACTCCCATAGTCGACGCCAAAGATGCGAGGTCGCTGAGCTCCCGGGCCAGCTGATCGAGGACGGCGTCCTGCCCTGCTGCGGGTAGCGACTCGTTGAAATTGAAATGGATCGCGTGTGAGCGGATTGCCTCGCTCAGCTTGCCGATCGCCCCTTCGTAGACATCCCGTACCCCGGAGAGATCGAGACTGGGTCCCCCTGCCGGCAACATCTGGCCAGCAAGGCGCGCGCGCTCGATCCAGGTGGACGGCGCCGATCCCTGCGCCACGATGTGGTCGCCCTCGACCGTAAGGGTCACGGTCGGCGGCGGATCAAGCGAAGCCTGCAGCCGCTTCAGCACGAACACCGGATCAAGCCCCTGATAGGGCTGCCAGTGGCCGACGACACCCGTGGGATCGATTCCCGCCTGGCTCAGCAACAACTGTGGGTCGGCTGCGAGCGGATCGCGCAAGCCAGCGACCACGAACTTACCGTCACGCCGTCCCACCTCTGTGATCACGATGCCGGGCTGCGCCTGAAGCTGCGTAATGTAGCCGTCCCAGATCCGCTGCTCGGCCTGCTGGAGCTCTTGCTCGTGTTCCCAGGCCCGTTCGTTCTGCCACCACCGGAAGCCCCCCAGGCCCGCGAGTGCCATCAGGATCAGCCCGGCCAAAGCGACGAGCCACGGAAACCCGCGTTCCGCGGTTCGCGGCGCGCGCTGCCCGAGCGCCGCGCATTCGCTCAGATGCGCCTCGACATCGGCGAAGGATGAACTGTCGCCGTCGAAGCTCTCCAGCGCGTGCGGGCGCTCGTCGTGGATCCGCGACAGGACGCTGCGCAGCTGCTCGTGCAGTCCTTCCGGCGGATTGCCCCGGATCACCGCGACCAGCGTCGCGAAGGCCCCCGGCTCGGACCACAGCCAAAGCTCTCCCAGCCGCACCGTGTCTAGCCCCTGCTGCTCGGCGCCGCTGAACGAATCGCGCACGAAATCCTGGATCGCGACCAGCATCGAGGAAACCAGCTGTGGGTCCTGGCCTGCTGCATTCTCCGCCGCGACATGGGAGATCAACAGCCCGGTGTGACGGTGGATGAGAAAAACGTGCTCGACTTGGTAGACGAGCGTGTGCTTGAGCACGACCTCGGCAAAGGAGGTCCCGGTCCGCCACGCCTCCCAGTGCCATCTGAGCCCGCGCCAAGTGAGGCTATGCTTCAGCGACTCATTGAGAGACTGGAAGGTCTCGTCGATCGTCTCGCCGATCGACTTGCGGATCGCCGGGACGATCAGCGGATAGAGGATGTTGACGAGCGTCCGCGGATCGTGCCGGATCGAACTCTGCGTAGCCTTCGCTAGGGCGGGCGCTAACGCCTGGCCCAGCCGCGCATCGCTCGTCGCCAGCGCGATTGCCGTGGGCAGGACGCGTCCGACCGCGCCTGCCAGCTGCTCGGGATCCTCCACGACCTCGCTCAGCCGCGACAGCACTTCGATCTCGTGCCCGACCAGCAAGGTCCGCAGCTGTTCGAGCCGCGGATCGATCGCGGACACGCCGCTCGGCTCCGCGACGGACTGGGGCTCGACGCTCCGCGCGAGCTGGACCAGAAGCCCGGCCAGCGCCTGCCGATCGATCCCGGCCCGATCGCTCGCGGCATCGCCCGAGAACGGGCGAACCAGCGACTCGAGCGTAGCCGCGGCGGATGTGCTCACCGCGGCGGGCCGATCAGGTCGGCGCCCAGCTCCGCGGCGGGTCGGCGACGCCCTTGCCGACGCTCTTTGGTCCGATGTCCTGGTTCAAGCACCTGGCGACCTCGACAAACAGCCCGGCGAGCAGATTCCGATCGGTTTTCACACTGCTCAGCTCGGCGAACATTTTCTCGAGCGTGTGCTAGATGTCTTCGGTCCTGCGCTTGATTTCCTCGCGTAGCGACTGCACCTCCTGAGCCAGGCGGTCGGCCTGGTCTCGCTCGAGGCGGCTCAATTGTTCTGACGTCGAGCGCAGACGCTTTTCGACCGTGTCATTATGCTCGCGCTGGTTCCGCTCGTTCTCCTTGTCGGCATCGGTGCGCAGGTCTTTTTCTTCGCGCAGCTGGGTGGCGAGCGACTCCATCTGTTTCTTGGCGCTCGATTCGAAGGAACCGAGATTGCGCGCCGTCTCAGACTCGATTTCTCGGAAGCGCTGGAGAAACCGCTCTTCCAGCATCGAGAAGCGGCGATCGTAATCTTGCATCTGATTGCCGAACAGCAGATCGCGGATCTTGTCCACGCCCACTACTTCGCTGCCCGGAAGTGCACTGTTTCCCATTTGCCCGGCCGCTTCGGGTTCGATCGGCTCAACCTCCATCTTCGATGCTTTCATGACCAAATCCTCTAGGTTAACGGATGCGGTAACAATTCTCCGCCCGTTTGTGACTATAATGTGAACCAGCGCACATTTGCTCGATTTTTAACGATCGGGATCGAGTTGATCGCCTCACTCAGGTAGGTGTGCCTCGCGCAGCAATTCGAGGTCCGATTGAAGACCTGCAGCATTGGAAACCAGATCTTGCGCGACGCCAATGCGCAAGCGCAGGATACACCGATCAGCCAGGCCATGGCTTGCGCGGCCTCTGCGCTGCGGCCGAGGCGAGAGCAACCCAGGGTGAGGATACAGTAGTCGAAGGCCAGATTCCACTTGCCCTCGGTAGTCTTGGGGCGTGGGCAACAGGCTCGTCTGTGCTCCTCAACCTGCTGACGGAGACCATCGAGACCGCTCGGTACCCGCTCTCGACGCCGCGCGTCTAGACCCTACGGCGAATTCTCGACAAGTTCGGTCCGATACGCCCA
>Ga0306925_10004495_pt1 | contig 12615 bp, 7 predicted proteins | sample flu12Cox44000176_FD_203755 | JGI IMG/M metagenome (GOLD analysis project Ga0306925, IMG submission 203755) | Lab enrichment of tropical soil microbial communities from Luquillo Experimental Forest, Puerto Rico - flux8day.12C.oxic.44.000.176 (v2)... | ecosystem: Environmental > Terrestrial > Soil...
GACCGCGCGCAGTTTGATATTGGCTCCTTCGAGCACCCTTTCCAGGCGGTTGAGTTCCCGCGCTTGTTCGCGCACGAGGGCGGTTCGGAAACGCGTGAGTTCCCGGAGGTCTCATGGTGGCCGATCCGGGATGTAGTTGCCACTGAGCAGACGTACGCAGCGCAATACGCAACGCTGAAGAGCCGCCTTGCCTCGCGCCCACCATCCCACAACACTGAACGGTACGGGTTTCATTCTGTGCGGTCGATCTTGTTACCGAGCCATTGCCCGCCGCTTCGGTCTGTCGAGGACCGTCGTCTCCCGCCACCACGCCCCCGACCAGCGCCGCGCACGGGAAGCATACGATGCCGAGGTCACGGAGTTCATCTCCGTTATGCGACAGGGGGTCGATTATCCCGCGCGGCCGTCGAGCTGGCGAAGGGCTAGCGGGCGGATCTCATGCAGGCGTTCGCGGGCGCGGGCTGGGCCGGCCGAAGGTAGAAGTAGGCTCGGTCTTATCTGGCGAAAGAGTCTCTATAATGGAGCACTTGGGGAACTGCGACACGGGAAGCATCGGCGCCGCGGCTCGACGCCCGGGCATCGGGGCCCGCGTCCTGCTGTGCGTCCTGACGGCCTGGGCGCTGCTCGTCGTCCCCGATTTCTTGCGCGTCGTCCGGCCGTTGGGATCGCTCGGTTTCGCCGCGAACAACAACGGGCTTATTTACGATGTCCAGGGTCCGTTCGCGACGCCCGCCGGCTCCCCGGCGTGGCAGGCCGGCCTCCGGGAAGGCGCCCGCGTCGACCTCTCGGCCATGCGCTGCATCCCCGTCGAGACTGCGGCGTGCCGCAACACGCTCGCAGTCTTAGGCGGCATGGGCGGCATACAATGGGTCTGGCCTGGCCGGCAGGTGTCGCTGCGGATCATCCCCGCGACCAGTGCCCAGGCGCGGAACGTGGTCCTCACTGCCCGGACCCCACCCGTGGACGGTCAGACGCGACTGGTCCTGCTTCTGAACCAGATTGTCGCGGTGCTCTTCATCCTCGCGGCGGCCTGGCTGGTCTGGACCCGGCCGGGACCGATGACCTGGGGATTCTTCCTCTACGCGATGTGGTTTAACCCTGGACAGCTCTACGTCTTCTATGCTGTCTTGCAGGAGCATCCGCGGGCGCTGCTCGCCCAGGAAGTCGCCCAGGCCCTCGCGCAGGCCGCCGGATACACGGGATTCGTGCTGTTCGCGCTGAGCGTGCCCCACGGCACGGTCGAGCCGCGATGGCGGTCGGTCGAGCGCGCCCTGCCGCCGCTCGCCGTCGTGCTTGCCGCCCTCCAGTTGGCGAGTTTCGCCAGCGCGTTCGGCCACGGCACGGAAGCAGTCACCCGGATCGCCTTCCTCGCGGGCTATGCGGTAGACGTGCTGGTGCTCGCAATCTTGCTCAACCGCCGGAGCGGCCAGCCGCCGCAAGACTACCAGCGCCTGCGGTGGGTGATCTGGGGCGCTATGATCGGGCTGCCGGCGTTCATCTTCGCCGACAGCAACGACTCGACAACCCTGTGGCTCTCGTTCTGGGGTACGTTCTCGCCGTCGGCGAAGCTACTCGGCGTCTTTTACCTGCTGAGCGGGATCTTCGGGTACTTGGTGTTCGAGGCGGTGCGCCGCCCTCGCGTGATCAACGTCGCGATTCCACTGAGCCGCATTACCATCCTCACCATGTTGCTCAGCGCCCCGGCGTTCATCTTCCACAGGTGGATCGACGAATATCAGGCGGCGTTTGACCGGCCGGGATGGGTGTGGATCGTCGGGGGGACGGTGTTCGTCTTCTTTGTGGGCAAGATTAACGAGCTTGCCGTCAACCTGGCCGAGCACCTGTTCAGCCGCTCCCGGCACCGCGCCGCGATGGCGCTGCGTGCCTCCGATGACGCGTTTTTGCGCGCGAGCACCCTCGGCGAGATCGAGAACCTCGTGGCGATGAGCGCGACCCAGGCGCTCAACCTGGCCTCCGCCGCGGTGTTCAGCCGCGGTGAGTCGGGCTTCGAGCGCCACACCCAAGGGATCGGCTGGGACGCATCCACTGTCCTGACGCTCGACGCCGCGTACGATGCAGAGGCGATGAAGCGCGCGCCCGCGAAGCCGTGGCGCATCATCCCCGGCGAGACGGAGCCGCCGGGCTTTCCCACCGGCCTCCAGACGCCGGCGCTTGTAATGCCAATCGCAGACCGGCTGCGCACGTTCGCCCTGGCATTCTACGGTCCCCACAGAAGCGGCGCCGACCTAGACGCGGAGGAACAGGCGCTCCTCGTCGAGTTAGGCGCGACGGCCGCGGCGGCCTATGCCCGCGTAGAGGTCGGAGTGCTGGAGCAGCGTGTCCGGGAGCTGGAAGCGCGCCTCGCGCAGCGGGAGGCCGCGACACCCGAAGCTTCATCCGACGGTTCGGAACGGGCACCCTTGAAACGACTGCGGCCGTAAACGCGCCGCCAACGGGAGGCGCGGAAATAACCGCCGATCCCGAAACCATCCGATGGCTGCTGCACGTGCCCAGGCGGGGTGAAGAAGGGATCGCCGGCTCAGCGGCGATCCGCAAAGCGTTCCCTGTCGGTCATGCTCTGCCAAGTGTTCCGCCTTCGCGGGCGCATGGCGGGTAGTTTGACCAATATCCGAATCGGGGGTGGCGTGGTGGGGCGCTCAGGTGCTTGGTGTAGACGAACCTGGTGAGAGGGATCGGCGCGGCCAGGTTGCGGCAGCTGCGTGCGGTGTTCCGGTTGAAGTCCTCGCCGCCAGGTGTCTTCGGTCGTTCAGATGGTACAGAGTTCTTGAGAGATCGAAGGACCTCCATTTTCTTCCTCGAAATGAATCGTTCCTACTCCGTGCCTGTTGAGGTGCACAATGCCGGCGACCCATCTCCGCCAGAGGGCGAAAAGTTCGGTCCGAGCGAAATCGGGAGTAGCGCGGCACCTGCCGGAAGAAAAATGTGCAAGTACGGGTACCAAAAATATATCTGAGCGCGTCGTGCAGGTTGTGAGGCATGGTTGCGGACAATGAGGCCAACATTGCTCGCAGCTCTTGGCAGAACATGAGGTGCCCGATCCCTTGATCATGGAGAAAACGACCGATCTGCTTATCATCGGGGCTGGCCCCTATGGCCTGGCTATGGCGGCCTATGCCCGGCATCTCGGCATCGATCACATCGTCGTCGGGAAGCCAATGGAATTCTGGAAGGCCCATATGCCGGAGGGCATGTACCTGCGTTCGGCCAGTGACTGGCCTCTTGACCCAATGGGGATACATACGATTGAAAGGTTTTTGGAGTTGCGGCGCCTGACGCCCGTCGATGTTGAACCGCTCTCCCTCCGATTTTACCCGGCGTACGCGCACTGGTTCCAGGAACAGAAGCGGATCGAAGCTCTGCCCGTCCTTGTCCAACGGCTCGATTGCCTAGACGGTGAGGATCGCCGATTCCATGTAGCCACGGCTAATGGCCAGACAATGGGTGCTAACCACGTTGTGATCGCCGTGGGCTTCGAGTACTTCAAGCATCTGCCCGCTGAATTGCTCCAGCGCTTGCCCGCCGGTCGCTATACGCATACCTGTGATCTTGTCGATTTCCAGGGCTTGAAGGAGAAGCGCTGTCTCATCCTGGGGGGCCGTCAAAGTGCGTTCGAGTGGACCGCCTTGCTCAACGAAGCCGGCGCGGCCGCCGTTCATGTGTCATATCGGCATGACTCCCCGGCATTTAAAGCCGCCGACTTTTCCTGGATCAATCCGCTCGTCGATGCCATGGTTGATGATCCGGGCTGGTTCCGCAGGCTTTCGCAGAAGGACAAAGAAGCGGTGAACCACCGGCTGTGGGCCGAGGGTCGACTAAAAGTGGAACCCTGGCTGGAGTCGCGGGTCATGAAAGAGACGGTCACGCTGTGGCCGAGAACACAAGTCGTTGCCGTTGATGAGCGACCGAACGATGAACTGGCAGTGCGGTTAGACAACGGCAGGGCGATCGCAGTGGACGCCATCATCCTGGCAACGGGGTACAAGGTGAAGATCGACCAGGCGCCGTTCCTGGCGCGGGGAAATATCCTCGACAAACTGGCAACACAGAGCGGGTTTCCTGCGCTAGATGAGCATTTGCAGACCAATATCCCGGGCCTCTTCATCACCAGCATGCCGGCGACCCAAGATTTTGGGCCATTCTTCGCGTTTACCGTTTCTGTGCGGACGTCGGCAAAGCTGATAGGACAGGCCATCGTGGGCGCCGGCCATCATTGAACAGGGACGAGCTTACACTCCAACGAGGAGGCCCGTCCCCGATGGCACATTCACGACCGAGGCCACGCCGACTAAATCCATTACAATCCGCCTTCTGCCGAGTGTCGCATAGGCGGCTCCGTAACTTCGATCGCAAGGCGCCGCCGGACCGCCCGTGAGAAGCGCTAACGAAAGGCCATGACGGTTCGCGACGGTCACGCTGCCTTGAGCTCCGAAGTGCAGCTGGGGCACCGCACGGCCTGCACGGGGACGGTGGTGAAACAGTAGGGGCACAGTTTCGTCGTGGCGGTGGGCTGCGGATACGCCGCCATCGAGTTGACCGCCCGGACGATCAAGAAGATCGCAAATAAGAAGTAAGACGTGCATCACCACTGATTACGGGGCGTCGAAGCCGATGTTCGTATTCCTATCGCGTTGCGTCCGCCATCGGTCCAGACGTATGCAATGCAATACGCAACGCTTGGAGAGTCGAACCTCAAGGGCATGTGCGATCTCGATGTGATCACGTGACGCACGATTGTAAGGAGGGACGCGGCCTGGCTAGATCCAGCCCAGGTTGCGCTGGTATCGAAAGATGTGGCCCCGTGCACTACCCTGGGAAAGGGAGTTGTCTAGCATGTCGTGGTATACGCTCCATCGCAGTCCGGGCAGGCGCAGAACAGCATCTCGCCTTCCACTCTATAGACCGTGTACCAGATGTCCGGCTTGGTCCGGCTGGCAACCTGGTACACCGCCCGGCCGCCCCGGGGGCCGCGGGCGCGCGTTGGAGGAGCGGGCCGCACGTCCTCCGCCTGCGGGACCGCCACTCGAGGCCGGCGTCGCTTCGTCCGCAGATCGATCTGCGGGAACTCGGGCAGGCTCGTGAGGGCAGGCGCCCGTGGGCGATCTCTCGCGTGTAATGCTCGGATTCCTCGCCTCGCGGGACTAATGTCGAAACTCTTGTCCCTCAACCGAGAACGTCGTCATCCACACTGAAGAGGTTAGAGCGAGAGCATCATTTAAGAAGCAATATAAGGCTGTCCGGTCCACCCTCTCGTTTCCAGCATAGAGGAGTCTTCGGGTGATCCAACAAAAGGCACGCTGAATTCACGTCGGGCGCAGGGGGACGCAGTGCCTACAGGCTATCGGAGGGCCGCGGAGTTCTTGCAGCAGCTTCTTACGACCCGCACGCGCGACGAACTCCGACAACGGCTTGCCCCCAAGCAGGGCGCCCTGCCTCCCAAGATCCCTGGGGGCTCGGTTTCCACCCGGCAGGCGGTCGATGACCGCTGGCGTGTGCTCAAGGCGCCGGCCGAGGTCCGATCTGCGCTTGCGGATCCCCAAACCGTGGCCCAACTGGATAGCTACCAACACTCCGTTGAACACCTTATCGGGACCGTCAAGGTGCCGGTAGGGGTCGCCGGGCCGCTGCGTGTCAATGGGCTCTTTGCTCAGGGGGACTACTACGTACCCCTGGCCGCCACCGAAGCGGCGCTGGTCGCTTCGTACAGCCGTGGCGCACGACTGATCAGTGAGGCGGGGGGCGCCAGCGCTCTACTGCTCAATGAGGGCGTCGGCCGCGCCCCCGGCTTCGTGTTCCGCACGATCGAAGAGTCAGGCCTGTTTGTGGCGTGGATCCTCTCGCAAGTCGAAGAGTTTGGCCGGGTCGCCGAAGGTACGACCCGTCATGGCCGGTTTGAGGACATGCGCCTTGCGGTCGAAGGCAATCATGTCTACCTGCACTTCGAGTTTACAACCGGCGACGCCGCAGGGCAGAACATGGTCACAATCGCCACCGAAGCCGTCTGCCGCTACATTCAGGCTCATTCCCCCGTCCGCCCCCAGGCGTTCTTTGTCGAGGCGAACTTCTCCGGCGACAAGAAGGCCAGCGCCCTATCGTTCTTGGGTGTTCGGGGTCGAAAGGTCACGGCCGAGGTCATCCTCCCTGCCGATCTCGTCCGGCGACGCCTGCACACGACCCCCAAGCAGATGGCCGATTACGGGCAGATCTCGGGTGTGGGCGGGGTAATGAGCGGCACGATCGGTGTGCAGGGGCATTATGCCAACGGGTTGGCTGCGGTGTACATCGCCTGTGGGCAGGATGCGGCGTGCGTGGCCGAGTCCGCCGTCGGCGTGACGCGGATGGAACTCGATCCCGGGGGCGGGCTCTATGCCGCCGTGACCTTGCCCAACCTGATTGTGGGCACTATAGGCGGTGGGACGGGCCTGCCCAGTCAGCGGGCGTGCCTGGAGATTCTCGGGCTGGCCGGGCCGGGGAAAGCGCAGGCGTTTGCCGAGGTGTGCGCGGCCCTTGCGCTGGCTGGAGAACTTTCGATCGTCGGCGCGTTGTGCGCCGGCGAGTTTGCGCGAGCGCACGAGCGTCTAGCGCGGGGACGAGGCGGGGTTCGGGATGCGGGCAGTCGCGACGGCGGGTAACCGTTGGTGGATCTACCAGCGGGAGCGATTTCCGCTCCTCACCCAGGGGCCGGTGATCGCGGCCTTCAGCTTTTCGGCCGTCAGCTTTTCCGCCCTCCTGCGGCACCGGGCTGGACCACCGCCCGGCGGGGTCGTGATCGTCGCCTTCCTCACCGCCATCGTGTTCTTCCTGCAGCTGCGTATCGCCGACGAGTTCAAGGATGCCGAAGACGACGCGAGATTCCGGCCGTATCGCCCGGTGCCCCGCGGGCTGGTCCGGCTGCAGGAGCTAGCGATCGTCGCCGTTGTGGGGGGATTGTTGCAACTACTCCTGGCCGTGTGGCTCGACCGCGCGCTGGTCGCGCTGCTGATCCTTGTCTGGCTGTACCTCGGGATGATGAGCAAGGAGTTTTTCGTGCGCGACTGGTTGAAGGCACACCCGTTCACCTACATGTGGACCCACATGCTGATCATTCCGCTGATCGATTTGTATACCTCCGCCTGCGACTGGCTGGTGGCGGGGGCCGCGCTTCCGCGCGGGCTGAGTTGGTTCCTGGCGGCCAGCTACTGCAACGGCGTGGTCGTGGAGATCGGTCGAAAGATCCGGGCACCGGAAAGTGAAGAGCGCGGGGTGGACACGTACACGGCCGTGTGGGGGCGCCGGACTGCCGTGCTGGCCTGGTTGAGCGGGTTGACGTCCGCGGGGGCGTTCGCCGTGATTGCATCGAGCCGCGTCGGGTTTGTCCTCCCCACGCTCGCGCTCGTCGTCACCTTGCTCGCTGGAGCCGCCCTTGCGGCGGCCCGGTTTCTCGGGAACCCGGTGGCGGCTCGGGCCGCGTTCTTTGAGCCTATCTCAGGGCTCTGGACGCTCCTGATCTACCTCAGCCTGGGGGTCGTGCCGCTCCTCAGGCGGATGTGACGGAGCCGGCCACATGAGCGAGATCGTCCGTCCCGGCGATCCGGCCGCCGCCAGATGCGGAGGGAAGGCCGGGGCGCTCGCGGCGCTCCACGCAGCGGGACTGCCGATTCCACCCTGGTTTGCTCTCGCCCCAGAGGCGTTTTACGCGGCGTTGAGCGACCGGGAGCGCGGGCTGTTCGAAGACGGCTCGATGTCGGGGCGGATATCCGAGGCAATCGCCCAGTGTGCTCCGACCCCCGACACCGCGCGGGCGCTTGCCCAAGCGCTTGCCGAGCTCTGCCCGACGGGAGAGCCCGTCGCGGTCCGTTCGTCGGCCCGGGACGAGGATGACGTACGCCATTCCTTTGCCGGACAACTGGAGAGTTTCTTGTGCGTCCCTCCGGCGGAGGTTCCCGGCCGGGTCGCAGACGTGTGGCGGTCTGCCTTCAGTGACCGCGTCGTGACCTACCGTCGAGCGCGCGGGTTGAACCGCCCGCCTGACGCGCCCGCGGTGCTGATCCAGCGCATGGTCAACGCAGATTGCTCTGGCGTGGCCTTTGGCGCGGACCCCGTGTCCGGCCGCAGGGGCACGATCGTGGTGGCGGCGGTGTACGGACTGGGCACCCTGCTTGTGTCGGGGGAGCAGGACGCCGACACGTACCGCGTCGACCGCACGGGGCGGATCCTGAGCCGAGAGGTCGCCCATAAGCGGGTCGCCCACCGGCCCGGCCCCGGGCCGCAGGGCGTCTGCACGGTCGAAATCCCCGAGGCGGACGCCGACAGGCCGGTCCTCGGCGACGATCAGATCCGCGACGTCGCGGAGTTGGCCCACCGCACCGGCGTGTACTTCGAACGCCCTCAGGACATCGAGTGGGCGATCGAACGCGGTCGCATGTATCTACTCCAGTCGCGCCCGATCACGTCGCTGGCAAACATCGCGGATCCCGACGGCGTGCTCGCGATCTGGGACAACAGCAACATCGCCGAAAGCTACGCCGGGGTGACGACACCCCTCACGTTTTCTTTCGCCCGCGGGGCCTACGAAGCTGTGTATCGTCAGTTCTGCCGGATCATGCACGTCCCGGCCGGGGCCATCGCAGCAAACGAGGAGATGCTTCACCGGATGTTGGGGTTGATCCGCGGCCGGATCTACTACAATCTCCTCAGCTGGTACCGGATCCTCGCGTTGTTACCGGGCTATACGCTAAACCGGCGCTTTATGGAACAGATGATGGGAGTCCGGGAAGGACTCCCCGAGGGGGCCTTGCCCGCCCCCGCGCCAACGACCTGGCGTGACCGGGCCGTCGATTGGATCCGGCTCGTCCAAACCGCTGGCGGCTTGCTCGCGAACTATATCATGCTCCCCGCTCTCACCTCGCAGTTTTTCCGTCGGCTCGACGACGCCCTGAGGCCGCGGACGGTGGACCTCGACGCGATGCGCCCCGACGAGCTAGTTGCCTACTACCACGACCTCGAGCGGCGTCTGCTGGCCCGCTGGGATGCCCCGATCATCAATGACTTTTTTGCCATGATCTTTTACGGGGCGCTGCGGCGGCTCGCGGCGAGATGGTGCGACGACCACGAGGGGACCCTGCCCAACGACCTCCTCTGCGGCGAGGGAGGAATGATCAGCGCCGAACCTGCCGCGCGGATGCGAGCGATGGCGCAAGCCACGTCCGGCGACGCTGCCTTCGTCCACCTGTTGCAGACCGGAGCACTGAGGGAAATCCTGGAAGCAATGGAGCGGTGCCTGGAGTTCAAGGCGCAATACCGCGACTATCTTGTAACGTTCGGCGACCGGTGCCTGGAAGAGCTCAAGCTCGAGAGCCCCACCCTGCACGATGACCCCCTGATGTTGCTCCGCGCGGTCGGACAGCTCGCGGATGATCCGGAGGCGGGAGCCCGCGCACCCGGAAGGAACGACCTGAGGCGTGAGGATCCGCCGGTCCGGCGCCAGGCTCAGCAACGGGTGGCCGAGGGGCTCGGCCGGCACCCGATCCGGCGGGCGATGTTTTTCTGGGTGCTTGCGCAGGCGAGGGCGCGGGTGCGCGAAAGGGAAAATCTGCGTTTCGAGCGGACTCGCGTCTTCGGGCTGGCCCGCAGGATCTTCCTGGAGCTGGGGCGACGCTTCTTCGCGCTCGACCTGCTGGAGAGGCCCCGCGACGTTTTCTACCTCGAGCTGAACGAGATCCTCGGCATCGTTCAGGGCACCGCGACGTGCGCCGACCTGAAAGGGCTCGTCGCCGTCCGGAAGGCAGAGTTCGGCGGCTACGAGGCCGGCCCGGCGCCCCCCGACCGGTTCGAGACCCGAGGCATGGTGCAGCAGGGACTCGCGTTTCTACGTCCGGCTGCGTCGGCGGCGCCTGCGAGCGATACCCGCCGGGGATTGGGCTGCTGTCCAGGCGTCGTGCGCGGGCAGGTGCGGCTGATCACCAATCCTCGCACGGTGCAACTACGCGCCGGGGAAGTGATCGTGGCCGAGCGGACAGACCCCGGGTGGGTCATGCTCTTCCCACTCGCCTCCGGCCTGCTCGTCGAGCGCGGCAGCCTGCTCTCCCACTCCGCCATCGTGGCCCGCGAGTTGGGGCTGCCGACCGTCGTGGCACTGGCCGGGGTCACGGCCTGGCTCAAAGACGGGGACTGGGTCGAGTTGGACGGCGGCAGCGGGGTGGTGCGCCGGCTCGCGTCGCCCTCGGAGACATGCGGGAATGGCGAGTGAAATCTCCGGCCGGGTCGACTTCTCCGAGATCCGCTACGCCCAGTGCTGGGAGGACGCCGATATCCTGTTGAAGGCGCTGGACATCCGGCCGGGACATGTCTGCGTGTCCATCGCGTCGGCCGGGGACAACACTCTGGCCATGCTGGCGGGCGGGGGCGATCGCGTCATCGCCCTCGATCTCAGTCCGGCGCAGTTGGCGTGCCTGGAGCTGCGGGTGGCCGCCTACCGAGCGCTGCCGCATGGCGACCTGCTCGCTCTCGTCGGCTCGCGCCCACACCCGAACCGGGAGGACCTCTACCGCCGGTGCCGCGCTCTGCTATCTCCCGACGCTCGGAGGTTCTGGGACGCTCACGCTCGCGAGATCGCGGGGGGGATCGGTGGGGCCGGGAAGTTTGAGCGCTATTTCGCGCGCTTCCGGACCTATGTCCTCCCCTTGATCCATTCGCGCGCGCGTATCGCTCGGCTCCTTGAGGGCCGCAGCGAGGAGGCGCGGGAAGCCTTTTACGACAAGGAGTGGGATACCTGGCGATGGCGGCTCCTGTTCCGGGTCTTCTTCTCGCGCACGATCATGGGCCGGCTGGGTCGCGACCCCAGCTTCTTTCGCTACGTCCAGGGGGGCGTGGCGACGCGGATCCTGGCGCGTGCGCGGTACGCGATGACGGCACTGGACCCGTCCGCGAACCCCTACATCCAGTGGATCCTGCTCGGCCGGCATACGACGGCGCTTCCGTACGCGTTGCGACCAGAGAACTTTGAGCGGATCCGCGCCCGCCTGGACCGGCTGGAGTGGTACTGCCGCTCGCTTGAGGATTTCCTCGAGGCGGCCGGAGAGCGCGCGGTCGATCGATTCAACCTGAGCGATATCTTCGAGTACATGTCCGAGGAGAGCTACCGTCGCCTGCTGGAGCGGTTGCTGCGTGCGGGCCGCCCCGGGGCCCGGCTGGCCTACTGGAACATGCTCGTCGATCGCCGCCGGCCGGCCGAGATGGCCGATCGCCTACGGGCGCTTGACGCTCTCGCCCGGTCATTGCACCGGGAAGATAAGGCGTTTTTCTACCAGGGGTTCGTGCTGGAGGAGGTCGCCTGATGGTCCCGCCGTGGGCGGGGATCGCCCTGATACTCTGCGCGCTCAGCGCCCTGATGGCTGGGGCGAACGTGTTCCAACGGCGGTGCGCGCCACATCCCGAGCTCGTGCGCAAGCTCCTCCACCTCGGGATGGGCCTCCTGTCTTTAAGCCTCCCGTGGCTCTTCACGTCACCCTGGCCGGTGCTGGTGGTCGTCGCGCTGACGGTCCTCGGCATGCTCGTCCTCAGGATCTCGACGCCACTGAGGACGCAACTCGGACGCGTGATTCACGGCGTGCCGCGTCCCTCGCTCGGCGAGGTGTACTTTCCACTCAGCGTGGGGGTCATCTTCTTCCTATCGCGAGGAGACCCGTTCCTCTTCGGGATCCCGATTCTCGTTCTTGCGCTGGCCGACGCCGTGGCCGCCCTGGTCGGGATCCGATACGGACAGCTGAGATACGCGACCGCCGAGGGGGACAAGAGCGCCGAGGGCTCACTGGCGTTCTTTACCGTTGCCTTCCTCAGCACGCACATCCCGCTCTTGTTGTTCACCGGGACCGGCCGGGCCGAGTCGCTGTTGATCGCGCTCACCCTCGGCCTGCTCGTCATGCTGCTGGAAGCCGTCTCCTGGAGTGGCCTAGACAATCTGTTCATTCCCCTAGGGGGATTCATACTCCTCAAGACGTATCTGACGATGGACGTTCCGCACCTCGCCGCGCGGCTCGGGGTGACCGTCATTTTGGTGGCGTTCGTGCTCTTCTGGCGGCGCCGGACGACGTTGAACGACAGCGCCCTACTTGGGGCCGCCCTGGTCGGGTACGCCTGCTGGGCGCTGGGGGGGTGGCGGTGGATGGTCGCCCCGTTCACCTTGTTTGTGGTCTATGCACTCCTCTCACCACGCACCGCCCGGACGAACTGGCGGCTACACGACATTCATTCGGTCGTCAGCATCACGTCCGTAAGCCTGCTATGGCTGTTTCTCGCCAGGACGCTAGGCCGAGCGGAGTTTTTCTATCCGTACACCCTCGGGTATGCGATTCATCTGGCCATCATGGGAATCGCCCGGCTGAAGCACGACTATCCGCGGCTCCCCGACCCGGTCGTGCTCAGCACCGCCGTCGTGAAGAGTTGGCTGCTCCTCTTTCTGCCCTTCGTGCTACTCGAGGGATTCACAGCAAAGATTTTGCTGATGGTCCTGGGGGGCTTCGTGGGCACCGCGCTTGGGGGGATCGCGTTTTATACGATCCAGCCCGGTCTGGACGACTGCCCGGCCGACGCGCCGCGATGGGTGCGTCAGGCCGGAAT
>Ga0306925_10004497_pt1 | contig 12612 bp, 14 predicted proteins | sample flu12Cox44000176_FD_203755 | JGI IMG/M metagenome (GOLD analysis project Ga0306925, IMG submission 203755) | Lab enrichment of tropical soil microbial communities from Luquillo Experimental Forest, Puerto Rico - flux8day.12C.oxic.44.000.176 (v2)... | ecosystem: Environmental > Terrestrial >...
GAACGAACATGACCAGTGGGTAGGCTATTGCGGCGCCCTGTCTGACTGGATCGACATGATTCGCATGTTGACGCCAAAAACAGCAGACCGGATTGCGAGCGAAATATTGCATGCACTGGAATGATTCTGATTTCGGAATCTGGAATTCGACGAGCATCCCATCTATGCTTCTGAGCAGACTCCGCGAGAGAGAGAGGAGTGTTCGATGAAACTGCCTTCGCTTTACCAGCCTGAGATCCGCGCAACTAGCCAACCGAAACCAGTAACCGTGAATACGATTTGTCCCAGCTGCGGTGAACTCGACGTGTACAGGTCGGTGCGGCGATGCTGCAGAGTCTACCGCACGGCAGTCAGCGAATCGCTATTCGCTCGACCGTAACAACTATCAACCATCCGCAGAGAGTGAGAGTGAGAACACCATGCCAACACCATCCGTCGAGTCTGATGCCAACATTGCGCAAGCATTGAAAATTTTGAACCAGCCACGCTTCACCGTGGAAGATGAAAAGCGCGCCAAAGGGTTCTTGGACGTTGCAGAAACATCAGCATCCGTTCGCCTGAAGAAAGCGAAGCTAGCAGCTGATGCTTTGGAAGTCGGCATCCGCACTGCCGACAATTCTGGCTTTTCAACCGTTGAAAGTGACTTCAACAATTTCTTGCGCTCCGGCAAGAACAGCGTGCCGACTGAGCGCAGAGCCCAAAGTTTTGGCACAGATTCGGCCGGCGGATTTTTGGTTCCTGCGAGTTTTCGCGAACAATTGGATGTCGCGCTGAAAGCTGTTGACGGCATCTTCGCTGCAAGCGGCGTGTGGGAAAGCGAAACTGGCAGCGCACTGTCCGTCCCGATTTTGAATGACGTGAGTTCGACGGCAAACATCATTGCGGAAAATTCACTGATTGCCGAACAGGACATCAATGTCTTTGACGCGCTGGTGTTTTCGAAGACGCCCAGCTGGAAAAGTGGAATCTGTTTGGTATCTGTTGAATTAGTGCAAGACAGTTTCTTCCCATTGCAACAAGTTTTAGCCGAAGCCTTCGCAACTAGATTTGCAAGAGGCATTGGAAAATATTTGATAACTCAACTGATCAGCGCTGCCGATGTGGGCGCGACAACAGCAAGTCCAACCGCGATTGCAGCATCCGAACTGCTGGACTTGATGAACAGCTTGGATTCCGCTTACTGGGGTAATGCCAGTTGGTGCATGTCAAAAAGCACGTGGATTGCATTGATGAAGTTGGGTGCTGCTAGCGCTGACAGCGCAGCACAAGCTGTGTCAATGTTCACCGCACCGAGCTTGCGATTGTTTGACCGCCCGGTTTTCATTTGTCCGAACATGGATTCAATCGCTGCAACGAAAAAGTGTGTCAGTTTCGGTAATCACGCGAAACTTTTGCAGCGTCGGGTTGCGAATTCGCTGCGCGTGCAAGTCTTGACTGAAAGATTTATTCCTGATGGTTTGCAATACGGCTATTCGGCGTTATGGCGAGTCGACGCCGGACTGCTCAAACCTTCACCAGGATCTCCAGCAGTGTCGCAGAGTCCGGTGCAAATTCTGCAGATGCATTCATGAGAGGTGTTAGCAATGAAGATTGAAAACCGCGAATGGTATAAGCGCGTGCGAGCGAAAGCCGATGATGGTGATCAGCGCGCACAAGATTGTCTGCTGGATATTGCACGCTGCGGACCGCCAGGCAGTGTCTATCCAACGCCGCAGTACGTGCGACCAACAGAACGGGAAGTCGTCGAACATAGAACGTCGCTTGAACGCGAACGTGCAGACTTGCGAGCGCGTATATCGCAGCTGTTGCAGTGATGAAAGATTCGAGCCTGGCGGAAAGCTCGCGTTCAATTCCTTTCGTGAGCCTGCGGTCAGTGCTCGTCTTCTGCTTCGCGGCCTGACATAGCCAGCGAGTGCAGAGAGCGCGAGTCGTTTGCAACTGGCGGCTCGCGCTTCAATGTTTCGCTCTTGCTTGTGATTTCACAGTCTCACACAGTTTGAGCGAGAGCAGCGTGGGTCGTCAGTACATTTTTGGCTTTGGCCTGACGGCCCCGCTCGTATGTACATTCAGCTGAATGTAGCTTTGGATGCCGATCGCAGAATACCAAAGTGCAACAGTTGTACTTATGGAGAACAGCTCACAGATTTTCTCGAGACATTCTTTGATGTTGCCTGCAGGATCTTCGCACGGCGGCAGTGCTTGCATTGCTTTGCACGAAGCGTCTTGCTCGGATGCCTGTTAGCTGGCATTTGCAATGAGGGGTATGGGGCGTTTAAAGGCTAGGGCGGCACGCCCGGGGACCACGGCGCGGCACATTCGTGCGTGCGCCCAGTTGAAAAGTTTCGGGGTCAGAGCGTCATAAAGACTAAAATCGGGCGAGACAACGCCCTCTGGAAACGTCTCGCCCAGAGTCCCACTTCAATTCTGCTGAAAGCAATCTACAAACTTCTGACTCAGGGAGACAAGCAGAAATGAAGCGCGAGCCACGTCCGAGTTTACCGGTCTATCAGCAGCCCTATCACCAACGCGCAGAGCAGCCGCTGTCGATCTCGGCTAAGTGCTTGAAAACTGAGCACTCGAGCTGCACGATGCGAAACTGCTGCTGCCCATGTCACAAGTACGGTCGCTGACGAAACCGAGCGCTAGGAACGCCAAAAGGACCGCATAGGATCGGCTAGGACCGATTCGTAGGTGGTGGGTGATGGGGTAGCATCCCCTAAAGCGTCGAGCGGCACAGCACGCTTGAGATGACCCGACGATATTCAAACTTGCGCACGGAAGATTTGCAAAAGGTCCATGAGCGGGTAAGCCTACTATCCTTCCGGTGAAGCCGGTACCGTCTAAGGAAAAAGCCAAAGGCGAAGACGTTTAAGAAGCGAGAGCTTTGAAACTAGCTTTGAAACTGTCTTACGGCAATCGTGCCCACGTTCCCATTCGTCGAGCTGCTCAAAAGTTGGTGCAATGGTGGAATCGGAACAGTAAGCACACGTTGACTTAATGAGCCGGGGATTTGCTGAAACCAGCTCATGCCAAAAAGTCACGTCGGACTTAGGCTCTTTCGGCAAAGTAGCGATAAACGCCCCGCGAGCTACTGACTCCCAGGAGTCCGGCACAGCGGGGCGCGAACCTTGGCCTTATCCTCCCCCAGAAGGGTGGGACCAAGGTTCTATAAAGTAATGCCACTAGGTAGCTACTACAAGGGCTAGTAGTTGAAAAAACAGAGAATTAGGAACTCTTTCGCACGCGCGTAGAAGTGACGCAATTCACTGCGTCGAAGAGGCGACGCAAAGCAAGCATTAGAGCGATTCGATGCACATGTTGGCCATTGCTATTTTAGTAACTGCCGTAACAAGGCTAGGTGTTTTTGTTGTATTCGGGATAGCCTGCCAATCGCTCCAATCTCGGACTATCGAGAGGGCCGACTACCGAATAAGCGCACCACGTCTCGTAGTTCTCCCCGAAGGCGTCCCGATAAAAAACGACGCCGTAAATAACCAAGGAGAGGCTCCCGATACCCTTGCGCGTTCCTCGGCATGTTGGTTGGAACAGGATGACAAATGGCTCTCCAACGCTTACTGGGTCTGGGCCAATGATGCCAAACGTGTGTATTGCATGCCGATCTGGACGCGCCGGAAGGGAATCATAAAACTGCATCCAGAAAGTTATGGACGAAATCCAAGCCGGAGTTTTCCCTTCATTCTTGATGGTCGGCTGCCGTTGTGCTCTTGCCTGTTCGATGCACAGGTCGTAGGTGCTGCCATACATGTACCTGGCTTCACTCGCATCGTGAACGCGTGTAGTGACACCAGCCCCTATCGCCCAAAGAACCGAGACGACAATTCCTATTCTCTGCCAGCCACCTAGACGAGAGCGCAATTTAGGCTCCGAGATTCCCGGTAATTAAGATTCTACGGCGAGCAACGCAGGCTGCTGTGCGTAGAAACGCCCCAGCAAAGAGCTGTAACCAGCCTGATTAATAGGGTCACGCCAGTTGTCCCATGCCGTTTTACATGCCGTTCGCACTACACTGCGAAAGCCTCCCGAGTCCCGGGAGAATTCACCCAAGGCGCACCCAAATCGGGTCTCGATTTGTGCTCTTTCACCCAAATGCCAAGCAACTACTGCATTGCACAAGAAACAACACGAGCATGCTGAAAGCCGCATGAACATTGACGCAGACTGATAGATTCTAGTGAATCGTAGTAGATTGTGGGCTGGGGCAGAGCTGTTCTGTCACGGCAGAGGCCGCGGGTTCGAGTCCCGTCGACCCCGCCATTCTTTTGAGTGGCTTACAGACTTACCCCCTTCCCGATCAGGGGATATTAGGGGACGATAACAGCAAACCGCGACTTCCCTCCCACGAATTTGCTCCCTACCTACCTTCATTGGATCAGCTTTGGCCCCGAGGCTGAAAGTAGTCACGCAATTGTGGATGCCCGGTATTTGAGCATAATCCACAAGTCCGAATGTTGCTTCCCATGTCGTCAATCAGTCCTACGTATGCTCTTCCCAGTCCTTTGTCGAGAGTGCCAGCATAAAACTTACACTCCCAGCCGGCTATTAAACTTGCCGCAGGCGGGTCATCCGGCTGTTGCCTACAGCTGTCGGAGTCTTCGCTTCGCATTATGCAGACGTCGAGTTCATGGGTCATGTCACTGGTCCCCCTGAATTCAACGCCAGCATGGATCTCGAAGCGTTGACCGTTAAGGGCGAACTCAGCGTACCCATAATTCCTGTTTCGAGAATGAATTTGTCCCGGAGCTCCACGAAAAATAAAAGGGACGGGGGGTCCTGAAATCCCACGCAGTATGGGCGTTGCGCCCAACTCCCGGACTGCGCGCAGACAAAGACCGAAAATGTAAGCCTCGTACGCCTTCTCTTCAACGCGACGCACGAGCTGAAACTGATTAGCACCTAGCGGATGATCGAGCAGCGCGTCTATAGCATTTTCAAGATCAGACAGGGTTGCCACCTTGTTACTCCCTGAAATCAAACAGTGCACGCAATTTTGCAAGATGCTGCTTTTGTTCTTCTACTTGAGCCTCTGAGGTTTCTTTCAATGGATAGGTCTCTTGCGCGGCCGGCGCGAGGGGTCGTACCTGTGTTTCAGTGACGAGTTCGATCTCAATTGATTTCTGCTGCCCCTTTGCCTCTGCGGATTGCTCTCTAAAATGGTCGAGAAAGCCAAAGCCCCGCGAACTGCTCCCATTACCAACCGCGGCCTCTCGCATCTCTTCACAAGCGGAGTTGATAATTAGCGGTTGTTGGATGAAGTGTGCACCTAGTGCATCAAGTGCGGCATTTAGGGCCTCACCGTATGAATAGGGTACAGTCTTTCGATATCTACGGCTTTTTTTGCCACCCGGCGGGCGCTCTTGTTCTTCGGCATCTTTGCCATGATCGACAACATCCTGAATCTGGCGAGCCAGCTCAGGGCTTCTCTCTGTGAGCTTTTTCATGAGCAGATCTAATGCGTATTCTGCCGTGTATTCATGTTGGGGCATGACCGCGGTCCTAAAGATTCAGCTGTAGGAGTAATTCGGGTCACAATGATATTGGCAGAGCAATCTTGTTGACAACTCATTTCCGAACGGCAATTTCTCACGTCTGTTATGAGACCTGACCGTCGCCGCGATATCCGGTAACCGAGCTGTCGCTGTCTGACTGTAAGGTGGGACACTTTTTCCCGCCCAATAGCTAACCCCCTCAACCGTTTGCCGGGGTAAGCTATTGGGCGGAAAAAAGTGTCCCAGCCCAGCCTGTAGGGTACACTCGGCTCGAGTGCGCGCCTCGGTTAAAGGGCGTTCGCACCAAAAATTAAAAGAGTCCCGTGACGTCAGGTGTCTTCTAGGCAGATGTTAGTTGTTAATCGTGCTGCTTTGGCGTGCCGTATTAGAAATCTTGATCGTGCGAGAGCGGCTCAGTTCCTCGGCGGGCGAAGGGCTCTGTTTGCATAGGATTGAGTTTCCCAGTTGGACGATTCAGGTGTCCAGAAGTGAGGGGGCGAAGATGTCTTCGCATGTCAGGCGTCGATTGGTCAGGCCCTGCTCGTGGTGATACCGCAGCACTACATCCACGGCTTCGCGGTTGGCCTTCACGCCGTAGGGCCACCAGTCCCGCCCCATCAGCGCGCGGTCCTGCTCGATCAGGTTGGCGAACCAGGGAACCATGTTCGCCATCATCATGAAGGTGAGCCCTTTCTCGTACTGCTCGATCATGCCGTCCTTAGCTTTGCAGAACCCCTCGAACACCGCCCGAAGGAGTTCGGGCTCGTTGGCTAGTTCCTTGCGCACGACCACCGTGTGCATGATAGGAAAGATGCCCGTGCGACGGAAATAGTCGCGCTCCACAGCCACGTAATCTTCGAACAGGCGCCCGACGTTAGTCGAGCCTTCGAGCACGCATCGCGGCGCGTCGGCGGAGATCAGCGCGTCGATCTCGCCGCGCTCGAGCATTTCGCCAAGGTCGGCGTCCTCGTCCGCCCACTCTACCTCTACATTGGCTGGATGCGGGTGCGGCACGAAGTCGACAGGCTTCATCGGGAAGTCGATTCGACCGACGATCCAGCGGCACTTGTCCGGCGTCACGCCATACTCGTCGGAGAGGACGCCCTTGGGAATCACCCCCCCGTCGTGGCCATAGAGCCCCAGCTCACCGATGCGCTTGCCCGCGAGGTCCTGCGGTCTGCTGATACCCTTCTTCTTGTTGATGTAGATAGCCGAGTGGCGGAAACACCGGACGAGGAAGACCGGAAGCGCCAGAAACGGCGGGTCATCGTCGCTGAACAGGCGCAGGAAATAGGTCATGCCCAGTTCGGATACGTCGTAGGCGCGGTCCTGGATCATGGCCTTGAAGATCTCTGGCACAATGCGGGCGCTGTGGAAGGCGGCATCGATGCCTTCGATTTTGACGGTTCCGTCGGCCAGCAGACGCGTTCTGTCGTAGTTCCAGAAGGCGATGTCCAGCTTGCGGTCGCGCATGTTTTGTCTCCTTGTCACTCATTGTCTATAGCGGTTTGTTCTTCTGGGGACTCTTGTCCTCAACTTGCTGTCATTCTCACTTTTCGCTTGCGACGAGGCGGCGGACCATACATTCTCGTCCAGTGGATTCCGGTCACCCGATCGTCGTTCTGGTTCGCGCGAGAGGAAATCCTAGTTTCCGAGCGGCCCGTGATACGACCAGAACATTCGTACCCCGGCAACATCACACATTGCGGTAACCGCGCTCCTGTAGCACCCAGGTGTTGCCATCCGGATCGTTGATGTTGGCGAAGCTCGCGTAGTCTCCGCGCGCGGGGTCGAGGCCGGGTGCAAAGCCTCCGTCCCAAGCGCCGATGGGCGTCTTGTGCCGAATCTGTGTGACGTCGACACCACGTTCGAGTAGGCGGCTCCGCGCGGCCTCGAGGTCCGTGACGACGAGATAGACATTGCGAAGTGAGCCGACAGGTGCGTCGGTGAGTCCCTTACCTATCTGGATCGAGCATTTGGAGCCCGGTGGAGTTAGCTGCACGACGCGGAACGCGTCGTTCGGCGAATAGTCGACATCGAGCTTGAAGCCGACCTGATCGACATAGAACTGCACCGTTCGCTCGATGTTGCTCACCGGCAGCGTGATTACTTCGACTGAAAAGGTTGGCGTTCTCACGATTACATCTCCTTTGCGCCTGCTGTGATTTGGCACTTAGAACCTGGAACACTCTCGCCTTTGTCGGCTAGAGATCTCTCTGGTGTTCGCCGCTGCGAGTCGCCGAGTGTCGGCTCATGCCGACTTGCGGCGGGGGAGGACCTCGGCGACAGTGAGCTCGCGATCGGGGCCGTGTGGAATCACGGTCTGACCTTGTTCAAGATGAAGCTGGTTGCCATCGAGCTGCACCGAGACAATGTCCGGCTCGAATGATAAGAAGTTAGAAATGCGGCCGACCTCGGGATACGCCTCTGGATACGACCAGACCGCCAGATGTGCGTCACTGATGTTGTAGTAGCTGCATAGCCCCTTGTATGGGCAAAAGGTCTGGCGGTCCACGGGAGTAAGAGCAGATTCATCGACATCAGCACGTGGAACGTACCAGCGTGGCGCGAAGCCGGACTCGTAGAGAACCATTGGCCGTTTCGTATCGGCAATGATGCGGTCACCATGGCGGACCGCGACATGACGGGACGTCTGGCGGATGTCGATGCGGTGGTAGTTGTCAGCGGCATGGCCCACGATCCGTTCGTCCTCTTCGTAGAAGCCATCCATAGAGGGCCAGGCGAACGCGACCCGTCCGTGCAACTCGTTTGCGTAGGCGGGCAGGTTGATGTGTTGCCACGCCCCTCGCGGCGTGCTTTGCTCACCCGCCCGCACGGTATACCACGATGTAAGCCCAAGATCGGGATGCTGGGTCGTATGCTCAGTACGTTGCAGAGTGCCCGAAGAGATGTCAGCCTCCGGGAAATAGGCCATCGGATAGTGACCCGGCTCGAAGAGCAGGAGGACGTTCTCGCTATCGGCGATCCAGTTTCCGCCGAAACGCACGCGCATCCGCCGACGCAACGGCTCAACGTACAACAATCTCTGGGGTAGCGGTTCGGGCACGAGAAATCGGCCGATTGCTCCCGGTGATAACGGACCTTGTTGCCAGGAGAGTCCCATCGCTCCTCCTCGTAGGGAAGGTTAAACTGAAACGACCTTACGCAGCTGCTTTGACTGGCGCGATTAGCCCAGCGTCCCCATCCAGTCGGCGATGGCCCGCCCGATTTCGTCAGGCGAATCTTCCTGAACAAAATGGACCCCCGCGACCGTGACTTCGGTCTGCGCTGGCCACGCGCGAACTGCTTCGAGATTCGCGCCACCGCCGAGCAGCGCACCGGGCTTCGCCTTTATGAATAGCTTGGGCACATCACTCGTCGCCAGCCATTCCGCATACGCCGCCACGATCGCATTCACGTCGGCGGGTTCGCCCTCGATTGGGAGCTCCCTAGGCCACGTCAGCGTCGGCCGTCGTCCTTCGCCGGGCTCTGCGAACGGCCGCCGGTACTCCGCCATCTCCTCGGCGGTCAGCGTGCGTAGGACCGCCCCTGGCAGTATCTTCTCGATGAAAAAGTTTTGTTGGAGGACCATCTGCTCGCCGGCCTCGGAACGCAGCGCCTGCAAGAATGGACGCATATTCATCACGTCCCAGTGGTCCCAGCCCTGCGGCCGAACGATCGCCTCCATGTACGCGATACCCTTCACGGCCTTACGGTGGCGGTTGGCCCAGTCGAAGCCAAGACCCGAGCCCCAGTCATGGATGACTAAGGTGACCAATTCGCGCACATTCAGGGCTTCGAGCAGGGCATCGAGGTAGAGGCGGTGCTCGACGAAGCGATACGAGCCGGGACCACTGTTAGGCAGCTTATCGGAGTCACCCATGCCGAGCAGGTCGGGGGCGATGCAGCGGCCTAGTGGCTCCAAGTGTGGCAACACATTACGCCAAAGGTATGACGAAGTGGGATTGCCATGCAGCAGCAGAATGGGGTTGCCCTTTCCCACCTCCACGTACGCCATCTCTCTATCAAGGATTCGCTCCCGCTTCTTTTGGTACGGAAACGCCGAAGAGATCATGTTTGCTTCTCCTGTGATGAGTAATACGAGCCAAGAAACAACTGCAGCGCTCTAACAAAGCAGTCGACCAATGAGACTCAGTTCACGGCCAGTCAAATAAAGCTCGGGACTTAACTTCCGAATTGTCCGCAACCCGCTCCGATGAAGGGGCGCCGCGGCTATTAGGAACGGCGCATCAAGCTGCGGACCGCTGTTGATGCACGTCCTCTGGATGTTTGCCGTACTTATTACGAAAACGCGTCGACGCATCGCGAGCGATAGACTTGCCATGGCCGAAGCCGGCAGCATCGAATGAGAGACTAGCAAGTTTGCGCTGGCTCACACGACCTTCGTCCAAGCTCTCGAAGCCAACGGGATCACCGAGGCCCATGATGTTCGTGCACACGTCAGCCGCGAACAGCATTCGTCCGGAACGCCACAGCAGCGCGACCTGACCGGCGCAATGCCCAGGAACATGAATTACTTCGAAGCTACCTGCGATGGGCAATATTTCGCCAGGGGTCAAAGCGTGGTCGATAGCAACCGGGTCCAGTCGCTCGTCGGGATGGAAGAACAGCTTGCACAAAGGTCGCCCCAACAAACCAGGTGCTGGCGTCATCGGCCGAAACGGACCTCCACTCTCAGCGATAGGGATATCGAGCGGGTGCATGAAGGTCGTTGCACCCGTTCTCCGCACGATAGCGGCAGCGCTGCCGATATGATCAGGGTGGGCGTGAGTGAAAATCAGGTGCTTGAGCTGGTCTGGCGAACGCCCAAGCCCGCGTATCGCCCCGAAAACGGCTGCCTCCTTACGCGGGTAACCGGCGTCGATCAGTGTCAACCCGTCGTCGCCCTCAATCAGGAAGGCGTTTGCGAACCCCATCGGCACAACGTGCACACCCTTTATCACAGGCTTCACGGCCAATAAGTTCTCCAATCGGGGAGTTGATGCCGTAGCGACCGCTTGGGTTGCAAAACAACCCGATTCATCTAAATCCGAAGTTCTGCTCTCAGAGCACTTAGGAAGTCAGATCAGGAAGTTGAACTGCTCGGCAAGTTGACGAGAAACGAACACAGTCACGACATGAGCCCCCAAGTGGGTGGTCGGCCATTCGGAAGTTTTAACGGGTCTCTTGGGACCTCTGTAAGCAAGAAGCCCCGAATCTTTTCGTACGTTTTTCTCATGACACCTCCGCCATGCCGCAGATGACGAATTGGTTTCCTGTGCAGTCCAGTTCCCTTTGATATCTCGCGCTCCGAGAATTGTGCCAACAGCCTCAGCGTGTCAGGATCTGCCGCCACTCTGCCGTTTTCATACACCTTGCATCGCACGTCGAGATCGTGATCGACCGGCCCTTGTTCAAGCTTTCGCTTGAATTCCTTCCCGCAGGGAATGTGCCTCTCCGCTGCTATGTGACGCCGCTGTAGCTCGCCACGGGTCCACGGATCGCAGGGCTTGCCATCCGGACCGGCGAATTTGGATTCGGGGTGGTACAGGTATTGATGCAGGATCTCCCGGTAAGTCTTGACCCTGATCCGTCCCTTTTTTCGGTTGCCGGTGGTGATGCGGCATTCCTGCGCCGTCCGCACGTTGTAATAAACGGCATCGAGCCATTCCTCGGAGTGCTTTGTGAATCGAGTGATCAGGATAGGTTTCTCGGCCCGCTCCACTAGATCGAGATCATCCGTTTGGAGGATCGGGGCGAGCACGAAGTCGAACGGCTTCACAAATCCCTTCAGGCGCCCAAGAACGGCGGGCGACGACACCGGAATCTTCATCATGGCGGGATGATCGAGCCAGGGCGGCTCCGGCAATTCGCTGGAGAACACTTGATCGAAGTGCAAGAGGTAATCCCAAGCAGTTTCGATCCAGTCAGGCTCACCTTTGCTAACGGGTGATATCAGATACCCCAGCCCGTGCCCCTTGGCTTCGATGATCTTAGATCCATGGAGCAAGGCGTAACGCTTGGCGCTAATCGCGTAGCCATGCACGGTGCGCAGCTTGCCGGTCGTCGGATCGCCGTTCTTGTAATTAACGTCCTCGACCTTGAGCAGGTCTCCGCCAAACGAGTACGGATCGAGTGACCGAAAGCGTTGGGCGATCTCGAGAACCTTCGAGTGCGGCAGGACTGGTATCGGAGCGATCTCCTGCTCACCCATGGCGCTCTCCTCTGCCGGTCGCTTGGGGTAGACCGTACCGCCCTTGGGCGATGCAACCACGGCTATTGAGCTTGCCCCTACAAAACGTATCCCTTAGCAAACTGCTTTAATAGCGGAGAGGGAACGTGGATGAGGAACGGAAAACGAGGCAGGTACACGCTGGAGTTCAAGCTGGAAGGGGTACGGCTTGTGGAGTCAGGGCAGAGCATAGCGGAAGCAGCCCGCAGTCTGGGAGTAGTCGAGCAGACGCTATCGAACTGGGTCAGGGCGAAACGGGCGGGGAAGCTGAAGGAGGGCAGCGGCCAGGCTGGTGTAACCCCGGAGCAGATGGAGATCAGTCGCTTGCGAGCGGAACTGGCGCGGGTGAAGATGGAGCGCGACATTCTGGGAAAAGCGACGGCATACTTTGCCAAAGGCCAGAAGTGAAGTATGCCTTCATCGAACGCCATCGGCGCCTCTGGCCGATCTGTGTGCAGTGTCGGGTGCTTAAGGTAAGCGTGTCGGGGTTTCATCAGCACCTGGCACGGCGGAAGGTCCAACGTCGGCACCTGAGTGATGCGGCATTGTTGGCCCATATCAGTTCGGTGTACGCGGAGCATGGCGGAGCCTACGGCTGGCCGCGCATTTGGCGGGAGCTGGTCAAGCGCGGCATTGGTGTAGGCAAGCAACGGGTACAACGGCTGATGCAGCAGCAGGGGATTCGCGCTCGGGGCAAGCGGCGTTTCCGGGTGGCGACCACCGACAGCCGGCACGATCTGCCGGTGGCGCCGAATCGGTTGAACCGCAACTTCCGTCCCGCTGGGCTCAACCAGGCCTGGAGTGGTGACATCACCTACATTGCCAGCGAGGAAGGGTGGTTGTTCCTGGCAGTGGTGATCGATTTGTTCAGTC
>Ga0306925_10004500_pt1 | contig 12609 bp, 11 predicted proteins | sample flu12Cox44000176_FD_203755 | JGI IMG/M metagenome (GOLD analysis project Ga0306925, IMG submission 203755) | Lab enrichment of tropical soil microbial communities from Luquillo Experimental Forest, Puerto Rico - flux8day.12C.oxic.44.000.176 (v2)... | ecosystem: Environmental > Terrestrial >...
TGCCTCGCGGCGGAGCGCGAAGCGTATCTGTGAACGCAACGCCTCCGGTGCGCGATAGGCCGGAGCAGATCGCCGGATGCCGTCGCGCAAGCGCTCGAGGGCCCCTGCTTCCGGGCCGCATTCCGGACAATCCGCGAGATGGTCGCGCAGCTGCACCCGCTCGGCCTCGGCGAGTTCGCCGTCGATGTAAGCATCGAGCCGCGGGCGGATCTCGTCACACCGCATCACCAATGTCCTTTCCCTCCCAGGCCTGCCGCAGCGCCGAGCGGGCGCGATGGAGGCGCGACATCACCGTGCCGATCGGCACGCCGGTGATCCCGGCGATCTCGCGGTAGCCGAACTCCTGCAGCTCGCGCAGCACGATCACCTCGCGGAGCGGCGCCGGAAGCGCCTCGATTAGCACATCGAGCCGCCGAAGATCCGACCGATTCTGGAGCAGCGCCTCAGTATTTCCCACCGCAATCGGTACGCTCGCGATCCCCTCGTCGAGTACCTCATCATCATCGAGCGGAACGACATCCGCCGGACGGTTGCGTTCGAGCCAGCTGTAGCAGGTGCGCCGCACGATCCTCAGTATCCAGCTCTTTGCATCGCCCTCACGATACGTGTCGAAGTAGCGAAACGCCCGTAGCATCGCCTCCTGCACGACATCGGCGGCATCGGTATCGTTCCGCGTCAGCCACCGTGCCAGCGCATAGGCGGCGTCGAGATGCGGCAACACCACACTCTCAAACCGGCTGCGCCGCCGCCGGTCGGCGATCCACGCCATCCGCTCTACCCCGCGCTCTGGAAGACCGCAGCCCGGGCCATCTTATTCCGGCAGCGCCGTTGCAATCGACTTTTGCGAAGGCCACACTTCCGTCAAGCAGGAAAGGACGATGCCCGATGGAGATGACCGGCGAATTTCGCATTCCCGCGCCGCGCCAGCGCGTCTGGGAGGGGCTCAATGACCCGGAAGTCCTCAAACAATGCATTCCAGGCTGCCAGGCGCTCGAAAAGGTGTCCGACACCGAGTTCAACGGCAGGGTGATCGCCTCGGTCGGACCGGTAAGGGCCACCTTTGGCGGCAAGGTTACGTTGTCGGACCTCAACCCGCCGCAGAGCTACACCATCAGCGGCGAGGGCAGCGGTGGCGTGGCGGGTTTTGCCAAGGGCGGCGCCAAGGTCAACCTCGCCGAAGACGGCGCCGCAACGGTATTGACCTATGCCGTCCAGGCGCAAGTCGGCGGCAAGCTCGCGCAGGTCGGGTCGCGGCTGATCGACGGGGTGGCGCGCAAGATGGCGAATGACTTCTTCGGGCATTTCGCCGCCGTGATGGCACCCGAACAACCCGCTCCGGCGGCTGCCGCCGCAGAACCAGAGGCCGTCGAGGTCGAACCGTCCCCGTCGGCACCCCCGCCGCAACCGGTGAGCGCTCGGCTTCCGCCGGCTGTTTGGGTCACCGGGTTGGCGGTGATCATCATCCTGCTTCTCTATTTTTTCACCCGCTAAGAGACACCTCGCCTTGCGCGGTAACGCCTTGACCCGAGGCGGAGCCGGCACGAAACTCCGCGCGGCCGCGACCGTCGCGTGGCGGCCGGGATGCTCAATCAGGGAGGTGTGGGATGCAGAAGACAGTGAGCCTCACCGTGAACGGCAAGCCGGTGTCGGCGACGGTCGAAGGTCGCACCCTGTTGGTGCAGCTGCTGCGCGAACAGCTCGGACTGACCGGAACACACGTCGGCTGCGACACGAGCCAATGCGGCGCCTGCGTCGTCCACGTCGACGGCGAGGCCGTGAAAGCCTGCACCTTGCTCGCGCTCCAGGCCGAGGGGCGCTCGGTGCTGACGATCGAAGGGGTCGCGACCGGCGACACCCTGCATCCGATGCAGGAAGCGTTTCGCAACAACCACGCGCTGCAATGCGGCTTCTGCACCCCCGGGATGGTCATGAGCGCGCTCGACCTGGTCAAAAACAACCCCAACCCGACCGAGCGCGAGATTCGCGAGTATCTCGAGGGCAACCTGTGCCGCTGCACCGGCTATCACAACATCGTGCTGGCGATCGCCGAGGGGGCGGCGGTGATGCGCGGCGAGGCGCCGCCTAACGTCCATGGGGCGGCCGCGGAGTAAGACCGTGACGACGATCGGAACGCCGGTCCGGCGGCGAGAGGATTATCGATTTCTTACCGGGGGAGGCACCTACACCGACGACATCGATCGTCCAGGCCAGCTCTATGCCTACATCCTGCGCAGCCCGCACGCCCATGCGCAGATCACGGCGATCGACACCGCGGCGGCGCAACGGGCGCCTGGCGTCGTCGCCGTATACACCGGCAAGGACATGGTGGCCGACGGTGTCGGCGGTCTGCCGTGCGGCTGGCAGGTCCACTCCAAGGACGGTTCGCCGATGGCCGAGCCGCCGCACCCGGTGTTGGCTATCGACCGGGTCCGCTATGTCGGCGACCAGGTGGCGCTGGTCATCGCCGAATCGTTGGCTCAGGCCCGCGACGCGGCCGAGCTGGTGAATGTCGATTATGTCGAGGAGTCTGCCGCCGTCGAAGCGGTCGCGGCGCTGCAGCCGGGCGCGCCACAGGTCAACAGCGAGGCGCCGGGCAATCTCTGCTACGACTGGCAGCTCGGCGATCTCCCCACCGTCGAGGCTGCCTTTGCCAGGGCGACGCGGATCGTCAAGCTCGACCTTACCAACAACCGCCTCGTCCCCAATGCGATGGAGCCACGCGCGGCGATCGGCGAGTTCAACCGCGCGACCGGCGAATACACGCTGTACACGACGAGCCAGAACCCGCACGTGATCCGCCTGTTGATGGGCGCCTTTGTGCTGCACATCCCCGAGGCACGGCTGCGGGTCGTCGCCCCCGATGTCGGCGGCGGCTTCGGCTCGAAGATCTACCACTACGCCGAAGAGGCGATCGTGACCTGGGCCGCCGGGAAGGTGCACCTGCCGGTCAAATGGACGGCCGAGCGCTCGGAAAGCTTCATGTCCGACGCGCACGGGCGTGACCACGCCACCCATGTCGAGCTGGCGCTTGACGGGCAGGCGAAGTTTCTTGCGCTCAAGGTCTCGACGGTCGCCAATATGGGGGCGTATCTGTCGACCTTTGCTCCGGCCATCCCGACCTACCTCTACGGGACCCTGCTCGCCGGCACCTATACCACCCCGGCGGTCTACTGCGAGACCAAGGCGGTCTTCACCCACACCGCGCCGGTCGACGCTTATCGCGGCGCCGGGCGCCCCGAAGCGACGTTTGTGCTCGAGCGGGTCGTCGATCTCGCTGCTGACGAGATCGGCATGGATCCGGCCGAGCTGCGTCGCCGCAACTTCATTCCGAAGGACGCCTACCCGTACCAGACACCGGTGGCGTTGCAATATGACAGTGGCGATTACAACGCGACATTGGAGCTGGCGCTGAAGGCGGCCGACTATCAAGGCTTCGAGGCCCGCCGCCGGGAAGCGATGTTGCACGGCAAATTGCGCGGCATCGGTATCGCCACCTACATCGAGGCCTGCGGCATTGCACCTTCGGCGGTCGTCGGCTCGCTCGGCGCTCGGGCAGGTCTCTTCGAGAGTGCGGCGGTCCGCGTTCATCCGACCGGTAGCGTGTCGGTTCTGACCGGATCGCACAGCCACGGCCAGGGACACGAGACTACCTTCTCGCAACTCGTCGCCGACACGCTCGGGATCCCGATCGAGCAGGTCGAGATCGTCCACGGCGACACCGCTAAGATCCCCTACGGCATGGGTACCTACGGCTCGCGCTCGCTCGCCGTCGGCGGCACCGCGATCGTCAAGGCGATGGACAAGGTCATCGCCAAAGGACGCAAGATCGCAGCACATCTGCTCGAAGCCGCCGAGGCCGATATCGAGTTCAAGGACGGCAAGTTCTCGGTCGCCGGCACCGACCGGTCAAGGAGTTTGGGCGAAGTGGCATTGACCGCTTATGTGCCGCACAACTATCCGATCGACGAGCTGGAGCCCGGGCTCGACGAGACCGCCTTCTATGACCCGAAGAACTTCACCTTCCCATCCGGTGCTCACATCGCCGAGGTCGAGATCGACATGGAGACCGGGCAGGTCGCAGTCGTCAACTTCACCGCGAGCGACGATTTCGGGCGAATCATCAACCCGCTAATCGTCGCGGGTCAGGTCCATGGCGGGCTCGCCCAGGGCATCGGTCAGGCTTTGCTCGAGGGCTGCGTCTACGACAAGGCGAGCGGCCAGCTGTTGACCGGCTCCTACAACGACTATGCGATGCCGCGGGCCGACGATTTGCCCGCCTTTGCGCTATCGACGAACGTCACTTTGTGTACGCACAATCCGCTCGGGGTGAAGGGCTGTGGCGAGGCCGGAGCGATCGGCGCGCCGGCGGCGATCACCAACGCCCTCGTCGACGCCTTGAAGCCGCTCGGGGTGCGGCATCTCGACATGCCGGCCACCCCGGAGAGGCTCTGGCGGATCATCCAGCAACACCGCGCCCCGCTCGCCGCAGAATAGGGAGAGCACGATGTACGAATTCAACTACCACCAGCCGACGAGCCTCGACGAAGTCACGAGCCTCCTCGGTGCCAACGAGGAAGCCAAGCTCGTCGCCGGCGGGATGACCCTCGTCCCGACCCTGAAGTTTCGCCTCGCCAAGCCGTCTGATCTCGTCGATCTCGCCGCGATCCCGTCGTTGCGCGGCATCACCGACGCCGGCGACGCGCTGGTCATCGGCGCGATGACGCGCCATGCCGAGGTCGAGCGCTCGCCGCTCGTCAAGCAGGCGATCCCGGCGCTCGCCGCACTCGCCCATATGATCGGCGACCCCGCCGTGCGCAACCGCGGCACGATTGGCGGATCGATCAGCAACAACGATCCGGCAGCGGACTATCCGGCCGCCGTCGTCGCGCTCGGCGGCACCGTTCAGACGACCCGGCGCGAGATCGCGGCCGAAAATTTCTTCACCGGCATGTTCGAGACCGCACTCGATCGCACCGAGATCGTCACCGCGGTCCGACTGCCGAAGCCGCAGGCCGCCTGTTACATGAAATTCAAAAACCCGGCCTCGCGCTATGCGATCGTCGGCGTGTTCGTCGCCCGCACCGGTTCTGGCGTGCGGGTCGCAGTGACCGGTGCCGGACCCTGCGTTTTCCGCATCCCGGAAATGGAGGCGGCGCTGGCGCGCTCCTTCACCTCGGACGCGATCAAGGACATCACGATCCCGCAGGACGGGCTCAACTCGGACATCCACGCCAGCGCCGAATATCGTGCCCATCTCGTTGGCGTGATGGCCCGCCGCGCCGTCGCCGGCTGCGGATGAGCCGGTTCGCGCCGCTTTCGCGTCACGCGCGAGACCGGTGCCCTTTTGAGCCTGCTTTTGCAGGCTGGATTCAGGCCAGCACCCGACTTGAAGTTACCCCTCCTGTTGTGCACGTCTCTAACCATACATGCTGTTATCACATAAATCTCATTTTCTCAACTATCATTTCCGCAACGTTCTAAACCCGCTCGACCAGCCGGGCGCGCTGACCCAACCTGAACGGTTTTGCAACAGGTTCGTGACCACGCTCCCTCCGACCGGAAAAAGTCGCCTCACATTGCATCAGCCGGCCAGATCCCCGGGGTCGCTCTGATCGGCTCCCCGGTACTTAAGAATAACCTGGGCTGCAACCTATGTCTCTGCTTGCGCGTGTTATCGCAGCCAACCAATGGCTGAGCAAAACGACCGAAAATCGGCTACCGGCGGTGTTCACGCGCCACATTCAGACTCTTTATAAGTACAAAGTCGCGGAGCTGCTCAACCGCCGGCCCGGGCAGGTCGTCCTCGATGTCGGCGGGGGCAAGGAATGCCCGTTCCTGCCCTATATCGATGCGCCGTGCACGCATCTGATCATCGCGTTGGACATTTCCGAGGAGGAGCTGCGCCACAACCATGGGCTTGCTCACAAGGTCGTTGCCGACGCGGCGGCGCACGGATTCCCGTTTCGAGACGGCTCGGCCGATCTTGTCGTATCCCGATCCGTCGTCGAGCATATTCGCGACAATGCGGCATTCTTCGCAAATTGCGCGCGCATGCTTCGCCCGGGCGGTGTCATGCTCCACGCGTTTCCGGGCCGGTTCGCACCCTTCGCGCTGGTGAATCGGGCGCTGCCGAACCGCTTGAGCCGTCGCTTGGTTGGCTACCTCCACCCCGAATGGCTAGAGGAGGACAACTACGGCTTCCTGGCGTTTTATAATCGCTGCTATTTCTCGGCGATAAAGGATTTGCTCGATCGCAATGGCTTAACCAACACGAGCTTCAATCTTCTATATTATCAAAGTATTTATTTTAATTTCTTCTATCCCCTGTTTGTCTTGATGCTGGCGTATGATTTGGTCGCGTCGATACTCGGGATCCGCAATCTGGCGTCCGGGATCATCGTAACGACGAAGCGACCGCCCGCTGAGGAGATTTGATTGAGGCTCCTCACGTCCGGTCTCGGCCGCCGCGGGCGCGGAGTTTCTCGACGTGACTTCGCAGAGAGCGACCCAGGTCGGTCACGCGGCGCGGGAGAAGAGGGTTAACGTCTTCGACCCTGTCGGCGATCCAATCGCCGATCGTGTATCGACGCAGCATGGACAGGTCCAGGCGGTAGCGCGTGGTCGGTAAAACCTCTCCCCCTGATTTCCTGAGGAAAAGGTGATCCCCGCCGAGGCTGTATTTGGTCATTCCTTCGGCGCACGCCCATTCGACAGCGCGCCACTGCAGCAGATCGTTGGGCCGGAGATGGAGGGTCTTCTCTAGTGAACTGTTCGCCGCGTATTCGACCACCCCACGGGGAAAGAAGCGAAGCACGGCCCCGGCTATGACATGGCCTTCATAGCGTGCAAGCAGCAGCTGCCGGTTATTGGTCAACGCGAACGTCTCTTGAAACTGTTCCTCACCGGTGATCGGCAAGGCCTTGTGGCGAGCCCACTCGACGTAAACCGCATAATAGGCGGACACGTCGTCACAGCCTTTGGCGGGATCGACAGAAACCCCGTTTTTTATCGCCCTCCTAATATCATTTCGCCGAGTTTGCGAAAATTCGCGAAAGAGAGCATCTGAACCCCGCGACAGGTCAAGCACGACTACACCGTTGTATTGTTTTTGGCGAAAGCGAGCGTCATCCGGTCCGGCCATGTCGGACCATAGGTAGAACTCTACTAGCTTCGCAGATTTTGCTTCTTGAAGAAGACCCGCAATGAGATTACTTATCGCAAGTGACCGATCTGCGTGCCGCGAAAAGGCTATCTGAGGTCGAACCGACAGACCGGATTGGACGCGCTCGCCATCATGGATTCCGGTCAGCACCGCCGTCACTTTGTTGCCAACGGTGCTGAGGATAGCGAAGGGGTTTCTCTCGCGCAGCGCAGGTTCCAAGAAATACTCCGGGGCGGCGTAATGCGTCGCGAAGTCCGAAGCAGCGAGGCAGTTTCGCCACTGGGTTTCGATAGAACCTGCTCCGTGACTATGTAGGATGCGGAAGGGCGAGGCGAGCCCGTTTAACATGCCCGGACCGGTCAATCGCCAATTACCGAAAAGATGTAGACGCTTCGCTTGGTCGACATGCCGACGGGAATATTGGACGAATGAAGCAGCTTCATCTCCGGAATAACAACAATTTGAGGGAAAACGGTTGACATCCCAACAAATATAAAATAGATCTCACGGGGATATTGTCGGTATGAATCGGTAATATGTTGAATCACTGTATCCAATAACTCAAAACTAAAGGGATTATAGAAGAAAAACACGCACGGTGTACCGGGAATCGCGAACTCGGTTGCGTCGCATTCGATGATCCGTGTGCTCTGGGCCCGACGACGAAGATGGCGGCATTTTGCGAGATTGCTTTCGGCGATCCGACACAGCGGTGGCGAAAATTCGACGCCAATGACACTCACGAACGGAAAAGCGGAGGCCGCAAGGACGATACGACCTTTGCCACATCCCATGTCGATGAAAGTAAATCGCGAGAAATCCAAGCATAGACGCCTGAAAATTCGCCGTAAGGCCGACCACGGAGCTGCGTCGTAGACGAAGCGGGCTGAGGTGTTGCGTACGGGGTCGAGAGCCCACCTGAACGTATCCACCCCATAGATCAGGTCGACAATAGTTTCACGGCTCTTTTTTAGATGCCATTCGAAAAATGTCCGCATGCGGCGGTAGGCTACCCTTCGGCGTGCCAGAATCGCAGGGAGATTTGTAACACTCCGGCTACCTTCCGTATTCGATCCAACAAAAAAGTTATCATACCACAACATTGCTCGACTGCAACGAAACATGCGGCTTGCGACCAAGGAAGTATGGGCTGCCCCACATCAGGTGGGCCGCCGAGTAGTGGGCGATCACGATGTCGAAATACTTGATCCAAAACAGAGCCCATTTCCCGCAATAGACGTTTGCCGCATACAGTGCGTCGCTGTTGAAAGAGAACAGAATGCCGAGGAAACGAATCAGCAGATCGCAGAAGGTTGAGGCAGGGCCGCGTCGCGAGCCGCTGGCGAGCGGTTCGAAGCGAGAGCACAGGAACTCGAGGCCGGGCACGCTGAAGCGATTGTAGTCCTCAGGGTCTCGGTGATAGAACCAAATAAACGGTACATTGACATAGAAGATGCCGCCGGGCCGCAGCACCCGGAACGCCTCGTCGACGGCCTTCTGAGGCGAAGGGATATGCTGCAATATGCTGACGAGAAACACGCAATCCGCCGAGTCTGGGGGTATCTGAGGCATGTTCTGTGCATCGGCGACGACATCGACGCCCGGCCCCGGCCGAATATCGGTACAGATAATCGTGGCGCCCAGCGGCGGGGCACCAAAATATCCGGCGCGCGCATCCTTGGCGCCGATATCGTAGATGATCGGGTTGGCTGGCAGCAATTCGTAGGGCGAGGATGTGAGCGGAAGCTCGAAGTTCGTCGACGGCGGCTCCGGCAGGTTACGATAAATCCAGCGTAAGAAACGGCCAACGTGCATAAGTCAGACCTGCAGGGTACAACGAATTCGCCGCCGATGAGGGCGGATGTCGAGTTATTTTTCAAACTATCGTCCCGATGGAACCTCGAGTGGTCAACTATCAGCACTGCGACGGCGCAGAATCCAACCGATCACCTCCGCACCCTCGCCGATGACCGGGCTGCCGATTGCCAAGAGGGCAGCTACATAAGCCGCTGCGCCACTCACCGATAAGAGCAGTAGCTTCGCCCATGCAGGCTCGGGTCGCCCCGCCAGAGCGAACTTGCGCAGCAGCAGCACCACCACGGCCATGACCACGGTGGCGGCAAGAATCGGCCAAATTTCGGTCCAAAGCTGGGAAAAACTACCCTTTATTTCCGCCAGCGCCTCCCTGGCCATGATTGCCATCACCGTGCAATATACCGGGGTCGAGAACACGACTGCGCCGGGCGCCCCGTACCAGGAACTATCAGCGCCGGGAAGCAGCGCGCCGACGACAGCGGCGGCCGGCACTACGATCAACAGCACGAGGCAGTACCAAAACAGAAATCTTTCTCGACGGCGCGCGAACAGCACCGGCGGCAGCAGCACGTCGACGGCGCGCACCGCCGCGTAGACGCAGAGCAGCTGGAGAAGTGGGACCGAAGGCAACCATTTTGGACCAAGCAGCACCCAGACCGCCTCGTCGGCCACGAGCGCCATCCCGGCCGATGTCGGCAAGGCGATCGCCGCGGTCAGGCGCACCGCTCGAAAAAGAGCTCCGCGCATCGCCTCGATGTTTGTCTGGAGCTCCGCCATCATCGGTGAGCTCAGCATATTGACGACGGTCGAAATTTTGCTACCCGGCAACAGAGCAAACTCTTTTGCCATTGAGTAGAAACCGAGGGTTACTTGGCCGGTTATTTTACCGACCACCGCCAGATCAGAATCCTCTCGCAAGCCCCACATAATCTTGACTGCCAGCGTCGTCAGACTGAAGCGAAGCATCTCTTTGACCCGCTTACCGCCGAGGCGAAGCCCAGGACACCATGGTGCATAGACCAAAGTGGCCGCACTGCGCACCGCCGGGGCCAGAAGCCCGCCGATGACCAGCGTCCATACCTCCAATCCCGCGAGCGCACAGCCGAGCATCACCGGTAATGTCACGACCACTCCGATCACCTCCGCCTGAGATACCCGATCGAGCGCGAGCCGCTTGCGCAGAAGGCCATCGGAAACAACTCGACAGGCTGTCAACGGCAGGACCAAAGCGAAGACCGGTAACACATCGGCGAGGCTCGGCGTGGCGAACCAGCGGGCAATCACTGGTGCGCTGACAGCAAGAGCAGCGAAACCGAAAATGGCCAAGGTCATCGTGATCCAGAAGCAGGTATCGATCTCCCGTCTATCCAAATCACGAAACTGGATAATCGCCGCACCGAGGCCCATTTCGGCGAGTATGGCCACGGAACCGGTCAAAGTGCCGGCCAGCGCCATAACGCCATAATCGGCGGGCACCAAGATACGCGCGACCACCAAGGTGGTGGCGAAGGAGAGAACTTGAAGCACGCCACGCGACCAAGCGAGCCAGAAAATAGAACTCGCGATGCGTGTGCGGAACGACACGGCCTCGGACGCCAGCATCATAGGTTCCTGCTCGTGCGCCGCCTCGGGTAGCCGCAATCTAAGGGCGGCCTTTGACGTAACCGGAGCGTTCGTCGAATCTCATGGCACGGCCGATGCCCGGTTGCGGCATCAATAAGCGCGTCGCGGGTGTGACTGCCAAGCCGCCGGCCGGGGCAGTGATTTCTCTCGCAACCACTCGGCGCGCCGCCTCGAATATGAACACAATGCACCAATATTCGTCGAAATAAGCCAGCGATTGAAACGCGCCCGCAGTGTAAAAGCCGACGAGTACGGCCTGGCCCATGCGTCCGAGCAGGTTCGCCCAGCCCAAATCCGGTCGGTCGCGGGAATTTCGGATCAACCAACTGCAAGAGCGCCACGCATAAACCGCAATCATCACGAAGAGCGCGAGACCGATCCAGCCATGCTCGGAGAGAACATCGAAGTAGATGCTGTGTGCGGCGCGACCCTTGTCCAGCCTCGGTATGGTCGTGCCCGCCAACATGGGATTTGTAAATTCTGCGTAGTGTGTTACACTGAAACCACCGCCCGTGATCGGGTGCAACTCGGCAATCCGCAGAGAAGCCCGCCAAAGATTGATTCGCCCCATCGCGGAGGAATCATCTTGATAGGTTTCTATTGTATGCATGCGATTGAACCAGGATTGGGGCATAAATGTGAAGATTGCGGCGCCGAACACCATGATCGCAAGGCCCATCGATAGTTTTGCGCGTGATCTGAGCGAGAGAACGACCGCCATTGCGCACACGCCTAGCAATGCCCCGCGCGAATAGGTGAAGACTGTGGCCAAGGCGATCAAAAAGCCCATAACCATAAGGCCATGACGGAGGCGACGGTCTACCACGGTATGCCATAGATAAAACACCAATGGCAGGAGCATGATCAGGGCAACGCCGAATTCGTTATTGCCCGCGGTTATGCCACCGTCTGGCCCGTGGATGCCCGAGCCGCCGCCGTGGAGCGGAAACGAGATCGAGCCCTTCACCCCCCAGAAGCCAATCGATAGGACGACAACCCAGATAAGCTGGTTCACACGCTCACGCGTCGTCGTCAGCGCAAATCCGATAAGGCACATGAGCAGGACCTTCTGGAAGAAGGTCCATTTGCCCCAGACATCATACCCGGGGGCCAGTGCAAAAAAGGAGGTGATCGTTATCCACAACGAAAAGAGTATCGTCAATACGACTTGCGGCGTAAGAGGCAGTTTCTTCTTTTCCGTACGGGAGAACAGCAACGAGACAACGGTCAGGATCGCGATCACGTAAGCATAGGGGAGTGTGGCGAGAGAGAAATCCCAGATCAATGTATGAAAATTGCCGAAAGAAAAGGCGTACCAAACCAGTACGCCATTGAATGGCGTTTTGAAAATCAACGTCAAAGACCACAGGAACACCGCAAGAAACGCGTAGCCCCGCATAGTGGCTAGCTCCGCTGAATCAGGAGCAGAGAGCGCAACCCGAGAACGCCGACCGGCCCTCCAGGAGTTCGCCCGGCCGTATCTCGATCAAGTTGCTCAGGGGTCATGAGTTCCGCGCCGAGTTGCACGTTCCTTGGTCATCCTTGCTATCTTGCAAGCCGTTCCTGCCGTGGTAACGATTCGAGCGAAGGCGACGTCGCAACATCCCAAAGAATCGTCGTTCCCGCAGAGCGCGTACGATCTCCATGAAGCCCGTCATCTCGGCCTCGAACTCGATATCGGAGACGGGATGGCCGTCCACAAGCCGCCGCAAAGCGAACCGAGGCGTATCCGGATAATTCAATCCGGGCTCGATCGTCGTCGCGCTCTTCACACCCAACGCGGCCAACCACTCTCCCTGATGAGGTCCGTGAATTCCGGCCGGATAGCAGAAATGTTCCAAAGGATGGGAGACAATCTTTTCAAGAAATCTCCGATTGTCGGTTATCTCCGCTTCGACCGTCGTTCTACTATCGTCTGCCGACCATTCGTGGCGGTGCGAGTGAAGTTGAATGTCAACCCCGGCGTCAGCCAACTGCCGGAGCTGCCGTTCATCCAAGGCCCGAAACAG
>Ga0306925_10004502_pt1 | contig 12605 bp, 10 predicted proteins | sample flu12Cox44000176_FD_203755 | JGI IMG/M metagenome (GOLD analysis project Ga0306925, IMG submission 203755) | Lab enrichment of tropical soil microbial communities from Luquillo Experimental Forest, Puerto Rico - flux8day.12C.oxic.44.000.176 (v2)... | ecosystem: Environmental > Terrestrial >...
TAGCCCAGTCGCCCCGCCGTTCGCTCGCCCTTCTCGGCACTCAGTGCTTCCGTCATCTCCGCTTCGAGCACCTCTTGGAGTGCCGCTCGCGCTAGCGCCCGGAGGAACTCCCCGTCCTCCGCCAATAGGGCTTTGACGTCGATCGTCCCAGACTTAACCTTCCTGTTGGTCATGGTGTGCATCCTCCCAAAGGATCCGGTGATTGCGACGACATCACCCGCATACCATGACCATCACCTCAGCGGCTTTTGCTGAACCTCCCTGACGCTACCCGTTACCGGGACTAATCAAGATTCCCCGGGACTCAGTGGGTATTGCTCGTTAGTTTGGCAACTGTGGAACCCGATAAACCGTCGGAACGGTGTAGCCACGTCTCTGGAGAACTCGGAGGCTGGGACCATGATCAGATCGAAAAAGCCCGCTGCCCTGGCAGTAGTCAGCGTTCTCGCTGCCTGCGCGCAACCTCAGGTCCCGGTCGAGCCGATCCCACCTGGCCCAAGCCCTGCTGAAATCGCCGACTACGCCGCCGCTCAGGCACAGAATCGCCGTGGGCAAGCCACAGGAAATGATGATGATATTGCACAGACCCTATATTCCTCTCGGCAGATTTCCGCAGAGATTCTAGCCCGGCAGGACCCCAGGTTATTTGACGCCTACAGTTTGTGTGAGAGCTACCGCGTTGCCGGGCCGCGGGGGCGCCTTGGCATGCCGTCACATTTCGAGCCGCAGTTCGTACGACCTTGCGATCGAATCGCATGGCGATACGATGAGGAGACCGCAGCGATCCGCAGCGACTTGGAGGCGAGGATCGCGGCCGCCGATCGTGCGACCATAGCACAGGCGGGTACCGGCCATCCCTGAGAATGGCGCACAAGCTGCGACACGGGCTGAGCGATGACCGGCCCGGCCGCTGCGCGGCTTTCTGGAAGCCGACGAGACCGTTATCGGCGGTCGCGGTGATCAGGCAGCCCCGGCGGAAGCACCGACAACCCAGACAAGAGCCTGGTAGTGGCCGCTGTTACGGTTGTTTAAAGGCGGGAACGATGTCCGCGATTTTCAAGGAGAACCCCCGCCCCGAGGTGCGAAACAGCCCGGGTATACCGCATTACCCCAATGAGTACGTTTTCCGGCTAAGCCCGCGCTGATCGACCCGGACGACCATGTCGACCAGGACACCCCTCCGCCGGCCGTCGCCGCGGCGCCGCTTTCAAGTGGGGCTCGTCGCCGCGTCAATCGTGTAGCAGCGCTGCCACTACCCTCTCGCGCGTCAGCGGCAGATCGCGGATCCGCGCCCCCAATGCGTGCGCGACGGCGTTGCCGATCGCCGCGACGGTCGGGCCACCGGCCGCTTCGCCGACGCCGAGCGGCGGACGGTCCGCCGCGGGATCGACCAGCTCGACGGTGACTTCCGGCACCTCGGTAAAGCGCAGCACCGGGTAGCTCTCCCAGTCGCGCGAGCTGATGCCGCTGCCGTCGAGCCGCACCCCCTCCTTAAGCGCCCAGCTCGCCGCTTGGATGACGCCGCCTTCGAGCTGATTGATCGCGCCGTCGGGGTTGATGACGAGACCGGCGTCGGCGGCGCACCACACGCGAGTGAGGCGGACACTCTGATCGACTTCGACCTCGGCGACGACCGCGGCATAAGCGGCCAAGTTCTTGTAGCGGGCGAAGCCGATACCGCGGCCGCGGCCCGTACCGGCTGGCAGCCCCGCCCGCCAGCCGCTGATCCGCACGACGTGTTCGACGACGGTGCGCGCTCGCGCATCGGACAACATCGACAGCCGGTGTTTGACCGGATCCTGGCCCGCTCGCTCGGCGAGTTCGTCGATAAAGCTCTCGATCGCGAACACGTTGAGCGTCGCGCCGAGGCCGCGCAGCGACGAGGTCCGGACCGGCGTCTCGGCGATCAGGTGATGGACGATACGCTTGGCGGCAAAATCATAAAGCGGCTCGCCGTTGCGGGTCCCGGCCCCCGGCGGATAGGCCGATTCCGAAGCCGGCGGCGGCGGAGGCGGGTCGGGTAGCGCTTCCGCCGCGAGCAGATTGCCGCCGCCGCCCGGGCGGCTCGTGTGGCGGCCGCTCCAGATCTCGGTAGTCCAGTCGCTCGGGCGCTCCGATCCGTCGAGTACGGCCCGTACCGTCACCAGCATTGCCGGGCTGACCGGCTCGAAGCCGAATTCGTCTTCACGCCGCCAGCGCACCCGGACCGGCTTGCCGGGGGTGCGCCGCGCGATGACTGCGGCATCGGCGGCGGCATCGTCGGCGCCGTTGTGGCCATAGCAGCCCGGCCCTTGCACGTGTTTGACCGAAATCGTGGCGGGGTCGAGCTTGAGGGTCCGCGCCAGCGCGTCGCGGAGCGGATAGACGCCCTGCGAATGCGTCCATACCTGCAGCCGCCCATCCCGGTAGAGGGCGAGTGCGCAGGACGGCGCGACCGAGGCATGGGCGATGTGCATGCGCGTGTAGGTCGCCTCGTACCGGCTTCGTCCCGGCGCCGCATCGGACGGTGGAGAGGGTCCAATGACGCGGTCGATCGAGGGTTGCTGCAACAGCCACCGCGCCTCTTCCTGAAACGGGTTGAGCGCATCGACCCCGTCCCATGCGACGTGGTTTGACGCCGTCGCGGCAGCGGTTTCGACGACGGTCTCGTCGGGTCCGAGGATGGCGACGAAGTTGCACTCCCGGATAATCTCGATCTGTCCCTTTGCGGAGTGACGAATGGCCGCCTCGTCGATCGCCCTGATCGTCGCGCCGCGGCAGGGCTGGCGCACGACACGGGCGTGCACGATGCCGTCGAGGACCATATCGTGGACAAAAGCCGGGCCGCCGAAGATCTTCTGCGCGAGATCGATACGCGGTGCTTTCTGCCCGACGACCTGATAATCGGCGACTTCCTTGGTTGGCCGCCCGCCGGTGGCATGGTGTGAGAGATCGACGGCGGTGGCCAGCGACAAGTAGTCATGGCCGGTCGCCTCACCGCGGTGGAGGATCGCGCCGTCCCGCACCGACAGCTCTGCGCGGGAATAGCCGAATGTCGTCGCGGCGTGATCGAGAAACAGCGCACGCACCTCGGCGCAGGCCAGCCGCAACGCGACGCCGCCGAACTGGATCGACTGGCTGCCAGCGGTGTAGCCCTCGTTGGGAGTGAGATCAGTGTCGCCGGTCTGCAAGACTATGCGCTCGGGGCTCACATCGAGCTCTTCGGCGGCGATTTGCAGCATCGCAGTCAGCACCCCCTGCCCGATCTCGACCCGCCCGGTCGAGACTTCGACCCGGCCGGGCGACGGAAAGCGCACCCATTGATCAAGCCGCGGATTGGCTGCAAGCAGCGGCGGCAATGTTGGCTGCGCGCTCATCGGGCGGCTCCCTCGCGCATTAGTCGGGCGGCGCGTTCGACCGCGCCCAGAATCCGAACGTGCGAGCCGCAGCGGCAGATGTTGTCGTCGAGCGCCGCGGCGATCTCGCGGCGCGACGGCGCAGGATTGCGGTCGAGCAGCGCCTTGGCCGAGACCAGGATGCCAGGAAGGCAATAGCCGCATTGCCCGGCCTGCTCATCGAGAAAGGCCTGCTGCAGAGGGTGTGGCTTCTCCGGCGTGCCCAACCCTTCGATCGTGATGACTTCCTTGCCTGCAACCGCGGAGAGCGGCTTGCCGCAGGACTTCTCCGGCTTGCCGTCGACGAGCACCATGCAGCAGCCGCATTGCTCGAGGCCACAACCGAATTTCGTGCCGGTGAGGCCTAGGTGGTTGCGCAGGACGTCGAGCAGCGGCATGTCCGGGTCCGCGCGGACGCTGACCCGGTTTCCGTTCACGCTGAAAGTGACCGGCTCCATAGAATGGCTCCTTGCGCGGCTCTGTCGGCGGAGCTTAACCTGCCCGACATCGCTAAGTGCCCCCCAGAAGAAGGAAGAAACTGATGATATGCGATGTGCACGCCCACTACACGCCTAAGAATTTCAGCGAGTTCATGGGCGACCGGTTTGCTTCGCCAGTCCATCTGCCGGTCAAGCGCGGAATGGCGCGCTACCCGTTTTCGGATTCGCCGGAGGACATCGAGGGCCGGTTCAGGCTGATGGATGAGGCTGGCGTTGAGAAGCAGGTCTTGTCGCCGAACCATCCCCCCTACCTCCCCGACGAGGCGGAGTGCGTCAAAGCGGTGCAAATGCTCAACGATGGCTACGCTGACTTGGCGCACCGCTATCCGCAGCGCATCGCCTCCTATGTGATGCTGCCATTGCCGCATATCGACGCGGCATTGAAGGAAATGGAGCGCGGCTTCGACCATCTGGGTTGCGTCGGCGTCAACATGAACATCGTCTGCCTCGGCCGTTCGATCGCCGAAACCGAGTTCGAGCCGATCTATGCGGAGATGAATCAGCGCCACGCTGTGCTGTTCGTGCACCCGGCCGGATCGGGGATCTGTTCGCCGTTTATCGTCGATTACGGCTGGCGCGCGGCGGTCGGGACCTCTCTCGAAGATGCGACGTTCGTGCTGCATATGATCGCCAAGCAGATCCCGCACCGCTACCCGAACATCAAATTCATCGTGCCGCATCTGGGAGGGCCGGTGCCGATGCTCTTGAACCGCCTCGACAAGCAGGGCCAGAGCCAGAGCGGCCACCCCAACCTCGCCGAGGTGCCGAGCGTCACCGCCAAGAAATTCTGGTACGACACGGTGTGCTACGGCTCGAAAGCCGCGTTCACCTGTGCCTATGAAGCCTTCGGGCCCGATCACCTGGTCACCGGCAGCGATTACCCGGTATTGCAGGATTACGAGGAGTACAAGGAAACCTTTGCCTATATCGAGCGCCTCGGTCTGCCCAAGGACGACGCCGACAAGATCCTGCACCACAACGCGCAGTCCCTATTCGGTTTTGCGCATTAGGCCTGGCGTCATTCCCGCGACAGCGGGAACCTAGGGCCACAACTCTCAACTACTGCCACTGCCCTGGACCCCCGCTTGCGCGGGGGTGACGAGAAGAGGTCGAAGGAGAGAGAAATGAACGATGTGACCGATCTGGATTTGCTCGAACAGGATCGCTTTGCAATCGGCCAGCCGGTGCCGCGGAGCGAAGATCCGGTGCTCATCACCGGCACCGGCCGCTTTACCGATGACGTCAATCTTCCGGGCCAGGCCTATTGCGTGATCGTGCGCAGCAGTTATGCGCACGGCGTCATCCGCGGCATCGACACCGCGGAGGCGCAAAGCATGCCGGGCGTGCTCGCCGTCTACACCGCGACCGAACTCCAGGCGTGCGGCATCGGCCCGCTGCCGCCGCGGCAGGTCATGAACAACCGCGACGGCACGCCGATGCTGAGCCCCGTCCGCTATGCGCTGGCGAAGGGCAAGGTCCGCCATGTCGGCGAGGCGGTTGCCGCCGTCGTCGCCGAAACCATCGCCGAGGCCAAGGACGCCGCCGAAGCGGTCCTCGTCGACATCGACCCGTTGCCGGCGGTCGCGACTGCTCGCGCAGCGACCACGCCCGGTGCTCCGCTTCTCTATGACGACGTCCCCGGTAATGTCGGGCTCGACTTTCACTTTGGCGACAGCGAGGCGGTGGCCGCCGCCTTTGCCCGCGCCGCCCACGTGACGCGGCTCGAGCTGCGCAACAACCGCATTGTCGTCAATGCAATGGAGCCGCGCGCGGCGGTCGCAGAATACGATCCCGAGCGCTGCCATTGGACCCTTCACGTCCCCGGCCAGGGGGTGTTCGGGTTCCGCAACTACATCGCCGGAGTCCTGGGGATCGGGCGCGATCAGCTGCGTGTGCTGACCGACCGTGTCGGCGGCTCCTTCGGCATGAAGCAGCCGACTTATGCCGAGTATTATTGCCTCCTGCACGCGGCCCGCAAACTCGGCCGCGCGGTCAAATGGACCGACGATCGTTCGGGCAGCTTCGTGTCCGACACCCATGGCCGCGACGCCGAGTCGACCGCCGAATTGGCGCTCGATCGCGACGGCAATTTCCTCGCGGTGCTTCTCACGATCTTCGGCAATCTCGGCGCCACTTACGGCGCCCCCGGACCGCCGACCCGGAATGCCGTCAGAAATACGCTCGGCGTCTACAAGACGCCGCTGATCGAAGTCACGACCAAGTGCGCCTTCACGAACACAACGCCGGTCGGCGCCTATCGCGGCGCCGGGCGGCCCGAGGCCAACTACTATATGGAGCGGCTGGTCGAAACTGCCGCGGCCGAAATGGGCATCGACCGTGTCGAATTGCGCCGGCGCAACCACATCCCGCCCGAGGCGATGCCGTACAAGGCGCCGAATGGCACGACCTATGACACCGGCGATTTCACCAACCTCTTGAATCAGGCCTTGGCGCTTGCCGATTGGGACGGGTTTACCGCGCGCAAAGCCGAAAGCCGGGCGCGCGGAAAGTTGCGCGGGCGCGGCATCAGCGACTACCTCGAACTGACCGGCCCGCCCGGCCGCGAGATGGGCGGCATCCGCTTCGAGCCGGACGGCACCGTCACGATCATCACCGGCACGCTCGATTATGGCCAGGGGCATGCCTCGCCTTTTGCCCAGGTGCTCAGCGCCCGCCTCGGCATTCCATTCCACAAGATCAGGCTGCTGCAGGGCGACAGCGACGCGCTGATCGCCGGCGGCGGCACCGGCGGCTCGAAATCGATGATGACGAGCGGCACTGCGATCGTCGCCGCGAGCGAAAAGGTTATCGAGAACGGCAAGCAGATCGCCGCGCATGTGCTGGAGGCCGCGGTGGCGGACATCGAATTCCGCCGCGGCCGATTCACGATCGTCGGCACCGACCGCTCGGTCGGCATTATGGAATTGGCCGAGAAGATCCGCTCCGGCCTCTGGTTGCCGGCGGAGCTGCCGCAGAGCCTCGACGCCGCGCTCGTCGCCGACGGGCCGCCATCGGCCTTCCCGAATGGCTGTCACATCGCCGAGGTCGAAGTCGACCCCGAGACCGGCATCGTTGAAGTCGTGCGCTATGCATTCGTCAACGATTTCGGGGTGGTCATCAACCCGCTCCTGGTCAACGGCCAAGCGCATGGCGGCATTGTCCAAGGTATTGGTCAGGCGTTGTGCGAGCGCACCGTGTACGACGCGGAGGGCCAATTGCTGACCGGCTCCTACATGGACTATGCGCTGCCGCGTGCCGAAGACGCGCCGATGTTCCGCCATGAATTCCACCCGGTACCGGCCAAGACCAACGTATTGGGAGCGAAGGGCTGCGGCGAGGCGGGCTGCGCCGGCGCGCTGCCGTCGGTAATGAACGCTCTCGTCGACGCGCTGTCGGAATGCGGCATCCGCCACATCGACATGCCGGCCACTCCCGAGCACGTCTGGCGTGCCATCCAAGAGGCGCGCGGCCTCCCGGCGATGGAAGCCCCGCCATCGTGGCGTCCAAATTGACGCGTATGATCTGTGCGAAGCTGGCGGAGCCACGCCCGCGGGGCATGGCAACGGCAATCGGTGCGGACCGACGACAAAAAAGAGGGCTGCCTCGCAATGTTCCCTGCTACTTCCCTGCTAATGCGCTGGCAGGGAAAAATTTTTCCCTGCCAGCCATCGCCGCAAAAGGACCAGATGGATGCGTAAATGTCTGATTGAAAGGCGGTTTTTGGCCATTAACCGGCTCGCTTGCCAGCGCAAACGCGAATTTTTCCCTGCTAGCAGGAAATCGGCGAACCGGCGGAGGTGTGAGCCATGGAATTTGGCGCGTCGATTTTCTTCACCGATTACTCGATTTCACCGGCGGAATTGGCGGGGGCGCTCGAGGAGCGGGGGTTCGAGTCGCTGTGGGTAGCCGAGCACTCGCACATCCCGGTGCCGCGGCGCACGCCGGCGCCGGGCGGCGGCGAACTGCCCAAGCGCTATTACGATGTGATGGACCCGTTCGTGACGCTCTCCGTCGCGGCTGCGGTCACGAAACGCCTCAACCTCGGTACCGGGGTGTGCCTGATAATCCAGCGCGACACGATTCAGACCGCCATGTTTGTCGCCTCGCTCGACCAGGTTTCGAACGGCCGTTTTCTGTTCGGCATCGGCGGCGGCTGGAACGCCGAGGAGATCGAGAACCACGGCACTGAGTTCGCGACGCGCTTCAAGAAGATGCGGGAGCAGGTCGAGGCGATGAAGCAGATCTGGACGAGGGAGACCGCGGAACAGCACGGCGACATTGTCGACTTCACGCCGATGCAGACTTGGCCCAAGCCGCTACAGAAACCGCATCCGCCAGTCATCCTTGGCGGCGCCTTCCCGTGGGCGGCGCGGCGCGCGATCCGCTACGGCGACGGCTGGATCCCGATTGCCGGCGCCGGGCGGGCGGATCCATTCGACTACCTGCCGCGCTTTCGCCAGATGGCCGAAGCGGCCGGCCGCGATCCGCGGTCGCTGCCGGTCACCTTAGGGGGCGCGCCGGAAGATGCGGATTTGTTGAAGCGCTATCGAGATCTCGGCGTCGTTCGGGTCAATTTCCCGCTCCCCCCGGCCAAGGCCCACGAGGTCCTGCCGAAACTCGGTCGCTTGGCCAATCTGATGCGGCAGCTGCAATAGGAGGAGAGCCGATGAATAAAGTCGTCCGCGTCACGAGCTCGCAAGTGGCGGAGCCCGCCCCCGGCACCTGGTCAAACTGCCTCGTCGTCAACGGCGTCGCTTATCTGGCCGGCATGACCGCCGGCGGGACGGAAGGCGACGAATACGCTCAGGCCAAAGCGATCTTCACGAAGATCCGGCATCTCGTCGAAGCCGCCGGCGGCAGCATGGCGGACATCCTCAAAGTCACCATCTTTGTCACCGACATCACGCAGCGTGAGAAAGTATGGCAGGCGCGACGCGAATTCTTCACCGGCAATTTCCCGGCCTCGACCTTGGTACAAGTGGCGGCGCTTGCCAACCCGTCGCTCAAGGTCGAGATCGAAGCGGTGGCATGTATCGGCGCCAGCAAAGACGCATGATTTCAGGCGCTGGGATGGGTGGCCGAGCGGTTTAAGGCACCGGTCTTGAAAACCGGCGCCACGTGTCCTGCCTAGTCCCTTCTTGCATCAAAACGTCCTTCAGATCAAGGCGTTGGGAGAGGATCGCGTCCTTTCCTATCCCCCTTATTCCTGTCGCATCGCTGCGAATTTGGGTCCAAGTTGGGCCCAAAAACGCAAACGAATCAGAGTTTTGCGTGCCCCTTGCGGGGGCGCAGGCTCGGTTGAACGAACGCGTCTGACTGGGTGCACTCGGCGGGGTAGTGGCCGGCTGCTCGCAACGCCGATCACCGCGCCGTCTTGGGCGAAAACCATACCCGATGAGTCGACATATATCCTTGCAATTTCAATGGCTTGCCTCAGTTGTCCCGTGGTTTCCACAGATAAATAGTATGCCTACAGATTCGGGGGGCCAATTCTAGGGCGTTGGTTGGTTCCTATATCGCTTACCGGTCAGAAGCGACCTTGTTATCATCGCCCCCCTCGCCAACGGCTGGCCAACCCGCAATAAATAAATCACGATAGTACACGCCAATTGCCCCAGGCATGACGGGCGTTTGTCGCAAATAGCTTTCCAGAATGTTTAGCACGCGGGCAAAATCCGATGAAGATGTCCGGGCTGGCTCCGTCGCTGACGGCGCCGACCGCGAGCTCGGGTTCCGAGAACGCTCCGATCTTGCAGACGAGCACGATATCGAGTGCTGCGTCGAGTGCCGGGTCAATTTCCGAGGCGACGGCGACACCGCCGCGCGGCAACGCCAAGACGACCGGCTGTCTCTCCCTGAGATCCGCCAATTTGGTGGCGAAGTGGCGCCGGCAGCCTGACGATCTACTTTTGACCTCCGTGAAAACGCCTAAGGAATCCTCTTTTCCCAAACCGCGGAAGACGGCGATTGTTGATCACTCCGCACCCACCGCCTTGCGCTAGATCATCTCCGAGGTCGCTTCGGCTAAGTTTGGGTCCGCCGAAGAGCTGTGGAACGCATCATGGTCGGGATCAACGGTTCGGGGGCCGTCTCTCAAAGCCGTCGATCTCGCGGCTGATCTAGCAGTCAATACAATGCCGAGTTAATCCGCCTGGCGGACGTCCCACCTCCTTCGAGGGAGGCCGACGCTGCGGTCGAGGAATATGCCCTTCGACGAAGCGGTGCCCACCTCAGATTTTTACTAAATCGGTGTGGCCAAACCCTTTGCGGTAATCGAGGATCGAGATGATCTCGGGGGTGATCCTGACCAGAAAGACGCCTTTCTTGCCGGCCAATGCGTATCGGAGGATTTGTGGAAAACGAGACCTTGTCGTTGCACGCTATGTTCTGCACCTTCTGGGATTCGGCCGCACACCCGAAATAGATGAGGAAGCCGTCGCTCACGTAGTTCACCGTTGTCGCCTGCGGATAGCCATCAGCGCGCACCGTCGCGACGGTCATCTCGCCAGCAGCTTTGAGCATCGAGAGGATCTCCTGACGCAAACCCGAGTCCATCTTCACCTCCGCGGGACGAGCGGAGACCCAACACATCTCTCGCTCAGCGACGGCGCCGCTTCCGCGACATGCACACCGCCTCGCAACAGGCCCAAGGGCGGCAGGCGCATTATGAAACGATTGGTCGCGTCCTCTTCGGCCTCGCGCCGGATACGACGATGTTCGCTTTTTAGTGTCCGGCTGAGATGATCAAGTGCGGTAGTTACCCGGAGTCGCGAAAGATCTGAGGTGGAGAAACATCAGCTGCGTGCTCCTGATGGTGAGAAAGACAGCTTGCGAGACGCAGACCGAATGGGAGGGGGCCTTCAGCTGCTCGATGATGTCCTCCGGCGGACCGCGATAGTGACTGCAAATTGGCGCGGCTAACCGCCGACGCGCTCAACCGCGCCGGGATTTTGCGGTCTGAGAATTTTATTGAGCCAGCCCGTGGCCGCTGCGTACCGGTGGTCGGTTCGCGCCTTTTAATCCCAACCGTCGCGGGCCGCCTCGGTACGGTGCTTGCGCCGCCTGGTCGCCTCGGCCGGTCGTACGCTCTCGGTTTTTTCCCTCCCCGGAGTGGCGGCGGCGGCAGGCGGCCGCCCCGCCGGGCGGCATCTGCACCGCCGGCCGTGTCTCAGATCCGCAACAAGCTGTCCTTGTCATTCAAGTCGCTCGGCGAAATGAACTACAAGAACATCCCGCAGCCGGTGCGGACCTTCGCCATCGCCGAGGCCGACGGGGTCGCGCTATATGCGGCCCATCAACAAAAGAATAATGACGATGATGAGGATCAGCCCGAGCCCGCCAGTTGGGTAGTAGCCCCACCCGCTGCTGTACCCCCATCTCGGCAACGCACCGATCAGCAGCAGGATCAAGATTATGATGAGGATGGTTCCTAACATCCCGCCGCTATATCGCGACGTTCCGCTGTTGCCAAGCCGGAACAACGCAGATTATCGCCTTCGATCTTTGACGGCGACAAGGATGATTGGACCAGGGTGCGCAACGTGGCGCCGCGGCCTTGATGATGCGTCCATCGTTGAGCAGATCGCGCATCAAGCGCGCGAGCCGGCCAGCTTCCGTGAAACACGCCGGCCGAGGCGCTATGATAATCGCGTCGTTAATGGAACCAACATCATGTCAGAACGCTTCACCGAAACCTTGCGCGCCGCGAGCGAGCCTGGCTGGTCGGATGCCGTGGGGCATCGCTTCGTCAAAGAGCTGTTCGTCGGAACCATCCCCGATGCGGTGATGGCGCGCTATCTCATCCAGGACCACCGCTTCATCGACAGCTTCTTGATTCTGCTGGGCGCGGCGCTCGCCAGCGCCGACACATTCGAGGCCAGGCTTCGCTTCGGTCGCTTTATCGGAATGGTATCTAGCGGGGAGAACCGACGAGCTGTTCGCTCTGATCGAAAGTGTCAGGCGGGATCCAGCAAAGGGCGTTACTCGTTGGCATGTTGCCACGACGTGGCAGGGCCAGACGCGCAGCCACAGCCAAGTCGAGGGCTTTGGCATTGGCGGCGAGGAGGTGACGCGGCGGTTTTCGATGAACATCGAGAGTGATCCCACGCACCGCGCATAGCGCCACATACCCCACCGTCATGCGCAGGCGTTGAGGGCCGAGATCAGATATTCCTGCGGGTTGGCGAAGCGGTTCGAGCCGCCGAGTTCGAGGGGCTCGTCGTCACGCGCGAGCGCCATCCATTTGAGGGCTGCACGCTCGCCGTCATCGGCAGTATCCGCCGCCGCGGTGTTCTGTTCGTGCAGGCTTGCCTCCCCGACGGCAGTCGCGCGCTGATCCCGGCCCGGTGGACTGACTGGGACGAAGGTCATTGTGGCGACGTGCGCGCGTGCGGGGAAACCAACGTCGGCTCGCGTGCTCTGGGCAGCCTTGGCGATTTGCTTCTGTTGCGCCATCTCGTCGACGCTCTCCGCGGCCGATCGATCGGGGTCGGCACCGCCACAGAAGGGGAGCCGTCGTGCAACTGAATCTGGCTTTTTTCGACCCGCCCGATCCACCGGGGGATCCTCTTTGGGAGAGCCTCGCACCGAGCCTCTGGGAACAGCTCGACGAGCCCGCGCGCTGCGCTGCGCTCGAGATCCTGGCGCGCCTGATTGCCCGCACCCTGGTGGCGGCAGCGAACGAGGCGAGCCATGAATGAGCGCGGCAAAATCACGGCGAGCCATCTCGCGC
>Ga0306925_10004503_pt1 | contig 12605 bp, 8 predicted proteins | sample flu12Cox44000176_FD_203755 | JGI IMG/M metagenome (GOLD analysis project Ga0306925, IMG submission 203755) | Lab enrichment of tropical soil microbial communities from Luquillo Experimental Forest, Puerto Rico - flux8day.12C.oxic.44.000.176 (v2)... | ecosystem: Environmental > Terrestrial > Soil...
GCCGCTGAGCAAGCAGCAGCAGCTCGAGTGGGCGCTGCTGGATACCTTCGACTGGTATGGACCCGCTTACGACAGTCCGCAGACCGCACGCACCCTGGCACGCTGGTCACGGCAGGCCGGTCTGCAGCAGATTGAAGTCACGAGGGCCGGCCATCTCGTCGCACGCGGTGTCGTGAGACATGCGACTGGGGATTGATGCCTCCAACATACGCGGCGGCGGCGGCCTGACTCACCTCAGGCAAATGCTGGCAGCGGCGGATCCACCTGCGCATGGCTTCGAGCAGGTGGTGGTGTGGGCCCCGCAATCGACGCTGGAACAGCTGAAGAATCAACCCTGGTTGTTGAAGCGCCATGACCGGGCCCTCGAATCTCACTACCTGCTGCGTGCGTGGTGGCAAAGCACGCGTCTGGGCGTACTCGCCCGGCATGAAGGATGTGACCTGCTGTTCGTGCCCGGCGGCCCATTCGCCACCGAGTTTCGGCCGGTGGTGACGATGAGCCGCAACCTGCTGCCATTTGAGTGGCGCGAGTTGCGGCGCTATGGCTGCTCCTCGACGACCCTGCGCCTGTTGCTGCTGCGTGGTTCACTAACGCGATCCTTCCGCCGCGCGAGCGGCACCATCTTTCTCACCCGCTACGCGCAGCAGGCGGTGCGGGCGGTAGCAGGGACGCTGCCAGCTGCGAGCAGGATCGTTCCTCACGGCGTCGATGCGCGCTTCTTTCAGCCGGAGCACGCACGTGAGGTCCGGCCGGTGGGCTCGCTTGCGGACCCGCTGCGCATCATCTACGTATCAATCATCGATCTGTACAAGCATCAATGGCATGTCGCCACGGCGGTCGCCCGGCTGCGCAGCGAAGGACATCCGGTGTCGCTGACTCTCATTGGTCCGGCATACCGGCCCGCCATGCGACGCCTGCGCGCGACTCTGACTCGACTCGATCCGCACGGCGAGTTTCTGCGCTATGCCGGGCCGGTCTCGTACGCTGAGCTGCCGGCCTATTACGCGGGCGCGGACGTGTGCGTCTTCGCCTCCAGCTGCGAGAATATGCCCAACATTCTGCTCGAGGGAATGGCCGCGGCACTGCCGATCGCCAGTTCCAACCGCAGCGCCATGCCCGAGGTGCTCGACAGCGCCGGTGTCTACTTCGACCCGGAGGACGCGAACAGCATCGCCGACGCCCTGCGTGAGCTGGTGTCGTCTCCGCAGCTGCGTTTGCGGCAGGGGCGTGCGGCGGAGGAACGGGCGCGTCTGTTCTCCTGGACGAGATGCGCGCGCGATACCTTCGATTTCCTTGCAAGTGTCGCTGCCGGGCGCAACACCACCACGCTGCCGATATCGGCCTGAATGTGCGGCATAGTCGGATTCCAGGGTAGCTTCTCTGCTGAGCTGCTGCGCGCCATGACCGGTGCCGTCGCTCACCGCGGCCCCGACGGCGAAGGCATGGTCGTCATTGCCGCGCCTGATCAGCCACGCAGTGGGCTGGGGCATCGCCGTCTGGCGATCATCGATCTGTCGACCGCGGGGCGCCAGCCAATGACGGTCGAGCCTGACACCGGCGGTGGCATGCAGAGTGGCCTTACCCTGGTCTACAACGGCGAAATCTACAACTATCGGGAACTCCGCAGCGAGCTTGCCGCCGCTGGCCATCACTTTACCAGCGCCACCGATTCTGAGGTGCTGTTGCATCTTTACGAGCGCGATGGTCTGCAGATGCTCTCTCGACTCAACGGCATCTTCGCTTTCGCCATTCACGATGCCCGGCCTTCCGGCCGGCCCACCGGCATGCCGCGCGGCGCGCTGTTCCTGGCACGCGACCAGCTGGGCGTGAAGCCGCTCTACTATGCGCAGACGGAGCGTGGTGTGCTCTTCGGTTCAGAGATCAAGGCGCTGTTGTGCGATCCGGAGTTGCCGCGCGTGCTCGATGCGGTGGCGCTCCACTACTCGCTTGCTTACCTGTGGACTCCCGCGCCACTCACGCTGCTTGCATCGGTTCGCAAGCTCGAGCCCGGCTGCGCATTGCTCGTACATGACGGGAAGGTGCGCAGCAAATGGAGCTACTACGACGTCCCTTATGACGGCGAGCACCCGCAGTCGAACTTTGCGCACGATGCCGAGGCGCTCGCCGTGCACCTGGAGACCGCCGTCCGGCGGCAGCTTATCAGTGATGTCCCGGTAGGTGCCTACCTCTCGGGCGGACTCGACTCCAGCGCGGTGGTGGCGATGATGCGCCGCGCGCAACCTTCGCAGCGCATCACATGCTTCACGGTCAACTTCCCCGAGGGCGTGGACTCAGAAGGTAGCCCATCAGATCTGCCCTATGCGCGTCAGGCCGCCCAGCATCTTGGGGTCGACCTCGTCGAAGTGTTGATGGAGCCCGGCGCGATCCGCCGACTGCCGCAGATGGTGGAGCTGCTCGATGAGCCGCAAGCTGACCCTGCACCGATCAACGCTCTGCTGATCGCCGAGCGGGCCCGGCAAATGGGCATCCCGGTGCTGCTCTCGGGCGCGGGCGGGGACGACCTGTTCAGCGGCTACCGTCGTCACTGGGCGCTCGCATTCGAGCGCTACTGGCGCTGGCTGCCACGGTTCGCACGCTGCTCCTTGCAGCACGTGGCGTCTGCGGCCGCCAGCGGCGAGGGATTCGGGCAAGGGCGGGCCGCGCTGCGCCGGCTCACGAAGATGTTTGCGTACGCCGGGGAGGATGCAGATCGCCGCCTGATCACCTATTTCTGGTGGAGCACCGAGCGCTTGAGGCGTGGACTGTATTCCGCCGATTTCGCGGCGCAAGTGGCGCCAGTCGACACGGCGGCACCTCTGCTACATAGCCTGGCGCGCATTCCCGCGGAGCGCGACCCACTGCAGCGCCTGCTGTACCTCGAGACCAAGCATTTTCTTCCGGACCACAATCTCAACTACACCGATCGTGCCGGCATGGCAGTTGGCGTGGAGGTGCGGGTACCGCTGCTGGACCTGGATCTGGTGCGATTCGCCGCAGCACTACCTGCAGAATTTAAGCAACGCGGCCGGACCGGCAAGGCTATCTTCAAGCGCGCCATGGAGCCCTACCTGCCTCACGCACTCATCTATCGACCCAAGACCGGCTTCGGGGCGCCGTTGCGCCGCTGGCTGCGCCACGAGCTCCGCCCGCTCGTCGCCGAGACCTTGAGCCCGAGCGCGGTGCAGCGGCGCGGTATCTTCGATGCCACCGCAGTCAAGCGCTTGGTCGAACGCGACCTTGCAGGCCAGGTGGACGGCGCGTATACGGTTTTCGCGCTCATCACGCTCGAGCTGTGGTGCCGGCGCTTTCTCGCAACCTGATCCCGTGATGCGAGCCGACAAGCAAGCCGTTCAGGACTTCTGGGAGCGTGCGTCCTGCGGGGAGCAGCTATATCTGCAGGGGGCTGAGGCAGCCAGCTACCTCGAGCAGGCGCGACAGCGCTATGAGCTCGAGCCCTACATCGAGCCGTTTGCGGACTTCTCAGGCTGTGCCGGCCAGCAGGTGCTGGAGGTTGGTGTCGGCCTCGGTGCGGATCACCAAAGATTCGCGCAAGCGGGCGCCCGCCTGAGCGGTATAGATCTCACTGAACGGGCCATCGCCCACACCCGACGCCGCCTGAGTCTGCTCGGTTTGGAGTCGGCGTTGGCCGTCGGTGACGCCGAAAATCTGCCATTCGGCGCGGCGACTTTCGACGTAGTGTATTCGTGGGGCGTCATCCACCACAGTCCCGACACGGCGCGCGCGGTGAGAGAGATCTACCGTGTCCTACGCCCGGGCGGAACGGCGCGCGTCATGATCTATCACAAATGGAGTCTCGTCGGGTACATGCTGTGGGCGCGCTACGCGCTGGCACGCCTGCGGCCGTGGATGAGCCTTACCGAAGTCTACGCCCGTTTTCTTGAGAGTCCCGGGACCAAGGCTTTTACTACCGGCGAAGCCCGCGAGATGTTCTCATCGTTCACCGCACTACAGGTTGGTGTGGTGCTGACGCACGCAGATCTGCTCCAATCGGCCGCGGGCCAGCGGCATCGCGGCGTGCTGTTGGCCGTCGCCCGACGGCTGTGGCCGAGGGCAGTGTTACGCAGGGTTGCTCGCGGTCAGGGCGTGTTCATGCTCATTACCGCGGTGAAGTGAGTGGCATGAAGTCTGCGTGTAGAGTGACTTGCGGAATCTGTCTCTTGATACGCGCTAGCAGGTGTTGCTTGGCGGAATATTCCTGATGCGACAGGTCCTGCAGTCTCTGAGCAACGGGAATACCTCTTTGGTCGAGGTGCCTGCTCCGACGGCTCCCGGGGGCGGTCTGCTGATCAGAACTGCCTGCTCGCTGATTTCTGCTGGGACCGAGCGCATGTTGCTGGACTTCGGCCGCGCGGGCTGGATCGAAAGGGCGCGGCAACAACCGGAGAAGGTGCGCCAGGTACTCGACAAGATACGCACAGACGGGCTGATAGCCACCGCTGAAGCGGTACGAAGCAAGCTCGACGTGCCAGTGCCGCTCGGGTACTGCAACGTTGGGTTGGTGACCGAGATGGGTGCGGACGTACGCGGTTTCGCAGTCGGCGATCGCGTCGTCTCCAACGGACCTCACGCAGAGTGGGTCGCGGTGCCACGCAATCTCTGCGCCCGTGTGCCCGCCGAAGTGGCGGACGACGAGGCCGTATTCACCGTGCTGGGCGCAATCGCACTCCAGGGCGTGCGGCTCGGGGCGCCGACACTTGGCGAGAGCTTTGCGGTCATCGGACTCGGGCTCATCGGGCTGATAGCCGTGCAGCTGTTGCGGGCCAATGGCTGCCGGGTACTCGGTGTTGATCCGGACGCGCGCCGGCGTGCTCTGGCGCGGCAGTTTGGCGCGGAGGTGATCGCGTCCGAGGGAGATGTACTGGCCGCCGCTGAGTGCTTCTCCGAGGGTCTGGGAATGGATGGAGTACTCATTACCGCCGCGACCGCGAGCAACGAGCCCATCACCCAGGCGGCACGCATGTGCCGCAAGCGGGGTCGCATCGTGCTCGTGGGCGTCAGCGGCCTGACGCTGGACCGCGCGGACTTCTACCAGAAAGAGCTGTCGTTCCAGGTTTCCTGCTCATACGGTCCGGGGCGCTACGATCCGGACTACGAGGAGCGCGGCAACGATTACCCGGCCGGCTTCGTGCGCTGGACGGAGCAGCGCAACTTCAACGCCGTGCTGGAACTGATGCGCGCCCGGCAGCTGGACGTGAGGTCGTTGATCACCCATCGATTCGCGTTCGAAGCCGCTCCGGATGCATATGAGCTGCTGGTGACACGGGCCGAGCCGTACATCGGAATTCTGCTCGAGTACTCGCCGCAGAAGACGGGCAAGCTTGCCGCGTCGCAGAACGTGACGCTCGGCGCACCGGCCTTTGCCTCGGGTGCAGCGCCGCGTGTAGCTTTCATTGGTGCGGGCAACCATGCAGCCCGCGCATTGATTCCCGCATTTGCAGCCAGTGGTGCACGCCTTTGTGCCATTGCGAGCGCTGGGGGCGTCTCGGCGGCGCACTGTGCGAGAAAGTTCGGTATGGCACGCGCCACAACCGATGCGGCGGCGCTGATCGGCGCGGACGACCTGGACGTTACGGTCATTGCTACGCGACATGATACGCATGCGCAGTTCGCAGTGCAGGCGCTGCAATCCGGCAAGCATGTGTTCGTGGAAAAGCCCCTAGCGGTCGCCGTCGTCCAGATCGATGCAATCGTAGATGCCTGGGAGAAAACACGTGCTGCAGGACGGCCGCCACTCCTGACAGTCGGCTTCAATCGACGCTTTGCGCCGCAAGTGCTGCGCATCAGGTCGCTGCTCGAGGACATCCGCGAGCCAAAGGCCTTCATCGCCACGGTGAACGCTGGTGCACTTACCGCGGAGCACTGGATCCATGACCCGCGAGTGGGAGGCGGGCGAATCGTCGGTGAGGCGTGTCACTTCGTGGATCTGTTGCGTTTTCTTGCCGGCTACCCCATCGCCGATGCAGGCGTGCAGCGCCTCGGCGCTGCCCAAACTGGTCCGGCCGAGAGCGTCGCCATCACGCTCAGGTTCGCGGACGGCTCACTCGGGACGATCCACTATCTGGCCAACGGGCACCGCGGCTTCCCCAAGGAACGTCTCGAGGTGTTCTGCGCCAACAGGATGTTGCAGCTGGACAATTTCCGCCGCCTGCGCGGGTACGGGTGGCCGGGATTCCGGACGATGAACCTGTGGCGGCAGGACAAGGGGCAAAAGGCCTTGGTGCAGGCGTTCGTCAATGCCATTCGCACCGGTGGCGATCCTCCGATTCCATTCGCGGAGCTCATCGAGGTCAGTCGCGTCGTCATTGCGCTCGCCGAGGCCGCGCAGCGTTGAGCGAGCTCGCACTCTACTTTCACACCATCCGTCACCTGCGCCCCATCCAGATCGCCGCGCGGATCTGGCAGCAGGTATATCGGCCGCGTCCGGATCTGCGCCCGGCCGCGGCCCAACGGCCGCTTGCCGCTTCCTATGTGGCCCCGGTTCCCGCTCTGCCAACGCTGGTGGGACCGGACACCTTCCGCCTCCTCAATGTCGAGCAACGCTGCGCCACCGCAGCCGACTGGTCCCCGCCGGCTGCGACCAAGCTGTGGAGGTATCATCTGCACTACTTCGATGACCTGAACGCCTGGGATTCCTGCGCTCGTGCGGACTGGCATCAGCCGCTCCTCGAACGCTGGGTCAAGGAGAATCCACCCGGCGCCGGCGATGGCTGGGAGCCATATCCCGTGTCGCGGCGCGTGGTGAACTGGATCAAGTGGGCTGCGCGCGACAATGCGTTACCCGGACCGTGTCATACCAGCCTGGCGGTACAGACACGCTGGCTATGTGGCCGCCTGGAATACCAGCTACTCGGTAACCATCTGCTGGCGAACGCGAAGGCGCTGGTACATGCGGGCCTCTATTTCGAGGGTACGGAGGCAGAACGCTGGTACCGCCGCGGGATCGATATTGTCGAACAGCAGCTCGGCGAGCAGGTGCTCGCGGATGGCGGCCACTTCGAGCTGACTCCCATGTACCACGCGCTGGTGCTCGAAGATCTTCTCGACCTGATCAATCTGCTGAGCGCATATGGCCGGTCACCCCGCGCTGATTGGTACGCGGCGGTCGCGCGCATGCGCCGCTGGCTGCTCACCATGAGCCACCCCGATGGCGACATTTCCTTTTTCAACGATGCAACCCTCGGTGTCGCGGCATCGCCAGCCGAACTCGAGGCGTACGCCAGGCGGCTCGGGCTGGGGCCGTGCCCGGTGTCCGCTGCCCCGCTCGAGGTGCTGCGCGAGAGCGGATACGTCCGCGCCTCGGCGGGCCCGGCCTACCTGATCTGTGATTGTGCGGAGGTGGGGCCGGACTATCTGCCGGGGCACGCGCATGCGGACACGCTCAGCTTCGAGCTGAGTCTCGCAGGCAATCGGGTGCTGGTGAATTCCGGGGTTTCCGAATATGGCAATCAAGCCGAGAGACAGCGGCAGCGCGGCACAGCGGCGCACAACACCGTGATCGTTAACGGACAGAACTCGAGTGAAACGTGGGACGGCTTTCGCGTCGCGCGCCGCGCGCGCGCGCTCCTCCGCGATGCGCGTGGCAACGGAACGATCATCATCGAAGGCTGCCACGACGGCTATGCACGCTTGCCGGGGCGCAACCGACATACGCGGCGTTGGATCCTCGATCGGCATTCACTGCGCATAGAGGACCTGATCAGCGGAGAATTTCAGCATGCCGAGGCGCGTTTGCACCTGCATCCTGCAGTCGACGTACACATCAGTACACCAGAGAGGGTTACCCTCTATTCGGGCGGCCACCACCTAGCAATCCTGCACTTCCGGGGTGCAGCCTCGGTCGAGGTGGCCCGATCTACCTGGCATGCCGGCTTTGGGGTGAGTGTCGAGAACACCGTCGTGACAGCCGGGTTCAAGGGCGCCTCACTGAGCACCGACATAACCTGGGCGGGGTTACGATGAGAGTGCTGGTGGTGAGCTTCTACTACGAGCCAGACCTCTCCGCAGGCTCGTTTCGCACCACCGCACTCGTGGCGGCAATGCGTGAGCGGGCGCCGGCGGGCACGCGAATCGACGTGGTCACGACGTTACCAAACCGCTATCACTCCTATGTGAAGGAGGCGCGGGAGCTGGAGGTCAGCGAGGGTCTGGAAATCAGACGCATTGCCCTGCCAACGCATCGCAGCGGCATGACCGGACAGTCGCGTGCATTTGTCACCTTCGCATTCCGGACACTGGCTCACGTTGCTGCTCGAGAATACGACCTCGTGCTTGCTACATCCTCGCGCCTCATGACGGCCACGCTAGGTGCCTGGATCGCGCGCCGCAAAGGTGCAGTGTTATACCTGGACATCCGCGATATCTTCGTCGAGAACATGCGTGAGCTGCTGCCACCGGTGCTTGCCTGGCCGGTCGGAAGGGTGTTATCCCCAATCGAGTTCTGGACCATGCGGCGCGCCGACCGTATCAATCTCGTATCCCGCGGCTTCGAAGACTACTTCCGTACGCGCTTCGGTGACCGACCGCTCTCGTGGTTCAGCAACGGCATCGACGAGGAGTTCCTGGCCGCGGCGCCACAAGCTGCGGCTTCACGGCCGCACGGTCGGGAAGTCACCATCCTCTATGCGGGTAACATCGGTCAGGGCCAAGCGCTGCACGAAATTCTGCCCGACCTGTCGGTGGCCTTGCGCGGCCGCGCCCGCTTCGTAGTGATCGGCGACGGTGGACGGCGCGCCGCGCTCGAACGCGTGGTGGGCGGCATCGACAACGTCGAGCTTCGTGGACCGCTGCCGCGCGCCGCGCTCCTCGATGCGTACCGCTCCGCGGATGTGTTGTTCCTCCACCTTGGAGCGCTCCGTGCCTTTGAGAGAGTACTGCCTTCCAAGGTGTTCGAGTATGCCGCGCTCGGCAAACCAGTGCTTGCCGGTGTTGCCGGGTATGCGGCGCGTTTTATTCGCGAGGAGGTGACGAACTCCGCTGTCTTTCCACCGGGGCACGTGGCCGAGGCGGTGCAGGGCTTCGAGTCGCTGGAACTCGCAGACCGACCTCGGCCGGACTTCATCGACAAGTATGCGCGTAGCCGCATCGCGCGGGCGATGGCGAACGATGTCTTTGAGCTGCGGCGTGAGTCTGTCGGTCACCAGCCCGACAGTTTGAATGACCATTATTAGAGATATTGCTGATGCCCTGACGAAGCCGCTCGTGATCGTGCTGCTGATAGCGATCGCCGCTGCAGTGTGTCGACTCGCAGGACGCGGTCGCGCCTCAAGAGTACTGCTGGTTGGCGCAGCGATCCTTGCCTATGCAGCATCGATACCTCTGGTCGGAGAGGCGTTGCTACGTCCGCTGGAGAGTGAGTTCCCGCCCCTGAGCGCTGATCGACTGCCGAATGTCCGCTACGTCGTGGTCCTCGGCAGCGGCTACGCACCCCATGAGGGCATTCCGGTGACCGCTGCCCTCGACCGGGAGGGATTGATGCGAGCTGTCGAGGCCTTGCGCCTTGTGCGCCTGCTTCCGCAAGCTCAGCTGGTCGTATTGGGGGGTCCGCTCTCAGGACTGCCACCGGTGGCGCAGGGGTACGCGCAGCTGGCACGTGCGCTTGGAGTCCTGGATCAATCACTGGTCGTTTCGGATCGACCGCACGACACGCGCGCCGAGTCCCAAGAAGTGCATCGGTTGCTCGGCAATACCCCGTTTCTGCTCGTCACCTCTGCCTACCACATGCCGCGAGCCATGCTGCTGATGAAACGAGCCGGCGCCGCGCCGATCGCGGCGCCCGCGGGTCAGCGGGCTTTCGGCGCCGCCCCTTTCGGCTGGGCGTCGCTGCTGCCAGGAGCCGCGGGACTGGGCGATACGGAGCGCGCTCTGCACGAGTACGCCGGCCTCGTAGCGGTCACCACGGGATGGGACTGAGCGATTCCCTGCTGACCGCTCGATCTCTTCCGCGGGCCCAGTACGGGGCTAGGATCGCGGGGCGGCAGCAAAAAACTGTCACGGCGAGTGCGCCTGATGTGCAGCATTATGCGCGGAAATGACACCGAATCTTTCAGACCAATAACACTGGACCTGACATCATATCCAGCGGAGTCGAACAATCGCAGCCACTCGCGCCGGCTGCGGAAACGTATCCCGACGCCGACAGTATCGGTTTTCGTGATGGGTGACTCTCGCCGCCGAGCGGGCGATCCGTGAAAAAATCTGCTCTTGGTGACCTGGAACCTGAGTCACCCGGAAAAATCAACCAAGTACGACTAGGTAATGTATTCGCTGAGAAGGCTAAGCGTACCTGTCGTCGCCACGCAGAGTACTAGGTCCGTGCTGCAGCTCCAGAGTTTCGCGCTCGGTATGCCCGGCAAGGTGATGCAGGATCACCTTGAATGTCACCAGACCTTCGCGACCGGCAAGCTCAGGGCAGGGGCTCGGCCGCACGGCGCGGTCTGTTGGGCGTGGGATGCGTCGCTGTCCGGCGACGCGCAGGCGGCAGGTCCTGCGGCAATGCAACAGCATGCCATGATCAACATCCTCGCAGGCGATGCCGAGCTGAACGGAACTCCAGTCCAGCGGCGGCCGCGGTGCCGCCTCCGGTACCGTTCGCGGGAGCGGGACCTGAGGAGGTCAACCCATGAACACCGTGTGCGTTCTGGTACTATTACGGTTGGAAGCCGCAGGCGAGCAAAATAGCAAGGTTATATTTGGGGCAACTGTTAGCGCGGCTGACGCATGTTGGCTACAGGCCGGATGGAACGGAATCCTTTCGGGTGTAGGGGGGGTGCAACACGCGTTTGGCGCGGCCCTGAGCTTCTGACATGCTGCGATGAGTAGGGACACGCAATCGATTCCAGCTGAGGCCCAGCAGTTCGCTGTGGCCGCTCCATTCGGCGTTTTGGTGTTTGTCAGGGTGTTTCTCCGCCTGGCGACACGCTGTATACTGAATGTGCTTGACCTTGGCTGTATACGAGAGAGTGGCAACGGCGGCCGAATTCACAACAACTCGCGCCGTTGTGTTTGGGGATAGACGCGATGATTTTGCAAATCGCCGCGGCCGCCGCGAGCTTTTTCACCTGCTGGCTGGCGATCGTTGCGCTGCGCTCAATTGCCATCGCTGTTGATTTGGTCGACCGCCCGGGTGGCCGCAAGACTCATAACGGAGATGTTCCGGTCGTCGGCGGACTGGCGATGTTCCTCGGCGTGGTTCTGGGCGTGGGCCTGCTACCGCTTCCCGGGAGCAGCGCCGGCGCGTTTCTTTCGGCCTGTGCGATTCTCGTGACGGTTGGACTCAACGACGACCGATTTGATCTTTCACCCTGGACGCGCTTCCCCGGTCAAATTGCTGCCGCCCTCGTGTTGGTCATCGGATCGGGCGCCATGGTGGTCACGCTGGGCAACCCTTTCGGCACGGGGGTCATCAATTTCTCGGAATACGGCTCGATCGGCTTTACGATATTCATCGTCATTTCGGCCATCAATGCGTTCAACATGCTCGATGGCATGGACGGACTGGCCGGTACCGTCGCGCTGACCTCGTTCCTCGCCATCGCCTATGTCTCCTACACCGCAGGACTCGAGATTCCGCTGACCATCAGCCTGGTGATGATCGGAGCGGTGAGCGCATTCCTGCTCTTCAACGTGCCGCTGCGGGGAGGCAGCACGGCGCAATGCTTCATGGGTGATGCGGGCAGCACGTTGCTCGGTTTTTGTGTTGCCTGGCTCTGTATCCAGATCTCTCAGGGGGCCACCAAGCCGGTTACTTCGGTCACAATCCTGTGGTTTGTCGCCTTGCCGCTTTATGAGCTGATGTGGAGCACTATCCGGCGCGTGATCCGGGGTGTCTCACCCTTTAAGGCTGATACCAACCACTTCCATCACCTGCTTCTCAAGGCCGGTTTCGGCCCGCGCGGCGCTTTTGCCGTGTTCACGACCCTGACGTGCCTGCTTGCCGGGCTCGGTCTGCTGTGCCGTCATTACGGCCTTCCGGACCGCAGCTCACTTGTCTTGCTAGCTGTGTTGGGGTGCGTGACCATCCGACTGATGTACCGTGCACAAGTTCTCTGGGCCCTCGTGCCAGCATCCATCAGGCGCGGTCGTGGGCGGGGGGCTACTACTCTGGATCAAGCCTCGCCGTAGGCGAGGTTCCGCCGTCCGCGTAGCGTTACGCCGCCATTTCGAGGGCTTTCGGCGACGAGTTCTTGAGCCGCTCATAGGCTTCATTTAGTCTTCCCTTTCCCCCTTCCCACTCAAGAACTTAACTCATGCGCGTCACGATCTTCGGCTCGGGTTACGTGGGTCTGGTAACGGGGGCCTGTCTCGCGGACGCCGGCAACCATGTCATCTGCGTGGACGTTGATGCCGGCAAGATCGAGCGCCTGAAGCGTGGTGAGGTACCCATCCATGAGCCCGGGCTCGACGCGCTCATCAAGCGCAACGCGGAGGCGGGGCGGCTGGAGTTCACCACCGACGCTGCCAGGGCGGTGGAGCATGGCCTCTTTCAGCTGATCGCGGTCGGGACGCCCCCGGGAGAGGACGGGTCGGCGGACCTGCGCTACGTCCTCACGGTCGCCCGCACGATCGCCACGCACATGGGCCGCTAT
>Ga0306925_10004505_pt1 | contig 12603 bp, 4 predicted proteins | sample flu12Cox44000176_FD_203755 | JGI IMG/M metagenome (GOLD analysis project Ga0306925, IMG submission 203755) | Lab enrichment of tropical soil microbial communities from Luquillo Experimental Forest, Puerto Rico - flux8day.12C.oxic.44.000.176 (v2)... | ecosystem: Environmental > Terrestrial > Soil...
GTTACTCTGGCTGTCGGCCGCCAGAGTGACATGATTGGTCTGCATTTTGGCCACCGCGCGTTTGGCTTAGACCTGGTTTACTCAGCTGAGCCGGTACCGCTGGGAACTGGCGGAGCCCTTGGTAATGCTGCTGTTCTGCTGCAATCGGACACCGCGCTCGTCACGAACGGCGATAGCTATACAGACGTGGATCTCTCGCAGTTTGTAATCGAGCACCGCGCCAGGAGGGCCGATTTGTCGCTGGTCGTGGTACCGCATGACGGGCGAGGTGACTGCGGCGTGGTATCGGTCGATCGAAGCGGGAAGGTCGAGTGGTTCCGTGAGAAGTCCTACTCATCCGGAACGCAGTACGTCAATGCCGGCGTGTACATAGTACCGAAGGCGCTCCTCTCCCTTATACCACCGGGGATTGAGATCTCACTAGAGAAGGAGCTTCTGCCGCAATGGCTTAAGAGGGGTATGCACCTTCGAGCGTTCGTCAGCACGGGCGAGTGCGTAGACATCGGCACTCCAGATCGCTACTGTCGGGCTCAACGTATTCTGGCCAACGCCGAAATCGAAACTGCCGTGTCTCAAAGCAATAGGCAGCAATCTAATGAGGAGCTATCATGACTGCTAGCATCATTTACTCTAACATCGAGCGCAGCATCGAGGTCCATAATCGCCTCATAGCTGTCTGTCTGCCAGCGCTCACCACTGCTGCAGCTGCTCTGGTGTCAGCCTACCGCGATGGAGGTAAGGCACTGCTTTTTGGCAATGGAGGCAGTGCAGCAGATGCGCAACATCTCGCCGCGGAGTTTGTTGGCCGCTTTTTGCTCCAGCGTGATCCGCTTCCGGCCCTTGCGCTGAATGCCAACAGCTCAGCCATGACGGCCATCGCCAACGACTACGGGTACGACATGGTATTCGCGCGGCAACTCCAAGCGCTCGCTGCTCCTGGCGATATCGCCATCGCTATCAGTACCTCCGGAAATTCGCCCAACGTTATCGAAGCCGTCCTATGCGCGCGCCGGCTGGGTCTATACACGATCGCACTCACGGGCGCCTCGGGCGGCCGCCTGGGGGACATGGTTGATGCGCTCATCGCAGTGCCCTCGGAGGAGACTCCGCGCATTCAGGAGTGCCACATCCTGATCGGTCACGCGCTCTGTGATGCCGTGGAGCAGGCAGTGGCGGTCAAACGGGCGGTTTTTGCCGTCTCGCGCAGTGACCGGGACTTGGAGCACGAGCTTAGCTAAATGCATGGCAACGACGAGCGGCAAGAGATGGTATTCAGCTATGTAAGCGGGGAGGAAGGATTCCGCAAAGCCATCCCTTGCGGGCCATCCGGGAGATGGTGGATCGTGGGTTGCGGGAGATGGCCTGCATTTCGCAGCCCTATATGCGCACGGCGGGCAGCCTTCGATTCCTCTGGAGTGGCTGGTACGAGGGTTGTTGCTGATGATTCTGCACTACATTCGCGGCGAGCGGCAGTCGATGGAGCAGACAACAACCTGCTGCGCCGCTAGTTCGGGGTTGACGACGATGAGGTCTGGGACGCGACCTTGTGCACCAAGAACCGGGAGCGCCTGATGCGGGGCGAGGTGGCGGAACGACGTTTCGAAGCCGTGTTGGCGCAGCCGCGGGCCCACGACCTGGGTGGAGACCGTGTTTGGCTGGAGGAAACTGAACCGGGCGCTGGGGCAGATCAAACTGCATGGCCATGTCCAAAGTGGAGTGGGCTAAAAAGCCACGATGGCAAGAAGAAACTCGGCGGACCCTACAAGACCAAAGCCGAAGCCGAGAAACGACTGGCTCAGGTGGAACGATTCAAGAAAGAGAAATAAGAACGCGGGTTAAGCATAGAGCAGCGATGCGCGGGGTACCCACCCGAGAGGCCAGGCGCAAATCCTGGTGGCCCGCTCCACAATCATCAGGCGGATGCAGACCTTACTTTACGCGCCGTAGCGCGGGAAGAAGTGTTCTGCGGGTCAAGAAAGCCACCATAGAGACACAAAAGTCGGGGAAGCTCGGTTCTTGCACACGAAAAATCGCCTTGCAAGAAGAGCGCGGACAAACTAGGCGAATTTTTCAGCAGCCTCTTCAGCCGGCCGCACCACCGCTGCACCTTCGACTATACCAAACCTAAATTGCTATACGTGTCGGAGCGCGAGTTGGCACGGCATCATGGCCCGCTTTGCGGGCAGTTCAGTTGCTGCCTAGGAGACTTAAATGCCGTAAGCTCGCTGCATCATGCTCGCGGGAGTTTTTTGGACCGTCCCTCTGCGGGGCAGGAGAATCTGTCGCAGCTCCTTCGTGCTCTAACCGGAAGACTGGCCAGCGGGGCTGTCGTGCCCCACCGCTCAGGGAAGAAAGGCTATTGCGGCGCGGCCGTAAGGTTGGTTGGCGGATTGGGATCATTCTGTTGTCCATAGCACGTGTTGGCGTTGAAGGCAAGAACTCCACCCGTTCCGGCTGCTGGGCCGCCCATCGTGTTCAGGTAACAGTTCATGGCCGGGGTCCGGTAGGCGTGCCCACTTACACCTGGAATGTTCCCGCCCGTCACATCCGGCCCGATGGGAGGCCACGAGACCGACCCCCACCACGCTGGCTTTTGCGACAGATAAAAGGATGTCGGAATTGTTTGAGACCGTGGCACTGGATTTCCGTAAGTACTGACCCCGCTGGGAACCTCGCTATTCACGAACCGCACCGCATTGTTCACTGTGTCGTAGTTTCCCCAGCGCATTAGATATGCCGCCACCTGAGGGTCATAGTCTCCGTGGGTTGTGCAAGCAGGCTGCAGGCAGAACCCGGTAATGGAGCTGTCCACGGCTCCGCTATTGCCCGTAAAGCCCATTGTGTAGATTGAAGTTCTACCGTTAGTGCAGTTAGAAGCTGACCCTACGCACTGGTAGCTGTTGTGCCATCCGGCCTGCCCGAGCACGTTGCCAATGATATTCATGTACCGGCTTCCAGCGTAGATCTGCACCGGAACCGTCTGGGCAGTGCAGGTGTTAAGATCCGCACTGCCGCAACCGGCAGCCTGATTCCCAATCAAGTAATTCCGAAAGACTGTTTCAAAGTGATGAGTGCCGTGAACATCGTCCGAGTTGTATCCGGGCCCAATATTTCCTTCCCATAAGTTAAAGTCATCGCCTGCTGCGTGCTGATAGAATCCTGCCTGCATCCAGCCCTGCGATTGCGTCCACACGTTGTCGATATTGAAGTTGTAGGCAATGACGTTGCCCTCGCACGGACCGGTGCAGCTTGGCTCTGAGTCAGTGTTTTGCTGAAAGATGTTGTTCTCGATAAGCGAGCTCCAGCCGCCCATGAGTTCAGCACCGTAGCTCACCGAGGCGTGGCTCTGATTCTGGTAAGCGTAGTTGTCACGTATCACAGCACGTGTAGAGAATAAGATCCGGACGTGACTGCGGTTGGCATAGATCGAACGTACACCCTTAACCCAGCAGCGATCGCAGTTGCCGATTAGGATATTTTGGTTCGCCCCTGCGTTGGTCGCATCCAGCGAAACATCCTCGATGCCGGAGAAGGAAATACGGCTGCTTCCGTACCATGCTTGCGGCTTCTGCCCAGTTCTCCAGTTCGGCATATAGAGGGGGGGAGTAACGGTGATCTGTGAGCCGTTGATGTTGGTGACCACCACGCCTTGTTGCTGTGAGCGTAGGCACATGGCCCCATTGCAGGGGCCGTCAGTACGTTCAGCGCCACCTTGGATGGTATTGGCACACACGCCCTGAGTCGAGCAATTCCAGATTTGGCCGGTGTCGGCGGCTTCGTTCAGTTGATCGAGGATCAAAACGTTGCCTACTGCAAGATTCGTAAGGCTCCCACGTGCTGGTGTGGTCGTGCCACAGTTGGCCAGTGTGATTATGGTCGTACCCGCTGCGTACCCCGCCGTCCAATCGCAGACGTTGCCCTCTGTACCGTTCTCGTTCAGCGACGTTGGCTCGAGCGAGACAATCGAGTTGTAGAATCCAGCGCCGGCTCCGCTAAACACAAGCAGGGTAGAATTCGCGCCGTGCCCCCGGACCGTAACATTGCTGTGGCCATTGAACCCGATGCCACTCGACAGGTTGAAGGTTCCAGTCCCAAGTGACACATATTGACCGCTCGCACAGGATGCAATCGCGTTATTAATCGTCGCTGCCGATCCGCTGTAAGCGGCGATCGTTGCGCCACACTGGGTGGTGCGAGCGGGAATGCCGCCGGGCACCCCGGCACCGCTCCAGTCGACGGCGCGCGTGGGAGCGAGAATGCCACTCCAGTTCTGGGCATACGAATACCCAGAGAAGAAAAGCAAGCTAAGCAAAAACGCAAGACATGGTTTGTAATTCATGCTGTCTCCTTACTGTTCAGGCCACATTGCTGCACGTATTCAATTTGGTCTAGTCGGCTAAAATGTGACCCGAGGGCATAAACTACTTCTGGGTAATCTACGTCCGACGTTGGTTTTTCATTTTGTATCAAGTTCACTCTTGTCCAGCAAGTAAGGCGAAACAGTCGGATTCCAGCCAGTATTTTCGACTCCCTGACGATTGAGCGCTCTACCCTAGCTAAAAACCAGCAAGATCCGCGTTAGAGGGAAGCATCGGAGAAACCAGTAGCCGTGATTAAGCTGTTATTCACTTCGCTGAACAGCTGCTTTGCGCTTACACTCCCTGAGACTTGCACGCGCGGTCGCGCGGCGCAACCCACAAGCAGATCTGGTCAACACGGAAGTAACCAGACGATAGTTACAGCGCGCTTGCCATGTAGTGTAACCTGTTCGTTTATCGGTGGTCGGACTAGAAGCATCACGTGTTGCGAACTTCTGGCGCTGCACCTTCAGACGGTTGATTCTCACGCCTCCCGTACGTTCCAGCGGATGCGCCTGCTCAACCCGGTCTGCCCCTTCTGGGGACAGGCGGAATTCATTCAGGTCTAAGTGTATTATGCGACCCGCGCGCACCACAACTGGCACGTGGGGACGCGAATCGTGCGCATCTTCTAAAAATACAACAGGGACGAGCACGTCCGGAGCTGGGCTCACATCCGACGTTGATCAAGCGTGCGAACGTCCAGAAGCCACTCCAGAAATGTGGCGAGCTCCTATGATCGACCGGGTTGTTCGAATATGTTACCTCCACAAGAACGTCAAATTGAAAGGGAGTGGCGAATGCCACTTCGCGGGCTTCGAGTGAGCACTCGCTCTCGTCAGGCAAGACATTCTTCCAAGGGACGCATTCATCGGATTTTCTGGGTTGTTTGCGTAGCTGCTTCGATCATCCTCGTGATGTCAGCAGCATCGAATGCGTGGGTTGCGATTACAATCGACGCCGCAGTATCGACAAACGGCGGCACAGCCGCTTCTTCGATCAGCACGCCACCCTTCTCAACCCAAAAACGGCAACGAACTGCTACTCGCTTTTGTGGCAACAGACTACATTTCCGGTAGCAATACAACCATGACGAATGTCTCTGGTGCTGGACTGACATGGACATTGGTCAAGCATTCAAACCTACAGTAGGGCACGGCGGAAATGTTGGCTGCGTTTTGCCACCGCTATTCATCGTTAACAACGATGGGGTGCCGTCGGTGGTGCCCACAGTGCAGGTCGGGCCCTAAGCCGGATGAGAACGGCCGAATCGCCGGATTCAGCAACGGTTTCGGCGAGATAAGAGGCGAGATAAGACTCGAATTGCTTCCTTCGTGCCGCCTCAGACCCCGTGAAAAATTCCAAGACCGGTAAGACATCCGACGCAGGTCTATCCCGAGTGACCCATCCGCAGATCGTTCAGATCTCTCGAATATCACCTGCCGGAAATGTAGTGAGAAAAGAGGAGACCGTGCGTCACTCGTCAATATTACGCTCGCGGATTACGTCGTTCGTCATCACTGTTTTGCTCTTTGCCGCATCGCTCGTGGTAGCGGAATCAGCTTATGGCAGCTGCAGCAACCCTGCCAACCCTATTGAAGCCGAAAATTGTCTCCCTGGCAATCCATCAAGCCAATGGGACGTGAGTGGCGCTGGAGACCTTACGATACAGGGATTCGCCACCGATATCAGTGTAAATGTGGGCGGAACAATATATTTCAAGATACAAACCGATGCTCACGCCTATTCTATCGATATTTACCGGGTAGGATACTACGGAGGTATGGGTGCACGCCAAGTGGCGTCGATTTCACCGTCCGTGCCATTGCCACAATCCCAGCCTGCCTGTGTGACGGATACGACGGTAGAGCTAACGGACTGCGGCAACTGGGCAATTTCCGCCTCATGGCAAGTTCCTTCGAACGCGACGTCAGGGGTTTATTTTGCTCATCTCGTCAGGAGCGACACGGGCGGAGACAGCCACATTGTATTCATCGTGCGGAATGACACAAGTCACTCTGACATACTTGTGCAGACTTCAGATGAAACCTGGCAGGCATACAATCATTACGGATCTGGCAGCCTCTATGGACCTGCCGCCGCTACTTTTGATTTAACAAACCGTTCAAATAAAGTCAGCTACAACCGGCCGTTTCTTACAAGAGGTTTCTCTGATGAAGCAGCAACATGGCTATTTGGCGCGGAGTATCCACTGATTCAGTGGTTAGAGTCAAATGGGTATGATGTAACTTACTTCACTGGGATGGATGCCGAGCGGTATGGAAGCCTAATTCAAAACCACAAGATCTATATCTCCTCTGGCCACGATGAATATGTTTCTGGGACGCAACGCGCCAATATTCAGGCTGCTCGTGACGCCGGCGTTAACTTAGCATTTTTTAGTGGCAACGAGGTATTCTGGAAGACACGTTGGGAAAGTAGCATCGATGGGTCCAAGACGCCTTACCGCACTCTGGTCTGTTACAAAGAGACACTCGGACCGAATTCGAATCCTGCTGCAATCGCCGCCGTGGATCCCCTGGATCCTCCAATCTGGACAGGAACGTGGCGCGATCCCACGAAGAGTCCTCCGGCTGATGGGGGGCGTCCGGAAAACGCCTTGACTGGCACGATATTCATGGTGAATGGTCCTGGCACTGATAATGATGGCAGTCTAGCTGTCAAAGTGCCCGCCGCCGACGGCAAAATGCGATTTTGGCGCGGCACGGCAATCGCCTCTCTCGCATCGAACGCAACTTATACGTTGCCACCAGGCACCCTTGCGTATGAGTGGGACGTGGATTTGGATAACGGCGCCAGACCTGCAGGGGCCTTTCAACTATCAACCACCACCCAAAACCTAACCGCAGACTTCTTGCTGGATTACGGTGGCACCTATGGGGCTGGCACAGCCACCCACCATCTGATGATGTACCGTGCCCCAAGCGGTGCGCTTGTTTTTGGATCGGGCACGGTTCAATGGTCATGGGGTTTGAACAGCCAACACGACAACCCGTTTGGTTTCGCTAAACCCGATCCGGATGTGAATATGCAGCAGGCGACCGTCAACCTGTTGGCGGACATGAGAGTACAGCCGGCCACTCTGCAACCGGGTCTGCAACCTGCGACACAATCGACCGATGCGACGCCGCCTGTCTCCACGATTACTTTGCCTGCTGTGGGGGTAAGTGTCACAACCGGTTCTGCAGTGACCGTCTCAGGAACAGCGACTGACTCGGGCGGTGGTGTCGTGGCTGGGGTCGAGGTATCCACTGACGGCGGGCAAACCTGGCATCCCGCACTCGGCCGTCAGAATTGGTCCTATTCCTGGTCGCCCAGCGTCGTTGGAATAGCCGTTCTTCAGAGCCGCGCTGTGGATGACAGTGGGAATGTCGAGAATCCCCAGACCAGTGGTGGAAACCCACAAGGTGGCGTTACGATCAACGTTAATCCCGCCGTGTGCCCTTGTTCAATATGGAACTCTACGAATGCTCCTACCAACGTCGATAGCGGGGATTCTCACGCTACCGAGGTGGGAGTAAAGTTCCGCACTGACAACGACGGCGTAATCACCGGACTGCGATTTTACAAAGCAAGCAGTAATACAGGCACTCACGTCGGTCACTTGTGGACCAGCAGCGGCACCCTGCTGGCGACAGCAACTTTCACCGGCGAAAGTGGATCAGGGTGGCAACAGGTGCAATTCGTCACTCCGGTTTCGGTGACCGCCAACACAGTCTATGTCGCTTCGTACTTTGCGCCCCAAGGGCACTACTCGGCGGATGTAGGCTACTTCTTCAAAGGGGGATACGATGACCCTCCAGTTCATGCCTTGGCCGACGGAACAAGTGGCCCAAACGGAGTATATGCTTACACTGATGTGCCGGGCACCTTTCCAGATGTTGGCTACGAGGCAACTAACTACTGGATCGATATCGTCTTTGTCAGTGGATCAACATTCGATGTAGGAGGCAACATCTTAGGCATCGGGGGATCCGGAGCTAAGGTGACGCTCGCTGGAAGCGCAAATGCAGTCACCACGGCTGATTCCTCAGGTAACTACCAGTTTGCCGGCCTCGTAAACGGAATCTATACCATCACACCCAGCAACCCGGGGGTGGCATTCACTCCCGATAGCCAGACCGTTACTGTCAATGGTCTGTCGAACTTTAATATTAACTTCACTTCCGTCGTCACCAATCCTCTTAGTATCTCAGGCACGATAACCGGTGGTGGAGGTCTCGGAACCATCGTTACTCTTTCAGGACCGACGTCACTGTCTACCACTACTGATTCCTCAGGGAACTACAGCTTTACTGGCCTGATTGCGGGCTCATATCTTGTCGCGCCATCTGATGCAGGCTACGTATTTACGCCGGAATCCCAGACCATAACTCTGGTGAGCGCAAACGCCACGGGCGTGAATTTCACCGGTCAGGCGTGTGCCTGCAGCACCATCTGGCAACCAACTGCGACGCCGGTCATCACTGATGGCGGAGATGGCAATTCTGTCGAAGTCGGGATAAAGTTTCGGGCTGATTTTTCTGGTGCCATACAAGCACTTCGCTTTTACAAGGCTAGCACTAATAAGGGCACGCATATCGGCCATATCTGGTCAAGCAGTGGCATGCTATTGGGTAGTGCAACATTCACTAATGAAAGTGCCTCGGGTTGGCAGCAAGTTGTATTCAGCCCTCCAGTATCGGTATCGCCAAATACAATCTATGTTGCTTCTTATTTTGCGCCAACAGGACACTATTCGGCGGATCTAAATTACTTTCTTGCAGGAGTAGATAATCCGCCGTTGCATGCTCTCGCAGATGGATCTAACGGGCCCGATGGCGTGTACGTATATGGATCATCGCCGGCATTCCCGAGTGGTGGCTTCAGTGCGGCCAATTACTGGGTGGATGTTGTTTTTGCACCGTCACCCCCTCACAATCTGTCGGGAACGATCACAGGAACTGCCGGGCCGGGCGCGAGTGTCACTTTATCCGGAGGATCGACCGTTACCACTACTGCTGATGCCTCAGGAAATTTTAGCTTCACAAACGTCCACGATGGAACTTATGTTTTAACGCCCAATCAATCTGGATACGCGTTCACCAGTGCGAGCCAGACGGTAACGGTCAGTGGAGCGGATATCACGGGAGTGACATTCGCCACTCTGCCCAACTGCACACCTTGCGACAGTATCTGGCAGAGCACTGCGACGCCGGTTGTGGCAGACGTAGCAGATGCGCAACCTGTTAATCTTGGCGTTAAGTTTCGATCCGATTCCGACGGGTATATTTATGGACTGCGCTTTTACAAGTCAGCGTTGAACTCCGGCGAGCATGTCGGCACCTTGTGGTCAAATAACGGTACTTTGCTGGGAAGTGTGACATTTAGCGATGAGTCGCAATTCGGGTGGCAGCAGGCAATACTTCCCACTCCCGTCCCGATCCTCGCCAATACCACGTATGTTGTGGCGTACTTCGCTCCCGCAGGCAACTATGCAGGCGACAACAACTACTTCGCTTCCAGCGGAACGAATAGTTCTCCTCTGCACGCATTGGCCAATGGCGTCGATGGCCCCAACGGCGTGTATGCTTACGGATCGGCAGTTATCTTTCCTGGTAACACCCACCTAGCATCTAATTACTGGGTGGACGTGCTCTTTACTCCAACCGGTCCTACCCACGCCATTAGCGGTACCATTGCAGGGCCTGGGGGCCCCAATGCTACGGTAACTTTAGGCGGCGGCTCAAATACCATTGTCACCGCCGATGCTTCTGGTAATTACAGCTTCGCTGGTTTAGCTGATGGAAGTTACTCAGTCACGCCGAGTCAATCTGGATATGTTTTCGAGGATGGAGTCCAGTTGGTGACAGTCAGCGGGGCCGACGTTACCGGCGTCGACTTCCTTACGGTTCAGAGCTGTCCTTGCAACACGATCTGGCTGCCTTCGACTACACCGACGCTCGTCGACGGCGGGGATGCGCAAGCCGTCAACATAGGACTCAAGTTCCGCGCTGACTCGGATGGATATATTGCAGGCTTGCGCTTTTACAAATCAGCGCTCAACACTGGAATCCATATAGGTGCACTTTGGTCGGACACGGGAGCCCAGTTAGCAACCGCTACCTTTACCGAGGAATCGGCTTCCGGATGGCAACAGGTATTGTTCGACACAGCGATTCCTATAAGCGCCAACACGACCTATATTGCGTCTTACTTTTCGCCTGCGGGCCATTATGCTGCCGATGCGAACTACTTCGCTACCAGTGGAATAGATAGCCCCCCGCTGCATGCCTTGGCGAGTGGAGTCGACGGCCCTAATGGCGTGTATGCGTATGCCGCCACAACCACATTTCCCAATGTAAACTACGAGTCGGACAATTACTGGGTTGATGTCATCTATGCTGGAACCGTGACCTACAGCATCACAGGTACGATCAGCGGACCTGGCGGGCCAGGAGCCACAGTCACTCTGACCGGGGCCTCCATCGCGACCACCACCGCAGACGCTTCCGGAAACTATACCTTCAGTGGTCTTCTAAATGGCAACTACACAGTTACGCCAAAGCTGGGGCTGTATACCTTCGGTCCTAGCTCGCAAGCTGTGACCGTCAACAATGCACATGCTCTGAACGTGAACTTTGGTTCGGGCTTTACAATCAGCGGCACGATCAGCGGGCCGCGCGGAGCGGGCGCGACCGTCAATCTGACAGGCGCTTCCACTGCGACGACCACGGCGGATGTTTCGGGCAACTACAGCTTTAGTGGGCTGGTGAATGGCTTTTATACGGTGACTCCGAGCAATACCGGCTCGGTGTTCACACCGGCTAGCCGCACGGTGACGGTGAACAGCGCAAGTGGCGGCGCCGTCAACTTCAGTTCGGCAGGAACCTTCAGTGTATCCGGGACGATCAGCGCCCCGGGCGGAGCGGGGGCGACCGTCAATCTGACAGGTACCTCCTCCGCGACGACCACGGCGGATACTTCCGGCAATTATAGCTTCACGGGACTGATGAATGGTTCCTATACAGTGACACCTAGCAACAGCGGTTACATGTTCACGCCGGCCAGCCAGCCACTCACTCTTAGCGGAGGCAACGCCACGGCCAACTTTAGCTCGGTGGCACTGACCTATAGCATCTCCGGCACAATCAGCGGACTGGGCGGACCGGCAGCGACCGTCATCGTCACGGGTCCGACGTCGGGCAACAACACCGCCGATAGTTCCGGAAACTACAGCTTCGCCGGACTGCCGAACGGTTCGTATACCATCACGGTCGTCAACACTGGGTATGTATTCACTCCTGCCAGTCAGAGCGCGGTCATTAGCGGGAGTAACTTTAACGCTTTAAACTTCGCCACCGTAAGTGGCTGTCCGACCTGTGACACAATCTGGCCCGCATCCGTAGTTCCGACGGTGATCGACGGCGGCGACTCCAGTGCGACCGAACTGGGGGTGAAAATCCGGGCGGATAATGATGGCTACATCACGGGACTGCGCTTCTACAAGGCAAGCGCCAACACGGGTACTCATGTAGCCCATCTGTGGACCTCGACCGGCACGCTGCTGGGGACGGCGATTTTCAACGGTGAGAGCTTGACGGGATGGCAGCAGGTACTGTTTACCACGCCCATTCCGGTGGTGGCCCACACGACCTACGTAGCGTCCTACCTTGCCCCCGCGGGACACTACTCGGCAGACGTCGGCTTCTTCGCTATTGCAGGAGCCGACACCGCACCGTTGCATGCCTTGGGCAATGACGTAGACGGACCCAATGGAGTGTTTTTTTACACCTCAACCGGAGGGTTCCCTGCAGCGACGAATCAGGCAAGCAACTACTGGGTCGACGTCGTCTACAACAACGGCTTGGGCTACAGCATTGTGGGCACGATTAGCGGGCCTGGCGGAGCGGGAGCGACCGTCAACCTGACAGGAGCATCCACAGCCACCGTCACGGCGGATGGTTCTGGGAACTATAGCTTCTCCAGACTAACCAACGGTTCCTACGCGGTTACACCGAGCAGTGCCGGTTATGTGTTCACCCCGACGAGCCAGCCGGTGACAATCAATAACACGCATGCGATGAACATAAACTTCACTTCGACGCTCCAAACCTACAGCATTTCGGGAACGATCAGCGGAACAGGCGGAGCGGGAGCAACCGTCAACCTGACCGGTACTTCCACTGCGGCAACCATGGCGGATGGTTCGGGGAACTATAGCTTCTCTGGCCTAGCGAACGGC
>Ga0306925_10004509_pt1 | contig 12596 bp, 10 predicted proteins | sample flu12Cox44000176_FD_203755 | JGI IMG/M metagenome (GOLD analysis project Ga0306925, IMG submission 203755) | Lab enrichment of tropical soil microbial communities from Luquillo Experimental Forest, Puerto Rico - flux8day.12C.oxic.44.000.176 (v2)... | ecosystem: Environmental > Terrestrial >...
CTTTGCCTCATCCTCCGAAGAGATGATCCTGTGGCGCGCGATCCAGGGATTTCTCGGCGCCGGCATGATCCCGACCGTGTTCGCCGCGGCCTACACCGTGTTTCCGCGCTCGAAATTCCATATCGTTGCCCCGATCATCGGGCTCGTGGCGACGCTGGCTCCGACGGTGGGGCCAACGGTGGGCGGCTTCATTACCGACGCAATGTCGTGGCACTGGCTGTTCTTCATCAATGTGCCGCCCGGCATCATCATCACCATCGGCGTGCTGGCCTTGGTCGATTTCGACCAGCCAAATTTTGCGCTGCTCGAGCAATTCGACTGGTGGGGCCTGATCTTCATGGCGGGCTTCCTCGGTGCGCTCGAATATGTGCTCGAGGAGGGCCCGCAATATGAGTGGCTCCAGGACACCTCGGTTGCGGTCTGCGCGGCCATAAGCTTCACCTCGGCGATCGCCTTCTTTACACGCGTGCTTACTGCAAACGAGCCAATCGTCGATCTCTACGCCTTCACCGACCGCAATTTCGCAGTCGGCTGCGTGTTGCAGTTTTGCATCGGCATCGGGCTGTACGGCCTGACCTACATGTATCCGCGCTATCTCGCCGAAGTGCGCGGCTACAGCGCGCTGATGATCGGCCAGACCATGTTCGTCTCCGGCATCACCATGTTCCTGATGGCGCCGGTGGTTGGCCGCCTGATGCAGACGGTCGATATGCGCTACATCATCGCGTTCGGCCTCATCACCTTCGGCATCGGCGCCTACCAGATGACCTGGATCACCCGCGAATACGACTTCTACGAACTGCTGGTGCCACAGATCCTGCGCGGCATCGGCATGATGTGCGCGATGGTGCCGACCAACAATGTGGCGCTCGGTACACTGCCGCCGGACCGGGTGAAGAATGCGTCTGGCCTGTTCAATTTGATGCGCAATCTCGGCGGTGCCGTGGGGCTTGCGGTGATCAACCAGGTGCTGAACGATCGCACCGACCTGCACATCTTGCGGCTGCAGGATCGCGTGACCTGGGCCAATACGACCGCGGTCGAGACGCTCAATATGCTGGCGCAGCGCGCCCAGGGGCTTGGCGATTCGACGCTGATGGCGCTGAAACAGCTGTCGCAAATCGTGCACCGCCAGGCCGCGGTGATGAGCTATGGCGATGCATTCCTGATGCTGACCCTGTTCTATGTCGCGCTCAGCCTTTTGGTGATGCTGGTGAACAAGCCCTCAGCCGTTGCCGGCGACGGCGACGCCCACTGAGATCTGGTGGAACTTAATTAACGACGTCCGGGCCTGGCGGGCGCGCCTCTGAAGCAAAGCAACGCGGTCGATCCAAACACCCATAGTCAGCATGTGCTCGAAGTCTTCGGCACCGGCCATTTTCCGGGCGTCACCGCGTGACCTGAGCGCTGCAAAGCCTCGTGCTTGCAACGCGCCGTGCCGAGATGGCGAGGGGTCCGGCGTGGTCGCGCCGAACCCCCCATTTGTGACGCATCAGCCGGCCTGTAAGCCGGGTTCTGTAGGACACCGCCAGCTCGCGCCGACGATGCGTGACGGCCATTCCTCTGGGATCGCGCTTGCGCGCGACCTCGAGCAACCTACCCGGACGGCGAGCCTGACATCGCTCCCGCGGACGTTGTCGCTTGCCGCGAACTGTCCGCCAGTGCCGTCCCTATTCGGTCTTGCTCCCGGTGGGGTTTGCCATGCCGCGCCCGTTGCCGGACCCGCGGTGCGCTCTTACCGCACCTTTTCACCCTTGCTCGCCATCTCGACTTGCACCGCGATGACGGGCGGTTCGTTCTCTGTGGCACTTTCCCTGGGGTTGCCCCCGCCGGGCGTTATCCGGCACCGCATGTCGATGGAGCCCGGACTTTCCTCTCCAGAGCGCCTTTCGGCGCGCGGGAGCGGCCGTCCGGCCGACTGATGCCCCACTGATGGGGGCTCGCGGCCGCCGGGTCAAGCCCCGATGGTTCCGCAAAATCAGGCAAAATAATTTATCCTGAAGGTGTCGTCTCACCAGTGTCCCGTTCGACTGGGTGTCGGCAATCCAGCCGGACAACAGGAGTGCAAGCCATGCAGTATTTGCTCTTGATCTACGCCAACGAAGCCGAATACGCCAAGATGGATCCGACGACGCGGCAGAAGGTCACGGCCGAGTATGAGGATTTCACCAAGTCCATCATCCAGAACGGCAATTTCAAGGCGGGCGACCGCCTGCAGCCGGCCTCGACCGCAACCACCGTGCGCGTGAAGGACGGCAAGACCTTGACCACCGACGGTCCGTTTGCGGAAACACGCGAGCAGCTCGGTGGCTATTACCTGGTCGAGGCCAAGGATCTCGATGCCGCGATTGCGATCGCGGCGCGGATTCCGGGCGCGCGCCACGGTTCAATCGAGGTGCGGCCGATCTGGGTCTACACCTGACGGCGACGCCCGCATGACCCCCGGCGAGATCGAAACAATGTTCCGCGACGAGGCCGGGCGCGCGCTCGCCACGCTGATCCGCCTCCTCGGCGATTTCGATCTCGCCGAGGACGCACTTCAAGACGCGTTCGCGGCGGCGCTGGAGCGCTGGCACGACGAACAGCCGCCGAAAAATCCGCGCGCATGGCTTGTCAATGTCGGCCGCAACAAGGCGATCGACCGCATCCGCCGGCAAATCGCACGTCGCGACAAGCAACAGCAAATAGCCTATGAGATCGAGCTCAACGCCGCCTGCGCGGAAGAGCTGGTCGATACGTCCGTGCTCGACGATGACATGCTGCGGCTGATCTTCACCTGCTGCCACCCATCCTTTGCCATCGAGGTCCAGGTCGCGTTGACGCTGCGCACGGTCTGCGGATTGACCACGGCAGAGGTCGCGCGCGCGTTTCTGGTGCGCGAGGATACGATGGCGCAGCGGTTGTTGCGCGCCAAGCAGAAGATCCGTCTCGCCGGTATCCCCTACGCGGTGCCCGCGCGCGAGGCCCTGGAGCCGCGGCTGCGCGGCGTGCTCGCAGTGATCTATCTGGTCTTCACCGAAGGCTACGCCGCAACCGCGGGCGAAGAGTTGATGCGTCCCGATCTCGCGCGCGAGGCGATCCGGCTGGGCCGCCTAATCGATGCGTTGTTGCCCGAGCGCGGCGAGATCAGGGGCCTGCTGGCCTTGATGCTCCTGCACGACGCGCGCCGTGCTGGGCGCAAGACCGCGGCCGGCGACGTCGTGCTGTTGGAAGAGCAGGATCGCACCTTGTGGGATCCTCGTCAGATCGGCGAAGGCCTGCAACTCGTGGAAGATGCGCTGCGATCGCCGGGCCCGCCGCAGCCTTACGCGGTGCAGGCCGCGATCGCAGCGCTTCATGCCCGCGCGCCGAACTATCAGGACACCGACTGGCCGCAGATCGCCGGCCTCTACGAGGTCTTGTTGCGGATCGCCCCGTCACCGGTGATCGAGCTCAACCATGCTGCCGCCATTTCGATGGTGGACGGGCCGGCGCGAGCGCTGGCCCTGATCGAGGCGCTTTCGGCACGCGGCAGTCTCGACGGCTACGAACTGCTTCCGGCCGTGCGCGGCGATCTGTTGCGCCGACTTGGCCGCAACGATGCGGCGCGCGAGGCCTATCTCGCCGCCACCGCAGCAACGCGGCTCGAGCCGCTGCGGCGGCTCTATGCAAGGCGGATTGCCGAACTCAACCCCTAAAAAGATCAGGACGACGAGCTCGCCGCAACCACTGCCTCGGCCGGCAGGCTCGAAAGCAACGCATGCAAGGTTGAAAGCGTCGAATGATCGGCGATCCCATCGACGCGAGCCGGGCGGAAGTGACGCTGGAACGCAGTGACGACCTCCATCGTCGGTCCGTCATATTTGCTGGTGATCGGCACGCCATAGCCGTATCTGGCAAGCGCCTGCTGCAGCTGCTGGACGCCCTCGCCGATAATGCCGAGTTTTAGCGTATCACCACGCACGATCGGCGCGGGCTGCACCCAATGGCCGACACCGGAATTGGCAAGCGAATGCCATGGGAACTTCTCGCCCGGATCCTTCTTGCGCGCCGGCGCCACGTCGGAATGCGCCAGCACGCGATGCGTGGGAACCTTGCGGCGGAGCATGATGCCGCGGCACAGCGCGATCACGGCGGCGATCTGCCGCAGTGGGAAATCCGGATAGCCCCAGTCATGGCCACGATTGACGATCTCGATGCCGATCGAGCAGGAATTGATGTCTTGCTCGCCCGCCCAGGACGAAGCGCCGGCGTGCCAGGCGCGCTTGGCCTCCGCGACACATTGCACGATGCGGCCGTCCTCCAGCACGATGTAGTGCGAGGAGACTTCGGTGCCGTCAGTGCAGAGCCGCGCGATCGCCCCCTCGACATCGGGCATGCCGGTGTAGTGCAACAGGATCATGTCGGGCACGCGGTCGCCTCTGCGCTCGCCGTAATTCGTCGACGGGATCACGTCGGACACGATTGAGGAATCCGGGGTAAAGGTCTTGATGTTGGCACTGACGCCGGCAAATGCGCCCAGGCGCACTCGCTTCGAGCCAAGGCGGTCGGACGTGTGCGAAGCGAGCGGCATGGGACAATCGGAAAGCAGGCGGCACGAATCGATCTGAACTGTCACTCTCCCTTTATCCCTTGATGACTGTGTGGGCGCAACCGAAGCGCCAGCCGCCCCCCGCATTTTGATCGAGTGTGTGCACAACGCATCACCGCGCCAGGCCCGCTATCCCGACGGCTTTCGCCAAGGTTAAGTGTAACGCCAAATGTAGCGGTCCCATCAACGCTTTCTTAAGTCTATCTGACGTTACTGAGTGGTGAACAGCCGCAATTTCACGCTCGAAACCCGATGGCAACCCAACACATTCGACGCAAGGGTTTGCCTGCCGGGCTGCACAAGGCCGGCAACCGCGCGGCGCAGCGCCCCTTCGCCCGCCAACGCCGCGCAAACCATGGGAATTTGAGGCGCAATGGTTCCGTTGGCGTCCAGTTTCCGATTGCCGCGACGGCCCGCAGGCGGAGCCGGCCCATGACGGAGGCTGACCAGCGTCACATTCCCGTGCTCAGCCGCGCAGCGGTCACCCTTCTCGCTCCCCGCGACGGTGGGGTCTACATCGACGCCACCTTCGGGGCCGGCGGCTACAGCCGGGCCATCCTGGAGGTCGCGGGCACCCGCGTGATCGGCATCGACCGCGACCGCACTGCCATTGCCGGCGGAGGAGACCTCGTCGAGCAGTCGCAGGGACGGCTGATCCTGGTCGAGGACCGCTTTTCCAATTTGGCCGAGATCTGCACCGCCCAGGGTCTTGCCGGCGTCGACGGCGTCGTGATGGACGTCGGCGTCTCCTCAATGCAGCTCGACACCGCCGGCCGTGGGTTTTCCTTTCGCCTGAATGGTCCGCTCGACATGCGGATGGGCCACAGCGGACCGACCGCGGCGGATGTCATCGCGAAAGCCACCGAAGCCGAGCTTTCCGAGATCATCTATCTGCTCGGTGAGGAGCGTCATTCGCGCAGTGTGGCGCGGGCCATCGTCGCCGCACGCGAGGAGGCGCCGATCGCGACCACGCGCGCTCTAGCTAACCTCGTCGCGCGCGTGGTGCGCGCCAAGCCCGGCGACATTCATCCAGCGACGCGGACATTCCAGGCGCTGCGGATTTTCGTCAACGAAGAGCTCGACGAGTTACACAAGGCGCTGCAGGCGGCGGAGCGGGTGCTCAAACCCGGCGGCAGGCTGGCGGTCGTCTCGTTTCATTCGCTGGAAGACCGCATCGTCAAGAAATTTTTCAGCGCGCGCGGCAAAGCCAGCGCCATCTCGCGGCACCAGCCCGATGTCAAGCATTTGGCGCCAAGCTTCAAGATCCTGACCAGGCGCCCGGTAACGCCGGATCACACTGAACTTGCCGCCAATCCGCGGGCGCGATCGGCAAAGTTGCGCGGCGCCGAACGCACCGAGAAACCGCCGCATGCCGCCGACGAACCGGCGACGTGGCCAAGACGCTCTAATGTCATGGGGAAAGGTTGACGCTTTGCGCATCATCCATCTCCTGGTGATCGGCGCGCTGGTGTTCGCGGCGGCCTATGTCTATCGCATCAAGATGGAATCGACCTCGCGCACCGAGCGCGTGCTGCGGCTGCACGCCGAAATTCGCGAGCAGCGCGATGCAATCGCGCTGCTGCGATCGGAGTGGGCCAAGCTTGACGCACCACTCAGGCTGCAGGGGTTGGCCGAGCGTCACCTGTCGCTGAAACCGCTCAACGCCACGCAATACGACGCGCTGAAGAACCTGCCCGAGCGGCCGCCGAGCTTCGCCAAACCCGAAGATGCCGATCCGATCGGCGCAATGCTCCACACCATTGATGCGTTAGCCGACCCGGGCACCACGACCGGCTCGGTGTCCCGCCCGGAGAACCAGCGATGACCGCGCCGGGCAAGGCAGCAAGGACCGAGCCGTGGCGACAGCGGCTGATCCGCGGCCTGCTCTACGGACGCAACGTCGACCGCAGCACGAAAGCGCGCGCCCGGGTCGGGCTCGCGATCATCGCCTTTGCCGCGATCTACGCCGTGATCGGCGGCCGGCTCGCGATGTTCGCAGTGGGTGCCGACAGCCACAGCGCGCGGCAGGCCGCAGCGCGCGATGCGATTGCAACCGCAAGGCCCGATATCGTCGATCGTAACGGCGAGGTGCTCGCCACCGACGTCAAGGCGCCGAGCCTGTTCGGCGAGCCGCGCCGCATCATCGACAAGGACGAGGCGATCGAGCTCCTGACCGCGACATTGCCCGATCTGGAGACCGTAGAAGTGCGCGATCGCCTGTCATCGCGAAAGGGCTTTGTCTGGCTAAAACGCGAGATCAGTGCCCATCAGCAGCAGGACATCCACCGCCTCGGCATCCCTGGCATCGGCTTTTTGCGCGAGAATAAGCGCGTCTATCCGACCGGCAACGAGGTTGCGCATGTGATTGGCCTCGTCAATATCGACAACCAGGGCATCGCCGGCATGGAAAAGTGGCTCGACAACAACGGGCTCGCCGATCTGCACCGCGCCGGCCTTGCCACCGATCGGCTGCAGCGGCCGGTGGACCTGTCGGTCGACCTGCGCGTGCAGCACGCGCTGCGCGACGAGCTTTTGAAGGCCAAGGAAAAATTTCACGCCAAGGCGGCGTCCGGCCTCGTCTCAAACGTCAGGACCGGCGAGATCGTCGCGATGGTCTCGGTGCCTGACTTCGATCCGAACAGCCCGAAAGAGGCGCACGATCCTGACCGCATCAATCGCCTCACGACTGGCGTGTTCGAAATGGGCTCAACCTTCAAGGCCTTCACCCTGGCGATGGCGCTCGACACCGGCAAGTACGATCTCACCTCGATGTGGGATGCGCGCGGTCCACTGCATTACGGCAAGTTCGTGATCCATGACGACGAGCCGAAGGGGCGCTTCCTCAGCATGAAAGAGGTCTTCACCTTCTCCTCCAACGTTGGAGCTGCGCGCATTGCGCTGTCGCAAGGCGTCGAGGCGCACAAGGCGTTCCTGCGTAAGATGGGTCAGCTCGAGCGGTTGCGCACCGAACTGCCGGAGAGCGCCTCGCCGCTTGTGCCAAAACACTGGGCCGAGTTGAACACGGTAACGATCGCCTTCGGACACGGCATCGCTGTGGCGCCGCTGCAGGCGGTGATGGGCATCGACGCGCTGGTCAATGGCGGCTATCTGATCCCGCCGACCTTCATGAAGCGGACCGAGCAGCAAGCCATGGAGATCGCCAAGCGCGTCATCAGGCCGGAGACCTCGGACAAGATGCGCTTCCTGATGCGCCTCAACGCAGTGGTCGGCACGGCGCGCAAGGCCGATGTGCCGGGCTACTATATCGGCGGCAAGACGGGAACCGCAGAGAAGGTCATCAACGGGCGCTATGCCAAGAAGCGCGTGCTCACTGCGTTCACGGCGATCCTGCCGGCCGATGCGCCGAAATACCAGCTCCTGATCATGCTGGATGAGCCACAGCCATTGAAGGAAACCTATGGTTTCATCACCTCCGGCTGGAACGCGGTGCCGACCGGCGGCAACGTCATCGCCCGCATCGCGCCGCTGTTGGGCGTCGAGCCACGCTTTGACCTGCCGCCGCCCGACCGCCTTATTCTTGCGGCATCCAGGACAACGCAGTAAGCCCTAGGCGGGGCGCTGATGTGAGTCGCCTGCAGCGGTGGCCTTGGAGTCTGTCCGACTGGAACACCATGAAACTTCGCGACCTCTTCGGCGATGAGGCGACGCTCGGCGCGCAGGCCGAGGCGACCGTCGTGAGCGGCCTGGCCGTCGACAGCCGCGTGGTCAAGCCGGGCGATCTGTTCTTTGCGCTGGCAGGAAGCAAGACCGACGGGGTGCGCTTCATCGATGCGGCGATTGCTTCAGGTGCGGTCGCCATTGTCGGCGAAAAGGCGCCAGGCGGATTGTCCGTGCCGTTTGTCACCGCCAGCAATCCACGCCGCGCGCTGTCGCTGGCCGCCGCGAAATTCTTTCCGCAACAGCCCGCGACCATCGTCGCCGTCACCGGCACCAGCGGCAAGACCTCGGTTGCAGCCTTTACCCGACAGATCTGGCAGCGGCTCGGCCACGCCGCCGCCAGCATCGGCACGATCGGGCTGGTGTCGCCGAAACGCACGGTTTACGGCTCGCTGACGACGCCCGATCCGATTGCGCTGCATCGCCGGCTCGACCAGATCGCGCGCGATGGCGTCACGCATCTGGCGCTCGAGGCGTCCTCCCACGGGCTCGACCAATATCGGCTCGACGGCGTGCGCATTTTAGCGGGCGGCTTCACCAATCTCAGTCGCGATCACATGGATTACCATCCCGATATCGCGCACTACCTCACCGCCAAGCTCAGGTTGTTCGGCGACCTCATCGCGCCCGGCGGTGCTGCGGTGATCTCCGCCGATCACGACTGCTCAAGGCAGGTGATCGAGGCCGCGCGCGCGCGCGGCCTTAACGTCATCACCGTCGGCGGCGCGGCGCAGGGGCTTCGTTTGCTTGGGGCGACCATCGACGGTTTTGCGCAGAAGCTCGTTGTGGCACATCGCGGCAAGAGGTATACGGTGCGGCTCCCGCTGGTCGGCGCCTTCCAGATCGAAAATGCGCTGGTGTCAGCGGGACTGGCTATTGCGACCGGCGGCGCGGCGGATGCGGTGTTGGCGAGCCTCGAATATCTTGCGGGCGCGAAGGGAAGGCTCGAGCTGGTCGGCGCGCGCAATGGCGCGCCGATCTTTGTCGACTACGCGCACAAGCCGGACGCGTTGGCGAAAGCGCTACAGGCGTTGCGGCCTTACGCCAGGCGCAAACTGGTCGTGGTGTTCGGCGCCGGTGGCGACCGCGATGCCGGCAAGCGGCCGCTGATGGGCGCGATCGCCACCGAGCATGCCGACCGCGTCATCGTCACCGACGACAATCCGCGCAGCGAGGATCCGCAAACCATTCGCGCCGCGATCCTCGCCGCTGCCAAGGACGCGAGCGATATCGCAGACCGCGCGAGCGCCATTCGCGCGGCGATCGATGGCCTCGAAGACGGCGATGCGCTCTTGATCGCGGGCAAGGGACACGAGACCGGGCAGATCATAGGCGATCGCGTACTGCCGTTCAGCGATCACGACACGGTCGCCGCGGCGCTGGGTTCGAGGGTGGCATGAGCGCCGCGCCGCTATGGACCATCGCCGAGGCGGCCAAAGCGTTGGGGCTTGCGGCAGAGTTTCCCGCAACAGCAATCAACTCCGTCACCCAGGACAGCCGGCTGGTGAAGCCGGGCAGCCTGTTCATCGCACTAAGCGGCACGCCAAGCGGCGGATTCGTCTCAAGCTTCGCCTCGACGCGCGACGGCTGGCAATTCGCGGCGCAGGCGGAAACGGCCGGCGCGGTGGCGATCATCGTCCCGCACCCGATGGCCGGCATCCATGTGCCGCAGCTCGTGGTGAACGACACGCTGCTGGACGGCCTTTGGAGGCTGGCGCGCGCCGCGCGCGCGCGCTTCCGCGGGCCAGTGATCGGCCTGACCGGCAGCGCGGGCAAGACCAGCACCAAGGAGTTCGTCGCTGCCTATCCCGGCGCCTATGCGAGCCCGAGCAGCTTTAACAATTTTTGGGGCGTGCCGCTGACGCTGTGCAACGCCGACCCGCAGGCTAGTCTGTGGGTCGTCGAAATGGGGATGAACCAGAAAGGCGAGATTGCGCGGTTGAGCAAGCTGACAAAGCCCGCGGTCGCGCTGGTGGTTAATGTGCAGCCCGTGCATCTGGAAAAGCTCGGCTCGCTCGAAGCGATCCGGTGCGAGAAGGTGAGTATCGCCCAGGGCCTGCCTGCAGCGGGCGTGCTGGTGCTGCCAAGCGAGGTCAGCGCACCGGAATGGAACGGCAGGATCGTCCGCTTCGGCGCGGGATCAAAGGTGCACGAAGCGAGGCACACCGCGCATGGCGAGACCTGGCAGGTCAGCGCACAGGTCGCCGACACCCCTGTTGAATTCTGCCTCACCCCGGGTGCGCCACATCGCCTGCACAACGCGCTGGCCGCGCTGGCGTCGATCCATGCGGCGGGTCTTGACCCCAGGCCTCTTGCAAAAAATCTCGCAGCCGTCGGCATCATGGCAGGGCGCGGTGCCGAACAAGAGGCCGGCGGCGTGACCGTGATCGACGATAGCTTCAACGGCAATCCAGCCAGCATGGTGGCGGCCCTCGACAGCCTGAAGGCGCGACCGGTGGCGAAGGGGCGCCGCATTGCCATTCTCGGCGACATGCTGGAACTGGGCCAGGAGGCGGTGGACTATCACCAGCAACTCGCACGGCACCTGAGGGGAATCGACGGCGTCTATTGCGTCGGTCCCTTGATGCGCAACCTGTACGATCTGTTGCCGGCGCACCAAGCTCTCGGCTGGCACGAGGACCCGGCGACGCTCAGGCCCGAGAGCATTGCGGCGCTGTTGCAGGCAGGCGATGTTGCGGTTGTCAAGGGCAGCAAGAAGATGTTCTGGGTCAACAGATTTGCTGCGGGACTTGTGGACGCCTTGCAGGCGAGGGTGCGGACAGGATGAACGGCTGCGGGCGAATATTTTGGCTGATGTCCACTCGCGCAAGCGCCACGATCATGCTTAAAGGGCAGTGGGCTCAACGGTGAAACCAATGATGAATGCGCGCTCGGTGCGCTTTCCCTGCAAGACCGCACAGGACGAAACGGCATAGGGCGGATCTTTAATGTTCTACTGGTTGATTGAGCTGTCCAACACATTTCCTCCCGGTTTCGGCTGGCTTCGCACGCTTCTCAACGTCTTTCGCTATATCACCTTCCGGACCGGCGGCGCTGTGGTCACCGCCGCACTGTTCGTGTTCCTGTTCGGGCCCTGGATCATCGATCATCTGCGCTTGCGGCAAGGCAAGGGCCAGCCGATCCGCACCGACGGCCCGCAATCGCACATCATCACCAAGAAGGGCACGCCGACGATGGGCGGGCTGATGATCCTGTCGGGGCTCGTGGTGTCGACTTTGTTATGGGCCAATCCAGCCAATCCTTACGTCTGGATCGTGCTCGCGGTGACGCTCGGCTTCGGCTTTGTCGGCTTCTATGACGATTACTTGAAGGTGACCAAGCAGACCTCGAGCGGCTTTGCCGGCCGCATCCGCCTGGTGCTGGAGGCGATCATTGCCCTGGTGGCCTGCTACGCACTGACCAAGCTTGGCCGCGACGTCGCCTCGACGTCGCTTGCGATCCCGTTCCTCAAGGACGTCATCATCAACTTTGGATGGTGGTTTGTGATCTTCGGCGCCTTCGTCATTGTCGGCGCCGGCAATGCGGTCAACCTGACCGATGGTCTCGACGGTCTCGCCATCGTGCCGGTCATGATCGCCTCTGCAAGTTTTGGCCTGATCGCCTATCTTGCCGGCAACGCCGTGTTCTCCGACTATCTGCAGATCAAATACGTCGCCGGCACCGGCGAGCTTGCGGTGCTGACCGGGGCGGTGCTCGGCGCCGGCCTGGGGTTTTTGTGGTTCAACGCGCCGCCGGCCTCGATCTTCATGGGCGATACCGGTTCGCTCGCACTCGGCGGCATGTTAGGGGCGATCGCGGTCGCGGTGAAGCACGAGATCGTGCTTGCCGTGATCGGCGGGTTGTTTGTGCTGGAGGCGGTGTCCGTGATTGTGCAGGTCGCGTCCTTCAAGCTCACCGGCAAGCGCATCTTCAAGATGGCGCCGATCCATCACCATTTCGAGCAGCTCGGCTGGACCGAGCCGCAGATCGTGATCCGGTTCTGGATCATCTCGGTGATGCTGGCGCTCGCCGGCCTCTCCACGCTGAAGCTCAGGTGATCGAGCGGCGATGATTCCCGTCACCTCATTTGCGGGCAAGATGGTCGCCGTGTTCGGCCTCGGCGGGTCGGGGCTAGCCAGCAGTCATGCGTTGAAAGCCGGCGGCGCCGAGGTCGTCGGAGGCGACGACCATGCCGACAATCTCGAAAAGGCCGCCGCGGCCGGCTTCGTTACCGCCGATCTGCACAGCGTGAACTGGAGCAAATTCGCCGCGCTGATCCTCACCCCCGGCGCACCGCTGACGCATCCGGCGCCGCATTGGAGCGTTCTGCTGGCGCGCGCGGCCGGCA
>Ga0306925_10004510_pt1 | contig 12594 bp, 13 predicted proteins | sample flu12Cox44000176_FD_203755 | JGI IMG/M metagenome (GOLD analysis project Ga0306925, IMG submission 203755) | Lab enrichment of tropical soil microbial communities from Luquillo Experimental Forest, Puerto Rico - flux8day.12C.oxic.44.000.176 (v2)... | ecosystem: Environmental > Terrestrial >...
CCTTTCTCTTTATGCATTTCGGTCCGCTCGCCACCAAAAACAAACGGCGCGGAACATCATTCGCGCGTCCGAACGTGGTCTCATCCCCGGCCGTTGTTGGCGTGCGACGATTTGGTACGGTGCTCTGTCGGGAGGTTTTGCGGACTGCCGGCCTGACCGATCGTGGTCTGGGCACGCTGCTCCTGGGTCTGGGCGCTGGTGTCGCGCCCTTCGCGGCTCCCGGCCTTGATGTTGTCGTTGGCGCCCTTGGTCTTAGACTGTGCGCCTTGGGTCTTTGGTCGCTGGCCGGGCTCCTCAAGCTGCCAGCCCTTCGCACCGTCCTGCATTTCATTTTCAGTGCTCTGGCCCTTTGACGTCGTGCCCGGCGCCTCCGCGCGCTGGCGTCTGGCCTTTCCAGGCGACGTCTGCTGCTCGCGACCGCGCTGAGCCGCTCAAAAGTGCCGACGTTCAGATCACGGTCGGCACCCGCGTTCGGCGCGAGCGCGGGCATCTGCGCGCGCTTCCAAGCGACGCTGTGACCATCTATCCGGCGTGGCGCGGTGAGGAGGACTTGCTCGTGCGCGACAGATCGTGGTGGTCGATCCGCGGAGCGGCGAGATCGTGGATATGCTGTCGGCCTGATCAAGCAGGCTGGCGCAAAAAGGGCGGGCCGAGCGGCCCCTCCTTTTGCGTTGGGCATAGGCGGGCGAGGCATGCGCCTGCAAGCTTGGTTGATCTTGCGCTTGCCACAGGTCCTCTTGCATGTCTTGCAAGCCGGAAGCGGCGTTTGAGCCGCTTTCGGCGGGGCTTAAAGGCTTCCCCTCCGCGCCTTTGTTACCTATAACCGCGCCCACACTGTTGCCGGGACCGCGATGGAAAAGCCCAAAGACACTACCGAAGCGACCATCTGTGTGTTCAACGGCCCGAACCTCAATCCGTTGGGGACGCGGGAGCCTCACAACTATGGTCATGCAAGCCTCGCCGATGTCGAGAAGCTTGGCGCGGACAATGCCGCGCAATTCGGTCAGCAGGCCGATTGCCGCCGGTCCAATCGCGACGGCGAGCTGGTCGATTTCGTTCACGAGGCGGATGCCCGAAAAGCCTTTGGCGTCGCTATCAATAGTGGCGCCTATTCACACGCCTCGATCGCGAGGCATGACGCGCTCCGCGCGGTGAGCCTCCCCGCCCTCGAGGTGCGCATCAGCAACATTTGCGCAGGCGCAGGCTTGCGGGATCATGCCTTCACTGCGATGGCGGCCTGTGCCGTCCATGCAGGCTTCGGCATTGACGGCGATCGGCTCGCCATCAATGGCCTTGCTGCGAAACTCGGCGTCAAGGCCATTGCCTGACGCCCCGGCCACCCACTTTTGGCAGAGAATTTGGATCAGAGATCATGGTGCGCCAGCCGGACAACAAAGCAGACACAAAATTCTCGAGCGAGGACAGCGCTTTGATCCGCGAGCTCGCGCTGCTGCTCGACGAGACCAGCCTCACCGAGATCGAGATCGAGCGCGCCGGCTTGCGGCTGCGCGTGGCGCGCAACATTTCGATCGCGGCAGAAATGCCAGCGAGCTTCGCGCCCGCGGCGGTGGCGCCGGCGGCAGCGGCTGCAGCTGCGAGCAGCGAGCCGGCGACCGACTACGCCAATCACCCGGGTGTGGTCCCCTCGCCGATGGTCGGCACTGCGTATTGGTCACCGGAGCCCGGCGCAAAGCCCTTTGTCGAGATCGGCGTCAAGGTGTCGGCGGGACAGACGCTGCTGATCATCGAGGCGATGAAGACCATGAACCAGATTCCATCGCCGCGCGCCGGCACCGTGACGCAAATCCTTGTCGAGGACGGCCAGCCGGTCGAATTCGGCGAGCCGCTGGTGATTATTGAATAGCGAATGGCGACCAAGAAATGGCTGTTTCCCTATTCGCGATTTGCGTGGTGAGACGCCATGTTTGATAAAATCCTGATAGCCAATCGCGGCGAGATCGCGCTTCGCATCCTGAGGGCCTGCAAGGAACTCGGTATCAACACCGTCGCCGTGCATTCCACGGCGGATGCCGATGCCATGCATGTGCGGCTTGCCGATGAGAGCGTCTGCATCGGCCCGCCGCCGTCAAAGGACTCCTATCTGAACGTCCCAGCGCTGTTGGCGGCTTGCGAGATCACCGGCGTCGATGCGGTGCATCCCGGCTACGGCTTTCTGTCGGAGAACGCCCGCTTCGCCGAAATCCTCGCCGACCACAATCTGCACTTCATTGGACCGAAGGCCGAGCACATCCGACTGATGGGCGACAAGATCGAGGCCAAGAAGACCGCAAGGCGGCTCGGCATTCCCGTCGTGCCGGGCTCGGACGGCGCGGTCGGCCCCGACGAGGACGCGATGGCAATCGCGACGCGAATCGGCTTCCCTGTGCTGGTGAAGGCCGCGGCCGGCGGCGGTGGCCGCGGCATGAAGGTCGCCCATACGGCGCAGGATCTGGCGCTGGCGCTCACCACCGCTGCCAACGAAGCCAAGTCCGCCTTCGGCGACGCGTCGGTCTATCTGGAGAAGTGCCTGCAGAAGCCGCGCCACATCGAGATCCAAGTACTTGGCGACGGGCGCGGCGGGGCAATTCATCTCGGCGAGCGCGACTGCTCGCTGCAGCGGCGCCACCAGAAGGTCTGGGAGGAAGGTCCCTCGCCCGCGCTCGACGCGGCAGCACGCGCAAGGATCGGGCTCACCGTCGCCAAGGCGATGCAGGAGCTGAAATATCTCGGCGTCGGCACCGTCGAGTTCCTTTATGAGGACGGTGAGTTCTATTTTATTGAGATGAACACGCGCATCCAGGTGGAGCATCCCGTCACCGAGATGATCACCGACATCGACCTCGTTCTCGAACAGATCAGGATCGCCGCCGGCGGCGACCTGCCGATGACGCAGAACGAGGTCGTGATCAATGGCCACGCGATCGAGTGCCGCGTCAATGCCGAGAACCCCGTGAGCTTCCGCCCCTCGCCCGGAAAAATCCTGCAATATCATCCGCCAGGCGGGTTGGGAGTACGCATCGATTCGGCCGTCTATCAGGGCTATGTGATTCCGCCCTATTACGATTCGCTGGTCGGCAAGCTGATCGTGCACGGCAAGACCCGCGCCGAATGCCTGATGCGGTTGCGCCGCGCGCTGGATGAGATGGTGGTCGACGGCATCGAGACCACCTTGCCGCTGTTCCGCGCGCTGGTACGCGAGCCCGCCATCATCGACGGTGACTATCACATCCACTGGCTTGAGCACTATCTGGCCGGCCAGCAGCCCGGGTGAGTCTTTCCTTCCCAGGAACTTGCACGGCGTGAAGGGAACCAATCGCTCGGCCGGGCGTTGAATGCGTTTGCTGTCAATTTTCTGTTCGGGGACACAACCTCATTCCCGCACGAGGCGACTTTGCCGTGACGCCTGACGCCAAGCGCAGGCGCGCTTTGGGCCAAACCCTGCTGCTGGCGGCGGGATTTTTGGTGCTGGTCGCCGTGAGCACCGCATCCACCCTGCTCGTCGACAAGTCCAGTAAGGACAATGGCTGGGTCCTCCACACCATCGAGGTCGAGAATCAGACCAATGCGCTGTTGCTCGAAGTCCGGCGCGCCGAGAGTGCGGCGCGCGGCTATCTTCTGACCTCGGACGCGGTTTTTCTGCGCGATCATGAGGAAGCCGTTGCGGCGATTGTCCCCGAGCTCAACAAGCTCGAAGAATTGACGCGCGACAATCCGGCTCAGCGCGCGAACCTGAAAAGGCTACGCGTGGCAATCGAAACGCGTCTGGAGGAGTTTTCGCAGGAGATGGACTTCGTCAAGCACGGCGAGCCGGTCAGCGCGACCGCACTGGTGCGCGAGGCTGCCGCCGGCGACACCACGACCACCATTCGAGCCGTGGCGGAGGCCATGCGCGCGCAGGAAGACCGGCTGTTCGACCTCCGGGTGGCGAATGCCGAGCGCAGCCAGCGGCGCGCCTCGATCGTGACGATTGCCGGTTCCGGCCTCGTGATTGTCCTCGCTGCGATTTCAATGTTTCTGCTGCGGCGCTCGGCGCGTGAACGTGACGATGCGGAGGTGCGGCTGCGCGACGCCAACCTCAATCTCGAGGCGATCGTCGACGAGCGCACCGCGGATTTGCGCGAAGCCAATGACGAGATCCAGCGCTTCGCCTATATCGTCGGCCATGACCTGCGGTCGCCACTCGTCAACATCATGGGATTCACCAGCGAGCTTGAGGCGTTGCGCGGCAATATCTTCCGGCGGATCACGGCGCTGCGCGGCGCCGCAGCGATGACCGCGCCTGTTGCCGCGATGGCCAAAGACACCAAGGCCTCACTTGAAGATGACGACAAGCAGCTGTCGCAGGACTTCTCGGAGGCACTCACCTTCATCAAATCGTCGATCGCCAAGATGGACCGGCTGATCACCGCGATCCTGAGCCTGACCCGCGAAGGCCGCCGCCAGTTCGAGCCGGTCAGGATCGACATGCGCGAATTGATCGAAGCGATCGTCGCAACGCTTGCGCATCAGGCCGCCGAGGCTCAGGCCGAAATTAGCCTTGCGCCATTGCCGCAGATCGAGAGCGATCGGCTGGCGCTGGAACAGATCTTCTCCAACCTGATTGACAACGCCATCAAATATCTGAAGCCTGGCGTTGCCGGCCAAATCTCGATCCGCGGCCGTACCAAGCTCGGCTTTGCCGTGTTCGAGATCGTCGACAATGGCCGCGGCATCGATCCCAAGGATCACCGGCGCATCTTCGAGTTGTTTCGCCGGGCCGGCGTCCAGGACAAGCCCGGACAAGGCATCGGGCTTGCCCACGTGCGCGCGCTGGTGCGGCGGCTTGGCGGAACCATGTCGGTGTCGTCGGAACTTGGCAGCGGCAGCACATTTGTCGTGACGCTCCCCATCAACTGGAAATTTGAACGAGGGTATCGTTGGAACACTCAATCATGAAGACACCTGTGACCATCATCATGATCGAGGACGACGAGGGCCACGCGCGGCTGATCGAGCGAAATATCCGCCGCTCCGATGTCGCCAATGAGATCATTCCGTTTTGCAACGGTACCGAGGCGGTGCGCTATCTATTCGGCCGGGACGGCAGCGGATCCGAGCGCGACGGCCAGGCGCTGTTGATCCTGCTCGATCTCAACCTGCCCGACATGACCGGGATCGAGATCCTGCGGCAGGTCAGGGCCAACAAATATCTGAAATGCGCGCCGGTGGTGATCCTCACGACGACCGATGATTCACAGGAGATCAGGCGTTGCTACGAGCTCGGTTGCAACGTCTACATCATCAAGCCGGTCAACTACGAAAGCTTCGCCAACGCGATCCGGCAGCTTGGGCTGTTCTTCTCGGTCATCCAGTTTCCGTCAACCAGCTCATGACAGACGCAACCCCGACACTGCTTTATATCGATGACGACGATGCACTCGCGCGGCTGGTCGAGCGCGGCCTGTCACGGCTTGGCTTTAAAATTGTGCACGCGCGCGACGGCAGCGAGGGTCTCAAGCGGCTGGAGCAAGGCGGCATCGATGTCGTCGCGCTCGACCAGTACATGCCTGGGCTCGACGGGTTGGAGACGCTCGAACAGATCCTGGCGATTTCGAACGCACCGCCGGTCGTGTTCGTCACCGCGTCGCAGGATTCCGGCATCGCCGTGACCGCATTGAAAGCGGGCGCGGCCGACTATCTCGTAAAGGACACGCGCGGTGATTTTATTCCGCTGCTCCAGGTCGCCGCCGACGCCGCGCTGCGCCAGGCCGCGCTGAAACGGGCGCGCGACGAGGCTGAAGCGGAGGTACATGCCTCGCGCGACCGCTATGCTGCGCTCGCCGCCGAGCGCGAAGTTTTGTTGCGCGAGGTCAACCATCGGGTTGGCAACTCCCTGCAGATCATCGCCTCGCTGTTGCATCTGCAGGCCAGCTCGTCGGCCGACGACGACGTCAAGGCCGCGCTGATCAACGCCATGGGCCGTGTCGCCGCGGTGGCGCAGGTGCACCGCCGCCTCTACACCTCGCACGATCTGAAGAGCGTGCTGTTGAACCAGTATCTCGACGCCCTGCTCGATGATCTGCGCCGCTCGACCGAGGGTGAGCGGATGTCGCGGTTGACGTTGAAGGCCGAGCCGATCGAGATTGATCCCGACCGCGCCGTCGCGATCGGCATTATCGTCAACGAGCTCGTGATGAACGCGGTCAAATACGCCTACACCGATTGCGCAGGCCCCATTGACGTCGAGCTCCACGGCGAGGGGGTGGAGCTCGTGCTGTCGATTGCCGATAGCGGCATCGGCCTTGACGTCGCAAGCGGCATCGACCGCGACCCGCGCTCGACCGGCATGGGCCAGCGCATTGTCAGCGCCATGGCGACGAAGTTGGAGGCAAACGTCGAGCGCGATCCCAACCATGCCGGCACCAAAATCGTGCTGCGGTTCCCTCATTCCACACCGGCCAAGCCTGCTAGCATGGCGGCGATGTAGGCGAGCGGGGCGATCCCTGCCCGTCGCGCCGCCATGGGCATCCTGCTATGCTTAAGGGATGACCTCCCGCGACTCCGGCCCTTCCGAAATCACCCCCGAAGTCCTGTTGCGCGCCTATGCCTGCGGGATCTTTCCGATGGCCGAGAGCGCCGACGACCCCACGCTGTTCTGGGTCGAGCCGGAAATGCGCGGCGTGATCCCGCTCGACGGATTTCGCGTCTCCTCGCGGCTTGCCCGCACCGTGCGTGGCGACCGCTTTACCGTCACGGTCAACACCGCGTTCAAGGCGGTGATGGCTGGCTGCGCCGCACCGCAGGACGGGCGCAAGGACACCTGGATCAACAAGCGCATCGGTGATCTGTATTGGGGATTGCATGCACTTGGACATGGCCACAGCGTCGAGGCCTGGCAGAACGGTGATCTGGTAGGCGGACTTTATGGCGTGAGCCTGGGCCGCGCCTTCTTCGGCGAGAGCATGTTTCATCGCGCGCGCGATGCCTCGAAGGTGGCGCTGGTGCATCTGGTCGCGCGGCTGATCGCCGGCGGCTTCGAGTTGCTTGACACCCAATATGTCACCGAGCATCTGAAGAGCTTTGGCGCCATCGAGATCCCGCGGCGGCGCTATAGCGCGCTGCTCGATCGCGCGCTCAAGGGAGAGCCTGCGGATTTTTCGAGATTGCCGCTCGAGCGGCCAGTTACGGGCCGCGACGCGCTTGCGATGATCGCCGGGCGGGGCTGATGCGAATGCCATCGCAGCCTCATCTGTGCGCGGCGCGCTGGCGACGAAGCGACGGCAGCTAGCGGAAAATCGAGAACAGGCCGCCGGGCTGCGGCGGCGGCGGCGGCGGCTGTTGCTTGACCTGCTGCGACGGCGGAGAGGGTCGCGGCGCGGCCTGCTTCGACCCAGGCGGCTTCTTTGGTGCTTGCGGCGCAGGCGCGGCCACTGGCTTTGGTGGCTCCGGCGCGGCGCTCACGATCGTGGTCTCAGGTCCCTTACAGTCGGTCAGCCAGATGTCGTAGATGGGATGCTCGACGCCGTGCAGGCCGGGGCTTGCCGCGAACATCCAGCCCGAAAAAATCCGCTTCACCTCGCCCTGCAGCGTGATCTCGTCGACTTCGACAAAGGCGTCGGTATTGGCGGCTTCGGTCGCCGGACGCGTATAACAGGCGTCGGTCTTCACGCGCAGCGCGCCGAATTGGACGGTCTCGCCGATATCCTCGTCGAAATTGATGATGCGGCCGGTGATTTTGTCGAGACCCGAAAAGCTCGCCTTCTTGTTGAGGATTTTGGTCGGGGGTGGCTCCTGCACCACCTCGTCGCCTGGCTGCAAGGTCGCGGGGGCGGCCGGCGCGCCGCGGGGCTGGCGCTGGCCGGACGGTAGACCGGGCAGCGCCGGATTGACGCCGGGGGGGAGTGCGGCGCTCTGGCCGGGTGCGCCGGGCTGGGGGGGCGCCGATGCAGCGGGCGGTAGGTTCTGAGGCACCACGCTGGTGCCGGGCGGCGGCGCCAGCGGCTGCGACTGCACGGGACCGGGCATGGCTGAACTCTGCCCCGGCAAGGGCCGGTTGGGCGCCGGCAAAACGCGGCCCTCGGGAAGCGCCGGTACCTCGTCGTCCTCGTCGGGAGGCGGCAGGGCCTCGCGGCCGCGCGGAATATTGCCGGGCGGCCGGGGCACCGGATCGGAAAAGATCGTGCCGATCTGGGCGCGCGCCGGCGGCGCAACCGAGATTGCGAAGGCGACACCGAAAGCGGCACCGAGGCCCGCAACTCCGGCCAGGGTCATGGTTCGAAGCATCTTGCGCGGTCTTCAACTGACGAATCGGATTTTGGCATTTCTGTCGGAGTTAAAGCTTAGCCGCCGATCGCCGATAGTCCGGTTAACACACCGAATACGGCGGGGAAAGGGCGGTTCCGGCCTGCCGCGGCACTAGCGGGGGACCGCTTCAGATGAAATAGTTCCATCCCATCAGCAACTGCGCGCAAGCCGGCAAGCCGCAAAACCAGAGCATTTCGGACAGCCCGGGGCATACGAGGAAACCATATGCCAGACCGCATTCGACTGGACGGCCGGGTCGCCGTCGTCACCGGTGCAGCCGGCGTCATCGGCAGCGCCACGATCAAACTGCTCGCCGAGCGCGGCGCCAGAATTGTTGCTGTCGACCGCACGCGTTGCGATCTCGAGGCTGCCATCAAGGAGCTGCCAGTGTCCGCGCAGGCGCTCGCGATTGCCGCCGACGTCACGAGCGAGCAAGAGGCGAAGGACTACGTCCACGCCGCGCTGGACAGATTTGGCACGATCGACGTGTTCTGCAACAATGCCGGCGTCGAGGGCGAGGTGAAGCCGATCACCGACTATCCTCTGGAGGCGTTCCGCCGCGTCATCGATGTCAACGTGATCGGCGTATTCCTGGGCCTTAAGCATGTGCTGCCGGTGATGTTAAAGCAGAACAAGGGCAGCATCATCAACACGGCCTCGATCGCCGGGCTGATGGGATCGCCGCATATCGCCGTCTATAGCGCAAGCAAGCATGCGGTGGTCGGGCTCACCAAGAGCGCCGCATGGGAGTGCACGGGCACCGGCGTCCGGATCAACTGCGTGTGCCCCGGTCTGATCGACAGCCGCATGTTGAGCGCGATCATGCAGGGCCGTTTCGGCGGCAACGCGCCGCCGATGGACAAGATCATCGACCGGATTCCGGCGCGCCGCCTCGGGCTCGCGTCCGAGGTTGCGTCCATCGTGGCGTTTCTCGCCTCCGATGAAGCAAGCTACGTCTCGGGCTCCGCCTACACTGTCGACGGCGGTCGCACCGCCGCCTGAGCCGCTCGCACCACGAAAGAGGTCAAGCATGCCTGTCGTTCTCGATCCCGATGCCGCCGCAGTCTACAAGGCGTTTCAAGACGCCGGCCGCCCTGCCTATGAAACGCTGACGCCGCCGGAAGCGCGCGAGTACTACATGCAAGCGCGCATCGTCTCCAATCCCGAGCCGCCGGCGCTGTGGTCCGCCGAGCCGCTTTCGATCCCCGCCCCCCATGGCACGATCGCGGCGCGCATCTACACGCCAAAGTCAGTGAGGAAGACCGAAGGGCTTGCACCCTGCCTCGTCTTCTTCCATGGCGGCGGCTGGGTGATTGGCAATCTCGAGACCCACGACGTGGTATGCCGCAAGCTCGCCCATGAGGGCGAGTTGATTGTGATCTCTGTCGATTATCGCCTGGCGCCGGAGCATCGCTTTCCGGCGGCGGTCGAGGATGCGATCACTGCGACCAAATGGGTGGCCGCAAACGCCGGAGGGCTTGGCCTTGACGCGTCACGCCTTGTGGTCGGCGGCGACAGCGCCGGCGGCAATCTCGCGGCCGTGGTCGCGCTGCAGGCGCGCGAAGACGGACCGAAGCTCGCGGGCCAAATGCTGGTCTATCCGGCGACCGATTTTGCCAGGAAGCACCTCTCGCACAGCGAGCCCGGGACCTCGGTCCTTTTGACGCACACGGTGATCCCGTGGTTCATGAACCACTATCTCGGCGGCGCCGACATCGAGGATTGGCGGGCCGCGCCGTCGCGCGCGAAATCCTTTGCCGGCCTGCCGCCGGCCTATGTGCTGACCGCGGGCGCCGATCCCCTGCGCGACGAGGGCAAGGAATATGCCGAGCGGCTGAAAGCGGCCGGCGTCGCGGTGACCTATCGCCACTTCGCAGGTCAATTCCACGGCTTTTTCACCATGGGCAAGCTGCTCAATCAGGCCAACGTCGCCGTCAGCGAGATTGCGGCCTGGTTGAAGGAGCTCGGGTGATCATCGACAACCGTCCAGTGATCATCCACTCTGAGACGGACCATCCACGTCTACGACTGATCGCGTTTGGCGGTGATATTGGCGGTTGACTTGGCAACGTCCTCTTCGATCGAGATCGCCAGGCACACACTGTTGTCCTGCGGGCTGATCCTGGCGATCGGCACATTGGCCGCGTTCGTGGCCCAGCGGATCAGGATTCCCGACGTCGCGATCTTCCTACTCGCGGGGATCGCGATCGGGCCGCACGGCCTTTCGCTCATCAACATTTCGGCCGACTCCGCGCTGAACCAGATCATCTTGCTGTTTGGGGCGAGCTACATCCTGTTCGATGGCGGCGCCGCGCTGCGGCTCGGGGTCTTGAGGGACGTCTGGATCACGATACTGGTGATCGCAACCGCTGGCGTGCTGATAACCGCCGCGATCACCGCGCTTGCCGCGGCCTACGTGTTCAGTCTGCCGCTCTCGGTTGCGGCACTGGGCGGCGCGGTGCTGGCTTCGACCGATCCGGCGACCTTGATGCCGGTGTTCCGCCAGGTGCGAATCAGGGAGCGCGTCGCGCAGACCGTGATCGCGGAGTCCGCCTTCAACGATGCCATGAGCGCGATCGTCACCTTTGCGGCGTTGGCGCTGGCCAGCGGCAGCAGTGACATCTCGCTTGCACAGGGCATGTTCGACCTGATCAAGCAGTCCGGTGTCGGCATCATCGCAGGTGTCGTGCTCGGCTATCTCGCGGCCCTCTTGATCGCGCATGAACGATGGGCATTCCTCGCCGAATATGCCCCGATCGTGACGCTGGTTGCGGTGATCGCCGCCTATTTCGCCGCGAGCGACCTGCAGGCGTCGGGGTTCATGGCGGTCTTCGTGTTCGGGATCGCGCTTGGCAACCAGGAGACGTTCGGCTTCCAGATGAAGCAGGGAGAAGCGCAAAAGCTCGCCGAATTCGTCCTGACCACGTCTTTCATCATGCGCCTCTTCATCTTCATCCTGCTCGGCGCACAGGTCGACTTTGCCGAAATCGGCCACTACTGGCTGGGCGGAGTTTTCGTCGTCACCGTGCTGATGCTGGTGGCACGGCCCATCACTGTGTTTCTCTGCGCTCTGCCCGACCGCCGCGCGCAATGGAGTTTCCGCGAGCTTTTGTTCATGTGCTGGACCCGCGAGACCGGCGTGATCCCGGCGGCACTGGCGGGACTGTTGCTCGGCAGCAAGGCGCCGGCCGCCCATATCATTGCCTCCGTCACCTTTGTCGCGATCCTGATGACGATCCTGATCCAGGCTCCAACGACGGAATGGCTTGGACGCAGGCTCGGGCTATTGGAGAGCGGCTGAGGCCGCCATTTTGACCCGGATCGGCGATCTGCTCGGCGCTCGGCCGTGCCTTGGGGATCGGACTATCCCATGGCCGTTGCACTGGTCCGATGTTTATGCGCGCGCCGATCGGCCCAAGATGTGGAGATCGCAAGGACGATCCAACAGAGATTGTAGATAAGGCCGCAGCACAGCACGACCAAACCAGGAACCGGCCCGATGGCGGCGCGATCAATGAATTCGTAGATGTGATTTGCGACTTCTGGATGAATCGCGAGCTTTCCCAAATAGGCGGCGGTTTGAATCCCGATGATCCAGATGTAGGTGCGCCGGATGCGACGCCCGGCGGCGCGAACGAAGCTGATATGATGCCGGGGATGCAGGTAGTCGTCGGCGAGGATCGTCCGCCAGCTATCGTCATCTGTTCCAGGCTTGCCATTCAAGATGGGCGCATACCAATGCGTCTCCATGAAGCGGGCCCGCGCGCGCCAGACGTTGAAATAGCGGTAGCGGCGCGCCTCAAGTCCAAGAAAGACGGCAAGCAGCATGCCAATCAGAATGAGCGGCAAAGCTGACGCCTCTTTCGAGGAGAACGTTGAGGATAAGGCAATGCCCAAGGTCACGATCGACCAGTTGGTGGTGTTGTCGAGCCGCGTTCGCCAGATCGTGCTGCGATAGATCTCGCCGCGATAGAGGTGGGCGATCGCGCCTATTTCGGGCGGGCTCAGTTCCCGGATAGGAGTTTCTGCAGCCTTGAGCATGAGGCAAACCAGCCGAAGACCAGATTGGAAACTTTCAACACGCACCCCGCCGCAACGGCCCTTTGCGGGGCACGCACAGGCATCGGTGTCATGACCAGATCGTAGCACGATTCAGCGCGGCATCGACAATTCCGCGATCGGCAGCACTAAGGTAAGGGAGGCCCGACCCCGCAGCAGCCCCCTGTCGTCCGGTCCGTTTCCGCATCCGCGAAGGTGTTGCCGGGAATGGATTCCTCCTTGTCATTGAATTGGATGCTGACCTTGCGCGGG
>Ga0306925_10004511_pt1 | contig 12592 bp, 11 predicted proteins | sample flu12Cox44000176_FD_203755 | JGI IMG/M metagenome (GOLD analysis project Ga0306925, IMG submission 203755) | Lab enrichment of tropical soil microbial communities from Luquillo Experimental Forest, Puerto Rico - flux8day.12C.oxic.44.000.176 (v2)... | ecosystem: Environmental > Terrestrial >...
CCGCATCGGCGAGCGCTCCAGCCACACCTGGTTCGTGCTCCAGCACCTGCTCGGCTACCCGCACGTGCGCAACTACGACGGCTCGTGGACCGAATGGGGGAACACCGTCCGCGTTCCGATCACGCAAGGGGAGAACCCATGACCAATCCTCGTCTGCAGGAGATCGTCGACGACTTCGCCTCGGTGGGCGACAAGGACCGGCTCCAGCTGCTACTGGAGTTCTCCGAGGAACTGCCCGCCCTGCCCGGCCGCTACGCCGACCACCGCGACCTGCTCGAGTCGGTGCCCGAATGCCAGTCCCCGCTGTTCCTGGCCGTCGAGGTCGGCGGCGACGATACCGTCAGCCTCTTCTTCGACGCGCCCAGGGAGGCACCGACCACTCGCGGCTTCGCCGGCATACTGCACGCCGGCCTTGACGGGATGCCCGCCGACGAGGTGCTGGCCACCCCCGCGGAGTTCACCGGCGAGCTGGGGCTCGCGCACCTGGTCAGCCCGCTCCGGCTGCGCGGCATGGCCGCGATGCTCGCGAGGATCAAGAATCAGGTCCGCCAAAAGCGGGCAGGTCTTACGGTTTCCTTATCAACGCTCGTGTTGCGCCAAGGTTACGGTCAGCCATCTGATATATGGCGGTTCCGCTCAGTTCCGCTCAGATTCGAACCAGTCCCGACCTCCGGTCGTGCCCCCTTTGGGAGGAGCATCACCGGAGGGAGCGTACTGACATGAAACCCACCCGACGGTCTGCGACGATCATCGCAACTGTCACCGCCGCGGCCGGGCTGCTGGCCGGCAGCGGCGTCCTGGCGACGTCGGCGAGCGCCTCAGACACGTTCATCGGCGGGCTGAAGCACACCAAGATCGTCGCGTCGACCATCCCGCAGAACGGGGACGTCAACCCCTACGGCGTGGCCGTCGTGCCGCGCAGCACCGGCAACCTTCAGCAGGGCGACGTCCTGGTCAGCAACTTCAACAACTCGGACAACGTCCAGGGAACCGGCACCACGATCGTCCAGGTCAAGCCGCACGGCGGGGCGTCGCTGTTCGCCACGGTCAGCGACAGCTCATGCCCCGGCGGCGTCGGCCTCACCACCGCGCTGGTGGCGCTGCGCAGCGGCTGGGTGATCGTCGGCTCGCTGCCCACCCAGAACGGCAACATCTCCGGACCCGGGTGCCTGATCGTCCTCGATCAGTTCGGCCAAGTCCGGAAGACGATCACGGGCCACGGCATCGACGGCCCGTGGGACATGACCGCCCTTGACGGTGGCGGCATCTCCGAGCTGTTCGTGACCAACGTGCTGGGCGGCATCCTCGGACCGGCGAACCCCAACGGGGGCACGGTGCAGCGGCTGGTCATCACCAGCGGACCCGGCGAGGCACCGGAAGTGGTGAAGAGCACCCAGATCGGCTCGGGCTTCTCGGCCCGTACCGACCCAGCCGCGCTGGTCATCGGGCCCACCGGGGTGGGCCTCGGCCCGGACGGCACCCTGTACGTCGCCGACACGGCGAACAGCAGGATCGCCGCCATTCCCCACGCGGTGACCCGCTTCAAGGATGACGGCACCGGTTCCACCGTTTCCGAAGGCAACGCGCTGAACTTCCCGCTCGGCCTGGCCATCGCGCCCAACGGTCACATCCTGACCGTCAACGGCGGCGACGGGAACATGGTGGAAACCAGGCCTGACGGGATGCAGGTGGCCACCGTGACCGTGGACAACAACCAGGGCGGCGGGGGCAACCTGTTCGGCCTGGCGGTCAAGCCCGGCGCCGACGCCGTCTACTTCGTCGACGACTTCGGCGGAGGTCCCAACAACATTCCACCGGCCCAGAACAATCTCCAGATCCTCTTCTAGCGAAGAGTGAGAAAGCCACCGTCCGTTCTGAATGAAGAGCAGTATCCAGAACGGACGGTGGCTTTTACCTTGGCGGCTTACACAGTCTGCCCGGACAAGGTCACCTGGATGGTGCGTTCTTCCGTGCCGCGGACGACCGTGAGCTCCAGCGTGCCGCTGGCCGCCGCCAGCGCGTCGAACAGGTCGTCGGGGCTGCGTACCGGGTTGCCCGCGGCCGCGGTGATCAGGTCACCGGACGCCAGGCCGGCGTTCGCGGCCGGGCTGTCCTCGGTGACACCGCGGATGAGCAGGCCGTCGGCCTCCGGCAGGCCGACCGCGCGGCGCAGCCGCCTGGCGACGTGGCCGGGAGCGATGGCGATGCCCAGCCGCGGCGGTGCCGCCGATTCGCCCGCGGCGAGCGCGCTGGCCCGGTCGCGGAGCGCCTGATCGGCGGGGATGGCCAGGTAGAAGCCCTCGCCAAGGCGGTTGGTGTTGATGCCGAGCAGCTCACCGCCGGTGGTCAGGACCGGGCCGCCGGACGAGCCGGGCAGCAGGGGGGCGGTGTGCTCGAGGCTGCCGGTGATGCGGCGGCCGCGCGGCCCGCGGAAGACCCGGTCGATGCCGGAGACGGTGCCGAACGTCACCCGCAGGCCCCGCCCGCCGGGGTTGGCCACGGCGAAGACGGGCGCGCCGACCTTGGCGGCCGGCTCGCTAGCCCACGGCAGCGCCGCGACGCCGCCGGTGTCGACCTCGATGACCGCGAGGTCGGCGTCGATGTCACGCCCGGCCAGCCGCCCCTCCGCGGTGCGCCCGTCGGCGAACGTCACCGTCACCTCGTCGGAGCGGATGTTATGCGCGTTGGTCAGAACCTGGCCGTCGCCGAGCACGATGCCCGACCCGGCCCCCCACCGGTGCCCGATGCCCACCACCGAGGAGCCCGCGCCCTCGGCTACCTGTTCGATGCCTGCCTGGATCTCGTCGAAGATTGCCATCTCTGCCTCACCTCTAGTTGGTAGTAACTTGCAAGTTACTACTGACATGTCCGGGAAGCCAGCAACTGCGGCTACGATCAGCTCATGGCTGAAACGGAGATCCCCGCGACACCCCTCGCCGAGGCCCTGGCCAGGGTCGGTGACCGGTGGACGCTGCTGATCGTCGAGGCACTGCTTGCCGGGCCGCTCCGGTTCAACGACCTCGCCGACCAGATCCCCGGCATCGCGGCCAGCATCTTGTCCGAGCGGCTCAAGCGGCTGGAACGGGACGCGCTGGTCGTGGCCCGTCCCTACTCCGAGCGCCCGCCCCGGGCCGCCTACCAGCTGACGGCCGAGGGCGCCGACCTCGCCGGAGCGCTCCGGCTGCTCTCGGACTGGGCGGCCAGGCACACCGACGCCCCCGAAACACCCCGGCACCCCGCGTGCGGCACCCCGTTGCAGGCCCGCTGGTACTGCCCGACCTGCGACCACCTCGCCGACCACGAACCGAACGCTGACGCGCTGTATGTGTGACACCCTCCGGAAGTGATGGCAGATCGGGGCGCAGTGGGGCAATCTGGTATCCAGGGCATGCTGATCGCCCTGACCGCCGCGGGAAGGAAGGCGGCCTAGCCGCGTGGACAGTACCGGTACCAAGCAGGTAGGACCAAGCCAACGCCGATCGGTACGGCAGCTTGTGCGGCGGCTTATCGCCGCCATCCGCGACAACGACGATCACGAGGTCGAAGAGGCGGTCCTTCAGCTCGCCAGGAGGAACAGGATCTTCGCGCCGCTCGCCCTGGCCGTCAGCGCGTTCGTCATGCTGTTCAGCGGGCTTCGCCTGCTGGTCACGAACTGGCGGCTGATGCTGGTCCAGGCCCTGCCCGCCATGTGGATCTGGGCCGCGACCCTCGACTTGAAGGCGCACGTCCTGCACGGCAAGGAATTCAACATCATCCGCGGGCCGGTCGTCCTTGTCCTGTTCGCCGCCGTGGTGCTGCTCACCGTAGCCGCGTTCTACCTCAACGCGGTTTTCGCCTTCGCCATCTCCCGGCCCGGGCGCCCGGACGTGCGGGCCGGCTTCCAGGGGGCGCGCAAGCACGTCAGGACGGTGGCCGCCTGGGGCACCGGCGTCGGCCTGGCGCTCGCCGTCGCCACGATGCTGGCGCCGCGGTGGGGACTGGGCTGGTTCGCGCTCCTGCTCGGCATCATGCTGGCCGTCATGATGCTGTGCTACGTCGCGGTGCCCGCTCGCGTCGTCGGCGCGCGAACCGCCAAGCCGGCCAAGACCGAATCCTCCGGGCGCGTCGCCAAGCTGGCCGGGGTCGCGGTCACCGGCCTGTTCAGCAGCATCGTGTGCACGCCGCCGTACGCCATCGCCCGTGGCGGCCTACTGCTCCTCGGCAGCAGCACGTTCTTCCCGCTCGGCGTGGCGCTGCTCGTCGTCGGGCTGATGCTGGAAGCCGGCGCCACCGGCGCGGTGAAGGCCATCAAGACGAGCGCCAAGCTGCTGGCCGGCCAGTCCCCGGCGCCGCCTGGCGATCCGGCGACGGGCTGATGGAAGAAGGAGCCTTCGACGTCATCGTCATCGGCGCCGGGCTGGTCGGGCTGGCCACCGCGATGGCACTGCTGGCCGAGCGCCCCGGGCTGCGGCTTGCCGTGCTGGAGAAAGAGGCCATGGTGGGCACGCACCAGAGCGGGCACAACTCCGGCGTCATCCACGCGGGCCTGTACTACCAGCCGGGCAGCCTGAAGGCGCGGTTCTGCATCGCGGGACGGCTGGCCATGGCCGAGTTCGCGCAGGCGCATCAGATCCCGTACCGGCGGACCGGCAAGCTGGTGGTTGCCACCCAGGAGAGCGAACTGCCCCGGCTCGCCGACCTGGCCGAGCGGGGGCGGGCGAACGGGCTGGCGGTCCGGGAGATAGGCGCGACGGAGATCGCCGGGATCGAGCCATCGGTGCGCGGGATCCGCGCGCTGCACATCCCGGAAAGCGGCGTGATCGACTACCGGCTGGTCGCGGCCGCCTACGCGGAGACGATCAGCAAGGACGGCGGCCAGGTGCGGTGCGGGCACGCCGTGCGCGGGCTGGCCCGTGTCCCCGGCGGCTGGCAGGCCGAGACGGAGGCCGGCCCGCTGCGCGCCCGGGGCGTGGTGGCCTGCGCCGGGCTACAGGCTGACCGGATCGCCGCGATGACCGGCCAAGGGGACCGCGAGCACCGGATCGTCCCGTTCCGCGGTGACTACTACACGTTCCGGGCGGCCGCGGCGGACCTGGTCCGCGGCCTGGTCTACCCGGTACCGGACCCGGCGTTCCCCTTCCTCGGCGTGCACTTCACCCGGGGCGTGGACGGGACACTGCACGCGGGGCCGAACGCGGTGCCCGCGCTCGCCAGGGAGGGGTACGGGCGGCTGTCGGTCAACGGCCGGGACCTGCTCGACAGCCTGCGCTTCCCCGGATTGCGCAGGCTCGCCAGGGACTACGCCGCCACCGGGGCCCTGGAGATCTGGCGTGACCTGGTCAAGCCGGCCTACCTGGCGCAGATGCGACGGTACATCCCCGGGATCAGGTCGGGGGACGTCACCTTCGGCCCGTCCGGGATACGCGCGCAGTGCCTGAGCCGGTCCGGGGCGCTCGTCGACGACTTCCTCATCGAGGAGGGCGACCACGTCGTCCACGTGCTGAACGCCCCGTCGCCGGCCGCCACCGCGTCCATCGTCATCGGCCGCCACATCGCCTCGCGCGCGATCGGCTCCTTCTCGCTCTGAGCGACCGCTAGCGGAAGTTGCCGGTGTGCCCGAGTGAGCACCGGCCGGGCTGCGGGAACACGCACACGCCGTGCGGCCCGGCGCCGACGGGGATCTTCGCGAGCAGGCGCCCGTTGACGGTGGACATCGCGTACACCACGCCGTTGTAGCGGCCGCCCCACCACATCACCGTCCCGTCAGGGGAGATCCCGCCCATGTCGGGCGAGCCTCCGCCGGGAATGCGCCACTTGCCGACCAGTTTGTTGGCGGCCATGTCGAGCACAGAGATCGAACCCTCGCCCCGGTTGGAGATGTACAGGTGCCTGCCGTCCCTGCCGACCTCGAAGCCGTGCGTGCCGGCGCCGGTGCGGATGAAGGTAATGGGCTTGAACTGGCTCGCGCTTATCAGCCAGACGCCGTTGGCGGCCATGTCGGCGACGTAGAAGATCGTGCCGTCGGCGGACAGGCGCACGTCTTGCGGCATGCTGTACCCCGATCCCGGCGGCATCAGCGGGGCGTCCATGGCCTTGCCGAGCGTGTGCTTCGCCACCACCTTCCGCGCGCGCATGTCGATCCATACGACCGAGCCGCTGAACTCGCAGCTCCCGAGCGCGTAGTTCCCGTCGACGGTGAAGTCCATGTGGTTGATGCCGGCGGCCGGGATAGGCATGCGGTACCGCGGCGCCATCGTGTGCGGGTCGCAGAAGTCGATCCGGTTCAGGGCTTCCGCCATCACCAGCGCGTACTGGCCGTCCGGCGTGAAATACAAGTTGTACGGGTCCGCGACCGCAACGGGCGAACCGGCCCGGCCCGTCCGGGGATCGATGGGCGTCAGGCTGCTGCCAACGGTGTTGTTCACCCATAGCACTGAGCCGTCCCAGGACGGCGTGACGTGGTTGGGGCCGATCCCGACGTCGAATGTGGTGATGACCCGGTAGGTGCGCGGGTCAATCTCGGTGACCGTGCTGCTGAGGCTGTTCGGGACGTACACCCGGACCTTGTCGCGGGCCCACCCCGGGTTCATCTTGCCGGGGGCGATGTCGGCATACACGTTCACCGGCGCCGTCGCCTGCGTCGGCGCGGTCGGCGTGGCAGCCTCCACCGCGGGAGCTGCCCTAGTGCCCTTGGCGGGCGGAGTCGCCGCCGCTTGCCGCGACGTCGTCGACGTGCAGGCGCTCAGCAGCCCCGACCCGCCGGCCGCCGCCGCGAGCGCCGTCAGCGCCCGCCTCCGGGTCAGGACAGCCGCCGCAGGCTGGCCCCTCACACCCACTCCACCAACTCTAGGAGCACAGGTGTGACGAGGAGCGAGTGATGCCACAGTTGTGATCCCACGCCACCCATGGGCGATCTCCCCGCCTCCATCGGCCAGACCACTGAACGACAATCGGCTCCTTCTCGCTTTGCGGGACCCGCCTCAAGGGGAGGCAGCTCGCTTTGTCCCTGTTTTCCGCCGCTATAGCGGCGGAAAACAGGGACAAAGGCGCGTCACCGAAATGCTATCGTCCGCGTTATATTTCCCTTTCCCAGGAGACTCGGCTATCCCGGGACACGTTCTCGTGGCAGGGCATCTGCTCGGGCGGATGTCGCAATCGCAGCCCATTTTCACCGGAGCCAGGACATTAAGACATCCGCAGGACTGTCGTCAACGCCGTCACGATCGTGTCACTCCTTGGCGGCGCCGGCGTGGCCGCCGCAGCCCGTCGGTACGGGGACAGCTACGGCCGCGGTGCATTAGGCCTCGGCGGCCACTCCGGACGCGATGATGGCGCATTAATCCCTGGTCGCGAAGGGTTTTAGCGCGTATAGAACGAATTATTTACGGCAGGAAATAACACCGCGGCTATCCGCGGCTGTCGCGGACGCGGCGCACGGCGGGAGCGGTGGACGACGGGAGGATGTCCTCGGCCGCGGCGGGGTAGCGGACGCGCACGTCCACCCAGTCGGCGAACCGGTACGGGCGCTGGATCAGCAGGCCGCCGACGATCCGGCGCAGCCGCGACGTCTCGGCCCGGACCGTCACCGTGTGCTCCGGCGCGCCGAACATGTCGGCCGACAGCTCGGCCGCGGTCCGGCCGTCGCGCGCGGTCGCCAGGATCAGCAGCAGCTCCGCGTGCCGCGGGCTGAGCCGGTGGCTCCACTGGCCGGACGGCGAGCTGATGGCCAGCACCGGGAACCGCGGGTCGCACAGGTCGAGTTCGGCGCTCGTGCACGAGGGCGCCGCGCCCGCTGAGGCTGAGCCGGTCACGGTGACCAGCCACCCGCCCGGCAGCGGCTCGAGCCTGCAGAGGCCGAACGCCGGGAGCCACGCGAACTCCGAGTCTCGTCGCTGCGGCAAGGCCAGCCGCTCGGCCGGGGCCACGCCGGTCGCCCCGGCCACCCAGCCGTCCGGGTCGGTGACGAACGCGGCACCGCTGACGCGGGCGAGCAGCGGCGCCGCGGTGGCCCGCAGCGCCTCGAGGTTGCGGCGGTGCGCCTCGCGCAGCTCCCGCTCGGCCATCGTGGCGGCGGCGTCGACCAGCGCGAGCGTGCTCGGGTGGACGGTCGCCGCGGCGCCGCTCAGGTCCACCACGCCGAGCAGCTGGCCGGTCGCCGGGTCATGGATCGGGGAGGCGGCGCAGGTCCAGGCATGGTGCGACTTCACGAAATGTTCGGCCGAGTAAACCTGGACAGGCCGCCGGACGACGAGCGCCGTCCCGATGGCGTTGGTGCCGACGCTCGCCTCGCCCCAGTTCACTCCGGGGCAGAAGCCGAGGTGCTCGGCGTTGCGCTGCACCGCTCGCGGGCCGTCCCGCCACAAGATGACGCCGTCGGCGTCGACGACGACCATGATGTGTCCCGCGTCTTCGGCCGCCGGCAGCAGCACGCCGCCGAGCACGGGCAGCACCCGGTCCAGCTTTCCGGCGTGCCGCCGGTGCTCGACCTCATCCAGCCGCGCCTGCCTGGCCAGGTCCTTGCCCTGGTCGGGGTCGACGCCGAACCGGATCGTGCGCCGCCAGGAGTCGCCGATGACCGGGCGCGGCGTCGCGGGCGGCCGGGCGCCGGCCAGGGTCGCGTCCCTGACCCGGCGCAGCAGCTGCGCGTAGCGGACCGGATCCTCGCCCGCCGGAACGGCCGCCTCGAAGCGCGGCGCCCGGCCACGGGCGGTCCGCCATTGGACCTGCCCCATCCTCCCAGTGGACCCCCGGCCAGGGTGCCGGCGCAAGGGTCGGGAGGTCACCCTGCCCTGGCGATCGTCTCCTCCACCGCCGCCTGGGCTTCGGCCGGCCGCTCCATGTGCGGCATGTGCCCCGCGCCGTCGATCACGCGGACGGCCGCTCCTGGCGCGACGGCGGCGACCGACGAGGCCTGCTCCGCCGGGATGATGCGGTCCGCGCTGCCCCAGACCACGGTGACCGGCACCACCTCGCCGAGCGCGCGCACCGCCGCGGCGGAGTCGATGCGCTGCTCATCGCCGTCAAGCAGGGTCTCGGCCAGCGCGGCCAGCGCCGCGTCCACGCCGTCGAGCCGCTTGTAGGCGAGCAGGTCGTCGACCACCTGCCGGGTCACCAGCTGCTCGTCGGCGAACAGCTGCCCGACGAGCGGCTTGAGCTCGCGCCTGGTCTGCGCGGCGGCGAAGCCGCGCACGTAGCCGGCGCTGATCGACGGGCCGAACCCGGCCGGCGCGAACAGCGTCAGCGACGCGATCCGCCCCGGCGACCTGGCCGCCGCCGCGAGGACCACCGCGCCGCCGAGCGAGTGCCCGACCAGGTGGGCCCGGTCGGAACCGACCGCGTCGAGCACCCCGAGGACCGCGTCCGCGAGCAGGTCCACCGAGCCGTCGCCCACGTCCTTGGCCGACGTGCCGTGCCCCGGCAGGTCCAGCGCGTACACCCGGTGGCGGGCGGCCAGCGGCTCCTGAAGGAACAGCCACGAGTTCCGGTCGCCGCCGTAACCGTGCACCAGCAGCACCACGTCACCGGAGTCGCCGGCACCCGCGTAGGACACCTTCCGGCCGCCGGCCTCGACCGTTTCGACGACCGGCCCGGCGCCGTCGTCTTCCGGCAGCCCGGCGTCGATCACCGCGCGCGCCCGCGCGGCGAGGTCGTCGAGCACGGCGTCCGGCACGTCCGGCGGGGCGATGAGCGCGATCGCCGCGCCGACCGGGACGTCCTCGCCGACGGTCGCGATCAGCCTGCGCACCAGTCCGGGGCTATCCGCCTCCAGCGTGCCGGTGATCTTCTCGGTTTCGATGTCCGCGAGGTCGTCCCCCGGCGCCACCGGGTCGCCCTCGGCGACCACCCAGTCGGTGATCTTGCCGGACCGCATCGACAGGCCCCACTTCGGCATGGCGACGGAGGTGATGCCGGAGTCCGTCATCGCCGCCACTCCGCGACGGGCTTGACCGCGTTCACGATCCGCTGGGCGTCCGGGATGTACTGGTCCTCCAGCGCGGCGGAGAACGGCACCGGGGTGTGCGGCGCGGTCACCATCCCGATCGGCGCGCGCAGCGCCCCGAAGGCCCGGGACGCGGCGAGCGCCGATATGTCGGTCGCGATCGAGCAGCGCGGCGTGGCCTCGTCCACGACGACGAGCCGGCCCGTGTTCTCGACGCTTTCCAGGATCGTGTCCTCGTCCAGCGGGCTCGTCGTCCGCAGGTCGACCACCTCACAGGAAACCCCGGACGCGGCGAGCTCGTCAGCGGCGGCGAGCGACGTGTGCACCATGCGCCCCAGCGTCACGATCGTGACATCCGATCCCTCGCGGACTACATTCGCTTCACCGAACGGAAGCGTGTAACTCTCCTCAGGAACCGGTCCTGTCAGGTCGTAGAGGGCCTTGTGCTCGAAGAAGATCACCGGGTCGTTGTCCCTGATCGCCGCGATCAGCAGGCCCTTCGCGTCGTACGGCGTCGCCGGGACCACCACCTTGAGCCCGGGGATGTGCGTGAACACCGGGTATAGCGCCTGCGAGTGCTGCGCCGCCGCGCGCAGCCCGGCCCCGTACATGGTCCTGATCACGACCGGCGTGACCGCCTTGCCGCCGAACATGTAGCGGAACTTCGCGGCCTGGTTGAAGATCTGGTCGAAGCAGACGCCCATGAAGTCGACGAACATCAGCTCGGCCACGGGCCGCAGGCCCGCGGTCGCGGCGCCGATGGCGGCGCCGATGAACGCCGACTCCGAGATCGGCGTGTCGAGCACCCGGCCGGGGAACTTGTGGTAGAGCCCCTTGGTCACGCCGAGCACGCCGCCCCAGGCGTCGTCCTCGCCGGGCGCGCCCTCGCCGCCGGCGTTGTCCTCGCCCATGACGATGACGCTGGGGTCCCGTTCCATTTCCTGCGCGAGCGCCTCGTTGAGCGCCTCGCGGTACGTGAGATTGCGTGGCATCGTGAGCAAGCCTCCCTAGACAGCGTCAGTAGCGGACGTAGACGTCGGTGAGCAGGTCGGCCGGGGCCGGCAGCGGAGCTGCCTTCGCTTCCGCGACGGCCTTGTCGATGAGGATCGCCACCGCACCGTCCACGGCGGCCAGGTCGGCCGCGGACAGCGAGCCGTCCGCGGTCACTTGCGCCGCGAAGCGCGTGAGGCAGTCGAGTTCGGCCCGCGCGTGCGCGACCTCCTGCGCCCGGTACGTCTGCTGGTCGCCCTCGAAATGCCCGAAGTACCGGGTGAACTTCATCTCGATCAGCGTCGGCCCGCCGCCCTCGCGCGCCCGGGCGACCGCCTCCCGCGCCGCCTCGTGGACGGCGAAGAAGTCGAACCCGTCCACGATCACGCCAGGCATGCCGAACGCGCCCGCCCGGTCGGCGATGTTGTCCGTCGCCACCGACCAGGTGCTCGCCGTGGACTCGGCGTATCCGTTGTTCTCCGCGACGAAGATGGCCGGCAGGTTCCATACCGACGCCAGGTTCATCGACTCCAGCGTCGTGCCTTGGTTGCTCCCGCCGTCGCCGAAGAACGCGACGCTGACCCCGCCGGTGCCCTTCAGCTTCGCCGCGAGCGCGGTCCCGCAGATCAGCGGCGGGCCGCCGCCGACGATGCCGTTGGCGCCCAGCATGCCCTTGGACAGGTCGGCGATGTGCATCGAGCCGCCCTTGCCGTGGCAGCTTCCGGTCGTGCGGCCGTAGATCTCGGCCATCATCCCGCCGACGTCCACGCCCTTGGCGATGCAGTGCCCGTGGCCGCGGTGGGTGCTGGCGATCGTGTCCCGTTCGTCCAGGTTGAGGCACACGCCGGCGGCCGACGCCTCCTCGCCCGCGTACAGGTGGACGAAGCCGGGGATCTCGCCGGTGGCGAACTCCTTGTGCACGCGCTCCTCGAACTCGCGGATCGTCCGCATCGTCCGGTACGCGGTCAGCAGCTGGTCTTTGGTCAGCGTGTCAGCCATGCGCTCCTCCTTGATCTCGTGTCAGCAAGCCCAGCCGGGCGCTCGCCGCGAGCACCGCGGGCACGTCCACGCACCACGGCCCGTCGGTGCGCAGCGTGACGGCCGGCCGCGTGCCCGGCTCGAAGGTGAGCTCCCGCTCGCCGTCCACGGCGAGCACCCCGGCGCCGGCCAGGACCGGGTAGGCGGTTCCCGGCGTCATCGGCCTGACCTCGGCGATCCCCACCGGGACGACGAGGCCGGGCGCGATGGGAGCAACCACCTTCCGTTCTGGATCATGGTTTTGGATGAGCGCCGTCACGCCCAGCTGCTGCGTGCGCGAGACGGGCGCCACCTGGCCGAGGATGCTCGACAGGCCGATCGCGTCCGGCTCGGCGAACGCGCAGAACAGCTGCGTCAGCGTCGCCGGATCCCACACGGCGCGGGCCGCGACGTGGGCCTGCGTCGACACCGCCACGTCCACCAGCGCCGTCTCGACACGGCCGCCGGCCCGGACCTCGAGCACCTTGGCGCGCGTCAGCGCGTCGGCGCGCGGCACCGCACCCGTCGCCACCAGCCCCGCCGCGAGGCCGGCGATCGTCGCCTCCCGGACGACCGGGAACGCGTTGTTCGTCCCGGTCGACACCGGCAGCAGCGGCACGTCGCCGACCGCGGCCGCGGCGACCCGGGCGGTGCCGTCCCCTCCTA
>Ga0306925_10004512_pt1 | contig 12592 bp, 10 predicted proteins | sample flu12Cox44000176_FD_203755 | JGI IMG/M metagenome (GOLD analysis project Ga0306925, IMG submission 203755) | Lab enrichment of tropical soil microbial communities from Luquillo Experimental Forest, Puerto Rico - flux8day.12C.oxic.44.000.176 (v2)... | ecosystem: Environmental > Terrestrial >...
TGCCGCTCGAGGCGGACGAGAGTGCGGTGCTCGCCTACGTCCTCGCTTCACCGGAAATCTGGGAGCGGGAGCTCAAAGCATTCTTCTCCGGGGTGTTCTCGGAATCGACGCCGACCCAGCTCGCCTCGATCGACGCCTATAGGCCTGGGCGGATGCCGGTCGTGTTTGTTCACGGCACCGCCTCCAGCGCCGGGCGCTGGGGCGATATGGTCAATGATTTGCTGGATGATCAGCGGATCCGCGACCGGTACCAATTCTGGTTCTTCACTTACGACACCGGCAACCCGGTGCTCTATTCGGCCGCACTGCTGCGCGAGGCCATTCGCGACGCGGTGCGCAAACTCGACCCAGCGGGTAGCGACCCTGCGCTGTCCGAAATGGTCGTCATCGGCCACAGCCAGGGCGGCCTCCTTGCCAAGGCGCTGGTCGTCGATACCGGCGAGCGGGTGTGGGACGCCATTGCCTACAAGCCGTTCGACGAGATGGATCTGTCGCCGGAAAGGCGCGATCTCTTACGCCGCGCCATTTTCATCCAGCCATTGCCCTATGTGCGTCGCGTCGTCTTCATCGCCACGCCGCACCGCGGCAGCTACTTGACAGAATATCCGGTCACCGAGCTCTTGGGGCGGTTTCTTACCCTCCCAGTGCGCATTCTCCAGATCGGCGCCGACCTCGCGCGCAATGCCGGCGACTTCAAGGTAAACCCGCGCAATCTCGGGTCGGGCAGCCTGTTCGGCATGACGCCAAACAACCCGGTCCTCCAAACGATGGCCGCAACGCCGATTGCCCCAGGTGTCCACGCGCATTCGATCATCGCGGTCAAAGGCGATGGGCCGGTCGAGGGCGGCAACGATGGTGTCGTCGAATATTCGAGTGCGCATCTCGACGGCGTGGATTCCGAGTACATTGTCCGCTCCACTCACTCGACACAGTCGAACCCGTACACGATCGAGGAAGTGCGCCGCATCCTGCACCTTCACGCTGCCGAGGTCTGCGCGCGGATTGTCTGCGGTAATTCCCCGCCGCCGCCTCGCGCTGGAATGCAGGCGCTGACTTTCCGCTAGCCGAGCACCTTTCCTAGATTAAGTCTCGCATAGAAATCCCAGGTCGGCCGCCACCTGCAGTGACATGGCCTCCCAGCAAAGGCCCCATGAAGGGCACACCGCAGATCCGGTTGCGGATCGTCAATCGGATCGCGCTCATGCTTTCTGGGAGCGCTGTCGATACCCCCGAAGTTCCAAGGTAATCAGGCGAGCGAGCAGGGTCGCTGGAAACAATTGACGAACGATGGCCTCCACATTAGCGAGCGGGCGGACGATCGGATGAAGCGGCGTGACATCGCCGAAGGCGGTCGATGTCAGCGTGGCAAAGCTGAAGTAAACGATCGTACCATCGGCCTGCCAATGGGGGCCGCTTGGGATATTCGTGAAAGCATTCGGAATGAAATACCGGATCAACCCTTATAAGGTGGCAAATATCAACCCGATGTTCAAATAGAGGGCAATCGCCGCAGCAACCGATGGGCGGTCACGACACCCGGCGCAAGCGCGCATAGTCGTAGGACCCTGCAGCGTCGGCTTTTTCCAAGCGTTTCCGCCTGACGACGGTGCTGGCCGGCTGGACGACCAGAAAGACAGCCACCATCGCGGCCTTCCGATGCATCTGGGGAGAATTCAGAAAGGAGCTATAAAGCAGCAGCGCAGATCGGGGCAATTTTGAGCAGGTCGCCAATCGCAGGCGATCTAGGTCAATGTCACTTCGATGTCACGAACTCGCGGTTGAGCCGCGAAATACAGAGTGCCTAGAAAAGGTGCATAGGATGATCGACAGGACGGATGACAATCCGGAGAGCATCGCGTAGAGGAAGGGACGATCACATCGCGCGAGTGCAATGCGCGGCTCGGCGATACCGGCTTCAGAGGAGGCGATGATGGCGAACGCTCTGTCCGACAAAGAGCGGGCATTGATGGATGCGTATTGGCGGGCCGCCAATTACCTGTCGGTTGGTCAGATCTATCTCTACGACAACCCGCTGCTCAAGCAAACCCTGACTAAGGAGCACATCAAGCCGCGGTTGCTGGGCCATTGGGGGACAACGCCGGGTTTAAACTTCGTCTACGTCCATCTGAACCGGCTGATCAAGAAGCACGACCTGAATATGATCTACATCACCGGCCCCGGGCACGGTGGGCCGGGCCTGGTTGCGAACGCCTATCTCGAGGGGACATACAGCGAAGTCTATCCAAACATTTCCGCCGGCGAGGAGGGCCTGAAGCGCCTCTTCACCCAGTTCTCGTTTCCCGGGGGCATCCCCAGCCACGTGGCGCCGGAGACGCCCGGCTCGATACACGAGGGCGGCGAACTCGGCTACGCCGTCTCGCACGCCTACGGAGCCGCCTTTGACAATCCCGATCTGATCGTCGCCTGCGTCGTCGGCGACGGCGAGGCCGAGACCGGCCCGCTGGCGACCAGCTGGCATTCCAACAAGTTCCTGAACCCGGCGACCGACGGAGCGGTTTTGCCGATCCTGCATCTCAATGGCTACAAGATCGCCAATCCCTGCATCCTGGCTCGCATCAGCCACGAGGAGCTGGACCATCTTTTCCGCGGTTATGGCTATACCCCTTATTTCGTCGAGGGCGACGAACCGCAAAAGATGCACGAGCTGATGGCCGCCACCCTCGACACCGTCATCGGCGAGATCCAGCGCATCCAGACCGACGCGCGCCGCAACGGTTTCCGCGAACGCCCACGCTGGCCGATGATCGTCATGCGCACCCCCAAGGGCTGGACCTGCCCGAAGGAGATTGACGGCAGGCGCACCGAGGATTACTGGCGCTCGCACCAGGTGCCGATGGGGGAGATGCACGAGAACCCGGCCCACGTGCGCATCCTCGAAGAGTGGATGAAGAGCTACCGGCCGGAAGAACTCTTCGATGACCGCGGCCAGTTGCGGACCGAGCTCGCCGATCTGCCGCCGCAGGGCATGCGCCGCATGAGTGCCAACCCGCACACGAACGGCGGCTTGCTGCTGCGCGATCTTCGGCTCCCGGACTTCCGCGATTACGCTGTCGAAGTGACCGCGCCCGGCGCCCTAACCGCTGAGTCGACCAGAGTAATGGGCGCTTTTTTGCGTGACGTGATGAAGCTGAACATGGACGCGCGGAACTTCCGCCTGTTCAGCCCGGACGAGAACAACTCGAACCGCTGGCAGGACGCGCTCGAGGTCACCAACCGCGCCTGGGTCGCCGAGACGCTGCCTTGGGACGACCACCTTGCCCCGGATGGCCGGGTCATGGAGATGCTGAGCGAGCACCAATGCCAGGGCTGGCTCGAGGGTTATCTCATGACCGGCCGGCACGGCTTCTTTTCGTGCTACGAGGCGTTCATCCACATCATCGATGCGATGTTCAACCAGCACGCCAAGTGGCTCAAGGTGTGCAATCACATTCCGTGGCGGCGGCCGATCGGTTCGCTGAACTACCTGTTGTCGAGCCATGTGTGGCGTCAGGATCACAACGGTTTCAGCCACCAGGACCCTGGGTTTATCGACCACGTCGTCAACAAAAAAGCCGAGGTTGTCCGGGTCTACCTGCCACCTGACGCCAACTGCCTGCTGTCGGTCACCGACCACTGCTTGCGCAGCCGGAATTACGTCAACGTAATCGTTGCCGGCAAGCAGCCGGCTCCGCAATGGCTGACGATGGATGAAGCCATCAGGCACTGCGAGGCCGGGCTCGGCATCTGGGAGTGGGCCAGCAACGACCGAGGTACCGAGCCGGACGTGGTGATGGTGTGCTGCGGTGATGTTCCGACACTGGAGACACTGGCTGCGGTCGATCTGTTGCGTCGGCACGCGCCTGAGCTGAAAATTCGCGTTATCAATGTAGTGGACCTGATGTCCTTACAGCCGCGGAGCGATCATCCGCACGGCCTCTCGGACCATGATTTCGACGCGCTGTTCACGACCGACAAACCGATCATTTTCGCCTTCCACGGTTACCCGTCGCTGATTCACCGGCTGACTTACCGGAGAACCGGCCACCACAACATTCACGTGCGCGGCTACAGGGAAGAGGGCACCACCACCACGCCCTTCGACATGTGCGTGCTAAACGACCTCGACCGCTTTCATCTGGTCAGCGACGTGATCGACCGGGTGCCAAAGCTCGGGGCGCGGGCCGCGTATGCCAAACAGGCAATCCGCGACAAGCTCATCGAGCACCGCGAATACATCGCGAAGTACGGCGACGACATGCCAGAGATCACTGGCTGGCGGTGGGGGCAGGAAGCAGCGTCCGCAGGGGTGCAGTCGACAGAGGGTGGTAACGTCTAACCGTCGAACGCGAACCGTGAACGTCTGTGCAATTAGTTTAGACGGTGAAATCCGTAATCAGTTTTTTCGGCACCGCCACGTTCTGCAGCTTCACATAATCAGGCAGGCCATTCTTAAATGGCGGATAGGCTTCGCCGAGTATCAGCGGCGCCAAATAGCGGCGGGCCGCGTCGGTGATGCCAAAGCCGTCGGCGCGGATGAAATCGGGAGGCAACAGCTTCTCCTGGTTGGCGATCTCGGCGAGCGGTGCGGCGATGATGTCCCAGCGGTAGGGTACATCGCTGAGCCGGCGGATCGCCGGCATCACCGCGTTTTGTCCGGCGATCGCGAATTCTACCGCCGCGCAACCGACCGCGTAGGCCTGCTGGAGATCGGTCTCGGAGGCGATGTGACGTGCCGAGCGCAGCAGGTAATCCGGAACCGCCCAATGGCACCGGCAACCAAGCCTTGTGGTTATCAGATTGGTGATCAGTGGTGCTACCCCACCCAACCGCGCATGGCCAAAGGAGTCCGCGACGCCTGACGCCGAGAGGAACGCTCCGTCTGGGCCTTTGACCCCTTCCGACACCGCGATCACGCAGTAGTCGTCGCGCTCCAGTGCCTCCTCGACTTTGGCCAGGAACCGCTCTTCATCGAACGCGACCTCGGGCAGCAGCAAGATGTGCGGCGCATCGCCTTCGTGTTCGGCGGCGAGCGCGCACGCTGCGGTCGTCCAGCCGGCATGCCGGCCCATCACTTCCAAAGTGAACACTTTGGTCGAGGTACGGCTCATCGCCGCCACATCGAGTGCGGCCTCGCGAAGCGCGGTCGCAACATATTTCGCCGCTGAGCCAAAACCCGGTGAACAGTCGGTGATCGGCAAGTCGTTGTCTATTGTCTTGGGAATGCCGATGCAGACGATCGGGTAGGCCAGCTCAGCCCCCAATTGGCTGACTTTGTAGGCGGTGTCTTGCGAATCCCCGCCGCCATTGTAGAAAAAGAACCCGATATCATGCGCACGAAAGACTTCGATCAACCTCTCGTACTGCCCGCGGTCCTCGTGAATTGACCCGAGCTTGTAGCGACAAGAACCGAAGGCTGCGCCCGGGGTATGTTTGAGCGCGGCGATCGCGGCGTCTGGCTCGGCGCTGGTGTCAATGAGATCCTCAGTCAGGGCACCGACGATGCCGTTGCGCCCAGCATAGACCTTGCCAATCTGCCCCGGCTGTCGGCGAGCTGTTTGCAGCACGCCGCAGGCCGAGGCGTTGATCACGGCGCTAACGCCGCCCGACTGGGCGTAGAACGCATTCTTAATGACCATGACACCCTCTCTAAAGTCGATTTTAACTGAAAATTGGCGCGCTCGCTCAAAATCACGTTTTAGCCCGGGAATCTGGGCTTCGGCCCATGAGGTGGAAAGCCTAGCAGGCTGCGGAAAAAAATGCTGCTTTCGCGTATCAACACCCTTCGAGACGGCCCGCTTGTCCTGAGGAGCCGCCGCAGGCGGCATCTCGAAGGGGGCCTCCTCAGGCTGAGGTAAGCCTTCGAAATAACGAACCTCATCCTGAGGAGCGCTCCACAGGAGCGCGTCTCGAAGGATGCGGAACCGCACTGACTGGCTTTTTTCCGCATCCTGCTAGGGCTGCCAAATTGGATGGCGGCTTACCCTCGTCTCCGATGCGCTCGCCCGATGCCTCCGTGCAAGTAGCCGCGACGTCTGTGCACGCTCCAAACCCATGCGGGGCTCGCGGTTGTCGCTGCGGCGGCACCTCGGTTACCAGGCGGACGGCTGGTAGTAGGCGGGCGGATAGCAGTAATAGGGCGGGTAATAGCAGGACGGGTAACTCGAGGCCGCCGCGGCACCCGCCGCTGCGCCGACGGCGACCCCCGCCGCTGCGCCGACCGCAGCACCCGCCGCCGCCCCGTAGCCGTAGCCCGGGGCGACGACCGTGGTGTTGCGGTAAATCGTGCCGCCGCCGGAGGCGGGCGGGCGATAGGCGGTGCCGCCGTAAGGGCCGCGCGCGGCGGCACCACCATAGGGACCGCGCACCGCCGCGGCACCCGAGGGGGTGCGGACGGCGGCACCGCCCATCGGGCCCCGATAGGCAGCGCCACCACGCGGGCCGCTCACCGCGCCCCAGCCGAAAGCGTCGGGTGCCGCCGCCAACGTCAACAGCACGCCGACGCAAAGGATCGCCAGGCGTTTCATCATGCGCGTCCTTTCCATTTCACAGCGCTCCTTCTTGCTTTGCGTCGCGGATCGCCGACTCTTATCATGAGAATAGCGGAGGGTCACAGGTCCGGTGGGACGTCCTAGGTCTCCGCTCAAGCGCCGCCACCTCCCGTTGATGTCGCGGCCGGTCATCGCGCCAAGCGTTGCAGGATGTCGATCAGCTGGCCGTGCGCCGGGCTCGCCGGGTCGCGGAACTCGCCGGCCGGGTGCGTATCCATGAGCCGGCTGAGCTGCAGCAGCTCGCGGATGCGCTGCCGCCGGTCGAGCTGCAGCTCGGATGGACGGGAAGTAAAGAACAACCGCCGCAGCTCGCCCCGGCCGAAGAGGTGGCTGACTTCCGACACCGTCACATAAATCAGGAACAGGACGAGGATCCATAGCGAGATCGCCAAGAAACGGCGCCACGAGAAGGTGGTGATCAGATATGGCAAGAAATCGCCGGGCGCATTGCGCTCGACGACCGAGAAGTGCACGAAGCGCTCGAGCAGGCGAGCCAAGAACACGATCACCCAGTAAAAGGCGGTCTTGTAGAGGATCGGCTGGATCAGCGGAGCCCGGTCATAGCGCCGCAACAACGGCATCTTGTTGGCGACCAGCACCGCCTTGCCGACCACCAACGCCGCCAAGGTGGCGAGCATGAAATTGCTGACCGCGACCAGATACTGGGCAACGAGAAGATTTGTGGTAAGCACAATGAAATTGAAGCCGATAAAGAAGAAGAACGTCGGCGGCAGTGCCTCGCGCGCCTCGTGCAGAAGCCGGATGCCGCTCCGGCGAGCGACGCCGCCGGACATCTCGGTCGGCTCGTTCGCGTGGCTCTGATCGTGCCGGATCGGCTCGGTTCTCATGCCATTGGTCCTTCGCGGCGTCTCCCGATCGCTTTGACCAACGGGTTGGCGCTGAGTCCATGGCTAACGATGCTGAGGATCACGGTCCAGCCGGCGGCGAGCATTATCGTATCGTTGCCGGGCAGCTTGGCGTCCAATACCAGGACCGCGAACACGATCGTCGCCAGCCCGCGCGGTCCGAACCAGCCGATGAACAGCTTGTCGGACGCACTCGTGCGTGTGCCGATCAGGCACAGAAAGACCGGCAGCATCCGCGCCACCGTCAGGCTCAGCACCGCATAGACCAGCGCCGGCCAGGTGACGCGGTCGAGCATGCGGGGGACGACGATGCCCCCGAACACGACCCAAGTGAGCAGCGCCAGCGCTTCGCCCATGTGCTCGGCGCCGCGCAGCAGTTCCTCCTTGTGACGCGCGCCGAGCCCGCTCAGCAACAGCCCGCCGACAAAGCACGCGATGAACCCGCTGCCGCCGGCCGCCTGCGCCGCGGCGAAGCACGCCGCCGCGAGCGCCACGATCGGGATCTCGACCCAATTCTCGCTGATCCAGCCGCGCTCCTCGGCAAAGTGCAGCATCCGGATCGTCAGCCAGGTAAGCGCGAGCCCGGCGATAAGACCGACACCGATCTCTTCGACGACCACCCAGGCGACATGCCCCAGGGTCCCGCCTTCGATCTGGGTGCCGACCGCCAGGCCCAGCAGAATCACCACGATCGGCACACATATGCCGTCGTTGAGACCGCTTTCCAAATTGAGCGCCTCGTGCATGACCGCCGGCACCATCCGATTTGCCACGACCGGCTTGCCGAGTGCCGCATCGGTCGGTGCCAGGATCGTCGCCAGCAACGCCATCTCCAGGACGCCGAGCGCGGGAAACACGAAAGCGGCACACAGAAAACCGAGCACGATCGTCAGCGGCAGGCCAACTCCGAGCAGCCGCTCAGGCAGCCCGAGATTGGCCCTGACGACACCAAAATCGGCATTGGCGGCGTCGGTGAACAGAACCATCGCGAGCGTCAGCTCGGCCAGCAGGCGCAACCCCTCACCACTGATGTCGATGCGCAGCACGCCGAGCCCATCCGGGCCGAGCAGCAGGCCGGCCACCGTGAACACGATCGGGCCGCTGATCAAGGAGCGCTCGATCCGGCCGGCGATGGCGCTGTAGATCAGCAGAAAGGCGGCGAGGAAGGCGGCGTTCTCGTACATTCGGATCACGACCCCCGAAAATTGCCACAACTCTACCGACGCCGACGGCTGCCGTCATGATCGAGATCATGCCCGCCTCGGCTCGCCCCACCGCCACGCCACAGCAGTTGGCGCCGATCGGGCCGCGGCGAGCGGGTCCGCTCGACGCGCTCGGGTGGCGTTGTTAAGATTATGCTCTCGGAGCCCACCGCGGCATCAGAGCCACGGATGGCAAAATCCGGGAATCGTTCTGCTGGTAACCACCTGGGCCTTCACGATCTGCTTCGCGGTGTGGATGATGTTCGGCGTGACGGGTATCCCGATCCGCGAGAAGCTCGGCCTCGACGCGACCGAATTTGGTCTGCTGACCGCGACCCCGGTCCTCACCGGCGCATTATTCCGCCTGCCGTTCGGCATTTGGACCGACCGCTTTGGCGGCCGCATCATGATGTTGCTGCTGCTGGTCGGTTGCGCGGTGCCGCTCTGGTTCTCTTCCTACGCCACCGAGCTCTGGCAATTGCTGCTGCTCGGGCTTGCCCTGGGATTGGTCGGCGCATCGTTTTCGGTCGGCACACCCTATGTCGCGCGCTTCTTCCCACCGGAACGGCGCGGATTTGCGATGGGTTTTTTTGGGGCGGGGTCTTTCGCGCCTTTGGCGGCTGGCTCGCCGATCGCCTTGGCGCCCATAACGTGACCTGGTGGGTGCTGTGGGTCGGTTGGGTCTGCCTGTTTCTGCTGTCCTACCCGAGGACGGATTTTATTGTGCATGGCGTCCATGGTCCGATCGATTTCACGATCGCATTGCCGTCGTGGTTTTTCGCGCTGCTGCAGTTCGTGCTCGGCATCGCCTTTGCCTGCGGCATGGCTTCCACCTTCAAATATGTCAGCGACGACTTTCCGCAGTCGATCGGCGCCGTGTCGGGGATCGTCGGCATGGCCGGCGGGCTCGGCGGGTTTCTGCTGCCGATCATGTTTGGCGCGATCTTCGACCATATCCCGGTCAATTCGAGCTGCTTTATGCTGCTCTACGGCATCGTCGGCGTGTCGCTGATGCTGAACTACCTGACCGAGGTGCGTCGAGTTCCGGTGATAGGTGTGCGATCCGGTGGGCTGAGGACGGCGCCGGCGGATTGATCCTGGCGAGAGAGGAGGACTGCGATGAGCCATTTTCTCGATCGCCTTACTTACCTTTCCCGCCGCCGCGAGCCGTTTGCCGATGGTCACGGCGAGCTGCGCGACGAAGACCGCATGTGGGAAGAGGGATACCGGCAGCGCTGGCAGCACGACAAGATTGTGCGCTCGACCCACGGGGTCAATTGTACCGGCTCGTGCAGCTGGAAGATTTATGTCAAGAGCGGCGTCGTCACCTGGGAGACGCAGCAGACCGACTATCCCCGCACGCGCCCGGGTATGCCAACCACGAGCCGCGCGGCTGCTCGCGCGGTGCCTCCTACAGCTGGTACCAGCCGGATCAAATATCCGCTGGTGCGCAGCCGTCTGGTCAAGGCGTGGCGCGAGGCGCGCCAAACCCTCGCTCCGGTCGAGGCCTGGGCGGCGATCCTCGGCAACGCCGACACCGCGAGCTCGCACAAATCGGTGCGCGGCCGTGGCGGCTTTGTGCGGTCGAGCTGGAACGAGGTCAGCGAGATCATCGCCGCCGATACGATCAAGACCTGGGGACCGGATCGCATCGTCGGCTTCTCGCCGATCCCGGCGATGTCGATGGTCTCCTACGCCGCGGGCACCCGCTATCTCAGTCTGATCGGCGGCACATTGCTGTCGTTTTACGACTGGTGTTGCGACCTGCCGGCGTCGAGCCCGCAGACCTGGGGCGAGCAGACCGACGTCCCGGAATCGGCCGATTGGTACAATTCTGCCTATATCATCGCCTGGGGCTCCAATGTGCCGCAGACGCGCACCCCCGATGCGCATATCTTTGTCGAAGCCCGATACAACGGCACCAGGGTGGTGGCGATCGGACTATGCCGAGGTGGCCAAATTCTCGGACCTCTGGCTGCACCCGAAGCAGGGCACCGATGCGGCGCTGGCGATGGCCATCGGGCATGTAATCCTGCGCGAGTTTTTCCTCGACCGGCAGGTTCCGTATTTCCAGGATTATTGCCGCCGCTACACCGATATGCCGATGCTGGTGCGGCTGCGGCAGGACGGCGCGTATTGGGTGCCGGACCGCTATCTCCGCCAGAGCGACCTGCCTGCCGCACCCTCTTCGGGTCGCGCCGCGTGGAAGACCGTCGCAACCGCTGAGGAAAACGGTGATCTGGTAGTGCCGCAGGGATCGATCGGCTATCGCTGGCCGGCCGACGGCGAGGCGCCGGGGCGCTGGAACCTCGAACCCAAGGACGGCGAGAGCGGCGCCGAGGTCAGCCTCGCCCTCAGCGTCATCGACCGCCGCGACGATGTCGTAGCCGTCGCCTTTCCTTATTGGCGGCAAATTGCACGAGCGCTTTCCCGAGAACCCCCAGGGCGGTGACGTGCTGTTGCGCAATGTCCCGGTGCGTCGGATCGCACTGCCCGGCGGCGAGGCGCTGGTTGCCACTGTCTTTGACCTGCTCTGCGCCAATTACGGCCTCGAACGCGGGATCGGCGGCGCCTGCGCCAAATCTTTGGTCGACGACGTTCCTTATACCCCGGCCTGGCAGCAGCCGATCACCGGGGTGACCGCCGACCATGCGATCACGGTCGCCCGCGGTTTCGCCGCAACCTCCGAGAAGACCAAAGGGCGGGCGATGGTGATCATCGGCGCCGGCATGAACCACTGGTATCACCAGGACATGAATTACCGCAGCATCATCAATTTCCTGATGATGTGCGGCACGGTCGGCATCTCGGGCGGCGGCTGGGCGCATTATGTCGGTCAGGAAAAACTGCGGCCGCAGACCGGCTGGACGATGCTGGCCTTTGCCCTCGATTGGGTGCGCCCGCCGCGCCACATGAACGGTACATCGTTCTTTTACGCGCACAGCGACCAGTGGCGCTAGGAAAAGCTCGAGGTATCCGAGCTGCTCTCGCCGCTCGCCGATCCCGCACCCTATCGCGGCAGTCTGATCGATCTCAATGTCAAGGCCGAGCGCATGGGCTGGCTGCCTTCGGCGCCGCAGCTCGCAGTCAATCCACTGACCCTTGCAGCCCAGGCGGATCGTGCTGGGCTGGCACCGAGAGATTATGTCGCCGAGGGCTTGAAATCCGGCCAGCTGCAGATGGCTTGCGGGGACCCGGACAACCCGGTCAATTTTCCGCGCAATCTCTTTATCTGGCGTGCCAACCCGTTCGGGTCTTCGGGCAAGGGCCACGAATATTTTCTGCGCCATTTCCACGGCACCCGTCACGGCTTGCAGGGCAATGACCTCGGCGAGATGGGCGGGGTCAAGCCGCAGGAGGTCGTCTGGCGCGATCCGGCGCCCGAAGGGAAGCTCGACCTCATCGTCACCCTCGACTTTCGCATGTCGACGAGCTGCCTCTACTCCGACATCGTGCTGCCGACAGCGACTTGGTACGAGAAGAACGATCTCAATACCTCCGACATGCACCCGTTTATCCACCCGCTGTCGGCGGCGGTGGATCCGGTGTGGGAGTCACGCAGCGACTGGGAGAGCTACAAGGCCATCGCGCGCCGCTTCTCGGAGCTGGCAGTCGGCCATCTCGGCGTCGAACGCGATGTCGTACTGACGCCGATCCAGCACGACACTGCAGCAGAGCTCGCCCAACCGTTCGAGGTCAAGGACTGGAAGAAAGGCGAATGCGACTTCGTGCCGGGTGTCACGGCGCCGCAAATCGCCGTCGTCGAACGCGATTATCCCAATACCTACCGCCGTTTCACTGCACTCGGCCCACTCGCCGACCGGCTCGGCAATGGCGGCAAGGGCATCGGCTGGAACACGGAGAGTGAGGTTCGCGGTCTTGGCGAGCTGAACTACCGGGTCGATGACGGCGGTCCGACCGGCCGCGCATCGACAACGACATCGACGCCGCCGAAGTCATCCTGTATCTGGCGCCC
>Ga0306925_10004513_pt1 | contig 12589 bp, 10 predicted proteins | sample flu12Cox44000176_FD_203755 | JGI IMG/M metagenome (GOLD analysis project Ga0306925, IMG submission 203755) | Lab enrichment of tropical soil microbial communities from Luquillo Experimental Forest, Puerto Rico - flux8day.12C.oxic.44.000.176 (v2)... | ecosystem: Environmental > Terrestrial >...
CTGGGTGACCAGGGCCGCGTCCACCGACAGGTACACGCCGTAGCCCAGTCCCATGATCGCCGCGGCGGCCATGGCGGCCGGCCAGGAGGGCCACAGCGCGAGCAGCATCGCGGCGACCGCCATGACGAGGCCCGCGACCATGACCGGGAGCTTGCGGCGCCCGGTACGGTCGGAGAGCACGCCGCCGGCCACCGCAGTGATCACTACCCCGCCCAGGTAAAGCAGGATCAGCACGACGAGGCCGTCCTCTGCCTTGTGGCCCGGGAACAGCCGGCTGTAGTGAAGCCGGTCCCGCAGGAAATACAGCAGGTACAGCAGGGTCATCGCGTTGCCGAGGTTGACCGCGAACCTGGTCAGCCAGGCCCAGGCGAAGTCGGGGTAGCGCCGCGGGCTCAGCCAGAACGACCTGGCGAACGCCCGCCAGTCGAAGGGCGGGCGGCCGGCCCGCGGCAGCCGCACGTCCGGCGCGGTGAGCGCGAACGGCAGGGCGCATGCCAGCACGCAGGCCGCGATGAGCACGTAGCCGCCATTGCCCGACACGACATCGGTGACCAGCACCACGGCCAGCAGCACGCCGACGCTCTGCGGCAGGCCGATCCACCCGGACACGGCGCCGCGCTGCGGCACCGGAACCTGGTCAGGCACGGATGCGGTGAGGCTGGCCTGCATCGCGTTCAGCCCCGCCTGGGCCAGGCACCAGCCGATGAGGACGCCGGCCAGGGCGTGCTGCCCGGCCAGCAGCACCAGCGCGGCCGCGCCGGCCAATGCCCCGCACACGATCCACGGGCGGCGGCGGCCGAACCGGCTGGCGGTCCGGTCGGACAGCGCCCCGGCGACCGGGTTGGCGACCATCGCCACCGCCGCGCCGATGCCGGTGACCCAGCCGAGAACGGCGACCTTGTGCGCGGGCCCGGCGATCGCCTGGATCTGGTTGGGCAGCAGGACCGAGATCGGGCCGAGGTAGCCGAGGTACAGCCCGAGGTTGGCGAGCGCGATGAGCGCGATCCACCGCCCGCCGACCCTCCGCTCGGGCTCGGCCAGGCCCGGCGCTCCGTCGGCGGCCGCCGCCCCGGTCGCGGCGCCCGCGGCCTGCCCTGGCCTCACATCATCTCGTCGGTGAACGGTAGCAGGACGGTCTTGACCTCGGTGTACGCCTCGATGGCGGTGCGCCCGCCCTCCCGGCCCATCCCGGACTGCCCGTACCCGCCGAACGCCGCGTGCGGCTCCAGCGTGTAGCCGTTGATGCCGACGGTGCCCGCCCGCAGCGCCTTGGTCAGCCGCATCGCCCGCTTGATGTCGCTGGTCCACACCGTGGCGGCCAGCCCGTACTCGGTGTCGTTGGCGATCCGCACCGCCTCGTCCTCGTCGCTGAAGCCGATCACCGAAAGCACCGGACCGAAGATCTCCTCCCGGGCGATGCTCATGTCGTTGGTCACGTCGGTGAACAGCGTGGGCGCGACGAAGTTGCCCGCGGCCAGGTCGCCCTCGCCGCGGGTGCCGCCGCAGACCAGCCGGGCGCCGGACTGGCGGCCCTCGGCGATCAGGCCGAGCACCCGGTCCAGCTGCCCGGTGTTGATCAGCGGCGAGGAGGTGACGGCCGGGTCGAACGGGCTGCCGTAGCTGACCATCCCGCCGATCATCTCGGCCATGCCGAGGAACTCATCGACCGCGTCCCGCTGTACCAGCGCCCGGGTCTGGGCCAGGCAGACCTGCCCGGCCAGGCCCAGGGTCACCGTGCCCATGGTGAGCGCCGCCGCGTTCGGCACGTCGGCGTCGGCGAACACCAGCGCCGGGCTCTTGCCGCCCAGTTCCAGGCTGACCCGCTTGAATCCGGCCGCGGACGCGGCGATGATCTTGCGGCCCACGGCCCGGCTGCCGGTGAACGACAGCTTGTCCACCAGCGGGTGGTTGATCAGCGCGTCGCCGGTCGGCTCCCCGGGGCCGGTGACGACGTTGAGCACGCCGGGCGGCAGCCCGGCCTCCTCCATCAGCGCGGCCAGCCGCAGCACCGCGAACGTCGCGTACTCCGACGGCTTGGCCACGATCGTGCAGCCCGCCGCCAGGGCCGGGGCCGCCTTCTGGGCGAACAGCAGCAACGGCGCGTTCCACGGGATGATCGCACCCACCACGCCGACCGGTTCGCGCAGCGTCATCACCAGGTGATCGCCGCCCTGGTAGGGCGGCAGCGTCTCCCCCGCCAGCTTGTCCACCCAGCCGGCGTGGTGGTCGAAGATGTCGGCCACCATGTTCGCCGACATCCCGTACACCGAGCCGAAGCTCAGCGGCACGCTGTTGTCCAGCGCCTGCAGCGCGAGCAGCTCGTCGCCGTGCTCGCGGACCAGGTCGGCGATCCGGCGCAGCACCCGGATCCGCTCGGCGGCCCGGGCCCGCGGCCACGGCCCCTCGTCGAACGCCTGCCGCGCCGCGCGCACGGCCGCGTCCACGTCCGGCGGCCCGGCGATCGGGAACGAGGCCACCTCCTCGCCGGTGGCCGGGTGGCTGTGGCTCCAGCTCTCGCCGGACCGGGCCGCGGCCCACGAGCCATCGATCAGCAGGAGGCCGTCGGAAAGGCCGATCTCGTCGCGATGTGGCTTGATGGATGCAACCATGGCCCAGCTCCTAGTAGAACACGTTCTAGCCGCTGCGAGCGTACAACGGGGGCCGGCCGGGTCGCTAGGCGGTGCTAGCCCGGGGGAAGCGAACCCCCGGAGCCCCCCGGGGCCCCGCCCGCCTCCCCATTCCCCCTTCACTCGCCTGGCCGGCAAGCCGGCAGGCCCCATCGCGCGTGCTAGGTGGGCCGCTGCCAGGCGGGCCACTCGCCGCCGCCGTGCAGCAGCAGGGCGGCCCCGCTGACGTAGGACGCCTGTGGCGAGGCCAGGAACAGGCACGCGTCCGCGACATCGCCCGGGGACGCCAGCCGGCCCAGCGGCACCGTGCCGGCGACGGCCTCGGTCCCGCCGACGTCCGCGTAGTGGGCGGCGGCCGCGGTGTCGGTCGCCACCGGCCCGGGCACCACGGTGTTGACCCTGACCTTCGGCGCCCACTCGACGGCGAGGGTGGCCGCGAGGTGGTGCAGGCCCGCCTTGGCCGCGCCGTAGGCGGCGGTGCCCGGTGACGGCCGCACACCGCTCACGCTGCCGATCATGATGATCGACCCGCCGCCGGGCTGGCGCTGCATCACGTGGTTCGCGCTCTGCGCGACGTGGAACGGCGCGATCAGGTTGAGCTCGATGACCTTGGCGTGGAACCGCGGCGACGCGGTGGCGGCCGCCGCCGATGGTGACCCGCCCGCGTTGCTGACCAGGACATCCAGCCGGTTGTACCGCTCCACGGCCTCGCCGATCAGTTTCCGGGCCTGGTCCGGATCCCTGACGTCGGCGCGGGTGAACCTGGCGGCCCGGCCGCCGGCCTCGGGCAGCGCGCCGTCATCGGGCTCTGTCCGGCCGCAGACCAGTACCTCCGCGCCGGCCCGCAGGAACGCCCGCGCGATCTCCGTCCCGATCCCCCTGGTTCCCCCCGTGACGATCACCGCCCGGCCCGTGTAATCGGTGGCGCGCATGGGGCACATGTTAGGCTTTGCCACCAAGCAAACGCTAGGCCGGGTGACGGAGCGTCAGGCCAGGCTGAGTGGCCTTTACGGCTCTGCCAGCCCGGGCGGGCGACCCCCCGGAACCCCCGCTGGCCTACGGCCCGGTTCCTCCGTCACCGGGCCGGGGCCGTCACGCGAAACGTGCGAGGACGCGGCGATGGGCATCGGGACGCAGCGCTTCGGCAGCATCGCCGAGATCGTCATCGACTACCCCCCGGTCAACGCGTTGCCCGTGGCGGGCTGGTTCGAGCTAGCCGACGCGATCAACGGGGCCGCCGCCGACCCCGGGACCCGGGCGGTGATCCTGGCGGCCGAGGGCCGGGGCTTCTGCGCCGGGGTGGACATCAAGGAAATGCAACAGGTTCCTGGGCACCAGGCGCTGCTCGGCGCGAACCGGGGCTGCTTCGCCGCGTTCGCCACGGTCTATGACTGCCCCGTGCCGGTGATCGCCGCGGTGCACGGTTTCTGCCTGGGCGGCGGCGTCGGCCTGGCCGGCAATGCCGACATCGTCGTCGCGGCGGACGACGCCACGTTCGGCCTGCCCGAGGTGGACCGCGGTGCCCTCGGCGCGGCGACGCACCTGTCCCGGCTGGTGCCCCAGCAGTTGATGCGCACGATGGTGTACACCTGCCGCACGGTCACCGCGCAGCAGTTGCACGCGTTCGGCACCGTGCTCGAGGTCGTGCCGCCCGCGGAACTGCGGCAGGCCGCGCGGGCGGTCGCCAGCGAGATCGCCGCCAAGGACCCGGCGATCATCCGGCTGGCCAAGCAGTCGCTGAACGGCATCGACCCGGTCGACGTCAAGCGCTCGTACCGGTACGAGCAGGGGTTCACCTTCGAGCTCAACCTCAGCGGCGTCTCGGACACCGCCCGCCAGGCGTTCGTCGACGGGCAACGGTGACCGCGTGGCGGTAATGAGCCCCGACGAGGTGGCCGGGGAACTGCGCTCGGGCATGACGATCGGCATCGGCGGCTGGGGATCACGGCGCAAGCCGATGGCCCTGGTGCGCGCGATCCTCCGGTCCGGCCTGAAGGACCTGGAGATCGTCTCCTACGGCGGGCCCGACGTCGGGCTGCTGATCGCCGGGGGCCATGTCCGCAAGGTCGTGACGGGTTTCGTCTCGCTCGACACGATCCCGCTCGAGCCGCATTTCCGGCACGGCCGCCAGCGGGGCACGGTGGAGCTGGCCGAGCTTGACGAGGGCATGCTGCACTGGGGCCTGCTCGCGGCCGCGCACCGGCTGCCGTTCCTGCCGATCCGGGCGGGGCTGGGCTCCGACGTGCCGCGGGTGAACCCCGGGCTGCGTACAGTCCGCTCCCCCTATGCCGACGGCGAGGAGCTTGTGGCCATGCCCGCGCTGCGGCTGGACGCGGCGCTGATCCACCTCAACCGCGCCGACGCCGCGGGCAACGGCCAGTACCTGGGACCGGATCCGTACTTTGACGACCTGTTCTGCCTGGCCGCCGGCCGGGCCTACCTGTCCTGCGAGCGGATCGTGCCAACGGCCAGCCTGGCCGGCTCCGGGCCACCGCAGAGCCTGCTGGTCAACCGGGCCATGGTGCACGGCGTGATCGAGGCACCAGGTGGCGCGCACTTCACCAGTTGCGTGCCGGACTACGGCAGGGACGAAGCGTTCCAGGCCAGGTACGCGGCGGCCGCCGCCGGCCCGGCGGACTGGCAGCGGTTCCGCGCCGAGTTCCTTGACGGCGACGAGGCCGCCTACCAGGCCGCCGTCCGCGGCTTCGCAGGAGCACGGCGCGGGGATGGTTGAGGGCGGCGGGGCGACGCGGGCCGAGGTGTGCGTGGTGGCGTGCGCCGAGGCCTGGCGCGGCGACGGCACGATCCTGGCCAGCCCGATGGGCCTGATCCCGACGCTGGGCGCGAAGCTGGCGCGGCTCACGTTCTCCCCCGGCCTGCTGCTGACCGACGGTGAGGCCACGCTGCTCGCGCCGGGAGATCCCGACGGCGTGACCGAGGGCTGGCTGCCCTACCGCAACGTGTTCACGATGCTCGCGGCCGGGCTGCGGCACGTGATGATGGGCGCCGCGCAGCTCGACCGGTTCGGCAACCAGAACATCTCCTGCATCGGCGACCACGCCCGGCCGAAGGCCCAGTTGCTCGGCGCGCGCGGCGCCCCGGGCAACACGATCAACCACCCGGTCAGCTACTGGGTGCCGAGGCACTCGGGCCGGGTCTTCGTCGAGCGGGCCGACATGGTCTGCGGCATCGGCTATGACCGGGCGGCCGCGCTCGGGCCGGGCCCGGCACGGTTCCACGAACTGCGGGTCATCGTGACCAACCTGGCCGTGCTGGACTTCGCGACGCCGGACCACAGCATGCGGCTCCGCTCGGTCCACCCAGGCGTTTCTGCCAGCGACGTCACCGCGGCCACCGGGTTCCCGCTGGCCATCCCCGACGAAGTCCCGGTGACGCGGCTCCCGGCGCCGGGCGAGCTGGCCCTGATCCGCGGCCGGCTCGACCCGGGCGGGCTGCGCGACCGGGAGCTGCCGTGAGGCGGCCCCCGGTGGTACCACGGGGGCCGGGTTGATCCGGACCAGGCTGACCGAGCTGCTCGGAGTCGGATGCCCGATCGTGGCTACCGGGATGGGGTACGTGTCCGGGCCCGGTCTGACGTCGGCGGTTTCTGCGGCGGGTGGGCTCGGCGTTCTCGCCGCGGCGACGATGAGCCCCACGGAGTTGCGTAATGCAATAGAGAAGGTCAGGGAGCGGACCGGGGCACCCTTCGGCGTGAACCTGCGCGCCGACGCGGCCGACGCGGCCGAGCAGGTCGGGCTGATCATCTCCGAGCAGGTGCCGGTCGCCTCGTTCGCGCAGGCCCCGACGCGGGACTTCATCGGCAGGCTGCGGGACGCCGGGGTGATCACGGTCGCCTCGGTCGGCGCGCGCAGGCACGCGGAGAAGGTCGCGGCCTGGGGCATCGACGCGGTGATCGCCATCGGGGCCGAGGGCGGCGGGCACGTCGGCGCGGTGCCGACCAGCCTGCTGGTCCCCCAGGTCGTGGACGCGGTCGAGGTCCCGGTGATCGCGGCGGGCGGGTTCTTCGACGGCCGGGGCCTGGCCGCCGCGCTCGCCTACGGCGCCACCGGGATCGCCATGGGCACCCGGTTCCTGCTGACCGCGGAAAGCCCGGTGGCGGACGCGGTAAAGCGGGCCTACCTGGCCAGCGACGTCACCGGCACCGTGGTCACCGCCCGGGCCGACGGGGTGCCGCACCGGCTGCTGCGCACGCCGCTGACCGAGCGCCTGGAACGGGCCGGCCGGGTCAGCGGCCTGCTCCGCTCGGCCCGCAGCGCCGACGCGTTCCGCCGGGCGTCCGGGCTTGGCTGGCCCGCGCTGCTGCGCGAGGGCCGCGCGATGCGCCGCGGCACCGGGCTGACCTGGGGCCAGGTGCTGATGGCGGCGAACACCCCGGTACTGCTGCGGGCAGCGATGGCCGACGGCCGCCCCGAGGCGGGCCTGATGCCGTCCGGCCAGGTGGCCGGCCTGATCGACGACCTGCCGACGTGCGCGGAACTGATCACCCGGATCATGACCGACGCCGAGCAGCGCCTAGCAGCCCTCGGCCGGCTCGGCGGCCCCGGCTCATAGCCGTTCGAGGATGGTGACGTTGGCCTGGCCGCCGCCCTCGCACATGGTGACCATGCCGTACCGGCCGCCGGTCCGCACGAGGGCGTGCAGCAGCGTGGTGAGCAGCCGGGCGCCGGTGGCGCCGAGCGGGTGGCCAAGCGCGATCGCCCCACCGCTGACATTGACCCTGGCCAGGTCCGCCCCGGTTTCCCGCTGCCAGGCCAGCACCACCGGTGCGAACGCCTCGTTGATCTCGATGAGGTCGAGCTGGCCCAGCCGCAGCCCGGCGCGGTCAAGCGCGTGCGCGGTCGCCGCGATCGGCGCGGTAAGCATCAGGACCGGGTCGCCGCCGCGCGCGGACAGGTGATGGATCCGGGCCAGCGGGCGCAGCCCGTGCGTGCGCACGGCCGCCCCCGAGGCGACCAGCAGCGCGGCCGCTGCGTCGGCGATCTGGCTGGACAGCGCGGCGGTGATCAGCCCGTCCTCGCGCAGCGGCGCCAGCGCGGCCATCTTCGCCAGCGAGGTGTCCTGGCGGGGGCACTCGTCGGCGGCCACGTCGCCGTAGCGCACAAGCTCGGCGGCGAAGTGCCCCGCGCGGGCCGCCGCGATGGCCCGCTGGTGGCTGGCCAGCGCGAACTCCTCCATCTCGGCGCGGCCAAGGCCCCACTTCGCGGCGATCATGTCGGCGGCGCGGAACTGCGAGATCTCCTGATCGCCGTAGCGGGCCCGCCAGCCCTCCGACCCGGAGAACGGGTCGGCGAACCCGTGGGCCTGACCGGCGAGCATCGCCGCCGCGATCGGGATCATGCTCATGTTCTGCACCCCGCCGGCCACCACCAGATCGGCGGTGCCGCTGAGCACCGCCTGGGCCGCGAAGTGGACCGCCTGCTGGGACGAGCCGCACTGCCGGTCCACGGTGACGCCGGGCACGGCTTCGGGCAGGCCCGCGGCGAGCCACGCGGTCCTGGCGATGTCGCCTGCCTGCGGGCCGAGGGTGTCCACGCAGCCGAACACCACGTCGTCGACGGCCAGCGGATCGACCCCGGTGCGGGCCAGCAGCGCCCGGATGACGTGCGCGCCCAGATCGGCGGGGTGCGCCCCCGCCAGGCCGCCGCCGCGGCGGCCGACCGGGGTCCGCACGGCATCGACCAGGTACGCCTCTGCCACGCCGGCTCCTCTCGGTTATGCTTCTAGAACACGTTCTATTTATACCCGGGCAGCCCCTCTCGACCGGCAGCGGAGCGCGGATGGACCTGACATACACGCCCGAGCAGCAGCGGCTCCGCGAGGAGTTGCGCGCGTACTTCGCCCGCCTGATGACGCCGGACCGCCGTGCCGCGCTCACCTCGGCCGAGGGCGAGTACGGGAACGGGGAGGCCTACCGGGAGGTCGTCCGGGAGCTTGGCCGCGCCGGCTGGCTGGTGCTGAGCTGGCCGGAGGAGTTCGGCGGGCGCGGCGCGTCCCCGCTCGACCAGCTCATCTTCACCGATGAGGCGGCGGTCGCCGGGGTGCCGGTCCCGTTCCTGACGCTGCACACCGTGGGCCCGACGATCATGCGTTTCGGCACCGCCGAGCAGAAGGCGCATTACCTGCCCCGGATCGCGGGCGGCGAGATCCACTTCTCGATCGGCTACTCCGAACCCGAGGCAGGCACCGACCTGGCCTCGCTGCGCACCCGTGCGGTCAGAGTGGAGGGGAGCAGTGAAGAGGGACTGGGGAGGCGGGCGGGGGGTGGGTCGTACCTGATCAACGGCCAGAAGATGTGGACCAGCCTGATTCAGTACGCGGACTACGTGTGGCTGGCCTGCCGGACCGACCCCGACGCGCCGCGGCACAAGGGCCTGTCCATCCTGATCGTGCCCACGGACTCCGACGGTTTCTCCTGGACGCCGGTGCGCACCGTCGCCGGGACCACCACAAGCGCCACCCACTACAGCGACGTCCGGGTGCCCGCCTCCGCCCTGGTGGGTGAGGAGAACCAGGGCTGGCCGCTGATCACCAACCAGCTCAACCACGAGCGGGTGGCGCTCACCTCGTCGGCGCCGGTGCGCAACGCGCTGCGTGAGGTCACCGAGTGGGCCCGCGCCACGAAGCTGTCCAGCGGCGGGCGGGTCATCGACGCCGAATGGGTGCAGCTCAACCTGGCCCGTGTGCATGCCAAGGCCGACTTCCTCAAGCTGATGAACTGGCGGATCGCCGCGCAGGCCGGCGACGGGCCCGGCATGGCCGGGGCGTCGGCCACGAAGGTCTTCGGCACCGAGTTCGCCACCGAGGCCTACCGGCTGCTGATGGAGGTGCTCGGCGCGAACGCGCTGGTCAAGGACGGATCGGCCGGTGCGATCCTGGCAGGCCGGGTCGAGCGGATGCACCGGTCTTCGCTGATCCTCACGTTCGGCGGCGGCACCAACGAGGTACAGCGGGACCTGATTGCCGCCGCGGCGCTAGCGCTTCCCATCGGCCGACGCTGAGGAACTTACGACTCATGGATTTCACGCTGAACGAGGCCGAGCGCGAACTCGCCGACCTGACCCGCAAGATCCTCAACGGCCGGCTGACGCCGGAGCGGATGCGCGCGGTCGAGGCCGGCGACGGGTTCGACCGGGCCCTGTGGGCCGACCTGGCGGCCGCGGGGATCCTGTCCGCCGCGCTGCCCGAGGCGCTGGACGGTGCCGGGCTCGGCCTGCTCGCGCAGTGCTGCGTCCTCACCGAACTCGGCCGCGCCGTGGCCCCCGTGCCGTACCTGGCCTCGATCGTGCTCGGCGCCGGTGCCCTGGCCCGGTTCGGCACCCCGCAGCAGCAGGAGCGGTGGGCGGCCCCGGCTGGGCGCGGTGAGATCATCCTGACCGCCGCGCTGGCCGAGGAGGACGGCGACGACCCGCGGGCGCCGTCGGCCAGCGCCGAGCGTATGGAAGGGGAGGCGGGTGGGGGCTGGCGGCTGTCCGGCGTGAAGACCACTGTGTTCGCCGCCTCACAGGCCGGGCTGATCCTGGTCCCCGCGGCGACGCCGCCCGGCGTCACCGTGTTCCTCGTTGACCCGGCCGGCGATGGTGTCACGGTCCAGCCACAGCGGATCACCGGCGGCACCGCGGGCCGGGTGGTGCTGGACGGCGTCCTGGTGCCCGCCGACCGGGTGCTCGGCAGCCCGGGTACCGGCCGGGACATCACCGGCTGGCTGCTTGCCCACGCCACGGTCGCGCTGTGTGCCCAGCAGCTCGGTGTGGTGGAGCGCGCCCTGGAGATGACCGCGGAGTACGCGCGGAACCGGGTCCAGTTCGGCAAGCCGATCGGCAGCTTCCAGGCGGTGTCCCAGCGCCTGGCCGACGGTTACATCGACGTGGAGGCGGTGCGCCTGACGATGTGGCAGGCCGCATGGCAGCTGGCCGCTGGGCAGCCGTCCGGGACCGCCATCGCCACCGCCAAGTTCTGGGCCGCCGACGCGGGCCACCGGGTCGCCCATACCGCGGTCCACGTGCACGGCGGCGTGGGCATCGACCTGGATTACCCGCTGCACCGCTACTTCCTGGCCGCCAAGCAGAACGAGTTCGCCCTCGGCGGCGCGACCACCCAACTGCGCCGCATCGGCGCCGCCCTGGCCAGCTCCGGCTGACCTCATCCCTAGCACAGCGGGGGTCATGGCCGCTGTCAGCGGCGCAGCAGGGCGGCGACGCGTTCCAGATGCCGCAGGTCGGTGCCGATGGAAAACGTGGTGATCACGGTTTGCTGCCATCGCTGGATCTCATCGGCGATCTTGGCCCAGGGGCCGATCAGCGCCACGTCCTCGACCATCGCCGTGGGGACGGCCGCGATCGCGGCGCGCTTGTCCCCGGCAAGATAGTGGTCCTGGATGACCGCGGCCTGTCCCTCGTAGCCCATCCGGGCGAACACCTCGTGGTGGTAGTTGACGCCGCGCGCGCCCATGCCGCCGATGTACAGGGCCAGCGAGGGCCGGAGCAGGTCGGCCGCCCGTTCGACGTCATCGTCAACGATGATCCGCATCGGCCCGCCCACCACGTCGAACGTCGCGGCGGTGTGCCGGGCGCCGGGGCGGGCGAAACCCTCGGCGAGCGCCGCCGCGTAGAAGCCGTTCATGCTCGGCGAGAAGAAGATGGTGTTCCAGCCGTCGGCGATCTCGGCGGCCAGGGCAACGTTCTTCGGGCCCTCCGCGCCCAGGTAGATGGGTATCTCCGTGCGGTACGGGTGCAGGATCGACCGCAGCGGCTTGCCCAGCCCGGTCCCGCCGGGATACGGCAACTGGTAGTGCTTGCCCTGGTAGACGACGGGTTCGTCCCGGGCGATGATCGCGCGCAGGATCTCCACGTACTCCCGGGTGCGCTCCAGCGGCCGCGGGTACGGCTGGCCGTACCAGCCCTCGACCACCTGCGGGTTGCTGGTGCCGACGCCGAGCAGGACCCGGCCCCGGGTCAGGTGGTCCATGGTCATTGCCGCCATCGCCAGGGTCGCGGGCGGCCGGGCCGAGAGCTGGGAGATGGCGGTCCCCAGCTTCACGTGGGCGGTCCGCGAACCCCACCATGCCAGCGGCGTCCAAGCGTCGCTGCCATACGCTTCGGCCGTCCACACCTGATCCAGGCCAAGCTCGTCGGCCGTGGTGAACAACTGCGCGGCGTCGCCAGGCGGGCCGGAACTCCAGTAGCCGACGGTGGTCGCGATCTTCATCTCAGGCCACCCAGGCGTGACAAGGTTTCCCCGGTTTCGGCGATCAGGGCCGCCATGACCTCGGCCACCGAGTGGACCTCGTTCATCCGGCCGACGATCTGGCCCACCGGCATCGGCACCACGTCGGGCTTGCCGGACCGCATCAGCCGCTGGTGCGCCTCGCTGACCAGCAGGTTCTGCAGTGGCATGGGCAGCGGCTCGGGCGCGCCGGGCTCGGTCCAGGCCTTCGTCCAGCGGTTGCGCAGCAGCCGCGCGGGCTTGCCGCTGTAGATCCGCGACCGCACCGTGTCCGACGAGGTGGCCGCGAGCAGCGCGTCCCGCAAGGCGGGCGCGGCCGAGGTGATGGCGTACTCCCGGGTGGTCAGCCAGGCCGAGCCCATCCAGACCCCGACGGCGCCGAGGGCGAGCGCGGCGGCGATCTGGCGGCCGCAGCCGATCCCGCCAGCGGCGAGCACCGGCGCATCCGCGCCCACCGCGTCCACGATCTCCGGTATCAGCACCATGCTGGCGATCTCGCCGGTGTGCCCGCCAGCCTCGTACCCCTGGGCCACGACGATGTCCACGCCCGACTCGACATGGCTGCGCGCGTGGGCGGCCTTCCCGGCCAGCGCCGCCACCTGCATCCCCCGCTCATGCGCGCGGGCGATGACGTCAGGTGGCGGCGGGCCGAGGGCGTTGGCGATCAGCCGGGCGGGATGAGCCAGCGCCACCTCGACGTGCTGGCGGGCCACCGAGTG
>Ga0306925_10004525_pt1 | contig 12575 bp, 9 predicted proteins | sample flu12Cox44000176_FD_203755 | JGI IMG/M metagenome (GOLD analysis project Ga0306925, IMG submission 203755) | Lab enrichment of tropical soil microbial communities from Luquillo Experimental Forest, Puerto Rico - flux8day.12C.oxic.44.000.176 (v2)... | ecosystem: Environmental > Terrestrial > Soil...
GGACTTTCACGCCGTGCGGCACCTGGAACATTCGCGGCCCGCCCGGCGGGAAGCAGCTGACCATGGGGTCATCCTTGAGGAGCGTACGCTGGCGGTATTCATACAAACCTTTCGCCCAGCTCTGGAAGGGAGCCACCTTGCCGGCATCGCCGAGATTGGCCAAAAGCCCGTTGGCGTTCATGCCGATCTCTCCGGCCGTCGTTTCGACTAGGCTGCCGGCGCTGGGGTTCGCCCAATACCCGGTCTCGCCGGGCGCCGCTCCCAGCCTGGGATGGCCATCCGGCCACCTCGGCGCCGGTTTCGACGCTCCGACGGGCCGAGGCGCCGACCGCAGAGCTCCGCTGGTCGGTGCCGACAAGCGCTTTCCGCTCGCCACTATCACCGTTTTGGCTTGCGCTAATTTCGTTCCGTCTCGCGCCAGATTGCCTTCCACCGTAACTAGATCGCCCACCTGGAGCGACTCCCGGCTCCAGCCGCTATTCTTCAACTCAGAGGGGCTGGCCAGTTCCAGAGCCCAGTTGGCGATACTGCCCCGCGCGTCTTGGACGTCAACAAAGAAGTAAACGTGAGGATTGTTCCATTCGAACTTCGTTACGGTTCCCTTCAGCGTCACTGGTCTTTGGTCGTCGAACTCCGCCGCCAATTCGTGGTGGGCCCATACCGGCATTGCCGCAAGGCCCACCCATAAGGCCAATATCAGGCGGGGCGCGCACCCTCTCATTGACTATTCCTCTTTCTCCGGGCCGAAGTTTGTTGCCAGGTAATCGACGAGCAGGGAAAACTCTTCATCCGTAACCGGGGGACCTTCGAAAATCATACCCTTGATGAGATCCCGCCACTGCTGTTTCGTCAAATGCTGGTCGCGTGCCCTCCCCAGGCTGTGGCAGTAGCTGCAGACGTCTTCGAAGAGTTCTTGCGCCCGGTCTTTCGGGCCGAAATTCTTCACCAGGTAGTCGACGAGGTCGTCGGTCTGCTTCTTGGTGAGAGAAGCTCCGAGATCGACCATCTCTTGTATATTGTCCTGCCACTGTTGCCGTGTCCAGTTTTTGTCGGTCACGAGATCGAGAGCGTGGCACGACGTGCACGCCGATTCGAGAATTTTCTTACCTTCGCCCTCGGGCAGCGGGACGGGGTCCGCGGCGACGATGCCTGCCAGGAGCCAAACGGTCATCGCCAGTATCGCTCGACTTGGTCTCGACATCGGATCTAGTCCCGGGTGAGCTTGAATTCGTTTTTAGTGGCACCCTCGGTCCAGGTGCCGGTAATCGTCCGGTTGTAGGAACCCAGGTTCGCGATCCTTCCGTCGATGACGATGTGCGCGGGGTTTCCGGATGCATCCTTGCCGTCCGCCTCGAAGTGCACGGTCCAGTTTTCGGGATCAAGCTTCGCCACCTTCAGGGGAACAGCATTCGGGCCGGGATTGATGGTACCGACGATATTCTTGGAATCCCATTTCATGTAGAGCAGCACGGGATGCTGCGGGCCGCCATTCGGGCCCCAGCTGCCATGCCAGGAGCCGGTCAGGGGATGTCCCTCCTGCGCGAGAACCGGCGCGGCTAGTATCGCGACAGCCAGCAGGCAACCGGGCAGGACAGACTTGCCAGGCATACTTGTTCCTCCCCTCCGCGATCATACCTCGATTGCTCGAACCAAAAGTAGACGCCCGTTGGTGCTGAAGATGTTACAGTCGAATTTGTGTTTCGGCGCGTAATCTGGATCGTGCTCGACAGCGTGGGCATCGGTGCGATGCCCGATGCCGCCGACTACGGCGACCAGGCGAGCGACACGCTGGGCAACATCGCTCGGCTTCGCGGCTTGAAGCTGCCGAACCTGGCGCGGCTCGGCCTGGGCAACATCAAGCCGCTCACCGGCATCCCTCCTGCGGCGCGGCCGGACGGGGCATTCGGACGCTGCACGCTGGCGTCTCCCGGCAAGGATACGACGACCGGCCACTGGGAAATGGTCGGCATTCATCTCACCCACCCGTTCCCGCTCTACCCCCACGGATTTCCGGCTGAGATTCTCACTGAGTTCGAGCGGCGCATCGGGCGGCACTCCATCGGCAACAAAGCCGCTTCCGGCACCGAGATCATCGAGGAACTGGGAGAGGAGCACATCGCCAGCGGCTCTCCCATCGTCTATACCTCGGCCGACAGCGTCTTTCAGGTGGCCGCGCACGAACAGGTAATCCCTCTTCCGGAGCTCTACCGGATCTGTCAAACGGCCCGGGAGATTTTGCGCGGACCCCACGAGGTGGGGCGCGTCATTGCGCGGCCGTTCGTTGGCACTCCGGGAAATTTCACCCGGACGCCCAACCGGCACGACTACGCGGTGCCGCCGCCTGTGGGGATGCTGCTCGATCAATTGGAAAACCGCAACGTCACCGTGCACGCGATTGGCAAGATTTCCGACGTGTTTCTGGGGCGGGGCATCCGGCGGTCCGACCACACCAAGAACAATTCCGACGGCATGACGAAGACGCTTCACGCGCTCGAGGAGACGACGGAGGGCCTGATCTTCGTCAACCTGGTCGACTTCGACCAGCAGTACGGGCACCGCAACGACGTCGAAGGCTACGGCGCCGCGCTCGAACAATTCGATGCCTGGGTTCCCGAACTCGGGCGATTGCTCGGCCCCGAAGACCTCGCCATTTTCACCGCCGACCACGGTTGCGACCCGACCACTGCCTCCACCGATCACAGCCGCGAGTACGTGCCGCTCGTGGTGCATGGGCCCAAGGTCCGCGCCGGCGTCAACCTGGGCTTGCGTACCACCCTTTCCGATATCGGCCAAACCGTGGCCGCTAACTTCGGAGCGCACCTCGTCAAAGGCGTCAGCTTTTTGCCGGAGATCGTATGAGAAGGCCAGTGATGGCTGGCAATTGGAAGATGTACAAAACCCCTGCCGAAACCACGGCGTTTTTCGAAGAGTTCCGGCCGCTGGCTGCCAATGCCATGCACTGCGAGGTCGTGATCTGCCCGTCGTTCACGAATCTGACGGCAGCCGTCGAAGCCGCTCGTGGCACCCGGATCCGAGTGGGCGCGCAGAATATCGGGTGGGCCAAGCAAGGCGCCTTCACCGGCGAAGTCTCGGGGCCGATGATCCAGGCCACCGGCGCGACTCACGTACTCATCGGCCACAGCGAGCGCCGCCATTATTTCGGCGAGACCGATGAGACCGTTCTCAAGCGCACCCAGGCGGCCCTCGAATTCGGCCTGACGCCGATCGTGTGCGTGGGCGAACGGCTTGAAGAGCGCGAAGCTGGACGCGCCGAAGCGGCGCTGGTCGGCCAGTTTCAAAAAGGTATCGCCGGTCTCAACGAGCAGCAGGTCGCCCGCATCGTCGTCGCCTACGAACCCGTTTGGGCCATCGGTACGGGAAAGACCGCCACACCAGAGATCGCCGCCGACGCTCACCGCGTGATCCGCGCCCAGGCGCGCGGCAAGTTTGGTAAGACTGCCGGCGACGCCCTACGCATCTTGTACGGCGGCAGCGTGACGCCGGACAACGTGAAATCGCTGATGGCGCAGCCCGAAATCGACGGCGTCTTGGTGGGCGGTGCCAGCCTTGACCCGGCCGGCTTCGCCTCCATCGTCAATTTTTAGGCACCACCAGGTCTCGGGATAGGGCGGACGGGCGAGGGCAGCCGTGCGTGCCGAGCCACCGAGCGGGAGCCCCAGGCTTACGCTTGTCCGAACAGGCGGTTAAAAAACTCGTGGGTTCGTTGGCGGATCTCGCGCAGCGTGATGTCCAGGCGCTCCTGGTGTAGGTGCTCCGGAGTCCAGCGCCGCACGAGGCTGGTGAGCACTTCGAATTGCGACTGGGCGGTAGGCAGGCTGCCCACGGCGTGGCCAGCCACCATGCGCTGGCCATGATCGATGGCCCGGTAAAAAGTGGCCGAATCGCGCAGGAAGTCGGCGTCTTCGCGGTCGAGATGGCCCATCTTCTCGATCACGTCGATGCGTTGGGGCGTGTTCAGCACGCGATAGAAAATGCCCGCGCCTTTGAGTCGCAGGTACATCAGTGCAAAGTCGATATCGTAATAGCCACCCACTCCCGCTTTGAGCGGATTGCGCGGGCCTTGCTCGCGCTCGAGCCGCGCACGCATCTCGACAAGTTGTTTGCGCGAGCGCATGCTCTGGCCGTAGCGGCGCCAGTCGACGTCCTGAAGTTCGTGTAGGAACTCGGTGGCGCGCTCAGGATTGCCGGCCACCACGCGCGACTTCATGTACGTGATGCCTTCCCAGGCTTCGGCCTTGGCGGCGAAATAGCTCTTATAGGCGCCTTCGGACTGCACCAGATCTCCTTCCCGGCCGTTAGGGCGGAGACGCGTGTCGATGGTGAACATCACGCCTTCGCCGGTATACGAACTGAGGATCTGGATCATACGCTCGGCGACGCCGGTCCAGTAGACCTGCTCGGCCGCGTCGGCATCGGGAATGACGAAGACCAGGTCGGCGTCCGAACCCAGGTCGAATTCGCGCATACCCAACCGGCCGAGGGCGATAACCATCATCTGGCCGCTCGGTGCGTAGGATAGACCGAGCGGGGGCGGCGCCTCCCTCAGAGCCATCTGGTACGCGGCCGAGATGACGTTGTCCGCCAGGGCCGAGGTCTTACCGAGCGTCTCGAAGATCGGGAATGCCCGCAGAATGCTTTCGCTTTGGATGCGAAGCATCTGGCGGCGATAGAAACGGCGCAAAGCATCGGCGGTTTCAAGCGCTTCGCCCTCCAGCCGCGGCGACTGCAAAATCTCTTCCAGCAGCTCCGGGTAGCGCAGCAGTTGGTCGGCGAAATACGCGCTGTGTTCAAAGATATCGAGGACCGAGGCGGCCAGCGCCTCGTCCGAGTTCAAACGGGTTAGAAGCTCGGGGAGGGCGAATGCTTTTTCCAAGAAGTGCTCGAATCGCTCGCGGCCGCGATGGAGGTTGGCGGCGTGCACGGCCTCCGCCAGTTGGGGGGCGCGCTGCCCCAGAAAACGGGTCAGATTGCTGGCGGGCGCCAGCGTCTCGACTTGTTCCTGGACCAGGGCCGGCTCCGGCGGCGCCACCAAAACCACTGGTTTCTGCGCGTGGATGACCCGCTCGTAAATCTCGCGCACTGCCGACAGGCGCTCCTCTAATTTGCGCGAAAGAACCTCTCCCGTCATCACGCCTGCGGCCGTTTCGGGCGGCATCTTGCGGGCGAGCAGGTCGAGCGAAACGGGCTCGGCAGGAAGGCTGTGCGTCTGGCGATCATCCTGGATCTGGAGTCGGTGCTCCAGATGCCGCAGAAACTGATAGGCCGTCGCGAGGCGTGCGTATTCGGCGGGAGAAAGCAGGCCTTTGTCGCGCAGGCGGAACAACGCCAGCATCGTGCCGCCCTGACGCACCCACTGCTCGCGGCCGCCGTGAAGCCGTTGCAGGCACTGCACCAGGAATTCGATGTCGCGAATGCCGCCGGGCGTCAGTTTGATGTCGAGGCCGCCACCCAAGCCGCGCTTGGCGGCTAGTTTCTCGCCGATGCGCTGGCGCGTCTCGGAAACCGCTTCCAACGCGCGAAAATCGAGGGAGCTCTGGTAAATCAGCGGCTCGACGAAATCAAGCAGCGCGGCGCCGGGTTCGCGCTCGCCGGCCGAGACCCGCGCTTTGATCAGCATCTGCTTTTCCCAGTCTCGCGCTCTCTGGTCGTAGTAAGCGCGGGCGCCTTCAAGCGAGATGCAGATTTCCCCCAGCGTGCCATCCGGCCGCAGGCGGAGGTCCACGCGGTAGCACTGGCCTTCGGAGGTATAGCTGGAAAGCAGGGCCGTGTACTGGTTGGCGACTTTCTTGTAGAACTCTTTATTGGTGATCCGCTCCGCCCCATCGGTCTCGCCGGCGCCGCCATAGATGAACATCAGATCGATATCGGAACTGTAGTTGAGCTCCTTGCCGCCCAGTTTGCCGAGCGAGAGGACCGAGAAACCGCACGGGCTGCCATCAGCGAGCCGTGGCGTGCCGTGACGTGCCACCAGCTCGTCGCGGATGCGTCGGTACGTAACGTCCAGAATCGCATCCGCCAAGTTCGAGAGCTCTTCGGTGACGTCACTCAGGGTGGCGATTCCCCAGCCATCGCGCACCACGATGCGCGGCAATTGGCGGCGCCGGAACCGTGCCAGGTCCTCCGCCGAGGGCAGGCCCGGCCGCTCGTGCCCCAGGAAATCGAACAGGCGCTCCTCGTACTCGTCTGCGCGGAGCACACGGTAGAGACTGCCAGAATTGACGACTTGCAGGATGCGCTCCGGGTTGTTGAGGACCGCTTCGGAGAGGAAGTTGCTAAAGGAAAACAGCAAGACCGCGCAGCGCAGGGCGGCCGGGGAGCTCGTGATGCGATCGAAGGCCGAAGGCGATTCGAGGCGCAGCCGCTCGAGGAATCGGACCGCGCTATCGGGGTCGGGCACGGACGCCAGCAGGACCTGGATGCGGGCCGCAATGCGTTCCGGCAACCCTTCTACCAGGCGAGTCGCCGCCACACGGCCGTGCGTGGGGTCCCGAAACCCCAACCCATCGAGCAGGGTAGACATGAGTCAGGCCAACTTGGCCCCGACTGAGATTATATCGTCACCCTGCTCGGTCTCGCCGTTAGTCGTCGACGAGGCTCGATGAAATGGAGAGAAATTGGTTAGGTCAGGCTAACTTGGCCACGACTGCGATCGGATCGTCCGGACCGACCGGACCGGGTGACACCACGCGCGTGTAAAAGCCGCTCATTCCCCACCGGGGAGAGTCGGCATCGAGTGCCTCGACGCGCGCATCGTAGATCTCGTCTTTGATCGACTCGCCGTAGACGTGGAGAGCGCTGCATGGCCCGCGCGGCTGCGTGATTTCGAGCAGCGCCCCGCCGGCGCGGATCTGATCGCCGATACGCAGATCGCGGAAGCGAAGGCCGCGCGTGGTCAGATTCTCGCCTAGAGCGCCATAAAAGACCGGGTATCCGCGGGCGGCCAATTCATCGACCGTTTCCGAGGCGACGAGCAGAATCGCTTTGCGCTCGCCGCCGTGAATCGCAGGATGGGCGTGAGCGTCGTTTTCGAGCCCCAGGGCCGTAATAAAGCCTCCCGAAACAGCCCGTTTCGGGAGGCCCCCCAGGGAAGTGTTGACCTGGACGATGGTGCCCTGCATCGGACGAGTCCGGGAGGCGGAGCTCTCAACTGTTCCCGGTTACTCGACCCAGCCCCCCTGGTTCTTAGATGTCGTAGTACAGAGCGAACTCGTAGGGGTGCGGCCGCAGCCGGATGGCATCCGACTCGTTCTTGCGCTTGTAATCGATGAAGGTCTCGATCAGCTCCTCGCTGAAGACGTCGCCCTTAAGCAGGAACGCGTGATCGTCTTCGAGACAGCTCAGAGCCTCGTCGAGCGAAGACGGCATCGACGGGACGCTCTTCATTTCCTCCGGTGTCAGATCGTAGATGTCCTTGTCGAGCGGCTCGCCGGGATTGATTTTGCTGAGAACTCCGTCCACGCCCGCCATCATCATCGCGGCAAACGAGAGGTAGGGGTTGCAGGCCGGATCCGGCGGCCGGAATTCCACGCGCTTCGCCTTGGGGCTGGCCGAATACATCGGAATGCGGCACGCGGCCGAACGGTTCCGGCGCGAGTACGCCAGGTTGACGGGAGCCTCATAGCCCGGCACCAGCCGCTTGTAGCTGTTGGTAGTCGGCGCGATGATCGCCGACAACGCCCGCGCGTGTTTCAGCAGGCCCCCGATGTAGTGCAGGCCAAGTTGGCTCATGCCGGCGTAGCAATCGCCGGCAAACAGCGGCTTGCCACCCTTCCAGAGGCTCTGGTGCGTGTGCATGCCGCTGCCGTTGTCGGTAAAGATCGGCTTGGGCATGAAGGTCACGGTCTTACCGTACTGGTTGGCCACGTTGCGGATGACGTACTTGTACAGCATCATGTTGTCGGCCGACCGCACCAGCGTGTCGAACCTCTGGTCGATCTCGCACTGGCCGCCGGTGGCTACCTCATGATGGTGGCACTCGATGGTCATCCCGCACTTGATCATGGTCTGCACCATCTCGCTGCGCAGATCCTGATAATGATCGGTCGGCGGCACCGGGAAGTAGCCTTCCTTGTAGCGCGGACGGTACCCGAGATTGTTCTCCTTCCGCCCCGAGTTCCAGCGGCCTTCCTCGGCGTCCACGAAGTAATACCCGGAATGCTGATTCTGATCGAAGCTGACGTTGTCGAAAATGAAGAACTCGGCTTCGGCCCCGAAGTACGCCGTGTCGGCCACGCCCGTGTTCTTCAGGTACAGTTCGGCCTTCTGGGCGATCCAACGCGGGTCGCGTTCGTAACGCTGCTTGGTGATCGGGTCCTTCACATCGCCGTACATCACCAAGGTCGGCGTCTCGGCAAACGGGTCCATGAACGCGGTGTTCGGATCGGGGATCAGGAGCATGTCGCTCTCGTGGATCGCCGCCCAGCCGCGGATACTCGATCCGTCCATCCCGAAGCCGTCTTCGAAACTGCTTAGTTCCAGCTCATTGATCGGGTAGGACACGTGATGCTGAAGGCTCGGGATGTCGGTGAATCTGAGGTCCAGCTGCTTCAGATCGTTTTTCTTAACGAATTCCAACACTTCTTGCGGACTCATCCATCCTCCATAGGGGACTATTACGGAAATCTAAACTTGACTGCTAATCACCGCCGCGCCTTTTTGTGAAACCAAAACAGATTAAGACTGGACGCAGGCCCGGCTTATCCTGCTCGAAACGCATAAGCCGACGAATGTTCAAACGTGCTTGCCACGTTCTAACGACAGGGTAGGAAGTATCTCAGTCAGTAGGCCATATCTCGGAGATTAGCAAAGGTGGTTTTATTGGAGTGGCTTTGGTCCTCAGCAAAGCTGCTCCAAGTACTTGGTTACCGCCTCTCGCAAAAGTGCCGACACCAACTGATTGGGCTCGCCGGCAATTTTTCGACGCGCCGATTCTTTAACCAGCCGTTCATAAATCTCAGGTGGGACAGTAACCGTTATCTTACGAAAAGCACCCTTCTCTCCATAAGGAGGGTTGGGATCGATTAGTGTTTCCTTCCTGGACACTCACCCACCTCAACATACCTCAAGCTTGTACCTTTGCCCGCTGTACATTCCCACCGGTTCGACACTGCAAACTCGCGTAAAGCTGGACAGTGATGTTGTCCTCCATCCCGCTGATACGCCACTGTCCATCAGGACCTTTTGGGATCTAGATTACGTGTGACCTCCACCGCTGACACTTGCAAGCGCCGGGTCCTGGTAGCCTCCGCTTGCCTTTGGACGGCAATCAAGCGGGCGTCCTCGATTAACCTCCCATCATCGCTTGCTTTGCGCGTTGACTTACCAGAGTTGTCCGGCCACTGGCTTTGCTCGACCTGGCGAAGTAAATACCTCCGTAGATGGCCCAAACCGCCGCGACTCCAAGAGCAGTGAATGGCTCCATCTTGGTGCCGACACCCATGAACGGCAGCACGATGTAAGCGCCCAGGCAAGCCAGGTTGGCCAGCAACCCGAAGATGGGAATGACCAGGTGGCGGAGTGGCTTGTAGTCCGGGTGGTTGCGAAATCCCACGATACAGGTGATGCAGCTCAGCATGTAGAGCAGGAATGTGCCGAAGTTGGATGAGAGTGAAACGGCTATGAATGAATTGGGGAGAGCCGCCATCGCGTCATGCGACAGGTAGCCAGTGCTCGACCAGAACCCCTGCGGCAGCGCTTTGATGGCTGCGTCGCTGAGCGCCGTTGCATCGCCGAAAAGGTTCGCCACCGTGAGGCACCCGATCACCGCCGAGATGGTTACCAGTGTCCAGATGGCGCGGTGCGGCGTCAGATTGGCCGCGTGCAATTTGCCAAGGTGATCGGGCAACTCTTGATCTTTGCCCATGGCATAGGTCACGCGCGCGCCCGTGTTCATGCACGACAAAGTGGTGCCGATGATCGCCAGGAACACTGTGAAAGCTTCCAGCAGCATGAAGGTGCGGCCGTGACCGGCGCCGAAAATGGCGTCGCCTACGATGATCATCATGTCGCCGATGGGCGCGGCCGAGCCCGTGGCCGTGGTCATCGGATAGCCGTTATTGAGGAAGTAGTTCGCCGCGAAATACTCGATCAGGTAACAGAACACCCCCTGGATCAGCAGCGAGAGAACTACAGCAATCGGAATGTGCTTGCGCGGGTTTTTGGCCTCCCCGCCCATGGAGGTCACCGATTCGAACCCGACCAGGATCAGAATAGCCACGGTTGCCTGCACGAACATCCAGCCGAAATTGTGCACTCCCACTACGGAACCCGCGCTGGGATGCGAGAGGAAGTTGCCCTTCTCGTCGCGTTCCGGATAATCAATCTTGAAGGGAACCGGCTTGCCGGCGGCATCCAGCTTGGCTTTCGGAACGCCCATCGCATCGCGCGACACGACGTCTGTCGACTGCCCGTTCACCGTCTGTTTTTCGGTCGCGAAATCATAGGTGTAGGCGGCGCCGGTTTGGGAATCGAAGTTATAGGCAACACTTCCCGGCGGATGATTCATGCGGTAGCTCAGAGCCATGACCGAGAAAATCAATAGCGCGCTGATTTGGATGACGTTGATAGCGATGTTGACGGCTGTCGAGCCGTTGACTCCGCGGTATGCGATATAGCCGACAATCACTGAGGTCAGGATGGCACAAAGCATCATGAACATCGGTCCGGGGTTCGATGCGCTCATGGCGCTCGGCCAGAGTGTCCCCACCAAATACCCGCATAAGATGCCCATCACGCCGCACATGATGCCTGGATAAATCCAGTAGTACAGGTGCGAGCCCCACCCGACAATGAACTTGGCCAGACGCGCGTACGGCCAGACGGTTTGGTGATTAAGGAAGGACTGTTCGGCGAAGTAATACGAACTTCCGGTTCCGGGATACAACTTCGACAACTCGGCGTAACACACTGCAGTCGCCAGGCAGAGCAGCACTGCAAAGAAAATGCCGATCCACATCGAGGGCGCGGTGTTGCCTTCTCCGCCTTGCGCCACAAAGGTCAGCCATAAGAAGGCGCCTGGTGCGATGAGCGCCATCGCGTTCATGGTCAACCCCGTCAAACCCAGGGTGGCTTGCATTTGAGGTCCACTGTCAGTCGCTGCCATGTCATTTCTCTCCTATTGTGAATTCGCAGCGGCCTAACAGGGGCCGAAGAACCGTGACGGATCGTGGTCCGGTGCCTTACAGGATGATGGCAATCGGCCTAGAAGCGAAACGGAAATTTCTTATTGCGGAGATAAGCGTTTTAAATGGAGCTCCACCGATACCCCTGGAAGTAGCAATCGGTCGTATCAGATGTTCTCAAAGATAGGATCATAGCTTCGAAAGATAGGCGTAGGTGGTCGTTCAAAAGCAAATCAGAGATGTCACTTGTTGACTCTAAGTATGGGAGTCGTGAGACGGCTCTAAGCAACAGCTCGCATGTACCTATCTTTCGAACGGATCAACCTATCTTTCGATACCAAGATGGCCCCGAAGGATAGGTCTCGAGAAAGAGCGGCCATATTCTGCGTTGACTGTTCACCGGGTCCCGTTAAAATAGACCAGGATGTACGGCAAGGCCGAGGCACACAACTGGGGTCAGATGAGCGACGGAGACTTGGAAAGTGCTGCCCGGTACTACCTATGGCTCGCGCGGGCATTTCCGAATCTGCCGAGCCACCGCCTCGATGAGATTATTACCGAAGCCAATCGTCGGGGGAAACCTGAGATCCTCAGCCATGCGAAGGCGTCCATTCAAGACGAGGCGTAGACCGTTAGCCGGGGCGAAGACCACGAAGAATTCCGAGTCCACTAGGCCGGTCGAACGGATAACAGCTTGAAGACGGCGATAACCTCTCAGACGGAACGTTCGGCCGCTGCGAAGGTGGTCGTAGCGACAACTGTTGCCCTTTCCTTTATTTCGTTTTGGCGCGCGGCAGCGGTGGTGTTAAGCGATCTCGCCTCTTCAGCCTTTTATGCCGGCGGCATTGCCGAGCATGCGATTGGTAGAAGCGCTCCGTGGTTCATCCTCGGCGTGATGCTTTTCAGTTTCGCCGTGCGGTCGGTCTATCTGGAGTCGTGCAGCATGTTTGTGCGCGGCGGTGTCTATGTCGTGGTGCGTGACGCGATGAACCACTTCATGGCTCGGTTGTCGGTGTCGGCCCTCATCTTCGACTATATCCTGACGGGACCGATCAGCGTAGTCAGTGCCGGGCAATATCTTGGACACCTACTCAACGAGATATCGGGTCTAACGCACGTCGGTCAAGCGATTAGCACAAATGCCTTCTCTGCGCTGTTCGGGATGGCGGTCACGTTGTATTTTTGGTGGAACAACATTAAGGGGATCCACGAGTCTAGCGGGAAGGCGCTTCGCATCATGCAGATTACCACCATCATGGTGGTGGCGTTTCTGATCTGGTGCCCGATCACGATCCTGATTCGTGGTAATGTCCAAATTCCGCCCGCCCCGTTGCCGCGCAATCTCCAGTTCAGCCAAGACGCTCTGGGATGGTTTCGTGGCACCTTTTGGCCCCAGATCGGTGCCATCGCCATCGTCGTCGCCTTCGGCCACTC
>Ga0306925_10004527_pt1 | contig 12572 bp, 13 predicted proteins | sample flu12Cox44000176_FD_203755 | JGI IMG/M metagenome (GOLD analysis project Ga0306925, IMG submission 203755) | Lab enrichment of tropical soil microbial communities from Luquillo Experimental Forest, Puerto Rico - flux8day.12C.oxic.44.000.176 (v2)... | ecosystem: Environmental > Terrestrial >...
CCGGCGCACTACCAGCAGGTCTTCGAGAACCCCACGGTGATCATCTACGCGACGCACCGGACCGGCTGCGGTTGACTGCCCCGCCGGCGTCTTCCGGTGTACATGCTGGGGTTACCCGGCCGGCTTGCTGGCGATGAGCACCGCGACGGCTAGCTCGGCAGACCGCGCCACCCGTGGGACCAGGCCGCCACGCCGCGTCGTATCGCATGCCTGGCGTTCCTGACGTTCGCTGATCTCAACCAGCAGGCTGCCGCCGGGGGCCAGCCACAACGGAGCCTGAGCGGCCACCCGGCGCAGGACATCAAGGCCGTCGCCACCACCGTCCAGCGCCACCCGTGGCTCGTGCAACCGGGCCTCGGCCGGCAGCAGTGCGACCTCGCCGGCGGGCACGTAAGGCACGTTGGCGGCCAGGATGTCCACGCGGCCGTGCAGCGCGGCGGGCAGCGGCCCGAAGAGGTCGCCGGAGTAGACGTGGCCGCCGGCCGCAGCGAGGTTGCGGCGGGCGCAGCGCACCGCGCCGGGGTCGATGTCCGTGGCGTACAACTCGGCGGGGTCCAGGGCGGCGGCGAGCGCGGCGCCCACGGCGCCGGAACCGCAGCACAGGTCGACGATGACGGGCCGCGGCGGGGCGAGCGCGATGGCCTGGCGGACCAGGAACTCGGTGCGGCGGCGGGGCACGAAGACCCCGGGATCCACGGCTATCCGCAGGCCGCAGAAGCCGGCCCAGCCGACGACCTGTTCCAGGGGCAGCCCGGATGCCCGCCGGTCCACCATGGCGGTGAGCTCCGCAGGCGTGCCGGCGGCGGAGATGAGCACCTCCGCCTCGTCCTCGGCGAACACGCAACCGGCCGACCGCAGCCTGGTGACGATGGCGGACCGGGAGACCGGGGAAGGGGTGACCGGCATGGGGGCGCCCGGCGGCCCGGTCAGCGCGGGCCCGGGCCGCGCCGGGCGAACCTGTCGCGCCAGCGCGCGCCACCTCGGCGCGGGGCATGCACGTGCACCCGGCCCGCGACCGTGAACGCCCGGACCTCGATCAGCGGCGTTCCGGCCGACCTGGGCACCTGGCGAACGGCCAGGTCGGGCTGGACCCGGCCCGGCTGCCTGGACTTGATGAGAGTGACCTGGACCCGCTCCGGCACGACCAGGTGCAACTGGCCACCTACCAGTGTCGCGTGCAGGACGGTGTGCATGCCCTGGAGCAGCGCCTCGCGCATGTCGAGGATCACCTGACCGCCCACGGCCGTCACGGTGAGCCGGTCGGGCACCACCCAGCGCCCGTCCCGCTGCACGGTGGCGAAGAACGCGGTGACCGTGCGGGAGTCGTCCAGCTGGAGCGGCTGGCCCGCGGCCGACACCAGGTCCGCGGTCAGCGTGGCCAGCTCGCCGAGGGTCCGCGCCTGGTAGGCACGCTCTACCCGGTGGGAATGCTCCTCAAGGGTGAGCCGCCCATCCGCCACCGCCGCCGCGAGCACCTCCACGACCCGTTCCCTGTCGTTGTCGGAGGCGCGCAGATCGCTGGGTTTGCGTGCGGGGCTCACCTGACGAAAATATCTGCCGCTGGCCAGCGCCGTCACCTTTCCCATGCGGGCGAGTGCTGCGTCTGGGGTGCAGGGTGCGTTTGTGGCGCAGGCGCGGGGTGTCTGGCCGCGGCGGGCGCGGGGTGCGGTTGTGGCGTGAGTGCGGGGCGCGCGTCCGGCGCTGGTGCGGGGCGCGTTTGCGGCGTGGGCACTCCCGCGGGCCCGGTGGCGGTGAAGGGCGGCACACCACCCAGTGGCATCGCGCCCAGGCCGTCCGCGTCGGCGGGCTGCCAGACCGTGATGCCGAGCAGCTCGCCGAGCATGGCGATCCGGATGCCGGGCACCGCGGCCGCGACGTCGCCGGTGTCGCAGTAGCGCAGTTGCCTGGTGCGGAAGGCGACGCTGAGGTTGATACCGCCGTCGAGCACCTGCTTCCAGATGTCCGCGGACCCGATGATGTCCCACTGGGCGCCGCCGGTCTCGCCCGGTCCGAACCCGCTCGCCGAGGTGATGGCAGCCGCCGCGAGGTCCACCCGCCAGCGGGCCGCGATGCTCCCGCCGCCCGGCGTGGTGACGGTAACCAGGAAGGTCTCCCGCGAGCAGGGCCGCCACAGCGCGGCGAACTGCCCGTCAAGCTGGGCCATTCCGGACAGCAGCCTGGCCGCCATCATCCGCAGGCCCGGCGGGGCGTCCCCATTTCCGCCTTGCGCCGCGCTCGCCGCTGGGCTGTTGCTGATCGCCGCCGGGGTCCTGTACCTGGGCCGCGGCTGGCAGTCGACGGTGACCGGGCTGATCCTGGCCGGGTCCGGTGGGTTTCTCGCGATCCTGTCCAAGGAGCAGTACCTGATCCTGGCCGCGCCCATCTGCGTGACCCTGGTCCTGGCCAGTGCGCGCGGCGGGTCCTGGCGGGGATTGCGACGGCTGCGGACCCGGGAGGTGCGCGCCGCGGCGGTGGTCGCCGGGATCCTCGCGGCGATGACCGCGGTCTACGCGACCTGGAACTACACGAGCCCCTACGGCCATCGCCTTGAACACGTCCAGGCCGTGGACATGATCTTCACGGACATCGTGACCACGCGGGCGAATGCGCCCGCGCAACTGCGCGCACTCGGGCTGCCGGTCAGCTGGGCCAGGTACGCCGGGCACTATTACTGGCATCCGCACTCGGTCCGCACCAACCCGCTCTTCACCAGATACGAGGGGCGGCTGACCGACGCCAATATCGCGCACTACCTGCTAACCCACCCGGGCAGCATCGCCAGCATCGGGCAGAAGGCCGCGACGGCGGCCCAGCTTTTGCGGGTTACCACGCTCGGCGATTACCCGCCGGCGAGCGGGCACGCGGCGGGCTCGGTGGAGTCCCGAGTCGTGGTGATCACCTGGCTGGCCCAGCGGCTGCCGGCACGGCTGGGCCTGTTCCTGCTGCTCCCGCTGTGGGCGGCGATGGTGGCGATCGGGGCCATCACGCTGCGGCTGCGCCGCGGTGGCTCGTGGCACCGGGATGCGGCGGTGCTCGTGCTTTGCATGACCGGCAGCGCGATGGCCGCGTTCATACCGCCCGCCTATTTCGCCGGGATCTCGACCACCAGGCACATGGTCGGCTCCAATCTGGCGACGCTGCTCGCGCTGATCCTCAGCCTCGCGCTCGCCGTCTCGATGGGCTGCCGGGCGGTGACCCGCGCCCTGGCCCGCCCCGGCGCCCCGGCGGCGGGACCTGGGGATCCGGCCCCTGTTCCCATCGGCCCGGCTCCGGCTGGCTAGGCGGCGGCCGTCCCTGCCCAGCCCGGCGGACCTGGATTAACGTTGGGTGTGCCCCGCTTTCTCTGTTAGTTTGCTAATAGCAATTAATGCTGAGCGAGGAGATCCACAGCAGGTGAGTGAGTCGGCGAACGGCCAAGCGAAAGTACCCGGGCAGGGCGGGCAAAACGGCTCCGCTCCCGGCGGAGCGCCATCCCGCGGTGACACGGCCAGTGCCGGGGCCGGTGCCAGCCCGAACGGCGCCACCGGGCCCCGGGGTACCTCCGCGATGCTGCGCGGGACCCACTACAAGTGGCTGGCGCTGTCCAACACGACGCTCGGCATGCTCGCCGCCACGGTCAACGCGTCGATCGTGATCATCTCGCTGCCCGCGATCTTCCGCGGGATCAAGCTCAACCCGCTGACCCCGGGCAACGTCAGCTACCTGCTGTGGATGCTGATGGGTTACCTGGTCGTCTCGGCCGTGCTGGTGGTGACGCTGGGCAGGCTCGGCGACATCTACGGCCGGGTCAAGATGTACAACGCCGGGTTCACGATCTTCGCCCTGGGCGCGCTGGCGCTGCCGTTCGACCCGCTGACCGGGCCGTCCGGTGCCCTGTGGCTGATCGGCTTCCGGGTAATCCAGGCGGTCGGCGGGGCAATGCTGATGGCCAACGCCCCGGCGATCCTGACCGACGCGTTCCCCTCCAACCAGCGCGGCACCGCCATGGGCATCAACCAGGTGGCCGGCATCTCCGGCATGTTCATCGGACTGATTCTGGGCGGCGTGCTGGCCGCGATCGACTGGCGGCTGGTGTTCATCGTGTCCGTGCCGATCGGCATCGGCGGCGCCATCTGGTCGTACTTCAGCCTGCACGAGGTGGGGATCAGGACACCGGCCAAGATCGACTGGCTCGGCAACGTCACGTTCGCGATAGGCCTGATCGCGCTGCTGGTGGGCATCACCTACGGCCTGCTGCCCTACGGCGGGCACTCGATGGGCTGGACCAGCCCACTGGTGCTCGGCGGCATGTTCGGTGGCGTCGCCATGCTGGTCGTGTTCTGCTTCGTCGAACTGCACGTCGCCGCGCCCATGTTCGACCTGCACCTGATGAGGATCCGGGCCTTCGCGGCCGGGATTAGCGCCACCCTGCTCGCCTCGATCGCCCGCGGCGGGCTGCAGTTCATGCTGATCATCTGGCTGCAGGGCATCTGGCTGCCGCTGCACGGCTACGACTTCAAAGACACCCCGCTGTGGGCAGGCATCTTCCTGCTCCCGCTGACCGGCGGCTTCGTCGTGTCCGGGCCGGTGTCCGGCTGGCTGTCGGACAAGCACGGGGCCCGCTGGTTCGCCTCCGGCGGCCTGCTGGTCTCGGCGGTGGCATTCGCCGGGCTATTGCTGATTCCCACCGACTTCAGTTATCCGGAGTTCGCCGTCCTGATCTTCGTGGCAGGCGCGGGCATGGGCCTGTTCTCGGCGCCGAACGCGGCCGGGATCATGAACAGCGTCCCGGCCAAGCAGCGTGGCGCCGCGTCCGGCATGCTCGCCACGTTCCAGAACTCCGGCTTCGTGCTCTCGATCGGTGTGTTCTTCACGCTGATGATCGCCGGCCTGGCCGCCACCCTGCCGACCACGCTGACCCACGGGCTCGCCGCGCAGGGCGTACCGCACGCCATCGCGATCAAGATCGGCTCCCTGCCCCCGGTCGGCAGCCTGTTCGCCGCCTTCCTCGGCTATAACCCGGTCGCGCAACTGCTCGGCCCAACGGGCATCCTGGCCCATATGCCCGCCAGCCACGTCGCGGTGCTCACCGGCAAGGTGTTCTTCCCGCAGCTCATCTCCGGCCCGTTCCACCACGGCCTGAACATCGTGTTCGTCATGGCGATCTGCCTGCTCGTCATCGCCTCCGGGGTGTCCCTGCTGCGCGGCGGCCGGTACGTGTACGAAGAGCACGAGGTCGCTGGGGAGCCGGAGAGTGCCGGGAAGGCCGCCCTGGAGCGCACCGGGCGCGCCTGACCCCCGCCGGCGAGTGCGGGTGGCCCCGGCCATCCTGCCCCGGAGCCACGGTCACACCTGCCTTGGCTCCAGCAGGAAGTAGATGTCGGTCCGCGTCTGCGCCGGGTCCTCGGCCGGATCGCCGTAGACCTCCCAGTTCACCCCTGCGGGCCGCCGCCCGTTGCTGGCGCACCACTGGTCCAGGGCCTGGTAGACCGGGGCCATCTGCGTGTAGTCGTCGCCGTAGTAGGTGGCGGTGGCCACCTCGCCCGGCGGCGTCTGCACGATCCGCATCTCGCCGCGCTCTGGGAAATCGCCGAGCACCTCGACGCCGATCTCGACGATCAGCATCCCCGGCTCGCCCTCACGGTAGACAAAGACGTTGTGCCCGAAACGCACGCCCCGCTCGCGTATGGCCGGCCAGATGATGCCGAGCGACCGGCCGATGGTCTGCCGCAGGTCCTGCGGAGTTATCACGCTCCGTATCGCCGCGAGCCGGCGTGGCGCGGCCTGCTCGGTGCGCACCTCGATGGCCACGACCGGACCTTATCACCGGGTACCGTTGCCTTCTGGTGAGCAAATGTGACTGCTCGTCATCAGGCTGCCTCGTCTTCCGGCGAGACGCTCCCACCGGCGGCAGCGGTGCTGTCTCCGGGGCGGGTCCGGGTTTCATGGCCACCTGCCGCGCCCGAAGGCGCGGTCTTACGGTCGGCTCCACCCGTGTCGAACCCGGCACTCGGGTCCATTGTTGCTGCTAGTGCGAGCCGGGCGAGGTTGGCCGCGGCGTTGGTGTCGCGGTCGATCGCCAGCCCGCAGGCAGTGCACGCGTAGGTCCGTTCCGAGAGGGCCAGCTTGGCTTTCACCGAGCCGCAGCCAGAACAGGTCTTGCTGGATGGGTGCCACCGGTCGGCCTTGACCACAGTGCTGCCGTACCAGGGGGTCTTGTAGCCGAGCATGCGGAGCAGGTGGCCGAGCCCGGCGTCGGCGATGGCACGGTTCAGGCCACGCTTGCGGGCGCCGCCTGCGGACATCATGTTCTTCACCGCAAGGGTCTCGACCCCGATCACCGGGTGGGCCCGAGCCAGGCGGGTGGTGAGCTTGTGCAGCCGGTCGGCGCGCAGGTTCGCCACCCGGGCGTGGACCTTGCTGATCTCGCCTTGGGTGCGCGCCCAGCCTGCCGAGGGTTCCCGCCGGGTCCGGGCGTGCTCGTTCCAGGGGCCGTGCTGGCGAGCTGCCTTGCGTTGCAATGCCCGCAGCCTGCGCTGGGCCTGCTTCAACTCTCTTGGCGCGGGTAGCCGCTCCAGTTCGGCACAGGCCGGAGTGGCCACGACGATCAGGTCCTTGACGCCCACGTCGATGCCGACCACCGGGGCACCGGCCCTGACATGGGCCGGCCTCCGGCCGGTCTCCCGCTGCACGAGGCAGGTGAAGGAGACCAGCCAGCGGCCCTGTTCGATGCGGACAGTGGCGCGAGTGATCCGCGCGGTGTCGTTCTCGACGCGGCGCGCCAGCTTTCGGGTGGACTCGTGCGTCTTGATCCTGCCCAGCCTGGGGAGGGTGACGTGCTTGCGGTCGGGCTCAACGCGGATCGCTCCGGTGGTGAAGGTGAACTTCTTCGCCGAGCGGCGTTTCGATTTGAACCCCGGAAAGCCCATGCGCGGGCCTTTGCGCTCGCCCTTGCGGGACTGCTCCCAGTTGCGGAGTGCATCAGCAAGGGCCTGGCATCCCGACGTGTACGCCTCCTTCGAGTTCTCCGGCCACCACGGCGTCCCGTCCTCCCGGACCGCGAGGATGTGTTTGCGGTGGTTCCATTCCCGGCGCAGCGCCATCATCGACCAGCCCAGCACCGGGGTGAGTTCGTCACCGGCCCGGCCGTAAGTCCTCTCCGCCGCGCGCTGGTCCAGGTTCGCCTTTACAGCCGCGAGCATGGTGTTGAACGCGAACAGGCGGGCACCCGCGTGCGAGCACAGGGCGGCTTCTTGGGCCGGGGTAGGGTCCAGCGCGAACCGGTACGCCTGCACCGTCCAGCCTTCGGGAATCTCAAAGCGGCCCATTACGCCGCCGGCTCGCCCGCGGGTTTCTTCACGGCGGTAACCGCGTGCATGGCCCGGTTGCGCGCTCCGCGTCGGCCGTACAGACGCGCGCACATGCTGGTCAGCACCTCGATCATGTCCCGCACCAGGTCATCGGTGCCCTCGCCATTGTTAGCGACCACGATCCGCCGCCCCTGTGCCGCCAGCGCCGCGCAGATGCTCCACGCCGAAGCGAGCAGCCGGTCCCGGGTGCTCCACGACGATCACGCTCGCAGACGGATCCGACGAACCCGCCGCAGCTTCGGCCGGTTCCCGTTCAACCCGGACCCGACCTTGCATACCACCGCGGTCACCGTCAGGCCCTGCGCGATTGCCCACGCGGTCAGCCGCACCACCTGCCGGTCCAGATCCGAGCGCTGGTCGTGGCTGGACACCCGCGTATACAGCACCGCGCCGCCCGCCTTATCGCAGGGCACGGTGTCCACCCAGATCGTCCCCGACGGCAATCGCCGGGCAGGTACCGGCATCCGGTCCTGGCGGAACCAGCGATACGCCGTCTGCGTATGCACCCGGTTCACCCACGCCCATTCAGCCAGCTTCACCCGCTCATACAAACACACGTTCGATTACGGATGCTCACGACACGCCGAGCAGCTTCGTACCCCTGCCCCCGCTACCTGCGCGGCCAATGCTGCTATCGGGCCACGTCGTCGTCTGGCTCGTCGGAGACACCAGCAGGCCCCGCGGTTCAGGGCCGGGTAGCAGGGACAGGGCGCGTTCGGCTCGCCGCCCTCGGCGGCGGCAGCAGCCCGGTGAAGCACCGCATGCTCTTCGTGCATGCGCACGTCGCCGATCCCTGAGGCTGCTGCCCTGTCGTGCACACCGGCGATACGCTCGTGCGCCCGGCCCGCATTGCCGGACGCCTCCGCACTTGCGACCAGCAATTGTGCGGCGGTAGCGGCCGCCTCGGCAGCATGGCGCTGGGGCTGCTTCCAGCCGGTCGCTGGGTGCGGCGGACCGGCTGTTGGCGGCGTTCCAGTCTCTTTCCCTCAGCTCCTTAAGCCGCGCGCGGAGGGCCTTCAGCCGAGCGTCGATCTCCCGCCGGCGGCCTGGCAGGGACCCGGGCTCGCTGCCCACGCGTGACAGCATGCCTCAGTTAATCCTCAGGGCTGTATAACCGCCGAGCCTAGCGTTGAAGCAGCGCCGCGGTTGGATGGCCGGCCGGAGGCGGGGCCGCCAGCGAAAGGCCGTCGACCGTAGGCCGTCCTTGGCTGGGGTGAGTGGCCGGGGATGGTGTGTTGGTCGGCGCACCTCTTTCAAACCCGGCCGACCCCGGCGGCAAGAGGTGACTTCAACAGTGCCGGAAGGCGGGGAACTGCGTCACGGGCTGGTGATCGCCTGTCCCGGGCTCACGGGGAGTGTGACGCGGATGGTGGCCGGGTCGCCGGTATTGAGGAGCCCCGCGCAGCCTCGCACGTGGTAGAAGTGCAGGTTGCCGCCGGTGGTGCGGCTCCGGAACCTGCCGGTGCTGTTGGTGTAGCTGACCCTCACGGTGCCGTCGCTGGCCGTGCCGCTCATACCGTCGATCACCGCCGTGCAGGCCGTGCCGGACACTCCGACCTGGAGGTGGCTGAGGCTTCCGGTCACCACGCCCGTCGTGGCGTTGTAGGACAAGACGTTCAGGTGCCAGGGCAGATCGCGTGCCCTCAAGGTGAACGAGATGCCTTGAGGGGTGGGGCAGAAGAGCGGGTGGACTGTCGTGATCGAGCCGATGCCGGTGCCGGGCAGCCCGCTGCCGCTCTTCAGCGTGCCGCTGAGAGCGGTGGATGGACAGGTCAGCGCGGCGCCGGTCGCGGTGTCGGTGAGTATGAGCTTGCCGGACTTCATCGATACGGGCCCGCCGGGCCGGACCGTCCAGGTGGCGGCCGCGAGGACCGTGGTGGCGCCGAGGACGGCCGCGAGCATGGCCACGGGAACCGCGAACAGGCGTGCGGACCGTTTCCTCACCCGCTGTCGTCCTTCGCAGGCTGGCTTCCGGGCTTGGCTCAGGGTGCTTGCCAGCTCGTTCATAGCGCGAGATCAGTCAAGGACTCCAGGCAGGCAGAAACCGGGCGGACGTAGTCTGCTGCCGCACACTAGACATCGCGAAACCAGCTCAGGACAGGTAGCGCTCGCGGGCCGCGTTGCCGACCGGGCAGCCGCCCTCGGCGCCGCGGCACGCGCCGGTGTCGCACAGGCGGCACATCCAGCGCACGGCTCCTGGCCCGCGCATCAGGCCCACCAGCATCGTGCCCAGGATCCGGCGCAGCGCGTCTCTGTCCTCTTGGGACAGCCCGGCCAGCGCACCCTCGAGGACGTCGGCCCGGGCCGTGGCGACCCGCTGCGCCGTGGCCCGGCCGGTCTCGGTCAGCGCCACCGCTGTGGACCGCCCGTCGCGCCCGGGCCCCCGCTCGACATAGCCCGACTCGGTCATCCGGTCGACCAGTCGCACCGTCCCCGAGGAGGTCAGCCCGAGCACCTGGCGCAGCAGGTCCACGGTCGGGTGGTCGAGAAAGTGCAGCAGCGCGCAGAGCGCGGCGGCCGCCGACTCCGGCCTGCCGCCCGCGCCGGCCATGGCGTCGGCCATCCGGTCGGCGATCATCAGCGACAGCGCACCGAGCAGGTTCGCCGTCTGGTCGATCGCGGGCCCGGCCGGTTGCTCAGTCAAGCTCGTAGTCAAGCGTGAAGGTGCCGGGCGGCGTGCTGGTCGCGACGCTGGTGCCCGAGCCGCGCAGCCCGGCCAGGCCGCCGGTGCCAGACCCAGGGATCACCTGCCAGGTACCGCTGGCCGCGCCGTCGGCGAAGGTGCCGTCGGCCACCATGACGCAGGTGCCCGACCTGCCCGCGATCTGGGCGGACACATGCTGCAGGCCGGTGTACTCGGCGGTGCCGTCGGCCCGGTAGAACATCAGCGCTTCCCAGGTCGCCTCCCCCTCGATGTCGCCGCTGAGCCGGTAGCCGACCTTGGCCCTGGTGAGCTTCCCCTTGCCGTCGAGGTCCTGGTAGGTCTGCTCGTCCCAGGACGCAACCGTGAACGTGCCCTCGGCCCGTGCCGTCATCGCTGGCTCCTCTCCTCGATCCCCGCTGCAGATTCCGCAGATTCCGCAGATTCCTCCGCCACGCGGCCCATTGGGTTGATGTGTGAGTCACACACTAATATGAGGGAAGGGCAGTCCGCAGGCCGCCCCCCTAGCGTGGGAGCAGGTCAGCAGAGGGAATCAGCTCACCCCGGACCAGGCCCTGATCAGGCTTAGTCGCGCTGGTGCGTGTCCCCGCCCAGCGCGGCGTGGAGCAGGTTCTCGGCGGCATCGGCAGCCGCGCGCGCGGTGATCGCGTTGATATGAGCGCGATCCAGTTCGCCCAACTGGATGCAGTCGAAGGCCACCCGGGCGTCATGGATCGCGAGTTCCAGTTGCCTGGCCGCCTCGTCGATGTCCACCGGACTGGTGCCTGCCTCGGGAATGCTCATCGGCCGCCATCCTTCCCTGGTACACCGAGCCCGGGGTGCCGGTGTTGCCATCCAGGTTCCCCGCCGGATCGCACGCATCGGAGTTCCGCCGCGCCCCGGCACGCGACCTACCATAAGACGTCCAGCCCCACCGCACGAGGAAGTGCCCGAATGCCCGAGTTCACGCCCACCGAATTGCTGCCTCTTGGCGCGGATACCACGGAATACCGCCTGCTCACTGCGGACGGAGTGACTCCACGGGGAGCGTTCGGCAAAAAATTCATAGAGGTGGTGCCGGAACTGCTCACGCTCGTCGCGCGCGAGGGCATGCGGGACATCGCCCACCTGCTACGGCCCGGGCACCTGCGCCAGCTGCGGTCGATACTGGACGACCCGGAGGCCTCGCCCAACGACCGGTACGTGGCCCGCGACCTGTTGCAGAACGCCTGCATCGCGGCGGGCGGGGTGCTCCCCATGTGCCAGGACACCGGCACCGCGATCATCATGGGCAAGCGCGGCGGCGAGGTGCTCACCGACGGGCGTGACGAGGAGTACCTGGCGCGAGGTGTGTTCGACGCCTACACCGAGCTCAACCTGAGGTACTCCCAGCTCGCCCCGCTGACCATGTGGGACGAGCGGAACACCGGCAGCAACCTGCCCGCGCAGATCGAGCTGTACGCGACCCCGGGCGCGGACTACAAGCTCCTGCTGATGGCCAAGGGCGGCGGGTCGGCGAACAAGTCGTTCCTGTACCAGCAGACCAAGGCTGTGCTGAACGAGGCCAGCATGCTCGCGTTCCTCGAGGAGAAGATCCGCTCCCTCGGCACGGCCGCCTGCCCGCCGTACCACCTCGCGATCGTGGTCGGCGGCACCAGCGCCGAGTTCGCGCTGAAGACCGCCAAGTACGCCTCGGCGCGCTACCTGGACACGCTGCCCTCCGCCGGGTCGCCGTCCGGGCACGGCTTCCGCGACCAGGAACTGGAGCGGCAGGTACTGGAGATCACCAGGCAGATCGGCATCGGCGCGCAGTTCGGCGGCAAGTATTTCTGCCACGACGTGCGGGTGATCCGGCTGCCCCGGCACGGCGCCTCCTGCCCGGTCGCGATCGCCGTGTCCTGCTCGGCCGACCGGCAGGCGCTGGCCAAGATCACCGCCGATGGCGTGTTCCTGGAAAAGCTGGAAACCGACCCGGCACAGTACCTGCCCGAGCCGTCGCAGGAAGACCTCACCGCGGACGTGGTGCGCATCGACCTGACCCGGCCGATGAACGAGATCAGGGCCGAGCTTTCCAGGCACCCTGTCGCGACCAGGCTGGCGCTGACCGGCCCGCTTGTCGTTGCCCGCGACATCGCGCACGCGAAAATTGCAGAACGACTTGCCGCGGGTGACCCGATGCCGCGCTACATGGTGGATCACCCGGTCTACTACGCGGGGCCGGCCAAGACCCCCAAGGGATATCCGTCGGGTTCGTTCGGGCCGACGACGGCGGGGCGGATGGATTCTTATGTAGACCAATTCCAGGCCGCCGGTGGTTCCCTGGTGATGCTTGCCAAAGGCAACAGGTCCGCCGCCGTAACCGCGGCATGCAAGTCGCATGGCGGGTTCTACCTCGGCTCGATCGGCGGCGCCGCGGCGAAGCTGGCGCAGGACTGCATCACCAGGGTCGATGTGCTCGAGTACCCCGAACTGGGGATGGAAGCGGTGTGGCAGATCGAGGTACGTGACTTCCCCGCGTTCATCATCGTGGATGACAAGGGGAATGATTTCTTCACTCCGGCAGGCGGTGCATCGGGCCCGCT
>Ga0306925_10004529_pt1 | contig 12571 bp, 10 predicted proteins | sample flu12Cox44000176_FD_203755 | JGI IMG/M metagenome (GOLD analysis project Ga0306925, IMG submission 203755) | Lab enrichment of tropical soil microbial communities from Luquillo Experimental Forest, Puerto Rico - flux8day.12C.oxic.44.000.176 (v2)... | ecosystem: Environmental > Terrestrial >...
GAATGATCCGTCGAAGGCCATTGCCGTTCCGAACAGCGAAAAGCTTCGGGTATTGGAAGGTTATTATGCCTGGCGCCGAAGCCAAGCTGAAAACATAAAACACTGACGGGGCGGCCAGCCCGATTGCTTAGCCGCACAAATTTGAAGCAAAGGCTCCCTGCCACAGGTGGCCGCGGCGGTAGCGCCGCCGTCGCCGTCGGTTCATTTAGCCTCTGCTATGTCGGAATCCGGCGGTCCAACACCGCCCCGTCCAAACGCGGCCGACTCTCCTCCCTCGCGAACACATCCGATTCGACCCGAGGCAGTCTCAACGCGAAGCCAACTCTTCGAGCGTCCGAGATTCCTTGCCGCTTCTGCCAACATCAATAGCCGGCGAGCTTGCGGTTTCGTCACAACCAGGTCGGCAAATCACTTCAGTTCTTGACAAACATCTGCTGGGTTAGACCCGTGGCTTTCGAGAGCGATACTCTTCGACCGCAGCCTCCCATTCCGCCAGTTCTTTCTTACTGCATTGGTCCATGTTTGCCTCAGTGACCATCATTCCGGTCTTCCTCATGGCATAAACCCATTCTGGAGCAATACCGGCTTCGGCGGCTACCTTTTCGATTTCGCTGAAGACCTCTTTGGCGATAATCTCGTCACCGGGCTGCTTAGCGGACCTCACAGCTCGGCGATGGCGAACCTTGTTCCTGCCAGCCTTTCCCATCCCGGTTATTCTATACAGACCGCGGGTCGCGCGCAGCCGCTTAGAGCGTCCAAACAATTTTGGCCCAAAATGTTGGAACCTAGAACTGAAGGCCGCCTCATCACGGGCCCAAGGTTATGCCGAATTGCATCGGCACAAGGCGGCGGGAACCCCGTGGAAGGACAGAAAGTTGGAATCGTCACCCGGTAGCGTTGCTGGAAATCCCAAGGCGGTTGGCGGAGGTGAATCGGCCTCTGCCCAAGTCGAGCTGCGGCCAGGCGGTTAGCGGGAACTTCAGACGGCTGATAGGTAGCCGCAAGCCGAGCGGGTGACTTTCGGATTGGTGAGTGCTGCAACGGACGCACATTCATACCATTGGGCACTCAGAGTCCGGTGTCCCGCCTCAGCGAGTTTTCTGGGGCATGCTGTCGATGGCACCCTTCACAATCAGGAGCTCTGGCGAAATCTTGCCACGGCCGCGGCGGCCACAAGTAGTACAACGGGCTTCGTATGAATCGTCCCGCCCGTACTTCACGACCTGCATCGTGAACCGGTTGCACTCCGGGCAAAGGGTCGGCAGGAGAACCATCGCGACCTCCGAAAAATAAGGCTCCACCAAAAGGGCAAGCTGGGCCGCCAAGAAGAGGTGCACTAAGGGGCTAGTGGTTTTCTCAGCGGCCTGCCAACAGGTCTATGGGTTGGCTAGATGCCCACTCCAAGACCGAAGACTCAATACTTTTCGCAGATTATGCGCCCGGGGGGATGGGGCCACCTGGGTTACCCCTCTGGTATTCAAAGGAATGGACCAGAACCGGGCGTCCTGGTGGCGATCCTCGGCCTAGACGTCGCAGCGCGACCGTCGGCGGCTGAATTAGGCAGCACTACTGGCGTTTGACAACTTCGCCGCTAGGCGTCATGCGAAGCCGCGGTCCCCCCCCAAAAAAGAGATAGAGCCGACGCAGGCACGTCTCCAGATGAAGTTCGGCTCGCGTTATTTGGCAAAATCGGAAGCATCCCCTCATTTGTCCGACCAGACGGCAAGCTCGTTCCCGCTCGGATCGGTGAAGTGGAAACGCCGTCCTCCAGGAAAGGAAAAGATCGGTTTGACGATTGTCCCGCCGGCTAATTGCACTCTCTGCTCACTTGCTTCAAGGTTGTCGCTGTAGAGAATCGCCAGAGGATCGCGAGTGTGATCTGGGTCGTTAGATATGCCTCCGCCTTCGCGGTCGGCGCCAGCGTATCCAAAGCCAGCATAGTTCGGGCCGTAATCGGTGAATCTCCAGTCGAAGGCAGCGGAATAAAAACGTTTGGCGGCCACGAGATCCGTTGCGGGCAGCTCAAAATAGTCGATGTGATGGTGACGGCTCATGGTCCGATGTTAAACTACGCAATCGGGCCTAGCGAATTAAAAAACAGCCCTTTCTGCTTTTGTGATCTTTTGAGACGATCCCCCTGGGCGCCGCATATCCCGCCCTCAGCTTTCGCCGAGAAGGACTCGCCGGAACCATGAATAAGTGCAACCGCCGGAGTTGGGTGGAGTCGTGGCATTGCCTCAAGTCGCCGGACTGCACCATCGGTATGACCGACGGGCAGCCGGGCGGCATTCTACGGCCGGTAGCGGCTCTTTTGGCCAAACTAACGCGCCCGCTTCAGGCGAGCGGATGTGTTTTTTTGTCACTCGAGAAGGCACGATCGCGACATTCGGGGCGGGCCGCTTCCGATCTGCTAATCCCCGCGCGGACGGCCTCTGGACCTGAATTTTCGGATTTCCGATACCATCTACAGCAGATCGAAATCGGCGTGGTCGAACCTGGGCAATTGCATTGGATGGAAGCTATGAAGTTTGCCAGCTCTAAGCATTGGCGAGCACCTCCGGAGACCGAGTCGCCCCTTTCCAATCCAACAACGAATGACGGAGTGCGTTCGCTTTGGTAAAGCCCGTAGTGCTTTTGCGAACGGACCTCGCACAAGGGTACCTCGATCTGAAGCCGAATGGCCGCAAGGACTGCCTGCGTACTGGGGGTTTACTGGAGCGCTCTAGGCTTGTGGCTGGCGCGCCTCGGTTATATGATGGGCGTCGAGGTCCAAGACCCTATGACACGTCGGGAAATGGTCCAAGGATTGGGCGGTTTAGCCGCCGCGACCGCGACGCCCCCTGCCCGAGCCAGCGACTCCAGGCCGTCAAACGGATTCAATCTGGGCGTCTGTACCTATTCGCTCCGCGAGTTTCAGAGGAAGCTGGCGATCTCGATGATTCAACAATTGGGCGTTTCGTACGTCAGCGTGAAGGAATTTCATCTGCCGTACAGATCGACCCCAGAAGAAATCGTCAAGGCCAAGAGCGATTTCCAAAAGGCCGGATTGAAGATTGCCAGTGGCGGCAACATCGATCTGAAGGATGAGGATCCCAGAGTGTTGCGGCCCTATTTCGAATATGCCCGTGCCTGCAGCATGCCGATGATGGTCTGTGCGCCGACCCATAAGACTCTTCCGGTAGTCGAGAAGCTAGCGCGAGAATTCGATATGAAGATGGCCATCCACACGCACGGCCCCGAGGACCCGCACTTCCCCACGCCGCAAGTCGTACTGCAGGCGGTGAAGGACATGGACCCGCGTATGGGATTGTGCATGGACGTTGGCCACTCGATGCGAGGCGGAGCCGACGTGGTCGAGGAAATCGCCAATGCCGGCCCAAGACTTCTCGACATGCACTTCAAAGACTTGAAAAACCGCAAGGAAAAGGAGAGCCAGTGCGACGTCGGTGAAGGCGTGATGCCCGTGGTGGCGATTTTCAGGCAGTTGCGGAAGATCCGCTACCGGGGCTGCGTCAACCTCGAATATGAGATCAACAGTGACAACCCGCTGCCCGGCATGCTCCACTCGATGGGATACATGAAGGGGGTGCTGGCGGGTATGGAGGCGTAAAGATGAGGATGAGATTGACTCGGAGGGACTTGTGCAAGGGCGTGCTTGCCACCGGCTCCGCCCTTCGATTGGGCGTCGGCCAAACCAAGATGTTCAAGCTCGGGATCATTACCGATGAGCTGACGGGGAAACTGGAGGACGCTCTACCGTTCATCACCGGCTACCATCTTCACTGGTGCGAATTGCGGGAGATGTGGGGCAAGAACATAATGAACTTGTCCAAGGAGGAATTGGATCACGCCAAGAAGTTGATCGATGATGCAGGACTGCGAGTGAGCGACATCGGTTCCCCCATCTTCAAGTGGAACCTGCCGCAGATGCCCGCGAAAGCTGGTGAGAAGCGCGACGAGTATAAAGCTAGCTTCGTCGAAAGTGACGCTGACCGGTTGCTCCAACAATCGTTCGATCTGGCGCGTCACTTCGGGACCCGAACAGTCCGGATTTTCAGCTACTGGCGCGTGGATGAGCCTGAGAAGGCGTACCAGTTCGTTCGCGATCGGCTGGCGCAGGCCGCGCAGGTCGCGGCGAAGAATGACATGATCCTTGTTCTTGAAAATGAGCACACGTGCAATATCGGGACCGGCAAGGAAATGGGGCACCTGCTCAAGGACATCCACTCGCCGGCCTTGCGGGGCAACTGGGATCCCGGCAATGCCGCGATGTTGGATGAGGTCCCATTCCCCAATGGCTATGAAGCCATGAAAGGGCTGTTCTCACACATGCACATTAAGGATGTGAGAAAGAACACCGCGACCGGTAGGAAAGAGTGGGCGGCCGTGGGCGAGGGTATCATCGATTGGAAAGGGCAGATGCAGGCATTGCGGAAAGACGGGTACGACGGCACGATGTCGCTTGAGACGCACTATCTCCGGGCGGACCGCAATAAGGTGGAAAGTACGCGGGAATCGCTCGAGGGTTTGCTGAAACTTTTGGCTTGAGCCAGCGAGGGAACATTACTATGGGAATCGAATTGGAAGCGGACCGAAGAAGGTTTTTGAAGGCAGGAGCCGGAATGACAGCTCTGGGCCTGCTGCACCCTGAAAGGGTTCTGGGCGCGAACGATCGGATCCGTCTGGCGGTCTGCGGGCTGCGCGGCAGAGGGATGGATCATGTCAAGAGATTTTCCCAGGTGCCGGGCGTGGAGATCGCCGCGATCTGCGATATCGACGAGAACGTGATTGGCTCCCGGCTGGCTGATATCGAAAAGGCGGGCCTGCCCAAACCGAAAACGTACATCGACGTTCGTAAGCTGCTGGATGACAAATCGATTGACGCGATCTCGGTGGCTACACCGAACCACTGGCATTCGCTGATGGGCATCTGGGCGTGCCAGGCCGGCAAAGACGCCTATGTCGAAAAACCGTGCTCGCACAACTGGTGGGAGGGTAAGCAACTCGTTGCCGCCGCGCACCGGTATAACCGGATCGTCCAGATGGGGATGCAGTCGCGCTCGAGTCCTGCGCTTCAGGAGGCGGTACGGCATATGCGCAGCGGGCTGCTCGGCGATGTCTATATGGCGCGGGGCTTGTGCTTTAAATGGCGCGACACGATCGGCCGACGGCCGCGGCAAGCGATCCCGCCGGGGGTTCACTACGATCTCTGGCTAGGGCCCGCGCCCGACCGTGGATTCACAATGAATCGCTTTCACTACAACTGGCATTGGTTCTGGGATACCGGAAACGGCGACATTGGCAACCAGGGCATTCACGAAATGGACATCGCGCGCTGGGGCCTGGGAGTGAAGTTCCCGAACAAGGTCTCCGCCATGGGCGGGCACTTCATGTTCGACGACGATCAGGAGACACCCAACGTGCTGAGCTGTTGCTTCGAATTCCATTTGCCCGGCGGCAAGCGGTGCTTGCTGGAGTATGAAGTTCGTCATTGGATGACCAATCACGAAGCCGAGATCGGCACTGGGGCGTACGGTCACAGCAATCTTCCGCCCGCCGGTCTGACGCCAACGGTGGCGAAGATCGAACGGCCCACGACGACTCTGGGCCCGGCATCGGGAAAGCCGGGCACGATCGGGAATCTGTTCTATGGGTCGAAAGGGTACCTGGGAATCCAGGAATACGATTCATACAAGACCTGGCTGGGTGAGGAGGGCGAACCCGGTCCCAGCGCACGAGTTCCGGAGAACCACTTTGCCAATTTCATCGATTGCGTTCGCAGCCGCAAGAAAGAGGACCTAACGGCGCCGGCTGAGGAAGGGCACATCTCGTGCACCCTGGTGCACCTCGCCAACGTGTCGTACCGGCTGGGCCGCACGCTGAATTTCGATCCGGCCACCGAGCAAGTGATCGGCGACAAGGAAGCCAATCGCTTGCTGCGCGATGAGGACCGCGGGTATCGGGCGGGCTTCACGATTCCTGAGAGTGTGTGACGCCACGGGCCGCCTGAAAGAGGGCGGAAGGCAACATGGCTGGCCTCTAGAACGTCAGCCTAGGGTCGAAGTGCGTCTGGCGGGCACCGCCTCCTAAACCTTCGGCTAGCATGTGAATCAAGCCGGTGCTGTTTCCGAAAGGGATTACGTAGCCTGTATCCGGCTGAGGGCTGGTGTGGTCAGGACAGTTAACCCCTCGCCGCGGGTTTGGCAGGTTCCATCGCTCATTGGCCCGGAATTGGGAAACAATGAAGTGTCGAGATTCTAATATCCGGGCCATGATCACGTCCGGGGTTGCCGAATTGCAGCGCCACGGGCCCCGAGAAGCAGTCGGTGGTGATGGACGCGCTGCATTTGTGTTGTCGAACCAGGTATGGTCGAAGGCATCGCCGCCGGCTTGGCCGTAGTGGTCGAGTGTGTTCGCGCCTTCAAGCTGGCAGGACTGGTGGAAAAGAAATTCCGGGTGCCGCGCGCGTTCACCCGGTTGGACTCATCCTCGCCATGAAATTTGATTGGTACGCGAGTTCAGGATCACGTGGATGGTGCCGCCCGTGGCGCGTACAAGCTCAGCGCCATAATCGCGGGTCGAAGTGTCGACGCTTTGAATGGCTCTTAGCGGGATCAGAACCTGCAATAGGCCTGGGCGGTCGTTGTCGTCCTTCCCCTCCAGACTGCAAATTGTAACGGACGAGACGGGCCGGTGAACCTCGACGCATCACGGGTCTGAGGGTTGAAGAACGCGGAATGTTGAGACTCGACCCGGGGTGCTCGATCGCTTTTCGCCCTGTCAAGAACGTGCCGATTGAAGAGCGAAGGAAAGCCTCCTCTGGCGCCATCCATGGTATCAGGGCGAGCAGACTAGTGCGAAGAGGGTTTCCCCCCCCGGTTGCCGGAATCATGCTACAAGATCGCTACGGCCCGAGCCGTCCGCGTGCAGTCCGTGTGGGGGATTTCATGGGTAGAGCTGTTCGCACGCGGAATGCGGATTGCTATCACACAAACTGCGTCTGCCTTAAACGGAACCGTAACCGAGTTTTGGCTTCCCTTGCTCTCATGGGAAGAGTATACTTGACAAAGTTTTGCCCTGGCGTTGATCTGGGTGCAGCGCCAGGAAGCGGCGGAGTGATTTGCCTTAACAAGGAGGCTCACCATGAAGCAAGGATGCCATCGAATTGTGTCGTTGCTCTGTCTGGCGGTGCTTGCATCTTCCGGTTTTGCGCAATCGGACCTCGGTTCGATTGTCGGATTCGTGAAGGATCCTTCCGGCGCGACAGTTCCGAAAGCCATGGTGACGGTCAAAAGTGAGGCGACGGGTACGGCGCGACGAACAACTACCAACGAATCCGGATACTATGTTGTGACTAATGTGCCGCCGGGTTTCTATTCGATTTCGGTAGAAGCACCAGGCTTCAAAAGTTTTGAGGTTACTCACAACAAGCTGGATCCAAACGCCGTAGCTACCGTGGATGCCGGCATGACCGTTGGTGCCGCCACGGAGACAGTTCAGGTCAGCGCCGCCGCGGCGAAGCTGCAATCGGAATCGGCGGCGATCCAGAACCTCGTCTCCCGGGAACAGATCGACATGCTGGAGCTCAACGGGCGGAACCCGATCGGCTTAGCGGGTTTGGTGCCCGGAGCTCGTGGGAACACCATGTCGGCCCTCACTTTCAATTTCAACCAGGGTCCGGCGAACTTTAACGGTTCGCGCAATCCTGAGAATCTGATCACGTTTGATGGGGCTCCAGCCACTCGCACCCGGTCAAACGGCACGAGTCTCGGAGCCGCGGACGTGGACTCGACGGAGGAAGTGCAGATCCTGACGGCCAACTATGCTCCCGAGTATGGCCGATCTTCGGGAGCACAGATCCGGATTCTCACCAGGAGTGGCACCAACCAGTTCCATGGCGCCGCATACGAATATCTGCGCAACACGGATTTGAACGCGAATACCTGGTCTCGCAACGCCAATCCTTTTACGGGGGCTACACCGCCACCGGTTCACTACAACCAGTTCGGTTACAACATTGGTGGTCCTCTATATATACCTGGCAAGTTTAATACTGACAAGAACAAAGTGTTCTGGTACTGGGGAGAGGAGTGGGTCAGGTACCATTGGACGGAGTCGGGTTCGACGGTAGGAATGGCGGGTCTGCTGACCGTTCCGTCGCTATTGATGCGGCAAGGCGATTTCAGTGAACTCCTGGACCCGAAGAATATTTTTTACAACAAACAAATGATAATTAAGGACCTTTCAGGCACACCGTTCCCGGGCAATATCATTCCGAAGGCGCAGCTCAGTACGAACGGCCTCGGCATCCTGAATGCGTGGCCAGTGCCGAATCTCACAAGCCCGATCGGGGGCAACGGCAACTGGTATGCTGCCCTTCTGCACACACAGCACCAGCGGAAGGACACGCTGTCGGTGGACATCAATCCTAAAGACACCCAGCGGCTGCGCCTCCGTCGGACAGATTTCGCATATCTCGAGTATCAGCCCCTGGACGGCAACACGGACCGCACACCGAAGTTTTTCAACCGACCGAACCAGACCAATTCGCTCGATTATGTATGGACCTTCAGTCCGACGAAAGTCAACGAGATCTTGCTTACGGCAAGCCTGGACGATGTCTATATCCCCGTCGATAACGCTCACTTTTTTGATCGCACGCAGGCAGGGCTGAACTATCCCTACATTTTTCCGGCAGGAAAGTTGATCCCAACGCGGATCCCGACGGTAAATATGTCACCCTTCTCAGGTTTGAGCGGCGGGCCATATCCATCGCATTCGGCCGGACCGATTTACGATATGTCAGACAGCTTTACTTGGGTCCGGGGAAGCCACACGCTGAAATTCGGGGCACTGTTCGAAAGATCCGGCGAGAATGACAACGACGAAATCAATGTACAGGCGTGCCCGACTTGCACGAACAACCAGAACGGGCAATTTCTGTTCACGGACACGCGGTCGGGCCAGCCGACCACCGGCGTGGGGGCGGCCAATGCGGCGCTGGGTCTGTTCGACACATATTCCGAGATCGGGCACCGCGCCTACACCATCTTCCGTGGCAGCATGTACGAATTCTTCGGCCAGGACGGGTGGAAGGTGAATGAGAGGTTACATCTGGACTACGGTCTCCGCTACACGGTGATCGTTCCGTACAGCGCCTTGTGGCGTAACATGATCGTTTTCGATCCGTCGTTTTACGATCCCAACAAGGCCGTCAAGATTGACCCGAAGACCGGCAATGTCATACCGGGATCGGGAGACCCCTATAACGGAATGGTAATCCCAGGCAGCGGGTTCCCGTCCTCGGCAAAGGGCCGCTTTCCCGAGGCAACCGATCCCAGCCTCCAATACCTGTTCCGCGGGGTAAACAGCCACTACTCAGATATCCAGTGGAACGACTTTCAGCCTCGAGTGGGTCTTGCCTATCAACTCAATGACAAGACCGTCGTTCGGGCTGGCGGGGGGCGATTCATCACTCGGCTCGGCGTGAGCGATTCTGTGTTCCTGGGCGGCAACCCGCCGTTCCAGCCGAATGCCAGCGTCTCGTTTGGCTCTGTGGACAACCCCGGGGGCAACGGCGTCAACACTGTTCCGCTGGTTGTGACCACGCAGAGCAAGGTGTTTAAGAATCCGGAGGCGTGGAACTGGAATCTTACCGTTCAGCGAGAGATGTTCTGGAAGTCGATCGTGTCGCTAGCCTATGTGGGGCGCCGCGGCCTGCACCTGCAGCGGGAAGCCGACATCAACCAGCCGACCACGGCCGCGGTCAACGCCAATCCCGGCGTAAAGATCAACGCTCTGCGGCCGTACCTAGGCTTCGGTTCGATTCGACAAACGGACAATGTGGCCACCTCCCGGTTCAATTCGCTCCAACTCACGTGGAACCGGCGCTTCGCAAGCGGACTGGCATTCGGGTTGAACTACACTCTATCGAAGAGCATGGATGACGGCTCGAATCAGCGCGATGTGATCCCAGATACCTACAACGCCCACAACCTCTGGGGGCCATCGGAGTTTGACGCGCGTCATATGGTGCAGATCTCTTACCTCTATGACCTGCCTTTCTTTCATAGCCAACCTAATATTGCCGGCAAATTCCTGGGAGGATGGCAAGTCAGCGGCACGACGCAGTTCCAAACCGGACTGCCTTGCGGAGTGGCCGGAACGAGCGACTATGCGGGTGTCGGCCAGGATGCCAACTTCGGATGCGGCGTGAATGGCCAATACTGGATTGTCAACGGCGATCCGAAGATCAGCGGCACCTTCGGCACGAATGGCCAATGGTTTGCGACTAAGAATCCCGATGGATCGTCGATCTTTACCGCTCCCACCGCCGGCACCTTTAATCTGGCGCAGAATATCCGCGACCTGATCCATCAGCCTGGTTTCCAGAACTGGAATCTCGGGTTGTTCAAGAGGTTCGCACTCTCCGACCGCACGGGTCTGCAATTCCGCGCCGAAGCGTTCAACTTCATCAATCACCCGAACTGGGGCGGCGGCAGCGGCGGCGGAGTGCAGTTCAACCCGACCAGCTCGACGTTCGGCAAAGTCACGACTAAGGGCGGGGGCACGGGCGGTGGTGAGCGCAATTTACAGCTGTCGCTTCGCCTTTATTTTTGAAATTACGACGGTTTGGGTAATCGATCGCTGATGTGGTCCCGAAACCTCCCGCAGAAGGGTTTGGTGGCGGCGAGCGAGGAGGCTGGCCCACCTCGTCATCGTCGAAGCGTGGGACTCGCCTCCGCCGGGTGCCGAACGCCGCTGTGCCAAAGATGAGGCTTGGAAGCCTGAGGTGTATCCGGTCGCGATCGGGCCGGACTGGTTCATCGGCTCGAGGCGAGAGAAGCTGGCGCCGCAATGGCGGGTGATGGAACCGCCTTCAAAATGGCGATGCGGTTCCGTTTTGGTCTTTTGCGGAAGCCCCTCGTAAGCGGAAAGAATTTCGAGTCGTTCGCGAGGCGGGTTGATCGGCGGCGACACGGGTCGCTTCATCGGAGCGCCCGAAGAACTTGTCGACCCAAGCAATGAAGTATTTCCAGTTTGGCCCGTCGGTGTGGCCACCGTCGTGCTGGCGCCAGGCCAGTTGACCCTCAAGGATCCCCACATTTACGGGCGGCATTTTCTCTTTGTGATAGTCATCCGACGTCCCCAGGTCTCTCGCACCCAAGAGCCGGAACACGGGCCCGGCAGCCACAGTCGCCATGTAACTTCCCTGGTGGTCCAACCATTTCGCATCGCCCTTCTCAGGCACGCCATAGCTGATAAACGTCAACCGGGGCGCGCACAAGGCGATGAGTTCATGAGCATCGACGGGAAGGTCGTCCGCGTTCTTGCTGCCGAAGGCCCCATCGGACGCGCCATACTTCAGGAAATTGCCGGCCATCCAGTGGTATTCGCCCGTAGCGGTGAGGTTCTCGACGGCCTCGCCCCAATTGCGGCGGTGCAGTTTGGCGCCACCTTCACCCGAAGAACCGACCAGAACCGCGGCAAAGCGCTCGTCGAGCGCCATCGTCACCAGCGCAGCTTTTCCGTAGCGAGAGACTCCTTCAATTCCGACATGCTGGGCGTCCACGGCGGGGTCGCTGTTGATGTAATCGAGTGCTCGAGAAGCGCCCCAAGCCCACGCCCGCAGGGCGCCCCAATCATCGGGCTTTCGAGGTTGGCCTTTATTGACCAGGCCGATAATTCCTCGTGTCAGGCCGGCGCCGTTATCCGCCTGAATGCTGGCAGGGCTGAGGGAGGCGTACCCCCATCCATCGGCGATTAACTGTTCGGTCGCCGGAGGATCATGCCCTGCGGGGACGCTTGCCCCACTACGGTCACCGGGCGTGGCGTTACCAGGCAACTCGCTGCGGCCGAACACAATCATGACCGGCACCGGGCGTGTTACGCCGGAAGGGGTTACAAATGTCATCTGGATATTGACACTGATCAGCGGATAGGCCGAATTGTCCACGTGTCCGATGAGTTGCCTCCCGGTCACCGCGCGGCCGCCAACAATCGCATTGACTGTCCGGCTGGTGCTCCAGGTCACTCTAGGGACGTTCGGCGGAACACGGCCTAACACCTCGCGCTCGAAATCCTCGACGATCTCCGGGCGCCGGTCAGTCCACCAGATTTCAGCCGTCGAGACCTTTTTCCCATTCTTCAGCGTTAGAACATCGGGAAGATTGGGGAAAGGGTTGGCCGTCGACTCGTCGTAGTTGGCATGATTGGGGGCACTCTCGTCGCCACTCGGACCGGGGCGGAGCGCCCTGAGGCCGAGCTGATCCATCATGTTCTGATGGTCTTCGGCGGCGGTCCAAGTTTTCGGTTGAGGAAGGTCGCCCCTGGCCACCCCGCCGCTCGCCAACCCGCCTTGGCCTAACATACTCCTCGAAAAGATCGCAAACGCAACTAGCAGATAGGCGATGCCTTGACGCTCTCGAAATCGCATGCGGCTCCCGAGCCTGACCCTTTATCCGGTATGTTGGCAACCGATGTCAAATGCTTTTCCAGCATATGTGTGACACGCTGGCTGTGCCTAGGGGCCTCAATAGTATACGTCGCCCGGCGCAGGTGAGGATCGAGC
>Ga0306925_10004534_pt1 | contig 12564 bp, 9 predicted proteins | sample flu12Cox44000176_FD_203755 | JGI IMG/M metagenome (GOLD analysis project Ga0306925, IMG submission 203755) | Lab enrichment of tropical soil microbial communities from Luquillo Experimental Forest, Puerto Rico - flux8day.12C.oxic.44.000.176 (v2)... | ecosystem: Environmental > Terrestrial > Soil...
CATGTCGTCCTGCTCGAAAGTGCCCGACGGGCTGAAGCCCCGCACCCCGGTTAGCCGCATCGCTTCCTTGATGTGCGGCGGTGCGGCCTTATCGACATAGACCCATGACCACACCTCGGTCTTGTCGGGGCCGCGCGGATGCCAGACACGAAAGGTCCGCGAGGTGGCGCGCAGCATCGAAAAATTCGGAAAAAGCGTGCCGACGACCGGGTTGATACGGGCCGAGCGGGGCCCTAGACGCTTGTCGACTTCCGGACGGATCTGCTTCTCATACTCGAGAATTTCGGGCAGCGGCGGATCGGCCACATCGTTTGGCCCAAAGCAGAGCAGCACGTGACCATTGCCGGGGGACACTTGGCTTCCCTCGGTCTCGGGTTTGGTCGACGCGCTGGATGCGAAGTCGGTGCTGATGGCCGAGAGATGGCTCCACGGTACGTGGTAGCCGTCGCCGCCGAAGTTCTCGGCGGGGAATTTCCAATTGCACGGCATGACCCATTTGTGCATGCCGCCGATGACCTCGATGCCACCCTCGCGACGATCGAAGAATGCATCCAGGTACCATGCCATCTCGCCGAGATACTCGCGCAGCGGCGGCGCCTGCGGGTCGAAGGTGGCAAACCACAGGCCTTTGTAATTGTCGAGCTGGGCGACCGGTGACAAGCCCCAGCGCTCGCGGTCGAGCTCGTTATGGTAGGCTTCCTTCAGATACGGCACACCGACCAGCCGCCCGTCGTTGCGGTAGGTCCAGCCGTGATAGGCGCAGGTGAAGGTGGCGGCATTGCCGGAATCGGCCCGGCACAACCGGTTGCCGCGATGGCGGCAGACATTGAGAAATGCGCGCACTTGCCCGGCCGTGTCGCGTACGACCAGGACCGGGTCTTCACCCATATAGGTCGTAAAGAAGTCGCCGGGCTGCGGGACCTGGCTTTCGTGGCACAGGAACAGCCAGCAGCGGGCGAAGATCCGCTCCTGCTCCTGCCGATAGATCTCGGGCTCGATATAGATGCGGCGGCCGATCAATCCGCGGTCGGCGTCGACCAGACTGGCGATGTCTTGCATCATGACAACCCTCCTCAGCCGTTAGCCATCAGCTCGGCCCAGCGCCGATAAAACTCCCGATGGTTGCTCTCGCTGAAGCCGGCATCGCTGGCCCAGCCGCCGAGTGCCGGATCGAAGCGCTCGTGCCCGAGCCCCATCTGATTGTTGATCGGCAGGCGGCGTGCCATGACGCCGCGGCAGGTCTGGGTGCATTCCTGCCAATTGTCCATGTCGTCCTGCTCAAAGGTGCCGGACGGGCTGAAGCCGCGAACCCCGGCGAGCCGGAATGCCTCCTTGACCTCGGGCGGTGCGGGCTTGTCGACAAACACATATGACCACACCTCGGTCTTGCCGGGGCCGCGCGGCTGCCAGACGCGGAATGTCCGCGAGGTGCCGCGCAACAGCGAGAAATTCGGAAAGACGGTGCCGACGATCGGGTTGGTCAATGCCGCCCGCGGGCCGAGCCGCCGGTTGACCTCGGGGCGGATCGCGCGCTCGTAGGCTTGGATTTCCGGCATCGGCGCGTCGCCAAAATTCTCTGGATTGATGCAGATCAGGACGTGGCCGTTGCCCGGCGACACCATCCGGTTGCCGTGGATCGGGCTCGCGGTGGAGCCAACGCTGAACCCGGTCGCGATCGCGGCACCATGGCTCCATGACACGTGATAGGCGTCGCCGCCAAAATTCTCGGCCGGGAACTTCCAGTTGCACGGCATGACCCATTTATGGGTCGCGACGACCTCGATCCCGCCTTCGCGCCGGTCGACAAAGGTGTCGAGGTACCACGCCATCTCACCGAGATAGTCGCGCAAGGACGGCGCCTCCGGATCGAAGGTCGCGAACCACAAACCCTTATGGGCGGCGAGCTGCGCCACCGGGACGAGGCCCCAGCGCTCGCGATCGAGCGCGTCGTGATAAGCCTCCTTCATATACGGCACGCCGGTGAGCCGCCCGTCGTTGCGGTAGGTCCAGCCGTGATAGGCGCAGGTAAAGCTCGCGGCATTGCCGGTATCGGCGCGGCACAACCGGTTGCCGCGATGACGGCACACATTGAGGAAGGCGCGCACTTGGCCCCCGGTGTCGCGCACCACCAGAACTGGGTCTTCGCCCATATAGGTGGTGACGAAATCCCCCGGCTGCGGGATCTGGCTGTCGTGACATAAAAAGAGCCAGCAGCGGGCAAAGATCTGCTCCAGTTCCTGTTGATAGATCTCGGGCTCGATGAAGATGCGGCGGCCGATCAGACCGCGGTCGGTATCGACGAGGCCGGCAACGTCATGTGGCATTACGGCTCTCCCTCAGGCGTCAGGCTTCAGGTTGGCCCAGCTCTCGGCGGCCATCAGCTGCGCCCAGCGCCGGTAAAAGCCGCGATGGTTGCTCTCGCTGTAGCGGTAGTCGCTGGCCAGCGCACCGAGCTCCTGGTCGTAGCGCTCGTGCCCGAGGCCCATTTCGTAGCTCAACGGATAGCGCCGCGCCACCACCCCCCGCCCGGTCTGGGTGCAGCCCTGCCAATTGTCCATGTCGTCCTGCTCGAAGGTGCCGGACGGGCTGAAGGCCCGCATGCCGGCGAGCCGGAACGCTTTCTTGACCTCCGGCGTGGCCGCCTTGTCGACATAAATCCAGGACCACACCTCGGTCTTCTCCGGTCCCCGCGGGTGCCAGACGCGGAAGGTGCGCGAGGAAGCTCGAAGCATCGAGAAGTTTGGAAACATCGTGCTGACGATCGGCTTTCCTCGACCCGAGCGCGGTCCGAGGCGCTTGGCGATTTCCGGGGCAATCGCTTTCTCATATTCCTGGATCTCGGGCACCGGCGGGTCAGGGTCCATGTCGGGACCCACCGTCATGACGGAATGGCCATTGCCGGGCGACAATGCCCGGCCGATCGGATCGGGCTTGAGGCGGAATTCGCCGCCGGAGCCCGTCTGTGCGGCCGAGACATGGCTCCAGGGGACGTGATAGCCGTCACCGGAGAAATTTTCGGCCGGGAATTTCCAGTTGCACGGCATGACCCACTTGTGAATGCCGCCGATCACCTCGATGCCGCCCTCACGGCGGTCAAAGAACGCGTCGAGGTACCACGCCGCCTCGCCGAGATATGCGTGCAATGGCGGCGCGTCGGGGTCAAAGGTGGCAAAAAACAGCCCCTTGTAATTGTCGAGCTGCGCCACCGGGGCGAGGCCCCAGCGATCGCGATCCAATTCGTTGTGGTAGGCTTCCTTCAGGTACGGCACGCCGGTGAGGCGCCCGTCATTGCGGTAGGTCCAGCCGTGATAGGCACAGGTGAAGCTCGCGGCGTTGCCGGAATCGGCGCGGCACAGCCGGTTGCCGCGATGACGGCACACATTCAGGAAGGCGCGCACCTGGCCGGCGGTGTCGCGCACCACCAGTACCGGGTCCTCGCCCATATAGGTGGTGAAGAAGTCGCCGGGCTCTGGGATCTGGCTCTCATGGCATAGAAAGAGCCAGCAGCGGGCGAAGATGCGTTCCAATTCCTGCTGATAGATATCCGGCTCGATGAAGATGCGGCGACTGATGAGGCCATTCTCGGCATCGACCAACCTAAGCGTGTCGGCTGCCATCTGCTAGCTCCTCATTGGTTTTGCGGAGTGCGACGGGGCCTCCGCAGCATCGCCCCGGCGTCGACCGTCACAATGGTCCCGGTAATGCCTCTGGCGCTGGTCCGCGAGCTCAGAAATGCATAGGTCCCGGCGATGTCGGCCGGCTGCAGCGCCAACTGCAGCGGGTTGCCGCCGCGCAGCCGCTCCTCGGTCCCGGGATCGGTGAACTGAGAGCGGTCGTCCTGGTGCAATACCGCCAAACCGCGCAGATCGGTGATCGTGCCGCCCGGGGCAACGCCGTTGACCCGCACGCGCGGCCCGACCTCGACGGCGAGCTGCCGGATCAGCCCGACCACTGCGTGCTTGGACGCGGTGTAGAGGGTGCCGCCGCCACCGGAATTCAATCCGGCGACCGATGCGGTAAATACCATCGACCCTTCCGTTTTGATCAACTCGGGCAGCGCCGCTTTCGCACCAAAGAAGCATCCTTTGACATTGACCGCAAACAGCTCGTCAAAGGCGTCGGAGAGCCGTTCCTCGGGAAACTCGGCGAGTGGCGCGTATACGTCGAAGACCCCGGCGTTGCCGACAAAAATGTCGAGATGGCCAAAAGCGCGGACCGTATCGGCGACGGCGCGCTTGTTGTCGGCCAGCTGAGCCACGTCGCCGGCGCTGGCGACGACCATATTGCCGAATTCCGCCCGCAATTGTTCGGATCTCGCCGCGACGCGGTCGAGTACCCCGACGCGCGCGCCCTCTTCGATAAAGCGCTTCACAACTGCGCGGCCGATGCCCGACCCGCCGCCGGTTACCAGAGCCACCTGCCCGTCGAGCCACCCCATGTTGAGGCCCTCCTTGCCGCGCCAATCGCGCCCGGTGGACCATGCCCCCGCACCATCCGGCGCGCTTGATCTTCGCCGCTCGGTCGCGTCATGGCAAGGGAACCAAATCGGCGGCCGGGCATCGAATAGCCTCGGGAGACGTTTGGTTTCCGAGTAGCGATTCCGCACGCAGCAGGAGGCAGTGATGAGCGAGGAAAATAAGAAGCTTGCCGGTCCCGATTTTACCAAAGGGGTTGCTACCGCAGATCTCGCCGAGGGTGGCATGGTGCTGGGGCAAGTTGCCGGCGAAGCGGTGCTGCTCGCGCGTAGCGGCGGAGGGCTGTTCGCGATCGGTGCGGAGTGCACTCACTACCACGGCCCGCTAGCAGAAGGCGTGCTAGTCGCGGGTGCCGTTCGATGCCCGTGGCACCATGCCTGCTTCAGCCTGCGCACCGGCGAGGCGTTGCATGCGCCGGCGCTGAACCCGGTTACGTGCTGGCGGGTCGAGCAGCGCGATGGGACAATCTATGTCCGCGACAAGCTCGAGCCCGCCGCACGACCGGCGCGGACGGGCGCGCAGGCCGGGCCGGAGTCGATCGTCATCATCGGCGGTGGGGCGGCGGGAAATGCCGCGGCTGAGATGCTGCGGCGTGAAGGCTACACAAGCCCGATCACGATGCTGAGCGCCGACGATGCGGGGCCTTACGATCGGCCCAATCTGTCCAAGGATTACCTCGCCGGAAACGCTCCGGAGGAGTGGATCCCACTGCGCCCGCTCGAGTTCTATACCGAGCACGGGATCGAACTAAAGCTCGGCGTCCGCGCGTCGGCGATCGACACAAGGGGGCGCGAAGTGAGGCTCGCCGACGGCAGCGCCCACCGCTACGGCGCGCTGCTGCTGGCCACCGGCGCCATGCCGGTTCGCCTTGCCATTCCCGGTGCTGACCTACCGCATATCCACTATCTGCGCACGCTCGCGGACAGCCGGGCGCTGATCGCCGCCGCGACTGCCGCGCGCCGAGCTGTCGTCATCGGGGCGAGCTTCATCGGGCTCGAGGTTGCTGCAGCCTTGCGGACGCGGGGGCTCGAGGTGCATGTCGTCGCACCCGAAACGCACCCGATGGAAAGGGTGCTTGGCCGCGAAGTCGGCGATCTTGTGCGCAAGGTTCACGAGGAGCACGGCGTCCTCTTCCATCTCGGCACCACACCCGCTTCGTTCGATCGCTACCACGTCACTTTGCAAAGTGGGGAACAGCTCGAAACCGACTTCGTCGTCGTCGGCGTCGGTGTGCGGCCGGAGACTGTGCTCGCCGAGCAAGCTGGCATCGCGGTCGATCGCGGCGTCGAGGTCGACGCCTATCTCGAGACGAGCGTTCCCGGCATTTGGGCGGCCGGCGACATCGCAAGGTGGCCCGACCGGCTGACCGGCGAGAAGATTCGCATCGAGCACTGGGTCGTCGCTGAACGGCAGGGCCAGACGGCCGCGCGCAACATGCTTGGTGCGCGTGAACGGTTCGACACGGTGCCGTTCTTCTGGACCCAGCAGCACGATCTGGTGCTGTCCTATGTCGGGCACGCCGCGAAATGGGACCGGATCGAGATCGACGGAAGCCTCGGGGCGAAGGACTGCACGGTCACCTACCGAGAGGGCGGGCGCAAATTGGCGGTGCTGACGATTGGCCGCGACCGCGACAGCCTCACCGCCGAGATCGAGCTCGAGGATGCGATCGCCCGGTAGATGTCCATCGGCCTCTTCTGTTTCCCTGCCGCGCGGGAAAAACCTGGGAAAAATTTTTTCGGGCTCCGGCTCATACGAAAAAAGTCATGTAGTCAAACACTTGGACGTGACGCTCGGCGAAAATCGAAGGGCTGGCAGGGAACCGGCAGGGAAACTCCAAAAGCGTCGGACCGCGGTGTGGCCCCGGTAACCATTGCGATTCGATAATTGATATTATCACACGTGCCATGTACATGAGTGTGAGCTAGGCCCGCGCAAGGGCCCAAGACCGGACGCTGGAAATAACCCGGCGGGAAGCGCGGCGCCAAGCGACAAAATCGCGGATATGCTAGATTTCGGTACAGCCAGGAGTGTGGCCAGATGGAGAGGCCCGGCGGTGCCGCCGTGCTGATGCCGCGCGCGAGCGGTCGCGGGGCCTCGCTCTCAATCCGTCTCAGCGCGGTGATCGTAACGGCGACGGTCGACGAGCCGCGCGTGCTGACGGTGCGCATCGGCCATGACCCGATCGAGGCGCTGCCCTCCGGCCCGTTGGAGGTCGAGCATCGCACCCTCGAGGTCGGTCTGCGCGCCTGGGTCGAACGGCAGACCGCCCAACAACTCGGCTATGTGGAGCAGCTTTACACCTTTGGCGATCGCGACCGCGTCGAGGACGCGCGGGTGGGCCGCGCGCTGACGGTGGCCTATCTGGCACTGGTGCGCCAGGCCCGGCCGGGCGGTGCGGGCGACGCGGTATGGCAGAGCTGGTACCGCTATTTTCCTTGGGAAGACTGGCGCGCCGGGCAGCCGGCGACTCTGCCGGCTCTGGAAGCGCGCCTTGACGCGTGGGCGAGGCAGGCGGCAAGCGAAACGCAACGGCGGCTACGCGTCGAACGGTTAGGTCTCGCTTTTGCGCGATCGTGGAACGAGGAACTGGTTCTTGAACGCTATGAGCTGCTCTATGAGGCCGGTCTGATCCACGAAGCCTGGCGCGATCTCGGACGGCCGGCTCCACCGAATGACGGGCTGGTCTTCGGCGTGCCGATGGGAGCCGATCACCGGCGCGTGCTCGCCACCGCGATCGGTCGGCTGCGCGGCAAGATCAAGTATCGACCGGTCGTCTTCGAGCTGATGCCGCCAGCCTTCACCTTGCTGCAGTTGCAGCGCGCGGTCGAGGCGCTGTCTGGGGTGCGGCTGCACAAGCAAAATTTCCGGCGTCTCGTCGAGCACCAGGGTCTGGTCGAGGAGACCGGCGGGATCAGCGCCGAGACCGGCGGTCGGCCGGCCCGGCTTGTGCGGTTTCGCCGTGAGGTCCTGCTCGAACGCCCCGCCCCCGGATTGCGTCTGCGCGCCGGGCGCCGTGTGACAGTGTCTTGACAGCCGGCATTCCCACCTTATTCTCATACCTAGCATAATTCGAGGCCGGGCAGTTTTCGCCCGGCTTTTCCAGACTCAGGTAATGCTCAAATTGAGTATATGATAGGAGACTACGATGCTCCAGACCGCTTCCCCGACCCCCGACGCCGGCTTGCCGATGTCCGATCTCTACCGGCGGGTCGAGCGCCACATCCCGCCCTTCGAGTGGAAGATCCTGTCCGATGACATCGCCGCGATCCTGCGGCTCAAAGACGAGCGCAATGCCGTTGTCCTGGCGCACAATTACCAGACCCCTGACATATTCCACACGGTCGCCGACATCGTCGGTGACAGCCTGGCATTGGCCCGCGAAGCCGAGCGCGCCGATGCCGACGTGATCGTGCTGGCCGGTGTTCATTTCATGGCCGAGACTGCCAAACTCTTGAACCCGGAAAAGATCGTGCTGATCCCCGACCTCGAAGCCGGCTGCTCGCTTGCTGCCTCGATCACCGCGGCCGACATCCGGCTTATGCGAGAGCGCCACCCTGGGGTCCCGATCGTGACTTATGTCAACACCTCGGCTGCGGTGAAGGCCGAGTCCGATGTCTGCTGCACCTCGAGCAATGCCAAGAAGATCATCGAAGGGCTCGGAGCGCCCCGGGTCATCATGCTGCCGGACGAATACCTGGCGAAGAACACTGCGGCCCAAACCGAGGTCGAGATCATCGCGTGGAGCGGTCATTGCGAGGTGCACGAGCGCTTCACCCCCAAAGACATCCGCGACCTGCGTGAGAGCCATCCCGGAATCATCGTGCTGGCCCACCCCGAATGCCCGCCCGAGGTCATCGCCGAATGCGACTTCAGCGGATCGACCGCGGCGATGGCCGGCTATGTCGGCAAGGAGCGCCCGGCCCGCGTCGTGCTGCTGACCGAGTGCTCGATGAGCGACAACGTCGCCCTCCAGTACCCCGATCTCGAATTCGTCCGGCCCTGCAACCTCTGTCCGCATATGAAGCGGATCACCCTGCCAAAGATCCGGCACAGCCTCGAAAGCATGACGCACGAAGTCACCGTCGACCCGGCAATCGCCGAGCGGGCGCGCCGTGCGGTCGAGCGCATGCTGGCGATGGGCTAAGCCATGGCTCGTCGCGACGTTCCCCCTGCACCCCGGGAGGGGCCCGCGTAAGCGGGAGGGTGAGGGGAATGACAACGCGGCTGATCGTCGAGCCGATTGTTCGGGCGGCCTTGCTGGAGGATCTGGGCCGGGCCGGAGACATCACGACCGAGGCGGTTGTGCCGGCCGACGCGGCGGTCGATGCGGTGATCGCGGCGCGTCAGCCAGGGGTGTTGGCCGGGCTCGAGGCGGCGCTGCTCGCCTTCGAGCTGATCGATCCCGGGGCGCGGATCGAGCGGATGCGCGCCGACGGCGACCCGGTCTCGCGAGCTGACATCGTTGCCCATATCAGCGGCCGGGCGTGGGGCGTGCTCGGCGCCGAGCGCACCGCACTCAATCTGCTGAGCCGCATGTCGGGGGTCGCGACGGCAACCCGGTCATTGGCCGACGCGATTGCCACATACAAAGCCAAGATCGTCTGCACCCGCAAAACCACGCCGGGGTTGCGGGTGCTCGAAAAAGAAGCCGTGCGGCTCGGCGGCGGCGCCAACCACCGCTTTGGGCTCGACGACGCGATGCTGATCAAGGATAACCACGTGGCACTCGCCGGCGGTGTGCGCCCAGCGCTGGAGCGCGCACGGCACCATGCCGGTCATCTCGTCAAGATCGAGCTCGAGGTCGACACGCTCGACCAGCTCGCCGAGGCGCTCGAAGTCGGGGTCGACGCTGTGCTGCTCGACAATATGACACCCGAGACCCTGCGCCGGGCGGTGTCGATGGTCAACGGCCGCGCCGTCACCGAAGCCTCCGGGCGGATTACACTCGAAACTGCACCCGCCATTGCGGCCACCGGCGTCGATCTGATCTCGTCAGGCTGGATCACGCACAGCGCACCGATCCTCGATCTCGGCCTCGACATCGCCGAGTGACCGAGGTGGAAAAAATTTAGCGGGGGGGAGAATCGGGAATCGGGTCGAGCGGCCAGACCGGGCGGCGGACTTTGGTGAAGAGCTCGGGCGTATAGATCTCCGAGCACAAGGCGCGGGTGTCGACGAGCACTACCTCGCGGGCGATCGGCTCGAACGCGGCGCGAAAATGCTGCATCGATTTGACCGCGACCGTTCGGTAGCGCGTCGGATCGACGCCCAATGAGGTGAGCTGCGCCAAGTCGACCGCCTGGCCATTATTGGTGATGACGATGATGTCGATGCCGCCGACACGGAACACCATCGACGGCCCGTAATCACGCTCGACCCCGCCCCCCATCGGCCCATAGGCGATGAACCGGCCAGTGGTCAGGCACATGATCTCGCCGTGCAAGGCGAGCGGCGCACCGCCCATCGCCGGGTCGGTTTTGCCGCCGAGGGTCAAGGTGGTCTTGGCGCCGATCCCGGCACGCATCCCTTCCTGCACGGCCTCGGGATCGCAGATCGCGTGAAATGCGACACTGTCGACCGCGGCTTCGAGGAGGCCCTTCAGGAAGGCAGTCGCGTCGCCATAACCGCCGCCACCCGGGTTGTCGGTGTAGTCGGCGACGACGAGCGGCTTGTCGCCGACCACTCCGCGACGCGCCAGCGCCACCACCTCGCCGACCGACAGCAATTTGACCGTCGTAAAGTCGCGGGTCGCCCAAGCGTAATCCATGAACTCTTCGGCGATCGCCTTGCCCCTGGGCGTATCGCCGTCGACTGTGACAGTCACCGACGGGCCCACATCGCGGATGTTGGCGCGGCTGAAACCGGCGCAGATGCTGACCACCAGCGTTTCGCCGCTTTTCTCCAGCGCCTCGCCGCGGGCGATGAGCTCGGCCATCGGGCCCCGCTGGGTGCGGCCGTGGTCGAGCCCGTAAAGCATCGGCCGGCGAGCGATCATAGTCTTGGGCCGGACTTCGCCCCGCATCGCCCGCTCCAACAGCTCGGCACCCTGCCAGGCTCGATCGTACTGGTCGATATGCGGGTAGGTTCGGTAGGCAATCAGCGCATTGGCATTGTCGGCCATCCGCTGCGTCACGTTGGCGTGCAGGTCGAGAGTGACGACGACCGGCACCTCAGGACCCAGGTGTTTCCGCAACCGGGCCAGGAACTCGCCTTCGGCATCCTCGTGGCTGTCGCTGACCATGGCCCCGTGAAGATGTAACAGCGCGCCGTCGATCGGGCTCTTTGCGGCGACCGCGTCGAAGATCATCGCGGTGACTTGTTCAAATGCGTCGTCGGTGACGGTACCCGACGGATTGGGGTTGGCGGAGACCGGATGAACCAAGGTCCAGCCGAACTTGTCGGCCGCCTCGAAAGTCGCGCCAAAGGCGGAGCGGGTGCCGCGAAAGGCGGCCGGGATCTCGTTCTCAAGGTGGAACTCGCGGCGCCGGAACATCGCCATGTCCGTCGGCACCCGGCTGAAGGTGTTGGTCTCATGCATGAACCGGGCGGTCAGAACGCGTGGCACGAGGCGCCTCCACAGAAGGTTTTCCGGTGTCGTCGGTCTCGGTGATCAGCGACTCGATCGTCACCTGCATCGCGGCGGTTTCGGCCTCAACGATCCGATCCATTGCCGGTGCCACCTGCCTTTGCCATGGGGCCGAGACTTGATCGGTCCACCGGCCAGTGAGAGGCAGGCGTAAGGCTTCGTAAAGGTCGTGCAGGGTGGCAGTTTCTGGGCTCCAGGCGAGGACCCAGCGGCCCGACTGGGTGTGCGCCGCAAATCCTGCCTCGGCGAGGGGTTTAATGTGCTCGTCGATCACCGTCGTCGCCACCCCGAGCTCCCTGGCGAGCGCCGGGGTCGAGAGCGTCTCGCCGCGCCGCTGCGCCCGCGCCAACGCTCCAATCAGAGCCAGGCTCAGACCAAGCCGTACCCCGCCGGCAGGTACCGTGCCGATTCGCTGATCGATCCGCCAGTTCGGCAGGGCTGCCGCGACCACCGCACCAAGCAGTACTGCCATCCACGAGATGTACATCCAGAAGAGGAAGATCGGGATGACTGCAAGCGCACCGTACACGGTGCTGTAGAACGAGGTGGCACCGATATAAATCGAAAATCCGACTTTGAGGATCTCGATCGCCAGGGTGGCGATGATCGCGCCCAGCGCACCGTCACGCCAGCGCACCGCGCAATTCGGGATCAGCCCGTAAAGCAAGGTCAGAGCGACAAATTCGAGCAAGGCGGGCACGGCTCGCGCCGCCCCGTGCAGCCAACTGCTGGCAAACCATCCCAGCACCTCCTGGCTAAAGCCGGCTTGGCGTGCCGCGATGTTGAAATAGGTAGAGAGCGACAGGCTGACCCCGATCAAGAGCGGGCCGAGAGTGATCAATGTCCAATAAGCGAGGAGGCGTTGCACCCACGGCCTCGGCGCCGTGACACGCCATATCAGGTTGAGCTGATCCTCCACCGTCACCAGCAGCAGAATGCTGGTCGCGGCGATGCCGGCGGCGCCGATCGCGGTAGTCTGCGTCGCCGAATCGGCAAAGGCGCGGAACCACCACGCCGCCTGGCTGCCGATCGACGGCACGAAATTCTCCATCACCAGGCCCAACAGCTTATCGCGCACCGGCGCGAAGATCGGAAAGCTCGATAGCGAGCCGAGGGCAATGACGGCCAGTGGCACCAGCGAAACGAGGGTTGTATAGCTGAGGGCGCCCGAGGCTGCGAAGCAGCCGTCGGCATTGAACCGGCGCAACGAATAGAGCGCGAAGGCGCCCGCCGTCGCCGCCATGTGCCGCAGCCTTCCGCCCCGCCGGATCGACCGGTTCTCTGCTTCGGCGGTGATCATCGGCGAACCTTAAGTAGCTCTCTGTTGCTAAACAAGGATGCGGAAGTGTCGTCCCGCTCCTGGCGAGCTTGATTGGCTGGGGCTCGCGGCTTGGTGTAGGATGGTGCACCGCAGGAATGGGGAACACGATGCCGCTGATGGCGGGTAAGCAAGGCCTGATTATGGGTGTCGCCAACGAGCGCTCGCTTGGCTGGGGCATC
>Ga0306925_10004537_pt1 | contig 12561 bp, 10 predicted proteins | sample flu12Cox44000176_FD_203755 | JGI IMG/M metagenome (GOLD analysis project Ga0306925, IMG submission 203755) | Lab enrichment of tropical soil microbial communities from Luquillo Experimental Forest, Puerto Rico - flux8day.12C.oxic.44.000.176 (v2)... | ecosystem: Environmental > Terrestrial >...
CCCAGAGGATCTGAAAAGTTCCCATGATGGCTGCCATTCTGGGGTTCATGCCGACGCTGGAACGCCGTTTCAGCATTGCAATGAGGTCGGGCAGAGCCGCGAAGGTTGTCCCGAATCCCGCCACGAAGCCGATGATTTGAGTAAGGTCCATCGCTTCTCCTCTCTGCGCCCGACCGATTCCCTCAAGTGCAACGCGCATGCGGGCTGACGTTTGCAGTGGCGCACGTCTGCGGTAACTCCGTCAAAACACTGGCTCGGGATGTATTTGGCTCGATCTCTCATCCGAAGCGGAGCTCGCCTGCTGCCGAAAGCCGACATTTGAGGTGTGCATCAACATATCAGCCAAGGGCCACAGACAGGCATTTCATCACCCGTTACCTGCATGTATGCTGCCCGCCTCGGATTTTCGGCTTCGAACGCCTGAATGCCGTACTTGGCGAGAGGGCCACACTTTCCCACCATGCAGTTCAAGGGAAGAAACGATGACTAGAGTTCTGACCATACTCGCCGCCGGCATCGGCCTGTTCGCCGGCCTTGCGCTGCCCGCGCAAGCAGCCGACGTGTCACTGGCGCGCCTCGACTGTGGCACGCCACAGGCACCGACCGCCGTCAATCAGCGCTTCTCGGACACCTGGGCCTATGGTGAGCTGAAGCTTCAGCTCGTCTACAGCTGCTATCTCGTCAAACATGGCGACGATTATCTGCTGTGGGATACGGGCCATGCGATGACGATGCCCAATGTCGCGCCAAAGGCGAGCCTGGTCGATCTCCTGGCAAAGATCGACGTCAAACCCGATCAGATCAAATATGTCGGCATCAGCCACTACCACGCCGATCACACCGGCCAGATTGCCTCCTTTCCGAAAGCAACCCTACTGATCGGCACGCGGGAATGGGACGCGATCACGAGCCCCAAGCCGGCCGAAGGCGTGAACTTCAAGCCGTTCGAGAGCTGGATCAAGGGCGACAGCAAGGTTGAGCCGCTGCCGCTGGGCCCCGACAAGGACGTGTTCGCTGACGGGACGGTGATCGTGCTGCGCACGCCGGGACACACGCCCGGCCATTCCAGCCTGCTGGTCAAGCTGTCGCAGATGGGGCCGGTCATTCTCAGCGGCGATGCCGTCCATTTCCGCGAGAATTACGATACGGAAGGTGTGCCAATTTTCAACTATGATCGGGCGCAGACGATCGCTTCAATCCAGCGCATGAAGCAAATCGCATCGAATCTGAAGGCGACGCTCATCATCCAGCACGATGCGCGCGACATCGGCAAACTGCCGGAGTTTCCCGGGTTCGCGAAGTAAACGCCGGCTCAACCTTTTGAATCCGAGGAGCGCCGCGGAGGCGAAAACAACCAAGCGCATTGGCCGCTTTTGGTCATTCGCTGGCATTCGACGAATCTAAGCGGACTGTCCGCTCCACCGCCGAGAGCGGACATCAGAATCAAGTGCCGTCATTTCCGCTTTGGGCCTAGATTCTGCCATTTGTGCCGGCAAAGCGTCGGTACAAAATCTACAAGTCAGCCGTGTACGCCTAACGGGAATTCATTACTGATCTGCGGGATGTGCTGGCCCGATCTGCGGCGCGCGCACCGGTTTGGCCATTCCGAAGAACACGGTGACGCCCTGACCACCGCAACGCGTTGACAACACCTCGTCCGGCACTCCAAAGCAGCTGTCGATATCCTGCCAATTGTTCATCACCCAGACATTGCCGGCTGGATCGATGGCCAGATCCGTCTGCATCTGTAAACCGCCTCCGACATAACCGCCAGGCGGCGAGATCTGATCGCCCGTCTTGAAACCGGGAGGGCAGTTCTCAGTGCGGTTGCCGCAAAGTTCGACGATTGGACTATTCGCCGCGGCGAAGTTGGAAATCCAGACGTTATCGTTGCCGTCAATCGTCGCAGCCCAGGGACCTGGAAGACCATCGCCCGTGAATGGCGAACCAGGGTATTCGCTGCCATCCGGTCGCAGTAGCGTGACGCTGCCGCTATATCGTCCTCCCCGTTGCCTGAACATCGCCCGCGTTAGCACCTCATCCCCGTTTCCTCCTGTTTTCAAGGTCAGGATCGCGTCTGCCAGCACGGCCGCTCCACGCATGGAATTTCCCAGACGGTTTGTCACCCAGACGTTCCCCTGGCTGTCAATTCCAAGTCCGCTGCCGCTATATCCGGTTTCGAATTTCTCGACCTTGGGCGGATCAGAGACCGGAAATCGCGTCACGTGTTTGCCAAAGGCGTTCGTGACCCAGATCCGATCTTGCTGGTCAATCCCGAGATGGAATGGCCCCAAGAATGACTTACAAGGCTCTACTTCGCGCCCCTCGCAGACGATCTTGCCTTTGGTCCAATCACCTTTCGGGAAGTAGAGGAGCTGGTTCTTCGAGATACCAACGGCCCAGACGTCGCTTTTGGTTGTGACGATGATACCCTGCATCAGCCCGAGCTTGCCATCGAACGTAATACCTTCCGGCGGCGTCAACGGACTGCCGTTCTTGTCGAAAACCGCGAGCGACCTGCCTCCATAACTGCTCAGCCAGGCATTGTCCTTGGCATCGACAGCGGCCCCGAATGTGCCTCCTTGCATTCCGCCGCCGCTAAAGCCGGTAGTTAGCGGTGACAGCGCACGGCCGTTCGGGGCGAACTTCGTGGCGTTGCCCTGCCACAGCGTGTCTTGCCCCTGCCAACCGATGGTGAAGTTGTCGCCAACCCAGAGGTTGCCCTCGCTATCGAACATAGCCTTACCGCCGGCCCGATAGCCTCCACCATCGAACTTTAGCGGCAGGACCCAAGCACTTGGAGAGAAGTTAAGATATGGCATGAACGGAACTGCACGCATGGTCTTGCCGGCCGGGACCGGATAGAACTCATCGAGCAATGCAAAGAGCCGCTCAGTCCGATACCACGGATAGCGAGCGATTGACTGAGCCGCCATAAGCGTGTTGGTCGGGGTGGCACTCTTCGGTGGTGTCGCCGCCGCAAAGAGCTTGCTGCAGGCATCTGCTGTCGCTCCCGTCACGCAACCAGAGAGCAGGTCAGCCAGCGTCGCAAAATTTGCCATTGTCGGCGTCTGGCTGCTGTTGAGTGGGTCCTGGACGGTACTGATCCAAGCACGGTTATTAGACCTATGGCGGAGTTGTCTCCGCTTGTTGCATTCGCAGTAGGTCGGCCCCCTTTTGCGATCAGGTAAAGACTTGCGCCACTGCTGTCCCCAGTAAGCACAAAGCGACCATCGGCGCCGGTTCGGGTCTGAGCTAGTTGTCTGGGTGCTTCAGTATTCGCCGCCCATAAAGTCACCGTCGACCCGACAATTGGGGCTCCCGCGCCAAGGACTTGACCGTTGATTGTGTCCGCCGCCATCACCGCCACGCTCGACATCACGCCAAATGCAGTGAAAGTCACGATACAAGCGAAGACAGACGCGGCTGTCGTTGCGCTGAGCATGGTGTTGCGTCGGGTAAACGTGGCTTGAAGGTTCATATTATCCTCCCGATTGCGCGAGGCAAATGAGGCAGAGGCGTCGGACAAGCACAGGACGCACGGGAGCCCACTGTCTTTAGTGGCCCACTCCCACGCTTTTAATACGATATAGCGCAATCCAAGCTGACGGTTCCGGCGCTGCTGCGGGCGCTTCGGAGAAGCTAATCCGGAGGGGGTGGGGAGGTTTGATCTGCATCAACGATAAAAACGGGCCGCACCCTGATGTCCTTTTCGGGTCATTAGCAGAAGTCTAGACCGAGCAGAGCCGTGTTCGTTCTAGCCCCAAAGATCACAGGATTTCTGTCACTGCATTGGATCATGCTCGCGGCGTTCGAGAGGGCGGGCTGCGTCCAGAACGAGAGCGCACGAAGATCGAAGCCTTGCGGGCGAATGAACCGTAGCGGGCGGCGGCAGCGCTCTTCGCCCGAGGGACACGGATTCCTCCATCGTGCTGCCTTTTTTCGAATGCCTCTGATAAACCTCAAGCGATCGAAAGCTCTCGGGAATCCTCCATGCTCGTCCTGCATCACCTCAACGACTCGCGCTCGCAGCGGATTTTGTGGCTGCTGGAAGAGCTCGGGACTCCCTGCGAAATGAAGCGATACCAGCGCGACGCGAAGACACGGCTGGCGCCGGTGGAACTGGCCGCGGTTCATCCGCTCGGCAAATCGCCGGTGATCGTTGACGGCAGCATCAGGATTGCCGAATCCGCGGCGATCGTCGACTACCTCATTCGAACCTATGGCAAGGGCGCCATGATGCCGGCTGCCGGTACGCCCGAGTACGAGGCCTACAACGAATGGCTGCACTATGCCGAAGGCTCGGCTATGCTCCCCTTGATGCTCAATCTCTATGTTTCGAGATTGAAGGAGGCGGGTAAGCCGTTGCATCCGCGGATCGACAGCGAAATCGCCAACCATCTCGGCTACGCCGACGGCGCGCTGAGGGGCAGGGAGTTTTTCGTCGGCAACGCACTCACGGGCGCCGACATCCAGATGAGTTTCGTCGCGGAAATGGCCAAAATATTCGACAAGCTCGCCCCTTATCCGAATCTTGCCGGCTGGCTCGCGCGCATGCACGCCCGCCCGGCGTTCCGCCGCTCGGTCGAAAAAGGCGGCGCCTATCGCTTTGCGGACTAGTGCGGCGAATTTGAAGTTCCTATCAATGCCGCTGCAACGTCGTTATAGGAACTTCAAATTGGAAAGCCGCACTAAACTCTATATTTGCTAGAGCCTTTGATTCCGAAGTTCGCATCAGAGGTAGCCGGGATGACTTGCGAACTTCGGAATCGGAGCTCTAGGTCGGTGCTGATGCGGAAGCAGGAAAACATGAGACGCTGGTCCCGACTGGGTTTGCTGCCTCTGCTCGCGGTCGCCGCTTGCACGCAGTCGGCGATTTTCAACTCGGCCGGCAACAGCCCGCCCGGCAATGCGCCTGCTGGCAATGGTCCGGCCGCTGCCAAATCCTATGCCGCGTCTTCCGACAAATCGATCGGCAGTGCGTCCCCCGACCGGTGGCAGCCGCCGCCCGATCCCGTGTTCAACGAGGAACTGCCCGGCACCGAACGTATCTCCCTGCTGCCAGCGAAGGTCGGCGAATGCGCCGACACCACCATCACCTCGATCACCGATCGGTATGGCGCCGATCTGGCACCCGCCAATTCCAAGAAGGGAGCTGACAGCGGCACGATCGTCAGATTCAGCAACTCCGGCGTTCAGGTATCGCTCGTAAAGGAACGCGCGATCGCCCGCTCGCAGGTGTTTGACAAGGTGAACATGTGCCTGGTCGAGACGCCGAAGGATTGTCCGGCCGAAATCCGCGGGCGGATCTACAAGACAACCAACCTGAGGACCGGGGAAAGCTGGTCTCTCGCCAACGACGTCAAGAGTTGCGGCACCTGAGCAATGACGTTGGAGTGGCGCGGGGTTCCAGCCACACATTCAATCCGACGTTGCCAACACCAATCTGCCCGACGGCTTTGCATCTTTTTCCGTGGCCCCTGCGAAGGCAGGGACCTATAATCACCGGCGGATGATCAAGAAGCCGTCGCGCCTTCCGCAATAAGGATAAGCCGCAGTGTATCGGTTCCTGCTTTCGCAGGAACGACAGCAGTGCGCCAAAACGCCAAATTCATAAGCCGCCCCAAGGCGATTTGGGTTGTCCAGTCCCCTTTGCAGAAATAATTTGCTTCGTGAGCAGCTAGAAACAGCTTTATCGATTCGTTCCATCCCGCCCCCGAAAAGAGGGGCGCTTCGCGATCGTCACGAACGTTGGGCGCGGGATGCGGTGGACGCGAGCGTGCGCAAGACGGGCGCACGAGACGCGGACGGCGAAGTCGTGTGGTCTTGATGCCTCGACGCTGGCGTCAAATTGGCGACGATGCTTACGCATCGCGCCGGTGACGGTGACAAAAAGCCCGATCGCCGGAGAGAGCACGAAGGAAACCGTTAAAACCATTCGCGCGGGGAATGTCGGCTGATGCGACGTACCTGTGGTGAATTTGCTTGTGTGCTTTTTCATTTCGCACACAAGGCCGTGGGTGCGCGCCGCGCACCCGGCATTCCCTGCGCCCTCTACTTTGAGGAGGGGGTCGTCATTTGCAAAATCCGGATGCATTCGCATCGCGGAATGTCGGGGCGTGTGCGCTTGAACCGAGTCGCCCCCGCGCACGCGGGCGCCCATACGCCCGGACCTCTCTTGTGGCAGGATTTGCGAGGGCTTTGTCGATCTTATTGCAACGGCCGGTGGTTATGGGTTCCCGGGTTCCTGGAGCGACAGGAGGGGCAGGGCCCACCATATCTTGCATAAATACCGGGTGCCTGCCGCAAGCGCTTGGCCATTCCCGGGCAATGTGGTATGCCGCCAGCACCCTTTCGACCGCCAATTTTGACCGCCCGCGAGCCCGCTATCCGGTTGCGGCGGTGGAGATTTTTCGCCCATGAGCTCTTCTTCCATGTCCGCCAAGGCCGGCCCAAAGGCCGCTTCCGCGCCCGACTCGTTTTTCACCGCCCGACTGGCCGAGGCCGATCCCGACATCGCCGCCGCCATCTCAGGCGAGCTCGGTCGCCAGCGCCACGAGATCGAGTTGATCGCCTCGGAGAACATCGTCAGCCGCGCGGTACTGGAAGCGCAGGGTTCGGTCCTGACCAACAAATATGCCGAAGGCTATCCCGGCAATCGCTACTACGGCGGCTGCGAATGGGTCGACGTGGTGGAGAGCCTCGCGATCGAACGCGCCAAAAAACTGTTCGGCGCGAATTTCGCCAATGTGCAGGCGAATTCCGGCAGCCAGATGAACCAGGCCGTGTTCCTGGCGCTGCTGCAGCCCGGCGACACTTTCATGGGCCTCGATCTTGCCGCTGGCGGTCATCTCACCCACGGTTCTCCGGTCAACATGTCCGGCAAATGGTTCAAGGCCTCGCATTACACCGTGCGGCGCGAGGACCAGATCATCGACATGGATGCGGTGGCGAGACAAGCCGAACAAGTGCAGCCGAAACTGATCATCGCCGGCGGGTCGGCCTATTCCCGCCCGTGGGATTTCAAGCGTTTCCGCGAAATCGCCGACAGCATCGGCGCTTATCTGATGGTCGACATGGCGCATTTCGCAGGCCTCGTGGCCGGCGGCGTTCATGCTTCGCCCGTTCCCCATGCCCACGTTACCACGACCACCACCCACAAATCTCTGCGCGGTCCGCGCGGCGGCCTGATCCTGTGCAATGACGAGGCGCTGGCGAAAAAATTCAACTCAGCGATTTTCCCGGGCCTGCAAGGTGGTCCACTGATGCATGTGATCGCGGCCAAGGCGGTGGCGTTTGCCGAAGCACTGCGGCCCGACTTCAAGATCTATGCAAGGAACGTGGTCGAGAACGCCAAGGCGCTCGCCGAAAGCCTGCGCGCCGAGGGCCTCGACATCGTTTCAGGCGGCACCGACAACCATCTGATGCTGGTTGATCTCAGGCCCAAGGGATTGAAGGGCAACGTCTCGGAAAAGGCGCTGGTGCGCGCCGCCATCACCTGCAACAAGAACGGCATCCCCTTCGATCCGGAAAAGCCGTTCGTCACCTCGGGCTTGCGCTTGGGAACCCCGGCGGCCACCACGCGCGGCTTCGGCGTCGCCGAATTCAAGCAGGTTGGCGGCATGATCGCCGAAGTGTTGAACGCAGTGGCCCAGTCCCAGGACGGCACGGCGCCCAAAGTGGAAGCCGCCATCAAGGAGCGGGCGCGGGCGCTCACCGATCGTTTCCCGATCTACCAATAGGGGTCGCTTTCAAATGCGTTGCCCAAGCTGCAACAGTCTCGATACCCAGGTGAAAGACTCGCGGCCGACGGAGGATTCGGCCGTGATCCGGCGGCGGCGGGTATGCATCGCCTGCAACTTTCGCTTCACGACGTTCGAGCGGGTGCAGCTGCGCGAACTCACGGTCATCAAGCGCAACGGCCGCAGAGTGCCGTTCGACCGCGACAAGCTGGTGCGCTCGCTGCAGATCTCCTTGCGCAAGCGGCCAGTCGATCCGGAGCGGGTCGAGAAGATGGTCTCGGCGATCGTGCGCGAACTGGAAAGCGGCGGCGAGGCGGAGATTTCCTCGGAAGCGATCGGCGAGATCGTGATGGAACACCTGCGCGAGGTCGATGACGTCGCCTATGTTCGTTTCGCTTCTGTCTACCGCAATTTCCGCGAAGCCAAGGATTTTGAAGCCGTGCTTGGCGAACTCTCCGGCGACGAGGACGCGCGGATCACCTTGTTACGCAAATGATCTTCCGCATTTTGGAAGAGCAGCTCGCGCAAAAAACCAGGGAAACCAAGGCTGCCGACCGGCGCTTCATGCAGCTCGCTTTGACGCTCGGCCGGCGCGGGCAGGGCCGCACCTGGCCCAATCCCGCCGTCGGCGCCGTGGTTGTCAATGACGGCATCATCGTCGGGCGCAGCTGGACGCAGCCGGGCGGCCGTCCCCACGCTGAACCGGTGGCACTTGCGCAGGCCGGCGAAGCTGCCCGCGGCGCGACGCTCTACGTCACGCTGGAGCCCTGTTCGCATCTCGGTAAATCGCCGCCCTGTGCGGATGCGGTGATCGCCGCAGGCATCAAACGCGTGGTCTCGGCGATCGAGGATCCGAACCCGGAAGTGGCGGGGCAGGGACACGCGCGCTTGCGTGCCGCGGGGATTGCCGTCGATATCGGGCTTTGCGCGCTGGAAGCGGCGCGCGACCACGCCGGGCATTTCCGGCGCGTCCGCGACCATCGCCCGCACGTGATGCTCAAGCTCGCGGTCTCACGCGACGACAAGATTGCCGCCGCAGGCCGCAAGCAGGTTGCGATCACAGGCGAGGCCGCAAAAGCGCGCATGCACCTGTTGCGCGCCCAGAGCGATGCGATCCTGGTCGGGATCGGAACCGTGCTCGCCGACGATCCGCTCCTGACCTGCCGCCTTCCCGGTATGGAGGCACGCTCCCCGGTGCGGGTGGTGCTCGATCGCGCCTTGCGGATACAAGGCAATAGCCGCCTGGTTGGTTCGGCTCGAGCCACGCCCTTGTGGGTGATGACTTCAAACCTTGCCGAGGCGCCCGCCGCCGCGATTCTGGGCGCGGCAGGTGCCCAGGTGATCCGCCTCGAAACCAGGGCCGGCCCGCAACCCGGATTGGACTTGCCGGCGGTGTTGCGTGCGTTGGCCGAAAAGGGCATTACGCGGCTTCTGGTCGAAGGGGGCGCGCGTGTTGCATCGTCCTTTGTCTCGGCTGGCCTTGTCGACGAATTCTGGCTCCTGCGGGGTCCGGACGATATCGGCGGCGATGGTGTCGCGGCGCTGGAAGGCCTGCCGCTCACCTCACTGACGCAGTCGCCGGGCTTTCGCGTTCGTGCTAGCGAGAACCTCGAAAAAGATATTCTCACCGTTTACGAACGATTTTGATGTTTACAGGGATCGTCACCGATATCGGCGAGGTCATAAGCCTGACGCCAACCGCGCAAGGCCAGTTGCACCGGCTTCGCGTCGGCTGCCACTACGACCGCGCCACTATCGCAGACGGCGCCTCGATCGCCTGCAACGGCGTCTGTCTGACGGTGGTCGGATCGGGCATCGAGGGCGGCAAAACCTGGTTCGACGTCGATGCCGCTGCCGAAACGCTATCCATGACCACCGCAAGAGACTGGACTGTCGGCACCAAACTTAACCTCGAACGCGCACTGAAGATCGGCGACGAACTCGGCGGCCACATCGTCGCAGGACACGCGGACGGGATCGCCTCGATTCTAGCCCGTGATGATCTGCCCGACATGGCGCGGTTCCAGTTGCGTACGACGCGCGAACTCGCGCGCTTCATTGCACCGAAGGGTTCGGTGACGCTCGATGGCGTATCGCTGACGATAAATTCGGTCGATGATGTTGCCTTTTCGGTGCTGATCATCCCGCATACCCTCAATGTGACGACGCTTGGCGGTTGGCGGCCGGGCGGAGACGTCAATATCGAGGTCGATCTGATGGCGCGTTATGCCGCGCGTCTTGCGGAAATGAAATAGGAGCGACCCCGATGGAACGCCCCTTGGCTTTGGAGGCTGCTACGCATAGAACCAGCACCAACCCTCACGGTGAGAAGGCGCTCGCGCCGTCTCGAACCGTGAGGCTCATCCTTCGAGACGCGGGCTGATGGCCGCTCCCTGGGATGGGGGCACTGATCGAAATGGATAATGGATGGCAGAGGCGCGGCGCGCACCATTGAACGAAGGGATCGACGTTTCTGGCGCGCGCGCGCTGATTGTCGAGGCGCGCTTCTATGACGACATTCAGAACGCGCTGCTCGAAGGCGCGGTTGCCGAACTGAGGGCGGCCGGCGTCACGCATGACGTGATTACCGTGCCCGGCGCGCTGGAAATCCCGGCCGCGATCGCGATCGCGCTCGATGCGGGCGACAGCAAAGGCAAGCCGTTCGACCTGGTGGTCGCTCTCGGCTGTGTCATCAGGGGTGAGACCATCCATTTCGAAATCGTGTCGATGGAATCCTCGCGCGGCTTGATGGATCTGGCGGTGTCGAGAGGGATTCCGCTCGGCAACGGCATCATCACCGTCAATACCGAGGCTCAGGCATGGGCCCGCGCACGCGCAAGCGAGCTCAACAAGGGCGGCGATGCCGCACGCGCAGCGATCGCGATGTTGCGGATCAAACGCACCCTGACGCGGGCTTGATCATGGCCGAAGACAGGAAACCGGCTAGAAAGCCTCAAAAGGGTCCGGAAAAGAAAGCCAACCGGCGCGGCGCCGCGCGACTTGCCGCCGTGCAGGCGCTCTACCAGATGGATATTGCCGGGGCGGGCATCAACGACATTTTCGCCGAGTTCGAAAGCCACTGGCTCGGCGGCGAGGTCGAGGGCGAGAAGTACCTTCCGGCGGAAGCCGCCTTCTTTCGCGACATCGTCTCTGGCGTGGTGCGCGATCAGGCGAGACTCGATCCCTTGATCGACGAGGCGTTGTCGCGAGGTTGGCCGCTGAAGCGGATCGATGCCATCCTGCGCGCGGTGTTACGCGCCGGTGCCTACGAACTGGAGCGTCGCAAGGACGTGCCGGGCCGCGTAGTGGTCTCCGAATATGTCGACGTCGCCCACGCCTTTGTCGAAGCCGATGAGACGGGCATGGTGAATGCGGTGCTCGATCAGATCGCGCGACAATTCCGCGCCGATGAGTTCGAGCGGGCAGGCGGCTGAGATGATTGCCCCCGGTGCAGGTCCATCCGGTGAGGACGCGCTGATCGCGCGGTATTTCAAGCCGCTGGCGACCGATCCCGGGGCATTCGGCCTTCTCGACGATGCCGCGATCCTCAAGCCGTCACGGGACGATCTCGTCCTGAAGACGGATGCCATCGTGGAGGGCGTGCATTTTCTCCCCGATGATCCGCCGGACACGGTCGCGCGTAAGGCGCTGCGAAGGAATTTGTCCGACCTTGCCGCCAAGGGCGCAATGCCTGCGGGTTTTCTGCTGACGCTGGCATTGCGCAGCGTTGACGAGGCTTGGCTCACCCCTTTCGCGCGCGGGCTCGGCGAGGACGCCGGACAATACGGCTGTCCGCTGTTCGGCGGCGAGACGGTTTCGACCCCAGGGCCGATCATGGTCTCGATCTCCGCGTTCGGGCATGTGCCATCAGGCAGAATGGTCCGTCGCAGCGGCGCCGGGCCCGGCGATCGCGTCGTGGTGAGCGGAACGATCGGCGATGCTGCGCTTGGCCTCGACATCATCAGGGGCGGCGCGGCGGCGTCGGTCCTGGCCGACGACGCAAGCGCCAGGGAAATGCTGGTTGGGCGCTATCGGGTTCCGCAACCCCGGAACTTACTCGCAAAGGCGGTCCTGGATCATGCCAGCGCCGCGATGGACGTGTCCGACGGTCTTGCCGGCGACCTCGCCAAGCTGTGTGCAGCATCCGCCGTTTCGGCCGCCATCGATGTCGCGAGCATTCCCTTGTCGGCGTCCGCAGCCCTCGTGCTTGCGCACCGCGCCCTCGGCATCGAGGCCCTCGTCTCGGGCGGCGACGACTACGAGATATTGTGTACGATACCGGAAGGCCGGTTCGATGCTTTCGCGGAAGCCGCCGGACTCGCCGGGGTGGCCGTGAGTTCGATCGGGACTGTGATTTCCGGGGCATCGGGCCCGAAATTTCTCGACGCTCACGGCCGGGACCTCCGACTGGCCCATCGGTCCTACAGCCATTTCTAGGATTTTTCCGAAAACAGCCGGCTTGCCTGCAAATACCTGCCTAAATCGGTCGTTTTAACGCTGCATGGCGTTGCGCCGGGGATGTGATTTTGGCATGGTCCGGCCCGATTTGAGGCCGCTTTGTCGGGCAGGGCAGGCCTTTCTTTTTACGCGCCCGCCGCTTCCCGCGGCGAAAGGCGTCAGGTGAGCATCAAGATAGATCCGAGGCAAATTCAATGACAGCATTATGGTTGATAGTGCTCTGTGGAGCGCTTTCTATCGTCTACGCCATCTGGGCGACCCAATCCGTTTTGAAATCGGATTCCGGCAATCCCCGCATGCAGGAGATTGCGGCTGCTGTGCGCGAGGGGGCGCAAGCCTATCTCCGCCGCCAGTATTTAAC
>Ga0306925_10004539_pt1 | contig 12555 bp, 13 predicted proteins | sample flu12Cox44000176_FD_203755 | JGI IMG/M metagenome (GOLD analysis project Ga0306925, IMG submission 203755) | Lab enrichment of tropical soil microbial communities from Luquillo Experimental Forest, Puerto Rico - flux8day.12C.oxic.44.000.176 (v2)... | ecosystem: Environmental > Terrestrial >...
CATTAAATTCATGGTCACTAGACATACACGCCTCCACGACGAGGTCTCTGAGGAGCATGTGTCGTGAAAGGAACAAAGAATCCCCCTGATGCGTTCCAATTGACGGCCCGGGAACTGGAACCGGGGTCGTGACACTCAAGTGGCGGCGGGTCGGAGGAGCTTCCGCCGCAACTTGGGTAGTAAAACACCACGCAACAAAGCATCGGAGGGGACACCGTGCTTTTTACAGACCATGACATTGTGATCTTCGCCATAGCCAGTAGCGCTATCACGCTTGTGCTTGCAGTTTTGCTCGTCTCTAGGCCAATTGAGCAACGCATCGGACGACTCGAATTGAAAATTCGCCAAGCGATGTGTGGCTGACAAAGGACGGGCAACCGGCTATACGGCGAGCGGCTGACTACAAGATCGGGATGCGCGGCGACAATTTCGTTTGCGACGGCGCGCACCCGGGCGGTTTGAGCGCCCGGCCAATGATAATCGAGGTCGACATTTCGGCCGGGAGTCCAACCCAGTTCTTTCAGCCCGCCCTCGAAGGCGGCGACCTCTGCCTGTCCGCTTGCATCATAGAATTCAAGTCCTCCCAGCAACACTGTAACGCGCCGCATTTGGTCGCGCTGTTGGGCGCGCGCGGCGAGCGGCCAAGCGGCTGCTGACCCTGTAATAACTTTGATGAAATCTCGCCGCCTCATTGCCGTCGCCCCGAGGCTCAGTACAGGGCATCCTGCCCTCCAAAACTAGCATACTGGAAGGGAGGGCGTGACATTCCGCCGATGTCCGCTTTGGGTCAAAAGCAGACATGTGCAATGCAATAGGCCATGTCCGCTTTACCCCCAATAGCGACCGCGAAAGCGGACTCTCGCAAACGGGCATGTCTGCTTTACCCCCAAAAGCAGACATTGGCTTATTCGATCACCTCATCCGCCGCTAAGCCCGGGGCCGCGTCGGGGCCAACAAACCCAATGCGCGCGTTATTTGCTCTCAGGACTTAATCGGCCCTCAGATCAACACCGAAGTCCCAACTTAACTTCTTTATCTCGGAGCGCTGGTGCTCCCAGTGCGTTACGAAACTATCCGCACCCACAAGGTTGAGCACATGCTCGGCGGACTTGCGCCATCGCGGGCCGAGGCCGTTAAAGAAGGCATGCGCCTCAACGGGCAGCCGGGGCAAGATCGAAGCCAATGTGATGTGGTCGGTATCGATCACTTCAACCGCGTCTATTTGAATTCCCACCGCGCCTTGAAATCAGCCAGCGCCTGTTCGCGGTTTGCCGCGTAACCACTATCCGCCAACGATGCTATGCGTGCGCGAACAGTAATCGTCCAAAGCCACGGCCGATCCTTCCGCGCTTGCGAATGCAGCATGATCCGCCCGATGACACGTCTTTCGCCGTCGTATACGTCGTAGTCGTCCTTCGACCATAATACTCCGCCACGACTTTTCGCGGCGTGGACGAGGTTGAGGGTGGTTTCGGTCATCGTAAGCGCCGTTCAGAGGCATCAATCAGGCCCGAAACCGATAACGAACTTTTGCCTTTCGTGTTTGTGTTTGGCGGCCATTTTTAGTTTTGTCGGCCGCCTTTCGTGTCCCCCGAAACGCAACGCGGCCGAAAACGCTTGCGGCATACGGTTTTTGCAAAATCGGCGTTTTAAGCCCGGGCCGCCGAACTTCGGCTAAGCCTTTGCCTCCACCCGGCGAGATAAATTGACACTCGTAGCCACTCGCACGACGAGGCCGCCGATAAAAGATCTTCGAAGGCTTATTTCGGATGCTGCGAGCGATTTAATGTGCATTTTGCGACGCATCCACTCGGGCACGCATTTCTGTAAATCGACGTTTGGCAAATCTTGGCGCAAACTTCCGCGCAGGATTGCTTGTATTTCTTCTCTTGCGCATGGGCCGATGATAGAAGCGCGATAAGTGCGATGGTCCCTAAAACTATCCGCATATTTACCCCCCGTTGGTTGAAAGAGCCTAGGAGTGCGATTTCCTCGCGCAGGCTTTTGCAATCCTGCCTGTGCGGGGCTTCTTCTTTATTTCAATTACCGCTTTTAGTCGATCAGGCGGCTGCGTTAGCCGCTTTTTGGACGGTTGTTTTATTTATGTCCGCTTCACCCCCCGAAAGCGGACATGTGCGGTGCAACGAGGGATATCCGCTTTGGGCCAAAAGCGGACATTGTTATTCAATGACCTCATCGGCTTGAGCCACCAATGTTGGCGGCACACTGAGACCAAGCATTTTCGCGGCTTTGAGGTTAACGACGAAATCGAATTGCGTCGGTTGCAAGATAGGAAGATCGGCTGGTTTTTCGCCTTTCAGTATGCGTGCCACGTATCTGCCTACTTGCCGGTACGCATCGGTGATGCTTGGCCCATAACTTATCAGGCCACCTTCGAGCGCGTATACGCGGAACTGATATATGGCGGGCAAACGATTTTGGGCCGCAAAAGCAATGATGCGATCGCGACGCGTGTCGAAATACGGATCGGACGCGATAACCAATGCGCCAACTTGCTCACGCAATAAGGAAGCAAAAGCCGCCTTCAGCTCGGCATCGTTGCTGGCTTTTGCGACAAAGAGCTGTCGTCCAAGATCCGCTGCCGCTTTTTCGATATCGCGTACTTGATCCGCCGCGGGCGGGAAATGGGGGTTGACGATTGCACCGAAGCGAATGACGTCGGGTACTGTCTTTTGCAGAATACCGAACCGCTTCTGCTCCATATCGTTGCTCAGAATGGTCGAGCCCGTAACGTTGCCACCCGGTCGGTTGAAGCTTTGAACGAGACCGAATTTGACCGGATCACCGCCCATATTGAAAACGATCGGGATGGTCGCAGTCGCCTCCTTCGCGGCGTGAGCTGAGGCATCCCCACCGGTCGCCGCGAGAACAGTTACGCGTCGTTGCGCGAGTTCGGCGGCAAGCATTCTCAGCCGGCCGTAGTCGCCGCGCGCCCACCGATATTCAACGGTGACGTTGTTGCCATTGACGAAACCGCCCTCGCCAAGTCCTTTATGAAAAGCTTCCAGCTCTGCGACCGTATCTTCGGGTGAGCGCCCGCTCAAATAACCGATAAGGGGCACGGCTGACGACTGCCCGCGTGCGGCGATCGGCAAGATCGTCGCTGCACCTCCAAGCAGACGAATGAAATCACGCCGTCGCATTGCCTCCCCCGAGGCTTAGGACAAGGCAGCGTATCGCCTTACATCAGCGCGTGCCCATAAAATTGCTGTTAAGCGACAGCGATGTCCGCTTTGGGTCAAAAGCAGACATGTGCGGTGCAAGACGGTATGTCTGCTTTACCCCCAATAGCGACCGCGAAAGCGGACATGCGCAAACGGTCATGTCCGCTTTACCCCCGAAAGCGGACATGTGCGGTGCAACTAGCGACGTCAGCTTTGGGCCAGAAGCGGACATTGAGCTGCTCTAAGCAATTTGTTTCGCAGCTCGGCGAACATCAATTCGGGCGATATCGCAGCGCGTCAACCACGAGCGCGAACGCCGCCGAAGAATGCCGACGGCTCGGGTAATACAAATGATATCCCGAATAAGGTTGGCACCAGTCCGCCAGCACGCGCTTCAGCCTTCCCTTAAGCACATAAGGCTCTGCGAGACCTTCCGGGATATAAGCAAGGCCGCATCCAGCAAGCGCCGCGTTGATAAGCTGCGTGGTAGCGTTTCCGGTGTACTGCCCTTCAACGCGAACCCTTAGTTCGCGACCGCCTTTTTCGAATTCCCAAGCATACACACCGCCATGAGTTGGCAACCGAAGATTGATGCAGTTGTGGGCAAGAAGGTCCTGCGGACGCTTTGGCTCGGATTGCGACTTGAAGTAGGAAGGCGATCCGACCACGGCCATGCGCATGTCCGGGCCGATCCGTACGGCAATCATGTCTTTGGCGACCTGCTCCCCGCTGCGCACGCCCGCATCGAATTGCCCGGCGACGATATCCGTAAGGCCGTAATCTACGCTGGTTTCCAGCTTCACGTCGGGATATCTGCGTAGCAGAGGCGCAAGTTTTGGCAGAAGAAGCCTCTCAATTGCGAACTCCGTCGCGGTGATCCGTACCGTACCGGCGGGTTTTCCCTTCATTTCGCGGATGAAAGCCACTTCGCTTTCAATTTCATCTAGGCGAGGTCCGATGTTCTGTAGCAGGCGCTCACCGGCTTCCGTCGGCGAGACACTTCGCGTGGTGCGCGTCAAAAGGCGAACGCCGAGCCGTTCTTCAAGCTCGCGCATTGTGTGACTCAGGGCCGACTGTGAGACGTTCAGCTTTGCGGCGGCGGCGGTGAAGCTTCGCTCGCGCGCAACGGCTACGAACGCCATTAACTGGTCAAGGTTGCCGCGCTGCATTTATCAATCCTGCTCATAAGTTCTTGCCGATTTTAACACCTAATGAATAGGCGGCAACGCTCTTAAGTGTGGAGCATGCAAGGGAGACCGTCATGACCATTGAAATCAGGCACACTGACCGGGAGCGGATCATGAATCGGCTTTCGAATAATCCACTTTTCCATTTGAACAATGGCACGGCGATGCCGGCCCTCGGTCTTGGTGTGCTTGGTCGCGAGACGCGTGATCAGACGACCCACGCCGTCGAAGTTGCGCTTATGGACGGCTACCGCCTGATCGACACAGCGGCGGCCTATCTGAATGAACGGCATGTTGGGGAAGGCATCTCCCGGAGTGGTATCGGCCGTTCGGAACTGTTCGTCACAACGAAGCTTTGGCTCAGCGAATACGGTTATGACAAATCTCTGCGAGCGTTCGACGCCAGCTTGCGAAAGCTCAACCTCGACTATGTTGATCTCTACCTATTGCACTGGCCGCTTCCCTCAGACTTCGAGGCGACGATAGCCTCATACAAAGCGGCTGAAACGCTTTTGGCCGAAGGACGCGTACGCGCAGTTGGCGTCTCAAATTTCGGCGAAACGCACCTGCGAAAGCTGATGGACCGGACAAGCATCGTGCCGGCCGTTAACCAGATCGAACTCCATCCTGGTTTCCAGCAAAAGCACCTGCGTGAGGTGCATGCTCGCCTGGGCATTCTCACACAAGCGTGGTCTCCGATTGGCGGGAGCGTCAGGCGGTTTGGAAAAGGTGCCGACCCTTTAAAGGACCAGGACATCACGGCACTCGCGGCCAAGCACGGTAAAACCGCGGCGCAGATCGTGCTTCGCTGGCACATTCAGAATGGCGTATCCGCCATCCCGAAGTCCTTCAATGCCGCCCGCATAGCCGAAAACTTCAACATCTTTGATTTCGAACTTACGGCAAACGACATGAGCGCCATCGACGCTCTCGATCGAGGCGTGCGAACCGGCGCCGATCCAGAAACCATGACGGCAACGACTTTCAACATCAAGCTTGAAAACTAAGGGAGTGCCGCGTGACCGTTTCATTTGCGGGCAATGTCGCTCTGGTCACCGGAGCAGCGGCGGGCATCGGGCTCGCTGCCTCCAAAGCCTTTGCACGTGCTGGCGCAGCCGTCGTTCTTGCGGATGTCGATGAAACAGCCGCGCGCGCCGCGGCAGATGATCTGGTTGCCGCAGGTTACCAGGCCATCGGCGTCCGGTGCGATGTCGCCGTTGAAGCAGACGCGGCCCGGCTGGTCGAACAAGCGGTTTCGACATTCGGACGGCTCGACGCCGCATTCAACAACGCCGGCATCCATGTTATCCGCGCAGACACTGCCGATGTCGGCGCCGCAGACTTCAACCGCGTCATCGCTGTTAATTTGCGCGGCGTCTTCAACTGCATGAAGTATGAGTTGAAGCAGATGCGCGCGCAGGGCAACGGCGCAATCGTGAATTGCTCATCGCAAAGCGGGTTTGTTGGGATTGCGGGCCTCGGTGCGTATACCGCGTCGAAGCACGGTGTCATTGGCCTCACAAAAGCGGCTGCGCTCGAATACGCCCCGTACGGCATCCGCATCAACGCAGTATGTCCCGGCACGACCGAGACACCTCTCGTGAAGGGGCTCATGCAGCGCGAACCGGGCCGCCTCGACGCCGTTATCGCCGACATCCCTCTTGGACGCATGGGCCAGCCGGAAGAGATCGCCGCGGCGGTGCTATGGCTCGCTTCACCGACGGCGAGCTTCATGGTCGGTCAGACGGTAACGCCGGACGGCGGATACTGCGCCCGATAATCACGCCCGACACCTATGAGGATACGATGAAGAAAGAACCCTCAAATGCGCGAAACTCCTTTGGTGATGTCGCGCCACATCTGGCCGAACTAACAGACAAGGTCCTTTTCGGGGATGTTTGGGAACATCCTGCGCTTTCGCCGCGCGACCGCAGCCTGGTCACGATCACCAGCTTGATCGCCCTATACCGCGTGAACGAGTTGCCCTTCCACCTGAACAAGGCGCTCGAAAACGGAATCACGCGCGACGAAATTATTGGCACTATTACGCACCTCGCTTTCTATGCGGGCTGGCCAGCGGCGATGACCGCGCTTCAAATCGCGCGCAAAGTCTTCGATGAGACGCATTCTCAAGGCTGACTGTTACTTTGGCGTACGTCACGCGCGCCGAGCATAAGGTAAACGCGAGCGGCACCGCGCGATTATCCCGTCGTGTGACATAACGACGCTTTTCTATGAGCGTAGCTCATAAGTCCATGCGGCTTTGCCCCGCTAATCGGCAACACAAGGTAGAGCTACCTTTGCCTAATCAAGCGATGAGTAGCGCGTCGCACGACATGGATTCAATCATGAAGAACAAAATCGCGTCAGGGCAATCGACGATATGCTCCGCAGCTTGCAAGGAACCGCGCGGCGCGGCGATGGCCCCGCTCATAAGCGCGGTCTTCATCGCGTTCGTCGCAATGGGAATGGCATTGCCCGCCTTACCACTTCACATTCATGAGCGGCTCGGCCTAACTTCCTTGGTTGTCGGCCTTGTAGTCGGATCGCAATTCATCGCCGCCATTGTTTTCCGCGTCTGCGCAGGCCGCACGGCCGACGGGCGAGGTCCGAAGTGCGCGATGATCGTCGGCTTGCTCGTCGCAGCGGCCGGCGGGCTCGTTTATCTCGCCTCACTCTGCGTCACTGGAACGCCAGGGCTATCGGCAGCAATTCTGCTGGCTGGCCGCGCGTTAATTGGCGTCGCAGAAAGCTTCATCATCGTGGGCGCGCAAAGCTGGGGCCTTGCGATGCTTGGCACCAGAAACACCAGCAAAGTCCTTGCGTGGGTCGGAAGTGCCCTCTTTTGTGCGTTTGCGGCTGGCGCACCGCTCGGCTCAGCCCTCTACACGCACTACGGCTTCGCGGGCGTCGCCATCGCAACCACCGCGCTTTCGTTGGTAACGCTTGCTTTCATCGCTCCGTTAAAGCGGCTTAATCCTGAGCAACGCGCGCGCAGCGGCGTCCTGAAGGTCATGGCGGCAGTATGGCTGCCGGGCTTGGGTTCGGCCTTGAGCAGTCTGGGCTTCGGCGCGCTTACCGCCTTCAGCGCGCTTTTGTTCGTGGCTCGCGGCTGGCCTTCCTGGACCGCGTTCAGCACATTCGCACTTGCCTTCATCGTGACTCGGGTATCCATCAGCCACGTGGCTGATCGCCTCGGTGGTGCCAAGGTCGCGCTCGTGTGCGTGCTGATTGAGGCAGCAGGGCTCAGCGTGATTGAGTTTTCGCGCGGACTACCGCTTGCGCTCGCAGGCGCCGCGTTAACGGGCCTTGGCTACTCGCTGGTCTACCCCGCACTCGGCGTCGAGGCGGTGCGGCGGGCTCCCGCCGATAGCCGCGGACTCGCGATGGGGGCCTACACCGCATTCCTCGATGTGGCGCTGGGCTTCGGCACGCCGGCGCTGGGATTGCTGGCGAATTCGTTCGGGCTCGGCAGCGCATTCCTGGCGAGCGCCGTGGCGGCCCTGTGTGCCGCGCCAATTGCAGCCGCGATGCTGCGCGCATCGACGCGTGCGCCGGGCCTTCACACGGCACTAAACACACGATGAGCATCACCACCGCTCTTGTGAGGAGACCCATCATGAAAGCATTTGCCGCAATTCTACCACTGCTGCTCGTATTCCCGTCCTTCAATACGTTGGCGCAGCACCAGAGCACACCAGGCCCGGCGTTGCAGGAAGACATCCGGCAGGTCGCCCCGGCCCTCGACCAATACGCCCAGCAACGCGTGTTCGGCGAACTCTGGAAACGTTCGGACTTAAGCCCGCGCGACCGGAGCATCGTAACAATAGCGGCGCTCATCGCGCGTCAGCAGACCGGGCCGATGGTATTCTATTTCAATCGGGCGCTCGACAGCGGCGTAAAGCCGGCCGAATTGTCCGAAATTATCACTCATCTCGCCTTCTATTCCGGCTGGGACAATGCGATGGCAGCGATTGGGCCGGCGGCAGCAGCGTTCAAGCAGCATCAAGTTTCGCAGAGCGAGCTAGCACCGTCTTCTCCGGATTTACTTCCCTTAGACCAAGCGCAAGAGGCGGAGCGCGCGCGGCGGGTAGGAGGACAATTTGGTGGGGTGGCGCCCGGGCTCGTTCAATACACGACTGACATTTTATTCCGGGAGCTCTGGTTGCGACCTGGCCTTTCACCGCGTGACCGAAGCCTCGTCACCGTCAGCGCCTTGATCGCCGCAGGTCAGACAGCGCAGCTGAGTGGTCACCTCACACGCGCGATGGACAACGGCCTCACCCAGGTCGAAGCCGCTGAAACGATTACGCACCTCGCCTTCTATGCCGGCTGGCCCAACGCGTTTTCGGCGCTGCCGATTGCGAAGGACGTTTTCGAGAAGCGGGTGAAATAGACGATGCAGGATTTGCGCATCTCGTGGACTTGGCTAGCGGAAAAAGGAGACGCACATCATGGTCAATAGGACGTTCCTCGCAGCGGCGGCCATTGTCGCCGCCTTCCCGAACCTCGGGTTGTCACAGGGTTCGCCTTCCCCGCGCCAGGAAAGCCCCGCGGTGATTTCAATTACGCGAGCTGGTGAACAACCGTCGGCGAAGGCATCATTTGACAATTTCACAGGATCGGTACGCATTGATCCGCTTGCACGCATGCGCGACGAAAGCCGCGTTGCCGCCAGCTACGTGACGTTTGAACCTGGCGCCCGCGGTGCCTGGCATTCGCATCCGCTTGGACAAACCTTGATCGTCACAGCTGGCGTTGGCTGGGTGCAACAGGAAGGCGGCGCGGTCACCGAGATCAGGCCGGGCGACGTGGTGTGGATTCCAGGTGGCGTGAAGCACTGGCATGGCGCGGCGTTCACAACAGCCATGACCCACATCGCCATCACCGAGGCGCTAAACGGAAAAAGCACGGACTGGATGGAAAAGGTCAGCGACGAGCAGTACCGCAAGTGAGTTTTTTGAGATGACACAACGCAATACCTGGATCATACCGATTGCGACGGCCAAACGACTCAGTTGGTCGCTTAATATTTTTGTCGCAAGCGCATGGGTTTTGACGTTGGCCAGCATTGGCTTCGTTTTTGATGACAAGCTCGCATTGTCGAGCCATGGATTGAGTAAGGTCACAGTGATGTCGACCCTTATCGGCGCAATTTGCTGGTTAGGCGGCCGATTTGAACGACGCCGGAACGCGAGCCACTCGCCTGAGCACAAATCGCACTCGGTCGAAATCAAGGCGATTAGGTGTTTGTGTGAGAGCCCGGCGCAAGTTCGTCGGAGATAGAGATGTGGCGTAAGTCGTCTTTAATCATATTGGTTCTCTCTGCGGCCATTGTCGTTATGGCACTTTATGTCACTTATCGTTTGATCGATCCGCTTCCGCCACGTCACCTCGCAATCGCTGCCGGAATGGCAGGCTCTGGGTACGATAACTATGCGAGGCAATATGCACGGATACTTGCACGCCATGGTGTTGAGCTGGAGGTCCGTAACTCTGCTGGTGCAGTGGAGAATCTTGATCTGCTACGTGATCCCGGCTCTGGCGTGCAGGCTGCTCTCACTGCTTTCGGCTTCACGAAAACGGTCGACACAGACACCCTATATTCACTCGGCGGAACGTTCGATTCGGCGATATTCATTTTGTACAAGAACCCGGAACCTCTAACAGTTTTTGCGCAATTCCGTGACAAGCGCGTTGCCATTGGCATGCCGGGGACTGCTCTGCGGTCTCTTATCCTTGAGGTGTTAAGAGCCACTGACCCTCTGGATACTTCCATCCAATTTGTGGATCGCGACAGCGCACAGGCACTCGATGCATTGATCGAGGACAAAATTGATATCGCGGTTGTTCCACAGTTGGATGGCAACCCCTTGCAGCATGTATTTAGTAACACTGGCATCCGTTTAATGAACGTAGTGCAAGCCGAGGCCATCGCCAAAACGGTTCCCGGACTAAAGCATGTGGTATTGTGGCGAGGTCTCATTGATTTGAGCCGTGACGTTCCCAATTCGAACGTTGAACTGCTCGCTTCTCGCAACAGGTTGCTGGTGCGAAACGATCTTCACCCGGCTTTGCAATACCTGCTGCTCGAAGCAATGCGCGAAGTCCATTGGGCGCCGGGCCCCTTCAACAGTCTTGGGGAGTTCCCCGCCGAGCAACCCAACGATTTGCCCCTGTCTCCGACGGCACAGGCATTTTACCGCTCGGGCCCGACTTTGTGGCAGCGGTACACGTCCTTCTGGCTTAGCTCGCTCCTTAATCGTATCGCATTCTTTGTCATTCCGGTCGCCGTGACGCTAATTCCTGTAATTGGCTTGATACTTTCCTTTTACAGATGGATGCACACGCGTCGTTCCGGACGGTCTTTGCCTAGGAAGTGATACGCCGTCGTGGCTCCAGGAGCAGGCATGTGCAGTGCATTGATCGATGTCTGTACGGGTCAAAAGCAGACGTGCGCTGCATTACGTCATGTCCGCTTAGCCCCAATAGCGACCGCGAAAGCGGACATCGGCAAACTGTCATGTCTGCTTTACCCCCGAAAGCGGACATGTGCGGTGCAACTAGGAATGTCCGCTTTGGGCCAACAGCGGACATGAGACGTTACTCAACGATTTCGTCGGCAATCGACAGAACGCCGGACGGAATGGTCAGCCCCAGCGCCTTGGCGGTCTTGAGATTGATCGCGAGGTTAAACTTGATGGGTAGCTCGACGGGAATATCCGCTGGCTTAGCTCCGCGAATGATCTTGTCGACATAGCCTGCGGCACGCCGAAACTGGTCCTCAATGTCCGCACCATAGGACATGAGACCGCCCGATACCACCGAGTTGCCGAAGCCGTCTACAGTTGGTAGCCCTTCCTCCAATGCACGTTTGTTGATGAGGACCCGGTTAGCGTTCATGAGGTTATCGCCTGGAATATAAAGAGCGTCGGCACGATCTTTCAGTCCGATAAAGGCAGGCGCGATATCGTCCGCTTGGCGAACTTCAAGCTTGACTAGCTCAATTCCGCTGGCACGAGCTGCCATCTCAAGTTCACTAATCTCTTTGGTCAAGCTTGGATTTTCGATATTGATCATGATCGCAAGACGGGCAAGATGAGGAACCACCTCGCGCAATAAACCCAGACGCTTAGTCACAACATTCTGCTGCTCAAGGGAAAGGCCCGTGACGTTACCACCGGGATGGGCCAGACTTGAAACGAGCTTGCTGCCGACGGGATCACCCGCCGCCGCAAACACAATCGGGATGCTTGATGTCGCCTGCATTGCTGCGAGAATAAGTGGGGTTCCCGACGTAAGGATGACATCGACTTTACGGCGAACCAATTCGGCTGCGATCTCGCCGAGCCCCTGGTCGCGACCATCTGCCCATCCGTACTCAATTGCGACGGTGCGGCCTTCTATCCAGCCCAAGTTGCTCAGGCCCTTCACAAAGGCCGCGGTCCATGCGCGCCAACCGGAGGGACTGAAGCCAAAAAATCCGACAGTCGGCAGCTTCGCTTGTGGCTCCGCGCGTGCGACGAGCGGCCACGCAGCGACTGATCCCGCAATTGCTGTGATGAAATCACGCCGTCGCATTCTCATCGCCCCCCGTTTCGGAAGGAGCATCGTACCGAGTTGCATCAGCGCGGACGCATAAAATTGCTGTTAAGTGCAAACCGATGTCCGCTTTGGGTTAAAAGCAGACATATGCAGTGCACAAGGTCATGTCTGCTTTACACCCAATAGCGACCGCGAAAGCGAAATTCCGCAAAAGGCCATGTCTGCTTTACCCCCGAAAGCGGACATGTGCGGTGCACTAGCGTATGTCCGCTATGGGCCAATAGCGGACATTCTGCACTGCGGCAGAGACTGTTATTCGATCGAGTCGTCGGCGCGAGACAGCAGTGCTTGTGGCACTGACAGGCCGAGCGCCTTGGCGGTCTTAAGATTGATGACCAGCTCATACTTCGTCGGCGCCTGAACCGGAAGGTCGGCAGGCTTCTCGCCCTTGAGGATGCGATCAACATAGCGCGCCGCCCCACGGAACTGCTCATCAACATCAGGCCCATAAGAGATTAAGCCGCCACTCGTCACAAAGTAGCGTCGGTAGTAGACCGCCGGAAGTTTGTGCCGTGCCGCAAGCGCGACGACAAGGTTTTGGTGGACCACTGCAAGCGGGCTTGCCGTCAAGATCAAAC
>Ga0306925_10004545_pt1 | contig 12550 bp, 7 predicted proteins | sample flu12Cox44000176_FD_203755 | JGI IMG/M metagenome (GOLD analysis project Ga0306925, IMG submission 203755) | Lab enrichment of tropical soil microbial communities from Luquillo Experimental Forest, Puerto Rico - flux8day.12C.oxic.44.000.176 (v2)... | ecosystem: Environmental > Terrestrial > Soil...
ATGTACACTCGACTTGCCCCTGCGCCGGGGGCGCATTTGGTTGCGGTTTTCTCCTTTCGCGCTCCATGCGGAGCCGGTATTTGCGTCTGCCCGTTTCAACGGGACTGATGGTAAGCGTCAGGCGAACCCACCTTTTTTTCCAGCGACAAGCGTGATGAAGTGAAGGGGTGAGAGAAGAACGAGTAGACCAAAAACCTCAACAGCGGCGGAGCCGTGGGGAGGTGGAGCGGCTGTTGAACGCCTTTGAACGGAGCGGGCTGCGCCGGCGGGAGTTTTGTTTAAAGCATGGTGTTGCGCTGGGGACGCTGGATTTCTGGCGGAAGAGGCGTGGGCTGGAACGGGAGAGGGCGGTCAGTGCCGGGCCTGGCACGCGGAATGGAGAAGGACGGAGGAAGGTGCCGGGCGGAGAAAGCAGATTAGTGGCCGTGGAGATAGACGGATGGCCGGCAGGGACAGAGAGCCAGGCGGCGAGCAGTGGCTTGACGGTGGTGTTCTCGCCGGGGCGACGGATCGAAGTGTCGCGGGGGTTCGATACGGCGACACTGCAGCGATTGCTGCATGTGTTGGAGCGAGGATAGGTGTTTGGACTGGGAGCAGCGACGCGGATTTATCTGGCGGCGGGTCGGACGGACATGCGCAAGGGTTTCGAAGGTCTCTACGGTCTGGTGCGAGACCGATTGCAGTGCGAGCCGCTGAGCGGGCACGTATTTTTGTTTTGCAACGGACAGCGCAACCGGGTGAAGTTGTTGTTTTGGGACGGCAGCGGATTATGGGTATGTGCGAAAAAATTAGAGCGAGGGCGTTTTCGCTGGCCGGAGGTGGACGGCGAGCAGAACAAAGTACAGCTGAGTCACGAGGAGTTGGCGCTGCTACTGGGTGGGATCGATCTGCGGGAGACGCAGCGACGGCGGTGGTATCGAAAGGAAATTGCGGAGGAACCTGCGGCGTGAATGTATTACAGAAATTTTATGGGCGAGCCGCGAGAATGTAGTTGCATATTGGTAATCGTCGTGTTATCTAACGAGTTATCGTGAGTCGAAACCCTGGTGAGCCCTCCATCGACGAACTTCTGGAACAACTGCAGAGCCAACTCCCCGATTCGCTGTTTACGGCCGTGAGCAGCAGGCTGAATTCCTATCAGAGTAAGCTGCAACACGCGGAGCTGAAGATTCAGGTACTGGAAGAGCGGCTACGGCTGAAGCGCATCGAGAAATACGGTCCAGGCAGCGAGAGGCTGAGCAACGAACAACTGGAATTGCTGGAAGGAGAACCGGGAGTCAGCACCGCCGAGGTGCAAGCAGAGAGTACGCGCGGACCGTTGCCGGGGCACAGAAGAGAGAAAAGAGTTCGCCAGCATCCGGGCCGCCAGGCGCTGCCGGCGGAACTGCCGCGGGTGGAGCGGGTGATTGCGTGCACCCCGGAACAATGTATCTGCGCGGGGTGCCATCGGGAAACCACGGTGATCGGCTATGAGGAGAGCGAGCAGTTGGATGTGGAGCCGGCCAAATATTTCGTGGTGGTGACCAAGCGCGAGAAGCGTGCTTGCAAGAATTGCGAAGAACAAGGGGTGCTGGCCGCGCCGCTGCCACCGCGCATCATCGAGAAGAGTTTAGTGAGCGACGGTATCGTGATCAACACACTCGTCAGCAAATATGCGGATCACTGTCCATTGTACCGGCAGAGCGCGATGCTGGAGCGGGACAGCGGGGTGGAACTAAGTCGCCAGACGCTGGATGGCTGGGTCATGCGCGTGGGTGAATTACTGATGCCTGTGGCTGAGGCCCTACGGCGCGAGCTACTTGGTGAAACGTACTTACAGGCTGATGAAACACCCGTCGGCGTGCAGCTGCACGATGGGAATGGCCGCAACCATTTGGCATATTTGTGGCAATACGGACGACCCTACGGGGCGGTCGTGTTCGATTTCCGCCTGGGGCGTGGGCGGGAAGGGCCGCAACGTTTTCTGGAAAACTTCAATGGCCTTTTGCAGAGCGATGGATATGCGGTCTACGATTCTGTAGGCGGGCCGAAGATGGTGCACGCGGTCTGCTGGTCGCACTCGAGACGAAAATTTGTCGAAGCCGTGAGGCTCAATCCCGACGATGCGATGGCCGTGCGCATTGTCGCGCTCATCGATAAGCTGTTTGCCATCGATGCCGAGGCGCGCAGGTTGCAACTGGACCACGCTGCACGCCACGTCCTGCGCCGCGAAAAAGCTCCCGCGCTGCTCGAGGAGATCAAGGCCGAAATAACCAGGGCCCGCGCTGCCGCATTACCCTCCAGCGCCTTGGGTAAAGCCTGCAACTACACCTTGGCCCTTTGGGAGAAACTGACGCTCTTCCTGGACTACCCGGAACTCGAGCTGAGCACCAATCTTGCCGAAAACTCCATGCGACCTGTTGCGCTTGGTCGCAAAAACTGGATCCACATCGGCAGCCAGCAGGCTGGACCCAAAGTCGCCGCCATTCTCTCTATCGTCGAAACCTGCCGCCGAATCAATGTCCCCGTCCGCGATTACTTGGCTGCGGTGCTTCCCGGACTTGCCAACACACCTGTGCATCGCCTGGCCCAACTCACACCGACCGCCTGGTCCTCGCGCAACCTCTAATTTCTACCCGGAAATAGCCTGTGTTCCTCTGACGTTTACGGTCAAACCCTAAGTCTTGATGATTCAATTGCCCTTACAGTTCGTCAACCCCCAAAAACCACCCCCAAAACCGGGGGTTTTGGACGCTAGTTGGACGTCGAAAATTTCACCGTCAACCCAGAAGGATAGGCAAAAGCACACCCAGCGCGAGGGCGAAAAGCCAAAGTGCAGGAGCCGGAGTTCCCACGGGGCGCACCCTTCTGGCTTCACGGGCAGCGATGCGTGAGTCTAAGAGGAGCGCCCGCATGTAGCGACGCTCCATTAACAAGAAGACAAAGGCCGTCGTCGCGCCGTAAATCAGGTGACCCATTAGAGATGGAAGCAGCTCTGAGGCTGCGTCGGTGCTCCAGTCGCAAACACCAGTGAGCAGTAACGGAAGAATGGTCATGGGTCCGACAAACCACCAGATCAAACCAAAGAGCCATCCCCAAGCTATGCCGAGCCCCAGACTCGAAGCTTCATTGCGAAACAGAAGGCCATAAGTCATTCCGATTGCGGCGCTGACCAACAGATGAAGCAGCAACCCTCGGGATCCGGAAAGGCTTGTATCCAAACCGACGATTTTGGGTAATGGGTGAGTTGCGAGCAGAATGGGGCTCGCAAAGATCCCTCCCACGAGGCCGGCCGCATCCCCATCCCAGCGATTGCAAGACGTGAACCCCGACTCCACTGACCTCTCTGTTCAGCGGGTCTGACTGGATGAATAGCCGGACCCAAAAGCGGTCCAAAGTTGCGTAGGTGACCCCCAAAATCAATCCGTAGAGAATGTGGCCAACCAGTGAGCCAAACACGAAGCTGGCTTGGTCTGCCGACCAATCGATCGGCTTGTGTGCTGCGGTAGGGTAAACTGGCCAAGAAACCACCAGAACATCGCATACCCCAGCCCCCAACCCATGCAGGAACCGTACCCACGCACATCGCGCTGAAATAGCAGGCCAAATGTAATTCCAATCAGCAATGCGATGCCGAAATGCAGGAGAATGATGGTCCCACGCGAAAAGGTCAGCGTTCCGTATCCGGCAAGCCTAAAATTGTTCTAAGTTGGAGGCTTCTCGCTGTTCCACTCGATTCGGCAAGGTCTCCGGAATCGAGCCGTGCTCCATGCAGAGATGCCGGCCCGACAGCCGCAAATCATTGCGAATTCGAAGGGCATCCGGGTTCGACCCCACCGCCGTTACGATAAGACCCGTTGAATCGGAGTGCCCGAGCTGAGCCTGGTACGTCTATTTGAAAGCCGACTTGGGCCTTGACTTCACTGCGTTTCCCTTCCGAGAGAACCAAGAACGGCGTTGAGTAGTCGATTTGGCATATGCAGTCGACGCCGGAATTGTCAGCTCAATTTCGGTGCCAGAATCTGGCTTACTCCACACTTCCAGGTCACCACCCACAAGTCTGGCCCTTTCGTGCATGCCGCGTAGGCCCCAGTGACCGGGGCGGCCTTTGTCGGTCACAATCTGTGATTCGATGCCTTTCCCGTCATCGCGAATCCGCAACCGCAACTGGCGCTCGTCATAGTGAATCTCCACTTCGATCCGACTCGCCTGCGCGTGTATGAATGCGTTCCGCAGTGCCTCGCCAACAATCCGGAAGACATCGTCCCGCAAGATCGGGTGAAGCTCGCGCGGCGCGCCTTCCACCTCCACGTCAAAAGCGGGGGAATTCCGGTTGGTCTTATTCGACGCAAACTCTTCCCCGAGAGTACGTAGTGCCGCGGCGAGATCGTTGGTCTCTATCGTGGGCGAGCGCAACCCTTGCACGGCATCGCGGCCCTCGGTGATGGCTTGTTGAGCTTGATCGACAGCGCCTTCTAGTCTCTCTCTGGCTTCCTCCGGGCGATGGGGCAACAGGTTAATTGCTGCCTGAAAGCAGAGCAAAAGTCCCTGAAAACTCTGTAGCAGAGTGTCGTGCAATTCGCGGGCGATCCTTTCTCTCTCTTCAAAACGCCCTTCCAACCGCTGTCGGACTTGCGCGGTCACCTGCCGCAACCGCAGTTGATACACCGCCCAAAGCAATACAAGAAACGCGGCTGCACACGAGAGACGGAACCACCACGTTTGCCAAAGGGTCGGCTCCACTTCGAGCCCGACCGCAGCCTCGGAACCGCTCCAGATCCCGTCGCTGTTACTGGCAATGACGCGGAATCGGTATTTACCCGCTCCCAGGTTGCCGTAGGTGGCTTCCCGGCTCGTGACCGCGTCACTCCACCCACGATCAAAACCGTCCATCCGGTAGCGATACCGCACCCGCTCAGAATTGCTGAGGCTCAACCCCACGTAGCGAAACGTAGCCCTATGTTTGCCAGGCGGAACCCGGATGGGTGCTCCCAGATCGAACTCCCTGCCCTCCGACGCGACGCCCTCGATGTGCACCAGAGGGGGGGCGCGACGATAATCGGTGAGCAGCCGCACGCGCTCGGGATCCACGACCGACAGGCCGTGGTTCGTCGAAAACCAGATCTGCCAGCGGGAATCTGTCACAACCGATCTGAAACGTTTTACGCCCTCCGTACCCTGCAAGCCATCTTGGATACCGTACTCCCGAACGTCGGCCTCGTTCAGCACATCAGCCATCAAGCTGCCGCGCTTTACCTGAAGCACGTGGTCGGCAGTTGCTATCCAAAGCCATCCGTTTCCGTCTTCCGCGATGCCGAATATCGGTTCGTGCAGCCCGTCCGGCACACTTCGCGGCACTTGGATGTTGCCAGCACTGAGGAATGCCAACCCATTAGCAGTTCCGATCCACAGCACGCCCGTTGAATCTGGCAGCAGACAGTTCACATCCTGCGAGGACAACCCCTCGCGAGCCGCATATTTTCGCCAGCCGCTTTTCGACATCTCACTGAGGCCGTTCGGCGTGCCGAACCACATCGTTCCATCAGCGCCCTCGGCAATCGAGGACACGGTATTCGACGCCAAACCGTTCGCGGTTGTGTAGATGGTGAAATGCCCGTTTCGCAGTTCGCCAACCCCGCCACTCAGCGTTCCCGACCAGACCGTGCCGTCGCGACTCTGATAAACCGCATAGACGCTGTTTTGTGCCAAGCCATCGGCCTGCGTGTACGTATGGGCCGTGAACGCGTCGTCGCTGTAGCGCAGATGGGTCAACCCACCTCGCCGTCTCCCGACCCACAGCCCGTCCGTACTTCCCGCGATGGAATAGACTACATCTTGACTAAGCCCGTCGTTCGTCACTCTCCCCGTGTTTCCTCCTCTCAACCAGTACAACCCACCCTCAAAGGGGGCGAACCATGCTCGTTCTTGTTTGTCGATGTAAATCGCTCCACTGTTTCCGACCGGCTGGGGGAGTACCGAGTAGGTGTTGAATGCGCTGTCGCGCAGGCGCCCAAGGCCTCCCACCCCGCCAACCCAGAGGTTTCCTTCTCGATCCTCAAACAGCGCAGTCACCGGCTTGGAGCTCCCGCGAGCACCCCCAGCAAATGAGACTCCCTCTGCGTTGACCCGAACAAGCCCGCGAGTGGTCCCCAGCCAGATATTCGAATCGCGATCGCGGATCATCGTAAGGACCTTGATGTGACGGAGAGAAGGCGGAATGCCTCTTTGTGTGAATTTCGTGCCGTTCCAGTCGATGACACCTTCTTCAGTCCCGATCCACAACTCACCGTTCTCGAGCGCGAGCAAGCTCGTAATCTTGCTGCCGGGTTCTCCTTTTCCTGCGGCAAATACCCGGCCGTCGCTGATGTAGAAAAGACCCCTATCTCGTGTAGCGAGCCAAAGCTTACCGTCAGTGGTTTCCGCCATCGCAACGACTGCGGCGTTCGGTTCGGCAAAACGGTGAGCGGCCACCGTCGTCGACCAACTGAGGCGGCTCGATAGCTCGTCGTTAGTTCGCGCGGACGCGATCGCGCCCGAAAGCGGCTGTTTGCCGGTCGGGGATTGCAGAATCTCAAACTTTTGTCCGTTATATGTGAGAGTGCCATAGGCAAGCGAGGAAAGAAGAATTGTGCCGTTTCTTCGTCTGCCGATCGCGGTGATCCCAAATTCAGCCTGTTCGCGGCCCAGTTCAAATTTTCCATCCCGGAGCCGCAGAATCTGGGTACCCTGCATCAGGATCCACAGATTGCCTTCAGCGTCCGTTACCAGTGCCTGAATCGGACCGATTTGAAACGGCTCCGGAATCGCTTGTGTAAATACGCGAAAGCTCAGTCCGTCAAAACGAAGCAAGCCCTTCTCCGTACCGATCCAAAGGTAACCGTCATTCGTTTGAACGATGGCTGCCACGGAACCACCCGGGAACCCTCTCTCGTCTCCCCAACTGTCCCACGCATACTGCGAGATCATTCGGTGCGGATTGACCGCGTGCGCTGCAGTGGCAAGACACACGAGCACGAGTGCCGCACTTGTCCACCTAGAGAACCGATGCTTCTCAAAAGCCCGATCACGGGAAGTATTCGAATTTCTCAATGACAACCTCAGTGTCTTTCTGGAGCGGATACCTTTCACTGGCGACGATGTACAGCATGAACTCCAGCAGTTCCTGGCCGGGAGTGGGTACTCCGGAGTTGAAATAGTGCTCGTGGACCACGGGCCCCATCGCGCGTCCGGAAGAACCGCGAACAGTTTTGAAACTTGCCCGTCCAGCTTCCCAGAGCAGAGTATGCGTGAGCGTACCGGAAGGCTCGGTAAAGTTTTCTATGTTCCCAGGAACGTAAAAAGGTTGAATGCTGTACTGGGCATTGTTTTTAGCAGCTGCATCGCCCCAGCGACCGATTTCAATGTTCATTTCGCGGAAGTGCTGATCTCCGCCCCACCGATCGTAGGTATGTATACTCAGAATGGCAGCGGGTTCCAGATGAGAAGTGTCACGCACCACGAAGGTGTACGTTCCGTACCCTAGGCTGCGGGTTAGAATCATATGTGCGCACGTCCACTTTTCCGACTTCTTGGTTATCCGCAAGTGCAACGCTCCGCTTGCGTCGGTCCAGACGTTGTCAGCATCGTACGGATTGTTCAGCCCCCCTCTAGTCTGGGAACTCGTCTGAACTTTCCAGTCGTAGCCGCTGAAACGAAGTGGCTTGGTAGGAAGCGGAGGCAGGGATCCAACACCCTTGACAATCTTTACCAGTGTTACCAAACCACCTGAAGCAGGCGCGACATCCATGGTTGGCGGTGGACGATAACTCGGATCTACCAATAGCGCGGCATACTCATGCCCAAGATGAGTCTCGGTACTCCAGGTCGAGTCCGCTCGAATCGGGATAAACGGGCTATCAGGCCACGGCTGGACCCACCACGGCCCACTTCGTGCGTATATAACAATCCTCTGCCCGGGACGAGCGCCGCTGACGCGTCCTGCGATAGTGTCCACTCTTTCCCGGCCGCCCTGCGCCGCGGGCGGAATCTTGCTGAACTCGATCGAAGGACCGCTGTTGGCCTGACGCGACTGGCAACCGGTCAAACCAAGGCAAAGAACCAGCCACGCGGTTTGTTGCAACAGCGCATCTGCCGAACGATGGAGCGAACGAAATCTCCGCACTGTTTCCAATGCCGCTTGAACAGCTAAAGAAAGCGCGCGAAACGAGGGCAGTCTATATCTTCTATTCGAGTTTCTCAATGACAACCTCTCACTGTCAGCGCCGCAAGATGTCAGCCCGTTAAGGTGTGAACCGATACGGCATGACCGCAAACTCGGTCTCGCAGCAGTCTCACAGCCGCAAGGCCAATGCGAACTTGAAAGGCTACGCGTGTTTTCTCGGGTATCACGAGCACCGGAGCACAGCGCCTGACCAACTTGACGAAGCTTCGGAACAGTGCGATTCCTTGCGGACTCTTCCCAGCAGGGTGCCCGGGCAAGGTATAGCGAGCACAGAAATGGGATTGATTCCGGTTCGCAAAAGGTCTTTCGCATTTCGGGCACTTGCGAAGTGTTGTTCGACGCATTGTTAAGACTTTAATACCGCCGACACCTCGGCCCTCGGTGTCTCGGAATCGGGGACCGTTTCATCGCGAGCAATGGCCCTGCTTCCTCGAGAGCTGACTCTATCAGGTGTTTTTACTGATCCATTGGATGCCCTAATTCGGTCGTCGGGGACCGGCGTGGAACGCAGCATGAATGTCCCTCGAGAAAGCCAAGCTGTCTACTGGACCAAAGGTCGACATTCAACGACCGCGCTAGATCGTTTCGGTGGACACCTGCGCGCGAGCGTCACAATACTTCGGTCGAACACACGAAGATTGAAGGTGTATCATCGGTGACTGTAAGTTCATGTGGGGGTGTTGCGATCAAGGCGCCAGCGCCAGGAGATCCGGCCATAACGACCAAGCTGCCGGAAGGGGAATGCGAAGTCCTCTCAGACGACGGCAAGCTTATTGACTTGCATGTCAGGCATCATTCGGTGACAAATGCACCGTTCGTGCAACCCGTCTCCGCCGAGAGGACAGGGGCGAGCTGCAACGGATGGGGTTGTTCGGCTCGGTGGTCGAGTTCAATGAAGATCATGGGCGCAGGGTGGATTTTGCTGCTTTCCCTGGCTGTGGGTTGTGCGAGGAAATCTTCGCCTGAACCGCCCACGGTCACGTTTCTCGATATTGAGTACGACGCACCTGATCGTTTGCCTGGATTAGGTCAAGACCTCCAGGCCTTCACACGAGAAACGGGAATCCAGGTCAAGCGACTTCCTCGCCCGGATGGTTCTCTGAGGCAATTGGCCTTGTGGCGTGAGTTACTTCAGAAAGGCGGCGCTACGCCAGACGTGTACGGCATCGATGTCATTTGGTCCGGAATATTCAACCAGTATCTGATGGATCTAAAGCCGTACTTCGCCTCCGAACTTTCCTCACAATATCCAGTGGTGCTCGCGAGCTACACCGTGGGCGACAAAGTCGTGGCCATACCACGTCACGCCTACGTGGGTATCTTACTTTATCGGCCGGATCTTCTGCGAAAGTACGGGTATCCTGAGCCGCCGAAAACCTGGGATGAACTCGGAGCCATGGCTGCGCGGATTCAAGCGGGCGAGCGCGCCAAAGGTCGCAAAGGCTTTTGGGGTTACCTGTGGCAAGGGGGTATAAACGAGGACTTGACCTGCTCGGGTTTGGAATGGCAGGTAAGCGAAGGCGGCGGCCGCATCATCGAAGAAAGCGGGGCGGTCAGTGTGAACAACCCTATAGCAATCCGGACATGGCAACGCGCAGCGCGCTGGGTGGGTTCCATTTCACCACCTGGTGTGGTGGCCTACGAAAAGTGGGATGCGGAGAACTTGTGGAACTCAGGAAAGGCAGCTTTCGCTCGGGGTTGGGCGTCGGACTATAGCCTGATCAATTTTCACAACCTTCCAGAAAACGCCGCGCAATTTGGCATAACCAGCCTTCCGGCGGGCCGCGCCGGGAGTGCCAATGCGTTGGGTGGAAATGGTCTGGCGATTTCCAGAACAGCGGGCCATCCGCAGGAAGCACTCGAGCTGATCCGATTTCTTCTACGCCGCGACGCCCAACTCCTCCGTGCAACGGAGCATGAGGAGAACCCCAAAGAACGGGAGCTTTACGAATTGCCGGAAATCCTACAACCGTATCCCCAGCTTGCCAAATTGGGGGAACGGCGAGGCCGTGTGGTGGCGCGTCCATCGATCGTGGCCGGCGAGAGATACGAGGAAGTCTCGAGAGCGTATATCGCGGCGCTGCATTCGGTGCTGACCGGCGAAAAGAGTGCGCCAGTGGCAGCAGCAGAGTTAGAGAAAGCATTGGCTGAAATAACTGGCTTCAAGCCCGGACCACCCCCGAAGCAAGATTCACAGCTCGTTGATAAGGCTTTCTGAGCAGATGAGCGAGACTTTTTCCGCGGGTTTCGAGGGGCCATATATGTAGTTTGAAACAAGCGAACCAGAGTAACGGGTGACGGTCGTGAAACTTGCCGAATGGGCGAAAGAAGTGAGCGAGAGCAACTTTCACCTGGACCGTCTTAATATCGGTCCTCGCCTGACGCTTTGCTTTCTCTCCATCATATTGGCGCTTCTGCTCGGAAATGCGGTCCTACTTTGGCAATTCCACCAGGCGCGAGTCCAAGCTGAGCGTTTGAGGGGTGTGGACCAAGAGTTGATTGCCGTGCTGCAGACCCATATCAGTCTCATGTCGTTTTATGAGAGGCTGGACGCGCTCGCGCATTCCGAAAGCACGGGCGATCTGGTAAACGAGGCGCAAGCCATTCGTGACGCCCTGCTGGAGAACAGTCGGCGCACCAGAAATGCTCTCAGGCAATTGCCGCCAGAGGTCCGACCTGACCCGGCGCTGCTGCCGACCCTTTTGACGATTCAGGACACGCTACCGGCGGAGCTGGAAGGCATCATTGCCCTAGCCCGGTCGAGAGACTGGGAGGCTGTACGGTTGCGCTTACGCAATCAGGTGCGGCCGTTGGAATTCAGGAGTGAGCAGTTGGTCGACAACATTGACCGCCAGGTCGGCGAGGAGCGCGCGCAAGCCGTTTTGAACATAGCGCGGGTGCAAAGGAAGATTCTCCTCATTGTACCGATTACGGCCATGTTGACGCTTCTGTTCGCTTCTTTCCTGGGCTTGGCCGTCACGCGCAGCATAACTCAACCACTCCGGCGGTTGATGCAAGGCTCCAGGGCCTTGGCGAGAGGTGAGTTCGGCCACCGGGTCCCGGCTGGTGGAAATGACGAAATCGGGCGGCTCGGGAACGTCTTCAACGACATGATTGTAAGACTCCAAGAGGTCTACCGCGAGTTACAGAGAAAGGAGTCATACCTTGCCGAGGCTCAACTACTGAGCCATACCGGCAGCTTCGGCTGGGATGTTTCGAGCGGAAAGATTCACTGGTCGCTCGAGACCTTTCGGATATTTGAATACGCGCCCGGGAGCGAGCCCACGATCGAAGCGGTGATCGAGCGAATCCACCCGGAAGACAGGTCGAGTGTGCAGCAACTCGTGGAGCGCGTTTCCAGCGAGCGGGAAGAGTTCGATCTTGAACATAGGTTGCTCATGCCTGACGGGTCGGTTAAGTACTTGCACGTCGTAGGCCGTCCCTCAACCGACGTGTTGGATCGCTTCGAGCTTGTGGGCGCAGTCACAGACATCACTGAACGCAAGCGCGCGGAAGCGGCGCTGCGGCGAAGCGGCGAGGAGCTGGCTGCACAAAGGGCACAGCTCGATGAGCTTTTCGAACAAGCACCCGAAGGAATCGCTCTTCTCGACGTGGAAGACCGTGTGCTGCGGATTAACACTGAGTTCACCAGGATCTTCGGCTATACGCCCGAGGAGGCGATTGGACGGGGCATTAATGATCTCATCGCGCCCGAAGAACTCCGCCACGAAGCAGAGGAATACACGAACCGCATACTTCACGGAAAGGCGGTGAATGCCGAAACCATCCGCCGCCGAAAAGACGGCACTCGTGTCCACGTGTCACTGCTGGCCGTTCCCATCTCCGTGCCGGGCGGGCAGATCGCGGAATATGCCATCTATCGCGATATGACGGTGCATAAGATGGTTGAAGGCGAGCTGGCGAAACAAAGAGCTCACCTCGATGAACTCTTCGAGACGATACCGGAAGCGATTGCACTGGTGGATTTGAAGGACGTAATCGTTCGTGTGAATGCGGAATTCTCGAAAATTTTCGGCTATTCCCGCACCGAGTCCGTCGGACGTCCGCTCAACGAGTTGGTTGCCCCCGGGGAACTTCGCAAAGAAGCCGAAGAGTTCACGAAGTTGGTCACCGGACGTGGCCAGACCTTGAATGTTGAAACAATTCGTGGGCGGAAAGATGGCTCACGTTTTGCGGTCTCGATTCTCGGTGTACCTGTATCAATTGCCGGCAGCCAGGTCGCCGAATACACGATCTATCGCGACATTACCGAACGTAAGCGCGCAGAGGAGGAACTTCAGCAGCTCGTTGATTTCGTTCCGCAGGTGATTGTGGTGCTCGGACCCGACG
>Ga0306925_10004548_pt1 | contig 12546 bp, 8 predicted proteins | sample flu12Cox44000176_FD_203755 | JGI IMG/M metagenome (GOLD analysis project Ga0306925, IMG submission 203755) | Lab enrichment of tropical soil microbial communities from Luquillo Experimental Forest, Puerto Rico - flux8day.12C.oxic.44.000.176 (v2)... | ecosystem: Environmental > Terrestrial > Soil...
GAGGAATCGCGCCGACCCGGCGGCGCCTGGCCGCCGCAGGCCGGGGTCCGGCCGATCCGGCAGGAAAACAAGCTGCTGATCCCGGCATCCTTCTCGCCGGTGCGGTAACGGGCTCTCACCCCGAGCGCCATGCGCCCTCGCCGCCTCCGGGCGGCGCAGGGCGCCTTCGGGTTGATCGGGCGCCACGGCGCATCATTTCCGAGGAAGTGCGGCTTTTGCGGTGACCGGGCGGATACCCCCGCAATGCCCGGAACGCTGCCGAAATTCACGGCTTTTGTGCGGTACCAGAAGTTCGAATCCATCTCCCTCCAGCGGTGAGTCTGCGAACCATCGGTTCCTAAGCAGCGAAGAGAGGATGCAAGCGTTCGGAGCTCCGTGAGGACTAAGGGTATCGAAATCTGTCGCTCTCCCGGGGGATTTCGCTCGGCGAGTTTCACGGCTGTGAAGCATCCGCGACCTGCACGTAGCCGACATTCCTCGGTGAACGGTCGCCAAGCCTCCCGGATTGCGACGCGATAGGGCGCCAATAACCAGCGCGGCCTCACGGATGGCGAGGCTTGATCTCGCATTCAATCGCACAGCGGATTCGCTTCCGTACCGATGGAGCACAACTCTACCCGAGAACGTTCGGCTCAAGCGGGTCGCACACGGAAAGAGGCGAAGCTATCCAGCCAACAATGATCGAGTTGTACGAGCAATCAGCGCTGGTGCGCGGCCATGCGACGCAGCCAGCTACCGAGGTTAGAAACGAACGTCTATCCATTCCATCGCACCTCGTGAACTCGGTATGCGGTGCTTCGACGTCATCCGAGCTGGTGCTCGCGACCTTGCGCGAACGCCGGCATGGCTCCAGCCACTGCTGTCGTCGCGCCAGGAGCGCTTCGCCTGCGTCGCCAGCGATTCATTTCGCCCGGTAGAACACGAGGTAGGTGTTTCCCTTTCGTCACGGTGTCTCGTGGAGATGCTGATCATCCCGGGGCCCAGTATCTCTTGTCACTCGCCGCGAACGGAAGGTCATTGTTATTCTCACAAATCCCGCATTGATAGACCGGATTTCCGCTGACCGTCGAAGGATCAAAATCCTCCAGCATAACATGCCCACAATGTCCACAAATAAAATCGTCGCCGCCTGTGCCCGACATTTGTTTTGCTGTACGAAGAATCGAACGGTTTAGTGTTTTTACCGGACCGATTGGTATCATCGGTATCGTTGCCATCTTCTTCCCCCATCACACGGCAGCCTGGGATATGGATTCCTCGGAAACACGGGCCAATCAACCCGCGTGTACCGCATGTCTCATTTTTGCCTCGGGTGGGATCTGGCTCAAAAATGGGGCCGAGAAGGCGGGTCTGCGGTGGGTTTATGGGACAGGCGCCGCGTAAATCGTTCGTCTCGCAGCCTTCATGAGGTCGCTTCACCAAAGGCCTGATCCTGTTGGACAGTCTGCGCGCCTTCATTTAAATTAGCTAAGCTAGCGCCGCCGGCCATTGAGGGAGCGCTGCCCTGAGAACGCTAAATTTTGAGCTGCCCGCGGTCTGTTATGTTTCCGTCACAAATGTTTGCAACTACCGGCTCCGGCAAGTGATAGCAGTGCTTTCTTGAGCGGCTATGGCTTCCGTCCCCATGAATTGGTTTTAGACCGCAAAACTGCGACGCGGGCACCTGGCGCGTTGGTTGAGCCGAGGTCGAGCGAGAATGACCTCAAATTATTGCAACTTTTCAATGAGTTCTGCGTTTAGACTGACCGGTCAATCGCCCGACGCCGGAGCGCGCTGGTGATCGAAAATTGACGCGACTGCGAAGGCAGCTTGCGCACTTCCCGGAGCCGGCGGTGCGAGTGTCTGTCAGTTTATTCATTACCGCACCCGAGCACTGTGCCTCGCATCGGCACGGATTGATTGAAGTTTCTCTCCGCCTTAGGGCGCTCTTGGCTAATGATACAGACTTAACCCTCCGACGCTTGGTATCCTTTGAATGCCTGGGAGGATCCGATGGAATTCATCATAGGGTTTCTGCGGGCTTGGAGGGGTGCCGATGGTCAAAATAGCACCCCGAACAGCACCTTGACTTAGCACCCCTTTGTCCTACCGGACGCCCTCCGCTGCGTGACCTACTCGCCGATTCCCTACGATTAGCGGGCGATTCTCGACAGGCGGGCTAGATCACCGACGATTGGCGGGCGATTCGCGACGACCACACGGGCGAGATCACCGACGACATTGCAGGCAACCGCTTTGTATGCGTTCCCATCAAACCGATACACGAATTGATCGCCCTCAGATGCTGAGCCGTGCCTATAGAGCGACAGATCAGGCCAGCCGTGCGTGCTAGCGGATCTGCGTTCGGATCCCCTTGGGACATGGCATGGCAGATGCGCTTGCGCGCAGACCTCCAATGATTGGCCGACATCATCAAGAATCTTACGCCAGCCATTGCCAGCACGAATATACAATAGCATTTCGCCGTTCGCATTTCCAGCTAGGCATGGGCCAAGTCCTTTCACAAGCCAGGCATATTCAGCTCGATTGAGGTCAAACCGCGTAGCACGAACGATTTCTTTCAAGGATAGACCCCATCGCTCGAGGCACGACTTCGCGATGTCTTCTAAAAATCGTCTTTTAAATCGTACTGTGCGTGGCGAGAAGGTCGGACGGAATGTCAGCGGCTTTTTGATCTGCCTCCGGCTGCCCGAAGACCACACCGAATGGCTCAGCGACGATCATTGTGACTACGACGGTAAGGGCAAAGATCTTCATCCCGGCCATAATAGTAGTGCGGATCAGGACCGGGGAGCAGGGGACCCGACGCGGTCTGGCGCTGCGCCGCTCCTCTCGGCCCGCGATGGCAGCGAATTGCAGATCGCGGCAGTGATGTTGTCGTGCCCGCCGGCAAAGTTGGCAATTCGACCAAGGCTCGGTACTGTTCGACCGCCGGGGTCCCCTTGGGGAACCGCGACAACACAGCCGCTAAGCGCGCCGGTTGGAGCGCGTAGTTCCACAGACCGTCGGTGCACAGCAGCAGCGTTTCGCCGGGCGCCGGCGCAACCGTGACGATGTGCGGATCGGGAAGATCGTCCGGATCGCCGAGGCACTGGACGATGGCGTGGGCGTTCGGCGAGCGCGTCGCTTCGGCCTCGCTCATCTCGCCCCGCTCCACCACCCAATTGACCCAGGAATCGTCCCGAGTCAGAAGACGGCCGTCGCCGGCCAGCACGTAAGCACGGCTGTCCCCGGTCCAGCCGACGGTGACCGCGCCCGGGCGGACCAGCGCCGCGACGATCGTCGTGAGCGGACGGCTGACCGGATCGACGCCGGCCGGCACCAGGCTGCATACCGCATCATGTGCCTCGAGGACGGCCTGGCGCATCGCCGCTCCTGCCTCCGCGCCTACCGCGAGGGCGGCAACGAGACTGCCGGCCGCCGCCACGGCAGCGGTATTGGCGCCCCGCGCCGGATCGTGCGAGCTCGAAACCCCGTCGCAGACGACGATGATCGATATAGGAACGCCGTCGCCGGTGATGCCGCGCGACAGAGCGACCGCGTCCTCGTTCTGGCGATGGATCAGACCGCGGTCGGAGACGGCGGCGAGGTCGGGGCCCAAGTCGATCTCGCGGTGGTCGGCCGCAGTTGGCGCGCCGGCGCCCCCACGGGACAAGCCCGTGGGCTGAAGGCCCACGGCAGTCTCGGCGAGTGCGGCTCCACAAGCCTCGCAGAACAACGAGTCTGGCTCGGCCGTGGCCGCGCAGCGCGGACACAACATTCTCGCTCTCCTCTCTCAGAACAGGGTGACCGGGCGCACCCGGTTGGCGAGGTCGACCCAGTGGATCTTTTCCGGCGCATCCTCGGCGAGGTGGGCGCAGGAACGGTAGCGCCGTTCGGCGGCCAAGCGGAGGTCGGTGATCGCGAGCGGGCTGCCGAGCAGGGTGCGGTCGCGGCCGTCCTTGAGCTTGCCGTTCTCGATCAGCTCGATCGCAGCGACGAATAACCGTCCGGCGAGCTGGTGGACGATGCCGCCCTCGATGCCGATCTGCTCGATCGTCTCCGCCGCCTGTTCGAGCAGGCTCTGGTCGAACTTGACGCCGTCCTCGATCAACAGATCGGCGAGCCGGATCTGCGCTTGTGAATAGAGACTCGAGGCCGCGGGGACGCGCCGTAATGCCTGCGCGGCGTCGATGATCGCGTCACGCTCACTGGTCTTGGCGAGAACCCGGGCGAGACCAAAGCAGGCCGAGGTGTGGTCCGGATCGACGCGGCTGACGCGGTCGTAAAACGACGCCGCGGTGCCGGTGTCCGCCTCGGCCTCGGCCGCCAAGGCGATCGCCAGCTTGGGCGCCACCTCGCCCGGCAGCTCGAAATAGACCCGGTCGAACAGCGGCCGCGCCTTGTCGGCGGCGCCGGCTTCGAGCAGCGCCTGGCCCCGGTACCAATGGGCGCGCCAGTCGAATTGGTCCTCCGCCTCGACGGTGTCGAGAAGCGCAAACGCCTCGTCGGGAACGGCCCCGTCGGGGGCGACCGCGACCAAAGCCTCGGCGAGCCGCAGCATCGCTTCCGTCGAATCCGGCCGTCGCTTCGCGATGTCGCGCAAGGCGACGACCCGCTTTTCCGGACGGTTGATGGCGGCGGCGAGGATCAGGTTGGCGGCCGGATCATTGGCGTCGACTTGAGCGCCGGCAACAGACGGGCGAGCGGCGCGGCGGTGCCCTCGGCATCGTCGGCGTCGATCAGCCGGTCGCCAGTGAAGACTCGGCTCTCGGCCGGCTTCGGCCCCTCCTTCAGCGCGACGGTCTCGCGCAGCACGCCATAAAGCTGATCGGCCATCTCGTCGGCGGTCTGAAAGCGCTGGTCCGGGTCGTGGTGCGTCGCCCGCAGCAGCAGCCGATAGAGGCCTCGTTCTCAACCAGCACCGGCTGCTCGGCCGGGGTCGGCAGCGCAAACTCGTAGGCACCAATTGGCTTGAAATCCATGACGAGGTCGGCGAGCGTGCGGCCGACCGTATACAGATCGGTGACCTCGTTGGGCGAGCCCTCGCCGTTGGCGACCTCGGGCGCGGCGTAGCCGGCGGTGTAGAATATCGGGCCGCCCTCGGCGTCGATCCGGCGCACGCCGCCCATGTCGATCAGCTTTACGTCGCCCTCCTCGAGCATGAAATTATCGGGCTTGAAGTCGCAATAGGCGATGCCCTGGGCGTGCAGATAGGCGAAGGCCGGCAGGATTCCGAGGATGTAGGCGAGCGCCTCAGGCACCGGCAGCGGACCGCCCTCCTTGCGTAGCGACTTGATCGTGCGGCCGCCGACATACTCCATGACGATGAAGCCCTCGGCGCCGTGGGTCACGAAATTGTAGATTCCGACGATGCGCGGATTTTTGACAGCGGCGAGGAACTGCCGCTCGGCGACGGCGGCAGCGGCGGCCTCCTCATCCTTGGCATTGAGCAGTCCCTTCAGCACGACCCAGCGATTCAGCACCGTGTCCCAGGCGAGATAGATCCAGCCCATGCCGCCAAACGCGATCGGACCTTTGACCTCGAACTGCCCGCCGACGATATCGCCCGGCTTGAGCGATGCCTTGAAGTTGTACGGCTTCCCGCAATGCGGACAGAAGCCCTCGTCGCGGTTCACCTTCTGCTCGCAGTGGGGGCAGAACCGCTTGGCTGCCGGCACCTCCGGCCGCTCCATGACGAGCTTGAGCGGGTCCGTGCTCGGCAGCGGCGGCAGCGACATCAGGCCGCCGACGAGGCGTGAGCGAGTGGTGACGGTGGTGCGCGCCGATCGGCTGCCGCGCCGGGTGCCGGAGGCGCCGCGCGTCGCGGCGGAGGTGCCGACGGTCGCCGAGGCGCCAGCGCCCAGCTCCTTGAGCAGGCTCTGCCCGATAGGCGGCTTGCCGCAATCTTCGCAGGCGCCGTCGACGATCCTGCCCGAGCAGCCCAGGCGTTGACAGCGGATTTCGGTGGACGTCATTTCGGCAGAATTCATTTCTCGATCCTTTAATCGGCCGTCAGTCGCGGAAGCGGCAGCGGAGCGGGAAATGTGGCGCCATGTGGCACCCCCGGTCAGCCTCCCCGGATCGCGAGGTTGATCGCGGCTTCATAAGCCGCAACGAGGGCGGCCGCCTTCCTGAGATCGGCCGGCTGTGCATTTAGGGCGGAATTGGCGTCGTCGGCGACGCGCACGACCTCCGGACCGAAGCGCAGGCCGCGCACCGCGTAGACATCGGCCTTGGCGCGCAGCGCCTTGAGGCGACCGCGCAACTCGTCGCGGTCGGCGAGCGGAGCCTGGTTCGCCGCGCAGATCCGACGTTCCGCCGCGAGGCGCGTGTTGCGGGACACCATCCATTTATCGAGACCGACCTTCGCAGCACGCCAACCGCCGTTGCGTAGCGTGTCGTCGAGACCATCGAGCCAGGCGCCGAACTGGGCGATGATCGGCGCGTCGGTGGGACGCAGCAGCCCAGCCGGGTCGACGATCTCGGTGCAGCTCTCGTTATAGGCCGCCCGCGAGCGGCGGCTGACGTCGCGCAGCTCCTGCCATGCCGCGCGCGCTGCGCCGAGGGCGGCCTCGACGGCGGCACGCTCCTGCTCCGCCGCGTCGAGCCGAGCGCGCCAATTCGCCAGCATTGCTGAGGCCTCCTGGACCTTGGTTCCGGCGCCGAGTGGATCGGCGACGAGGTCGTTGGAGAGCGCCTCGACGCGGCCGGCGACCGCGGCGATCTCGGCCGAGCCGGTTTCGCCGATCGCATCGGCACGCGCGGCGAGCGCGCGCGCCTCGTCGGCGATCGCCGCGATGCGCGGCGCCAGCTGCGTCTCGATGCGGTCGAACGCGAGGACGGTGTCTTTGGCGATCGTAAAGATCTTTTCCATCGCCGCCAGCAGCTCTTCGGCGGAGGCCTTGTCGCCGTGCTCGGCGGAGGTCAACAGGCTGCGCTCGGCGAGCGGCGTGTGCGTTGCCGGCAGCGTGATCGAGCGGCCGTCGAGAAGGTCGTCGATCTCGGGGTCGTAGGTATGAAACAATCCCGACTGCTTGCGCAGACCGTCGGCCTGGTCGAGTAGCGCATTCAGCAGCAGATAATCCTTCCACAGTTCGTCGAGCGCCGCGAGCGTATTGTCAATCCGGGCCGCCGTCTCGCCGCTGTAGCAGTCCGGCCGATCGCGCAACCGGGCCTTGATCCGCAGCAGGGCTGAATGATCGTTGATCTCGCCGAGGTTGCGGCTGACCCGGGCGAGACGGTCCTGCCAGCCGGCGAGCTTTTCCGCGATGCTGTCGCTGGTCACGGCCCGCGTGGCGCCCCGCGCATCCCGTCAGACGCCTGCGACCGGGCGCTGGGTCGGACGGCTCTGGTCAGAACCGATACTCGTTGATACGTGGTTGCAAGCCCAGCCAGGCCAGCAGCGCGACGAGGAGCGCGACGGCGGGCACCGCCCAGGGCATCGCTGCGAGCAGAGAGGAGGCGCGCTCGACCTGCGCCTCGAAGTACTTTTGGTTGATAGCGAGCGTGCTGCCGAGGGCTTTGTCGAAGCGCTCGAACGCCCAATCCGATTCTCCCGGCGCCGTGCCGATGTCGAGCGCTAATGCCTGGTCGTGGCGTCCGGCGCGTTCGAAATCACGGATCTGGCGGTCGATGTCGAGATAGCCGGCAAAGGTCCGCAGCATCTCGCTGGCGGCCTCGCGCTCGCCCGGATAGGTGATGTTATTGAGCTCGTCGCCGATCAAGCCCTTGATCCGCTGGGTGCGACCGGCCGTCGCCTCGGCGATCGCCTGCGCCGCCGGCAGGCCGGAGAGCAGCTGCGCCGACTTTTGAATGAAGGCGTCCTCATGGCGCTGCTGTTGCGGGGTGCCGTGCTCGAGCAGGTAGAGGCTCTCCTCGGCGTTGGCGTCGTAGGCGACGGCGCGGGCCTTCCACAACGCATGGATCGAATCGAATGAATTCTGCTTGGCGGCGCGCAGCTGCTCGTTGGCCGTGACGAAGACGTAGACCGCATACACGGCAAAGCCCGCCAGCAGCAGGGTGGCGCCGAGCAACGGCAAATTGATCACTCGGCGGGTGCGTCGGGTCAGCTGAAGCTGGACACCGATCAGCAGCGCGCAGAGCACCCCCGATCCGAGCAGCAGTTCGACGAGCGCGTTGGTTCGATTGGCTCGATGGCCGTCATAGCTCGCCGTCAGGTGTCGGAAATTCGCGTCGTCGAGGGCTGCCGCCGCCGGCAGGATGGTATTTTGCATCAACTCGGAGGCGGCGCGGACGTCGGGCAGCGGATCCCCCGCCAGCCTGGGGCGGGCTTGGCCGACGAAACGGAAATAGACCGGGAGGTTGCTCTGGATCGCGTAAAGCGGGGTCTCCTCCTCGGCGCCGTAGGTGACGTTCTCGCCGGCGGTAATCAGCGCGTGCGCCACCGCGTCGGCATCCTCCTTGAGGGTCCGCCACGACGGTTTCGTGTCGTCATCCTTCGCGAGAATGGCGTTGGCTAGGCTGGCGTTGATGTCGGCGAGGGCGGTGTCGATCTGCTCGGCCGCGACGATCGACGGGACGGTGTCGTGGCCCACCGTCTTCACCGCATCATGAAGGTTCGAGAAGACGGGGGCGGTCAGCCCCCAGAACAGCGCGCTGGCCGCGAAAAGGGTCAGCGTGGCGGCCTCGAGGCGGCCGGGGGGTCGTGCGCAACCGCGCCGCGAGACGACGGACCGGCGAGGGCGCGGCGGCGATCCGCCCCGGAAGGACCGGGATGTGCTGGGCGGGCGTCGCCATGGCTTCGTCTCCGAGAGATCAGCGGGCGCGGATCGTGATCCGGGTCCAGCAGCCCAGGGTCAGCTGGTCGCAATCTTTGAGCGGCATCTGGATCCCCGGTTCGAGCGGGGTCCCGTTGAGGGCGGTGCCGTTGGTGGAGCCCAGCTCCAGCGCGCAGAAGCCGCCGTCATCGCGGCGGCGGAAGCTCAGGTGCCGGTGCGAGACTCCGGGATCGACTATCATGATCTCGGGGCGGATCTCGCGGCGGTCATCGCGTCGCCCTAGCAGATTGTCGTCGAGGTCGAGTGGAAATATCCGTTCGGGTTGTCCGACCGGGCAGGGCTGTGTCGGATCGGGGTCTTTGTCGAGCGACGGGTCGACGGCGACGACCGCATCCCAGCGCTGCGGCACGGGTTCGGCTCCAGGCGGCGGGGCTGGCGCCGATTGGGGCGGAAGCGCGGCTGGAATTTCGGCCGCGACTGCGGGCGGCGCGGCGGCCGTCGGCGCCGTGGCCTCGGGAGTGGCGGCAGCTACGGGCGTCGTCGTCGTGAAGTCGTAGCGGCAGACCTCGCAGAACCGTGCGGCGGCGACGCGCGGAGTGGCACAGACCGGGCACGGCTCGTCGGCGGAGGCGGCCGCCGGCATCTCGGGCGCAGTCACAGCGACAGCAGCGATGGTACTGGTGGCGCCCGACATCTTGCTACCGCACTCGGAGCAATAGTCCGGGTCGGTCGATATGTGGCCCTTGGGGCAGCGCAACTCCATGGTAGCCTCCTTGCGGCGGAAACCGTCCCGCCTCAGCCGGTCTTGCGTTTGACGGTGCGCGTGCCGCCCATGTCCAGAACCAGTTCGTCGGCCCGGCTGACCGCCGTCTTGAGGCGGATCGTGCCGCGCGGCGCGTCGACGATGTCGACGACGTGTTTCAGGCGCCGCGTCACCTCTTCGTTGCCCGAATCGGCGGCTATCTTAGCGGCCTTGCCGAGCATCTTGGTCGCCTGGTCGATATCGCCGCGCTCGCGCGCGGCCAACCCCTCGCGGATCGAATCCGCCAGCTCCTGCTGACCGGTATAGTGCGCCACCTGCGGATTGATGCGGGTCGTCAGGGCGTCGTCCGCAGTCCAGGTGGCGACCACCGGCGCGCCGCCGGGGACGACGACATCCCGGCCGCCATCGGCGTAGACCAATGAGGGGCGGCAGGCCAGCATCTCGTCGCCGATCGCGCCCGGCGCGAAGGTCAAGGTCAGGTGGTAGTCGCGCGATTCGTCGGCCCAGGCGCCGGTCGGGATGTCGAGCGCCTTGTCATCCTTGTGGACTGCGAGCGCCGCGAGATCGACGATTTCGGGACTGACCTGCTTGACGGTGGCGACCGTCACGGTCTTGGGCATCCACAGCCGCAGCCGCACATCGGCCACGCCTTTGGCGAGGGCGGCGGCGATCGCCTCGCGGAAAGCTGCCTCCATCATCTCCGCCGTGGGGATGATGTCGGCGTTGCCGAGGAGGGTGTTGGCGATAAAGGTCAGGTCGTCCTTGACCCAGTCGGAGCCGACGCCGCGGCCGTCGCACTGGAAGCGGCCCTTGCACGCCTCGACGGCGCTCTTCAGATGCGGCTTGTCCGGATCATTGTTATCGCCATCGGTGAGGAACAAAGCGTAACGAATGCCGCCGTCGAGCTTCTCGAGCTCCTGGCGCGCGGCGAGCAGCGCCGTCGAGAAGGCGGTGCCGCCGGTGGGCACCAGGTTGCGGATCTCGCGATGCGCCATTTCCTTGTTCAAAAAAGAAGTGGCGCGACAGAGCGGAACCAGCACCTGCGGTTCGTGGCTGAACGCGATCACGCAAAACTGCGTGTTCTCGTCGAGCAGGTCGATGCAGACCTGCGCCGCGTGCTTGGCGGCCTCGATCTTGCCGTCGGTCTGCATCGAGCCCGAACGATCGATGATGAACGCAATCGCCCGGCCGCCGCCGCTGATAGCCACCGGCGGACCCTCGCCTCGCGTCGCGGTGACGGTCAGGATCGCGTCGATGCGGTTGGCGCCGGCGCCGAGATAGGGATTGAAAAAACTCTCGATCTTGAACTGCATGGGTCACCCGAATGTGCCGGCGCGGCCGCGGCCGGCGGCCCTGTCGTGTTGCGGTTCGCTCGCTCAGGCCGAACGCACGATCTGCTCGGCGCTGGCGCGCAGCCCCAGGACGAGGTTGACCTTGAGCGTCTCGATGCGCTTCTGCGCCTCGTCGCGCTTGCGGCGGTTCTCCTCGCTGATCTTGGCCCCCTTGCCAATGGTGTCGAGCAGACGGCCGGCGATCGATTCCAGCGCTTCGACATCGGCGGCGGCATTGCCCTGGCTCAGCTTCGCGTTGGTGTAAGCCTGAGCGAGGGCGTCGGCGCCGAGTTGCCCGATCTCCCGCGCCACTTGGCGGCGTGCGGCGGTCGACGCCGCGGCCTTGTTGATCTGATTGAGGGCGGCGACCTGCAGGATCGCCCCTTTGAGGCGCGGCATGTCGAACAGCATAGCGTCCATGATGTTGCGGATTTCGATCCGAGCGGCTTCCTGGGCGGTGCGGATCTGCGGGATCGCCACCATCGCGTCGGTGATCGCGATGTTCATGCGCACCAGCCGGGTCTCGAAGGCGTCGATCTGCTCGCCCATGTCGCGCAACGCCGAGAACTGTACCGGATCGGGGGGTTGAGTCGCCTCGACCTTGGTCTTCAGCGCGGCGAAATCGCCGCGGGCCTTGACCAGCGCCAGCTCTCCGGCGGCGAGGTAGATCTCGAGATCGCGCAGATTGACCTGGGTTTCGCGGGCGCGGGCGTCGGCGGCGGCATTTTCCGCCTGCAGACGTCCCATTTCGACCGCGGCCTTCCTCTCGATCTGCTCGAGATGCTCATGGATCTGCCTGCGGGTCTGCTGGAAGTGGCGCAAGGCCGAGAAATGCGGTCCGATGATCGGCAGCTTACCGAGGATGCCGGCGATGCCCTCCTCGCCCGAGACCTCCTGCTTGATCTTGGGCAGGTTGATCGCCTTGATGTTGGTCGCCAGTTCGAGGATCAGCTCGCCGGCAGCGCCCGCCTCGTCGGTGCGGATCCCCTTCAGCAGGTCGTCGAGGAAGGCATTCATCCGCCGCTGCGGCTCGGCGCCGAATGTCATCACCGAGTTGCTGTCGGCGATCGACACCGTTGCGGCGATCTCCGCAATGCGCTTGTGCGCAGCGTCGTCGAATTTGTCGAGCGATAGGAGCTTGTTGTCGGGCAGTGCGTTGGCGAGCACCGGAAGCGAAAGTACCCCGGTCTCGGTGGTCACAGTCTCGGCCATCTCTCTCTCCGGTCAACGGACAAGCCGGGACACCCGCCCCGCCACAATTGACTTCGCACCGTTTCGCTGAAAATTGGTAAACGGGCCAATCGGCACGGTGCGCTCGCGTTGTCGCGGGGTCGCGAACGGCTCCGCGAGCTGATGGGGAGAGATAGAGAACCGCAGCAGACCGGCCACTCCCCGGATACAGAGGCCCCAACTACGCGACCGAATACGGCCGCACCCGGCTCACGCTGCTGACTGACGAGAGGCGCTGCCCCTGGCGGCGACGGTGGTTCCGGTGAGCGCTATCGCGGCCAATAGCGCGCCACAACCGCCGTTTCAAAAAGCTTCCCGGTCGGTCCGAGAGCCAACCTAACTTAAGGCCTGACGAGCCGCGCGCTCTCATCCCACAGGCGACGCGCAAGGCTGTCGTCGAGCGCCGCCGGGTCGGGGCGCTCGAGAACCTTGCCGACAACATAGCCGCCGTTGAACGGTGTCGCATCGGCGATCGTGGCCAAAAACAACGTGGTCTCGGCCC
>Ga0306925_10004552_pt1 | contig 12543 bp, 8 predicted proteins | sample flu12Cox44000176_FD_203755 | JGI IMG/M metagenome (GOLD analysis project Ga0306925, IMG submission 203755) | Lab enrichment of tropical soil microbial communities from Luquillo Experimental Forest, Puerto Rico - flux8day.12C.oxic.44.000.176 (v2)... | ecosystem: Environmental > Terrestrial > Soil...
GTCGGCGAACAGCTCGATGAAGGTCAGGCGGGTCAACGAGCGGTCATGCATACTCTCCTCGCCGCCGCGCTTGCGCTCCTGCGCGGCGCGCCGGCGCTCGTTCGACTCCTCCCAAAGCGGCGATTCCGGAATGGAGCGGCGGATCCAAAACGTCAGCAGAGCCGGCAGCGCTCCGATCAGATACATGGTGCGCCAGGCGCCGGGCCCGGTTGCGCCGACGAACAGCCAGACCAGCGAGGCAATGAAGAAGCCAATCCCGAAGCCGCACTGGAACAGGCCTACTCCTTTTCCTCTGGCCTTGTCAGGCCACAGCTCGGCGGTGATCGACGTGCCGGTCACCCATTCGGATCCGACGGCAAGCCCCACCAGAAACCGCAGGACCGCGAACGAAATCCAGTCCCAGGCAAACGCGCTCAGTCCCGTCATGATGGAATAGGTCAGGATCGCAAGAATCATGGTGCGCTTGCGGCCGATGTAATCCGCCAGCACGCCCGCCAGCATCCCGCCGATTCCCCACCCGACCAGGGTTGTTGCAATGATCGCCCCCGCATAAGCGGGAATTTGCGCGTGCTGCGAAGGATCGAGCAGCTGCCGCAGCGCAACCCCGACAGTGAGGATGAGCGCATAGGCCTCGAACCCGTCGAACACCCATCCCAGGTTCGATGCCAGAAGCGTGTTCCACTGGGTCCGATTGAGCGTGCGATACCAGGGCACGGAAGCTGTCATGTCGGTCATCGCGGCTCTGTCCTGGTCGACGCTTCAAAGACCCTTCGGCAGATGAATGTGATCGAGCGGCGGCAAGCCATATTCCGGCCAGCGGGCGGCGACCTCCTCCATGTGCGCGCGCGATGGCAGCGACATCGGCGGATAGCGCCAGCGACGAGTAGCGTCGATGATGACCTTGGAGCCGAGCTCCTCCGCCGGCATCTCCTCCGGCGGATGGCCGGAAGGATCGAGCTCGATGGCCGCGGTATTGGGAAGGACGCGCATGTCGCGCGCGGGATTGACCCGCCAGGAGAGAATCCATTCGCGCATGAATGGATCGCGTATGTCGTCGTCCTCATCCGCGATGATGATCCATTTGTAATAGCTCATTCCGAAATAGCCGAGCACGGCCATCGCCACCTGGTCGACGTGCCCGCTGTACATCTTTTTCAGGCTCACCCAGAGCGTCGCCGTGCATCCGCCCGCCTCCAGCGCGTGGAGATCGACCACTCCGGGAATGCGCAAGGTCGCCGTGAGGTGCTTGAGCAGGTTGGCCTCGAGCAGGTTGCGCTTGATCATGCTGCTCTCGCTCGGCGGAAACTGGCTGATGATGCCGAGCAGGATCGGGTCGCGGCGATGCGTGATGCACTTGACGTCGAAGACCGGACAGTTGCGGCCGCCTGCCATGAATCCGGTGAACTCTCCGAACGGACCCTCTTTCTCCATATAGTCCGTGGGCACCTCGCCCTCGATCACGATCTCGGCGGTTGCCGGCACTTCGAGATCGACGGTCTCGCATTTCACCATCTCGACCGGCTCGCCACGGATGCCCCCGACGATGGCGAGCTCATCCTCACCATAGCGCCCCGGCGCAACCAGATAGTGGACCGGATCAGCCCCCAGATAGCACGCCGCCGGCATCGCCTTCCCCTGCGCTTTCCACTTGGCGTGATGAATGGCGCCGCCGCGATCGGGCGCGCCAAACAGGATGCCGGTCCGGTTGCCGCTTTTGACCTGCCCGCGGCGGATGCCGACATTGCGCACGCCATTGTCGGGGTCCTTGGTCACCCAGAGGGGCGTCAGATAGGGACCCGCATCCTTTTGCGGTGTCCAGGTCGGGATGGGCAGGGTGTTAAGGTCGACAGCTGCGCCTTTGTGCACGATCTCCTTGCACGGGCCGGAATTCACGATGACGGGCGCAATCGGCTTGGCAAGCCCCTGGATCGTGCGCTCATGAATGGCGGCCGGGGTGGGATCGCATTCGAGCGCAACCGACATCATCCTGGTCGATGACGCGATCACCCCGGACACGACGCGGCCGCCGGGATAGCCCTTGATATTGCGGAATCCAATGCCGTAGCGACGTTCTTCCGCCATGCCGCGAAAGATCATGCGGCCGAGGGCGGAAATCTCCCAGTCCTTGTCAACCTCCTTGTCGATCCATCGCATCAGCCCCTGCTGCTCGAGGGAGGCGAGGTAGGGGCGCAGGCTATCATAGGGCATACGCGCTTCCCTGCCCTGCCCTCTCATCGACGAGCACCATCGCGCGTCCGAGCCAAATGGAATCGCGCTCTGCCTTCAACCGTTTCTGCATCCGATTTCCCTGCGCTCGCGGGGACGTTAACAGGGAATTTTGCGGAATCCAGCCCTGCCGGCATGCTACCTATTGTCCGGCGGGCACGAGGTTGAGGGACACGCGATGCCCATGAGCCCACACGACTCAGGCTTGATCCATCGCCGGCTGTTCCTCGGCTCAGCGGGGACGCTGGCCGTGATGGGAACGCCGGCATTTGCACAGGATGCCAGAAGCGAGGCGAAGGCCCAGCCGAGCCCGGCTGCAGGGGTGACGCTTCTCAGCACCCGCATCGCAGACTTCGTGGCCGGCTTCGATGCGAGCTCGCTGCCACCCCTTGCCATGGAGCGGGCGCGGCTCGCCTTCATCGACACGATCGCGGTGATGCTCGCAGGAAGCCGCGAGCATGGTTGCGAGATCGTGCACGAGGTGGTCCGGCAGGAAGGCGCCGCCGCGACGGCTTCAGTGATTGGCAGGTCGCTCCGCACCTCGCCGCAGCTTGCGGCCATGGCCAACGGCGTGGCCGCTCACATGCTGGACTATGACATGTCCTCCCTGCTCGGTCAGCCGACCGCGCCCATCATCCCGGCGCTGCTGGCGCTTGCCGAGAGCATGGGCGCAACGCCTGATGAAGTCATCGCCGCTTTCATCGTCGGGTTCGAGCTGTGCCTCAAGCTCGCGCGCTGCGCGCCGGAGCATTCCTCGGCGGCCGGCTGGCACGCCGTCAGCAGCATCGGAACGATGGGGGCGGCAATGGCCTGCGCGCGCCTTCTGCGCGTACCGCGCGAGCGCATCCCTGATGTTCTCGGCATCGCCGCCTCCCTGTCGGGCGGTCTCTCCGCCAATTTCGGCACCATGACCAAGCCGCTGCATGCCGGCAGCAGCGCCCGCAATGCGGTGCTCGCTGCGACGCTCGGGCGGGCGAGCTTCACCGCGAGTGCGGCTGCGCTCGAAAATCCGGTATCCGGCTATTTCCGTGCCTTCGACCGCGGCACGAAGGTCTCGCTCGAGCCGTTCGACGAGCTCGGCGGGCGCTACGACATTGTCGAGCGCGGCTTCAAGCCCAAGCGCTATCCCTGCGGCGGGCTCGGACATGCGGCCATTGACGCCACCCTCGAGCTGCGCAACGCGATCAACATTGCCGAGGTTGCCGCCATCAAGGCGGGCATCACGAGGTACGCAGCCTCCCGCATTGGCGATAAATATCCAACCTCGGTCGAGAGCGCCAAGTTCAGCCTGCCGTATGTGGCAGGCTACGCCGCGCTCTATGGCCCGCCGCTGCTGCCTGCCTTCACCGAGGAGGCGATCGCCGATCAGAAGCTCAAGGCGCTGGCCGGCAAGATCTCGGTAGCCATCGATCCGGAATTTGCCGACGTGCTCGACGAGAGCCCGGCGCGCGTGACCGTGACGCTCACCGACGGCCACACCATCGAGCGCGCGCGTTACTACGCCAGCGGCACGCCCCAGGCCCCGCTCAGCACGGAGCAGATCGAGGAGAAATTCTTTTCCTGCGCGCAGCGCGCATTGGATAAGGAGACAGCGACAACGCTCTTTGCGTTCCTCAATCGGCTCGACCAGCAGCGATCGCTGGCGCCGCTGTGGCCACTATTACAAACGGGTTAGCAACAAAAACCGGTCGGGATCAATCCTCGCCGGTTGAGCGCAGGTACTCGGCAAGGCCGGGCCCGATATTCGGAACAAAAAGCTCCTCCACGCTCATGCGGCGGCTCGCGAGGCCCTGCTCGTGCACCGCGGCGACCAGCGCCTCCAAGGTCGGCCGGCTGCCTTCGATGGAATAGTCCCAGATCTGCGGGCCGAAGATTTTGTGTGCCACCTCCATCTCGTCGATGACCCATGGCAGTCCGACCGCCAATGCATCGGTGTCGTAGATGGTGCGATAGGCGAGGTCGCGCGCCCGGCAGAACGCCCGATAGAAGCTGATGGCGAGCCATGGGTTCTTCTCGTACAGCGCCGTTTTCAGCACGAACGTGTGCATGATGGGGAAGATGCCGGTCTTCTTGAAATAGGCAGTCTCCACTGCGCGAAAGTCGGCGAACAGCCGCCGCACGCTGGTGCCGAGCCCCTCCGGAATCATCACCGAAGCAAGCGCATCGATCTCGCCGCGCTCGAGCATGCCCTCGAGCGTCATATCGCTCGGCATCGGAATGATGCGCACGCCCTCGGGCTTGCGCACGGCGCGGACCGGCCTGCCGGTCACCCACTCGATGTCGTGCGGCATCACGCCGTACTCGTGGGCAAGCAGCTGCCGCACCCAGACGGCCGCCGTCATCTGGTAATCGCCGACGCCCACGCGGGCGCCTTTGAGGTCCTGGGGTTTCTCGATCCGGGATCGCACCGGCAGATAGATGGCGGAATGGCGGAACACGCGCGAGGGAAACACCGGAATGGCAATGAAGCGCGTGTCGCCCTCCGAGCGAAGGATGCTGTAGGAGGAGAGCGACATCTCCGAGGCGTCGAACTCGCTGTGATTGAGCATGCGCCAGAACGTCTCGCCAGGCCGCAGCGGGATGAACGTCAGGTCGACACCCTCGGGCGCAACGCGCCCGTCAATCAGCGGCTGGGTGCGATCATATCGTCCGCACGCTATGGTGAGTGGGAGATTGTGCATCGCTGATCATTCCTCGAAGTTGACAGCGCCCGGGATGTTGCGAAAGAGCTCGGCCTCGCGCAGATCGAGCTCGCGCTCGATATGGCGCCGCGCCTCGTCGATCAGCTCCCCGCGCTCGAGCTGGCCAAAGATGTGCCGTCGCTCGGCATCGATGAGATGGCCTTCGATCTCGTCCCGCAGCCGCGCGTGCGCATGATCCTCATCCTCGGCCTCGACTGCCGTCACGCGCCGCAGCCGCGCCAGCAGATGCGAGCGCACGTTCTCAACCACGGCCTCCGGCAGGTCGCGCTCGCCGGCGAGCTGTTCGAGGTGTCCTATCATGGCATCGATGGCGTTGCGCCGCGCGGCTATCTCGGCGAGGCGCTCCTCCTCCTGCTCGGCCTTGGCGACCCTGCCCAGCCCGAGCCAGCGCATGAGAGGGGGAACCAGCAGCCCCTGCCCGACCAGGGTGACCAGGATGACCCAGAAAGTCAGCAGCAGGATCAGATCGCGGTGGGGAAACGGCGCGCCACTTGCGACGGTCAACGGCAACGCGAGCGCGGCGGCAAGCGAGACGATGCCGCGGACGCCGAAAAACGACACGAGAAAGGGTCGTTGCCAGATCGGATAGGGATCGCTCCTGCGAACGGCCGGGATCAGCAGGCGCGGCAGGTAGAGCGCCGGAAATACCCACAGGAAACGCGCCGCGATCACCGCCACGATGGTCACCAGCGCCGCCACGATGAGCTCCGACCCCGTCACCTGGCTGACGTGATCAAGCAGGGGACGCGCCTGCAACCCGGTCAACAGAAACAGCGCGCCCTCGAGGATAAAAATGAAAAGATCCCAGAAGAAAATTCCCTGCAGACGGGTATGGCTCGGTATCAGCAGCGGACCGTTCCAGCTGATGTAGAGGCCGCAGACCACGGTCGCCAGCACGCCGGAGCCGCCGAACGCGTACGGGGGCCAATAGGCGGCAAACGGCGTGAGCAGGGACAGAATGATCTCGACACGCGGATCCGATGCCCATCGGCGTACGCGCAGGCTCGCATAGCCGATCGCCAGCCCAAAGGCGATCTCGCCGACCATTATGCCGATGAAGATGAGAAATGCTGAGCCGAAGGAGAACGTGCCGGTCGCAACCGCCGCTACCGCAAAGCGATAGAGAATGAGGGCGGTCGCATCATTGGCGAGACCCTCGCCCTCCAAGACCACCATGGTTCGCCGCGGCAGCCCGAGCCGGCGCGCGATCGCCAGGGGGGCGACCTCGTCCGGCGGCGAGATGATCGCGCCAAGCACGAAGCCGACCGACCAGTCCCAGCCGAGCAGATAGTGCACGACCGCTGCAACCGCGACGGTCGTGAACACCACCCCGCCGAACGCGAGCAGCGTGATGGAACGGATGTTGTAGCGGAACTCGCGCCAGCTCATGGCCACGCCGGCCGAGTAGATGAGCGGCGGCACGACCAGCAGCAGAACGAGCTCGGGCGTAAGCTCCACGCGCGGCAAGCCGGGTAGCACGGAGAGCACAAGACCCACCAGAACAAGAAGAATGGCCGCCGGGATCCTGGTGCGGTTGGCAACGAGGGCAACCGCCGCGACAGTCAGAAGAATGAAGACCAGAATGAGATGAATCGGCATGTGCTCGGCGAGCTCGGGCGACCTGGTTGCAAGTCCGTCATGGCCGAGGCCATGACCCATAGGCGCTAGCTAAAGCTGAAGAAGCATACTCTCAGTCGTCATCGTCCGCGCAAGCGGACGATCCAGTAATCCATGGATGGGTCGGATTGGCCACGTTATGCCTGAATCTGACGCACTGGGGATAACTAGGTGCCCCGCTTGAAGCGGGGCATGACGGCTGAGAGGCCCTATGGCACCTTTGCAGGTTCTGCGGCCTCTACCGAGAACGGACCGATGGCAATGATGCGGCAGCCGCGATCGCGCTTGCCGCAATCCGCCAGCGCAGCATCGATCGCGTTCTGCTCGTTGCCGGCACCGACCGCGACACCCGGCAAACCATTGGCGCCGGCCGCAACCGCGCTCCAGCCGCTTGATCCGCCGCCCAGCCGGCGCGCTACCTCGTCCCTCGTTCCGGGCTCGATCAGGGCATTGGCGGTGGTATGAAAAAAGCCCACGACCTTCATCGTGGCCGGAATCGGCACAACGAACATGTCATCGACGGCAATGAGCATGCACGGAATGCCGGCAACGCTGCCGCATCCTTCCAGGGACCGGCGAACAGCCTCGTCCCGGCTGCTTGCACCGCGATAACGAAAGGCGTTGTCCCGCGGCGACAGGGTCAAGGCCTTCGGCTTGTTGGCGCTGGGGTAATTTTTCTCAATCCACGATCGCGTACGATCGCCGACAAGCGGAACATCCATGCTGTTGAACGGCTTCTCGATCGACGGATCAGAGCGAAACCACGGCCGCGGCGGCATGGGCGGGTAGCCGCCCTGATAGACCACTGTGTTGCCGATCGCAAAAAGCCAACAGGTGTTGTCCTTGAGTCCGGACTCCTCCAATGACCTGCGGCAGTTCTCCATTGCCCCGCTCTTGGCGGTCTCGGCGTCCGCCTGGCCGGTGACCATCCCGATCCGGCTGTAGCTCACAGCAAGCGCCTTGTAATCCGGAGCCGGCAGATAGAGCGCGCCCACGTCCGCGCGGTCGCGGTCGGAGATGAAGGGTATTCTGTCGGGCACCACCACCTCGGCATGCTTCTCCTCGACCGGTGGGGCCACCATCGTCACGCTCGTACCGGATCCGGTGGGTGCGGAATGCCGCAATGCCATGAGGACCACGCCAGTGACGACGGCCGCAACGGCCGCGAGTGCCGCGACGCTTGCGCCCACGATCGCTGCCGTTCGCACCCAGCTCGCGCCCTCCCGCCCCTTTTCCCTCGCCTTGCGGACCTGATGGACCTCGGCCTGCTCATGGACGCCTCCGATCGAGAGCGTGTAGGCGTGAACCGGATTGGGGATGTTCTTCACTTCCTGCTCTCCGATGTCGGCAAACTGCACCGAGAGCTTGTTGGCGACCTGCTCGTACACGGAGCTCGAGATGCATAGCCCACCCGGCTGTGCCAGCCCTTCGAGTCGCGCGGCTATGTTGACACCGTCTCCCAGGAGATCGCCGTCGCGCTCGACCACATCGCCGATGGTGATGCCGATGCGAAAGTGCATCTGCCGGCTGGGCGGATAGGCGAGGTTGCGCGTGCGCAGGCTTTCCTGCACGTCGATCGCGCAACGCACGGCTTCGACCGAGCTGGCGAATTCCGCGAGAATGGCATCTCCGGCAGTGTTGAAGACGCGTCCCGAGCCCCGCACGATGAAATCGTTGAAAACGGCGCGATATGATTCCAGGCGCCGCAGCGTCTCTTCCTCATCTTCCGCGACCAGCCTGCTGTAGCCCGCGATATCGGCCGCCATGATGGCGGCAATCTTGCGTTTCATGGGTGATACCCAGGCGCCACATCTGCCCCCGCAGGATTGGGTTGCGGCCGGCGTCACTTCGGCCCGATGCTGCTGGCCCGCGGTCGCCCGCGAATCACAACATGATTGCCACGCGATTGCAATCGGTCCGCTTTTTTGGCCGCTGCGGCGATCTGCCCCTCGTCCGAAAACAGCTGTCGCTGCCGTCATCCGGCCTTATCAGGGATAGGGCCGGTTCAATTTCAGCGGGAGCCGCTATAGCATGCCAGGACCCTCCACACAGGAAGCGGCCGCGAGAATAAAGGCCGCCCCGCATGGCAAATGACAGCGAGGCTCGCTCAATGATCCTATCCCGCCGCCGCCTCCTCGGATTGGGCGCAAGCACTGTTCTCGGCAGCTCTGTCGGCGCGCCATTCGTGGCCCGCGGCCAGCCGGCGCCGTTCGCCTACAAATATGCGAATAACCTGCCCGAGACGCACCCCATGAATGTGCGGGCGCGCGAGATGGCCGCCGCCATAAGGCAGCAGACGAACGGCCGCCTGGAGATCCAGATTTTCCCCAGCAGCCAGCTCGGCTCCGATACCGACACGCTGAGCCAGCTGCGCTCGGGCGGCGTCGAATTCTTCACGCTCTCCGGCCTGATCCTCTCGACGCTCGTGCCGGCCGCTTCCATCAACGGCATGGGTTTCGCCTTCCCGGACTATGAGACGGTCTGGAAGGCGATGGATCACGACCTCGGTGCCTACATCCGCGCCCAGATCGCGAAAGCAAACCTCATCGCCATGGAGAAGATCTGGGATAACGGCTTTCGGCAGACGACGACCTCCACCAGGCCGATTGCGACCCCGGCCGATTTGCGCGGGCTGAAAATTCGCGTACCGCCCTCGCCGCTCTGGACCTCGATGTTCAAGGCCTTTGACGCGTCGCCGACCTCGATCAATTTCAACGAGGTCTATACCGCGCTGCAGACCCGGATCGTAGACGGTCAGGAGAACCCGCTGGCGATCATCGCCACCGCCAAGCTCAACGAGGTCCAGAAATACTGCTCGCTCACCAATCACATGTGGGACGGATTCTGGTTCCTCGCCAACCGCCGGGCATGGGAACGTCTTCCGGAAGACGTGCGTACGATCGCCGCGAGCCAAATCGACGCAGCGGCTCTCAACGAGCGCCAGGATGTCGCCAGGCTCAATGCCACACTGCAGCAGGATCTCGCAGCCAAGGGTCTTGAGTTCAACAACCCCGATCCCGCCCCCTTCCGCGACAAGCTTCGCTCCGCCGGCTTCTATACGGAATGGAAGACGAAGTACGGCACTGAGGCCTGGAGCATGCTTGAGAAATACGTGGGGAACCTCGCATGAATGCAAACGGGGCGGGGTTGAAGCCCGCCTCTATCTCTCCACAGCCTGATCGTTTCGGCGCAATCGAGCGGCTGCTAGGCGGCTGCGTTGAAGCCGCGGCAGCCGCGCTGGTGGCGGCTGAGATCGTGATCCTGCTTGCGGGCGTCGTTGCACGCTACGCCTTCGGCCGTCCACTCGTGTGGTCGGACGAGCTTGCTTCCATCCTGTTTCTTTGGCTGGCGATGCTGGGCGCAGTCATTGCGCTGCGCCGCGACGAGCACATGCGCATGACCGCAGTCGTCGCCATGCTGCCTCCTGCCAGGCGCGCGACGCTTGATGCATTTGCGACCGGCGCGGCGCTTGCTTTTCTGCTGCTCATTGTCTGGGCGGCTTGCGAATATGCACGCGAAGAGATGTTCATCACCACACCGGCACTGGAGATCACGAATGCCTGGCGCGCCGCGGCACTGCCGGTCGGGACCGCGCTGATGGCGATGTTTGCCCTGCTGCGGCTTGTCAGGCTGAGGCACCACCCCCGCAAATGGGGCACCGAACGGCGCGGATATGCGCTCATTGCCATCGCCGCTCTGGTCGCGCTGTTCTGGGTGGCCTCGCCGCTCTTTCGGCAGCTCGGCAATATCAACCTGCTGATATTCTTTGTCGGCGTTGTCGCAGCAACCGTGTTCGCGGGCGTGCCGATCGCGTTTGCTTTCGGGCTTGCGATCTTCGGCTACCTCGCCCTGACGACGCAAACACCGCTGACGGTTCTCATCGGGCGCATGGACGAGGGCATGAGCCACCTCATCCTGCTCGCAGTGCCGTTGTTCGTCTTTCTCGGACTCCTGATCGAGATGACCGGCATGGCGCGCGCCATGGTCGCATTCCTCGCCAGCCTGCTGGGACATGTCTCCGGCGGATTGCACTACGTTCTTGTTGCCGGGATGTATCTCGTCTCCGGCATTTCCGGCTCGAAGGCGGCCGACATGGCGGCAATCGCGCCCGTGCTGTTTCCCGAGATGAAAGAGCGCGGCGCCAGGCCAGGCGACCTGGTCGCGCTCCTGTCGGCGACCGGCGCACAGACCGAAACCGTGCCGCCAAGCCTCGTGCTCATCACCATAGGATCGGTGACTGGGGTCTCGATCGCGGCATTGTTTGCCGGCGGACTGCTGCCGGCACTGGTGCTCGCGATCCTGCTTTGCGCCGTGGTGTGGAAGCGCAACCATAGCGAAAAGCCAGGCGCGGTCGCCCGCGCGGGCTGGCGCGAGATTGGACGTGCTTTTCTGATCGCGCTGCCGGCGCTGGCACTGCCCTTCCTGATCCGTACCGCCGTCGTCGAAGGGGTGGCCACGGCAACGGAGGTCTCGACCATCGGCATCGCCTATTCGGCGCTTGCCGGGCTTTTGCTTTACCGCCGCTTCGATTGGGCGGCACTCAGACCGATGCTCGCCGCCACGGCCTCCCTCTCGGGCGCGATCCTGCTCATCATCGGCACGGCAACCGCCATGGCCTGGGGCCTGACCCAGTCAGGCTTCTCGCGCTCGCTGGCAGCGGCGATGACGGGGCTGCCGGGTGGGGCCATCACCTTCATGGCCGCCTCCATCGCAGCCTTCGTCGTGCTGGGCTCGGTGCTCGAAGGCATCCCGGCAATCGTTTTGTTCGGCCCGCTCCTGTTTCCCATTGCACGGGCGGTCGGCATCCACGAGGTGCATTATGCGATGGTCGTGACGCTTGCGATGGGAGTTGGCCTGTTCGCTCCTCCTTTCGGGGTCGGCTACTACGCCGCTTGCGCGATCGGCCGCGTCGATCCGGCCGATGGCATGCGCCCGATCTGGGCCTACATGCTTGCGCTGATCGTCGGGACCGCTGTGGTGGCGGCCGTGCCGTGGATTTCGACCGGTTTCCTGCCATGACAGCAGTTACGGTCACGCGCGTGTGAGACCCGGATCGGGAACTGGCGATTGGCCCGTTCCTTGCTGGTAACGCGTACAAACGCGCCTTGCATCCTCGATGTTGGCGAGGCCAAAAAAGTCAGAGGGAGTGCCCATCCCTTGCCGATGGGAGCTTTTGGCGATGACTGCCTTGATCCTGGTGTGCTCGCTTGCAGTCTTCCCCGATCTGCGGGCCTGCACACGCGAGAACGCGCTGCAGGTCCTGCACGTGCCCGCCACATTCCAGAGCGCGGTAACCTGCCTCATGCATGGGCAGGCCTATCTCGCACAGACCTCCATCGGGCAGAGCCTCGATAAGGGCGAAGCCGTGAAAGTGGTTTGCGTGCGCGCCTGAACTGTCGCCGGGGGTGACGCCGAAGACGCCGACTGCGATCGACCCTCGCGGGACGATCGGCTCACAGAGCTTCCAGATAGTGCCTGTGCGCCGGGCTCGGGAACAGCCCCAGCGCGGGGCGGGGAATCAGAACTCGGCCGGCAGGTAGCCGTTGATCTCGAGCCCGATGCAGATCTCTTCCAGGATCGGGGTGGTCCAGGCCATAGGTCGTCTCTCCCGTTTGGCGATTGGCCCTCATCCTAGATCGCGACTACCCGCGGCACAAGCACCGCGGCGACCTCCGTTCCCGCTGCGCTCGCCGCGGACGGCCCTGGGGGCCGCACGGCAGCGCGCCACGGAATATTCGAAGGGCGCGAGCCGGGGAACGTGGGACGGCAAAGACGCCTCATCGGCCTGATGAAGAAAGGGCGGCGCAAAGCGCTGCGGCGTGCCGGATTGCGGCCCTAGCTAGTAGGGATAACCCTCAAGTCTTCGCGTCCCGGGCTTCCAGTCAGGCAGCCGGCCGTAATGATCGCCAATCGGCATCTTGACCTTCGGCAGACTCTCTTTGTCGAGTACTTCGTCCTCCGGGATCACTTTGTTCAGGAAAAGCAGGTAGGCCGTCAG
>Ga0306925_10004553_pt1 | contig 12543 bp, 11 predicted proteins | sample flu12Cox44000176_FD_203755 | JGI IMG/M metagenome (GOLD analysis project Ga0306925, IMG submission 203755) | Lab enrichment of tropical soil microbial communities from Luquillo Experimental Forest, Puerto Rico - flux8day.12C.oxic.44.000.176 (v2)... | ecosystem: Environmental > Terrestrial >...
GTGAGAGCCATCCGCGACCGTAAATCAGGCGTGGTGGTGGTGATTGGCCATAGCAATAAACTGCCGCAGATCATTGCGGCGCTCGGCGGTCCGGCGGTGAAGATCCCTGAAACGGAGTACGACAACCTGTTCGTATTAACGGTCGGCACGACACAGAGCTCACTGCTGTGGTTGCATTACGGGTCATCCGCGCCAGTCCCGCTGACTGGAAGGGACATGGAGCACTCTATGACGGGGGGTCCGGTGAAGTAGCTGTCCGCGCTTAAGTCCGCCCTGAATGATTTCAATGGTGGGTCCCGTTGTCCTTTACCGCCAATTGGTGCAGCGCCTCGGCGTAGACATCGCACTGCGCACCACGCAAGTTCGAGCCCGCAACCGGTCCGTTATCGGTAAATTGCAGGATGCGTCGCGTGTCGGGCTGATACGGAGGCCATGCCGGCAGACCCTTGCTGTCGGGATTGCCAGTCTTGGCGAAATTTGTCCAGTATTCCTGCATTGCCTTGGAGATCGCGTAATCCGCGGCTTGATAGTTAAGACGCATCGGGCGCTGCTGGCCCAAAGCTCCAAACACATATGGGACTTCGCTGGCATGCACCGCGCCAATTTCCGGATGATCGGGAATTCCGCGATCAAATTGGTACACGTACGTGGGATGGTTGGCCGCGCTATTCATGCGGGCCACAACGATGGCAGGGCAGCGGAAGATCGTGTCCGTCATCCATTGCGCTCCGGCGTTGCCATAGAGCGCGTCGGGCGCACCTTGAGTGACCTTGCCGTCAGGCGACGTGGTGATGGTGTAAAGCGGCAGGGCTTTCGCCGCAAGCTTGCCGTAGGTTGCGGTAATTGCCGTCTCCACGTCGGCGGCATTCGGCGGACCGCTGAATTCTCGAGCATTGATACCGATGATCAATCCAGCGGGTATTTGCTTGCCCGCCGCGAACACCTCCGCAGGAGACTGAGGCAGCACCCGTCCATCGATGGTCACTCCCAAAGCGGGCGGGACCCCACTCGGCCCCACAGTCTTACCGAAGGCCTCGAGCAATTGTTCGACGGTCGCCGCTCGCAGTGCTTTCATCACGTCGGCACCGGATGGAACATGGGCCGCAGCGACGAGCTTCACGCCGAATTGTTCCGCTGTACTCGGAGGCACGGGGCCATGGTCGAGCAACACGCTGCCACTTTCGGCGATGACGCGATGAAACAGGCCCTTCGCCACGGGCGACGTCATTAACAGATTCACGTCAACTGCGCCCGCGGACTCGCCAAAAATGGTGACATTCGCGGGATCGCCGCCGAACCTCCTGATGTTCTGTTGTACCCACTGCAGGGCGGCGATCTGATCCATCAACCCGTAGTTGCCCGAGTTGTGGTCAGGTGACTCGGCGGCGAATGCGGGATGTGCAAAGAACCCAAACACAGCCAGGCGATAGTTGAACGTCACCAGCACCACGCCGTGACGCGCTAGGCTCTCACCGTTCTGATTGCCTGAGCCGGCCACATTCCCGCCACCATGAATCCACACCATCACTGGTTTCAGCGGCGCGGGAGGCAGGGCGGGCGTCCATACATTTATGTACAGGCAATCTTCGTTCTCTACCCTGGGATGTCCCCACATGGGGTTTTGGGCGCATTCACCGGCGAACTGAGCAGTGTCACGAACGCCGGTCCAGGGTTTCACAGGCGCAGGCTTTCGCCAGCGCAGATCACCCAGCGGCGGTTGCGCATAGGGAATGCCTCGAAAGACCGCGGCACCATCGTTGAGCGACTGCCCGCGTACCTGGCCACCGGTCACTCCGACCACAGGGGCCTCCTCGCTTGCCGACACCCAGACCCACAGGAAGACAAACAGCAGGCAAATGATGGTTCGCGAGCACGGAGAACGATTCATGGGCAATAGTGCTCTACTCAGGCAGAGTCACGTTCGCGGGACAGAAGAAAGCTATCGTGTGCGTTTTGCGGTGTAAAGCGCCCCGGCAAGCCGCCGCTGTATCGTGGCGCTTCAAGAATGCGCCGAATTCCTGTCGCGCTATCGCTGGTCTTTTGCAATCCATTTTGCAACGGGGGCAGTCGGGAAGTGAGACATTTTTTCCAGCAGCGTTTCGGGCTCCGCGTCATCCAGTACCAAGCGGCGATTTTCTTCGCGCAGGAAGCCCTCGCGCGCGGCGCGGTCGAACAACTCAAGCAGCGGATCATAGTAGCCCTCGACATTCAGCAATCCGCAAGGCTTGGACTGGATACCTAATTGCGACCACGTTACGACTTCGCAGAACTCCTCGAAGGTGCCAAAGCCGCCGGGCATGGCGATGAAGCCGTCAGAGAGATCCGACATCAACGCCTTGCGCTCGTGCATCGACTTCACGATGCGCAATTCGGTGAGGCCGGAATGGCCGACTTCTCTGGCCATCAAGCCCTCGGGGATCACCCCGAGGACCCTCCCGCCCGATGCGAGCACCCCATCGGCCAGTACGCCCATAAGCCCGATGTTTCCTCCGCCGTAGACCAGGTCGATACCGCGCTGGGTCAGCAAGCATCCCAAAGCGACGGCGGCATCGCGATAACTATGATTGATTCCCAAATTGGAGCCGCAAAAGACACAGATTCGCCGCAAGTTCATAAGACCCGTGAGAACAAGGATTAGGCTGTAAGTTTACCGAAGAAAGTCTTCGCCTCGAGGAATCGCGGAACCGTCAGCGAGTGGGTGGAAGCTGGAATCGTGAACCAGGGGCTTCGCGAACCCAAGATATCACTACGTTCGGGAGATGAGTGACCTAGGGCCACGTTCGTGGCAGGAGCTAAAAATATAGACTAAATATTGTGTTTGCAGTCACTTGCATTTTCCTGGTGGGGGCGAATTCAGGCCTTCGGGCCTCATGGGTCACATCCGTTTGTGATCTGTGTACTTGTTGGGTGTGCGCTATTGCGGTCTGCTAAAGGGTATCTGCAGCGGAGTCTGGCTGGCAGCGACCCTGCGAAGTTGGTGGAAGTGGCTGAAGTTAGTTGTCTTCCACAGTTTGCTTCGGTCACGCAACGATGTGACCGGCCGCACGGCACGGAGTGCGGTGTCGCAAGATTTGCGCCGGTCGAGGTTCTGATTGCCCAGGATGCGCACTAGCGCGCGCCGGCCATGAAACAGGGGATACACTTACCGTGCATAAATAGGGGGACGTCGTGCTTTCACCATATGGGCTGGACATCATCGAAAATTGCCTGACCTGCAAAATGCGGGCCGAACATATCTTTTGCGATCTTCCCGCTGCCGCCCTGCAATCTTTTGAGAACCTCAAGTACGCAACCGCTTACCCCAAGGGGGCAGTGCTGTTTGTCGAAGGACAGTCTCCTCGTGGCATCTTTGTGCTGTGTAAGGGACGCGCGAAACTCTCCATTTGTTCGACTGACGGCAAGACGCTGATCCTCAAGATCGCTGAACCCGGCGAGGTTCTCGGGCTCAGCGCCTCGGTCAGCGGTAAGCCGTATGAATTGACGGCCGAGACCGTCGATCCCTGCCAGGTCAATTTCGTCAAGCGGGAAGACTTCCACCGCTTCTTGCGCGAGAACAGCGAAGCCTGTTTGCGCGTCGCCGAGCAGCTAAGCGAGAAGTACAATAGCGCCTGCCGCGAGATCCGCTCGCTGGGACTGTCGCACTCGGCGGCTGAAAAACTGGCCAAGCTGCTGATGGAATGGAGCGCGAAGAACGGTGAAGCCGCCAAGGCGGAGCCGCGACTCAAGCTGGCGCTTACGCACGAAGAGATCGCGCAGATGATCGGCACCTCGCGGGAAACGGTCACTCGATTGTTCGCCGACCTCAAAAAGCGGCAGATTGTGCAATCCAAAGGCTCGACCCTCTTGATTCGCAACAAGGCCGCGCTCAAAGCTATGGCGATTACACAATAGCGCCGTTCCCAGATCGGGTAGGTGTACTCGAGGACTGTCGAAGTGTCTTGAGCGATGTATTCTGCCGCATGGCAAGTGGCTTAGACGCTCAGAATGTGAGCCGCAGTGCGCGCCTGTGTGAACAAGGTCACGAAAACTGGTGACTGCTATCACTGCGCTGACCAGGAGTTGAGACGTATTACCAAAGCATGATGGAGAGCGTGATTCAGCAAAGTTGCTTTACCTGCGACTTCCGTCCTGACCGGGTCTTCTGCGATATGCCAGTCGAGTCGCTCAAGGCTTTCGACGAGATCAAGTCGCTAGCGACTTATTCCCGAAACACGATCCTATTTGCCGAAGGGCGACCGGTTCGCGGTATCTATCTCCTTTGTGACGGCCGTGCCAAGCTGTCGATCTGTTCCGACGGCCGCAAGCGTTTGACGATGCGGGTCGCTGGACCAGGAGAAGTCCTGGGACTGGGCGCCGTTCTGTCCAACACGCCTTACGAACTCACGGCAGAACTGCTGGACACCTCGCAGATCGTTTTTATTCGCAGAAAAGAGTTGCTGAAGTTTCTGCGTGAGCATCCCGACGTCTGCATGCAGGTGGTTCGCATGCTCAGCCAGGATTTGCACGGAGCCTACGAGCGCGTCCGCACGATCGGCTTGGTGCGCACCCGCCGCCCACGCACGATTATCCGTCCTCGCGCCATGCTGGCATAGTTTCTCTTATTTTCCTCCCTCCAGGCCCGCGACGCTTCGCCAGCCTTGCTTGTTTGGGGAGACTCTGAATAGCTCGGCGTCTCACTCCTCGGCGGCTAGGCCTGAATGTCCACAACGCCTTGGACGCTGGCCGTCCAACTTCGCTCTGTCGAAAACAAAGACACCAGCGGTCACCCCGTCCCCTAACCGAACCGAAACAGAAAGTGCCAGAAATGTGTCCGGTCTAAACCGCCAGACATGTCCCCGGCCGTGCAGAAGCGGAAGGGGAACATGCGGGCCGCGTAGCGGACGACCCTACTTCTTCTGTTCCGGACTCAGCCGTTTCCCGCCGGGCATAGGGGGCCAGCCCAGCGACTGTCCCTGCATCAAGGCCATCGCGTTCTCGTAGCGCTTGCCATTGGCATCGTGCACGGCGAAGCGCCGTGGGTGCTCGGGCGACCCCGACCACAGTGACATTCCGGCGTAGGCGCCGTCGTTACGCAAAATGTAAAAGCTCATATCGACGTACTGGAGCTTCCGCAGGTTACCGTTGTAGTTGCGCACGATGCGTTTGAGCGCGTCGAGGCCGGCTTCCTCGGGAGACATGCCGTGCCGCATATTCTCGACGATGGTGTGCGCTCCGCAGACTTTGATGTTCTCCTCGCCGTTGCCGGTCGCTCCTGCCGCTCCTACATCCTGATCGCAGAAGCAGCCTGCGCCGATGACGGGCGAGTCGCCGGCGCGTCCGGGAATCTTCCACGCCAGTCCGCTTGTCGTGGTGGCGCTCGACATCTCGCCCTTTTCGTTAACTGACGAGCAGTTAATGGTACCGGTCGGCGGCTTCAGCACGCGCTCGATTGCCGCCATGCGGAACTCCGGCGCGATGCCAATCTTCGCTGCCACGTTCTCCATCTTCTCCATGAGCTGTTGCCGCAGCTCGGTCGTATCGCCGCCGGTGTCGGGAAACTGGAAGTTCGGACTGGCCAGTCCGGGGCCCCACCAGTCGTCGTTCGACATCGTCTCGCGCCACAGCTGCCAGGTCTTGCGCGAGCGCTCGGTGAGCAGGTTCTCCTTGGGGAAACCCATCAGGAGGCCGAATTTTGACGCACCCTCGCCCACGAGCATGACATGGCCCGTGTGTTCCATCACGGTCTTTGCCAGCAAGGAAACGTTCTTAATGTCATGCACCCCGGCGACTGAACCCACCATGCGCGTGGGCCCGTGCATGCAGCAGGCATCGAGTTCGACCACACATTCTTCATTGGGAAGTCCGCCTAGTCCGACGCTGTCGTCATTGGGATCATCTTCCGGCCCGGTGATGACCTTCAGCACCGCATCGAGCGTATCGCCGCCGCTGGTCAGCACGGCGTAGCCGCGATCCAGATAGTTGTAGCCGTTGGCGGCAGCGATGATGACCGGAGCTTTAGGTTTCGCTCCGGGAGCCGGAGGCTTGTAACCGGGAACTTCTTGTGCGGCTTGTAAATCGAGTGCAAGAGATGCAGAACCAAGGGCGGTAGTGGCAAGAAAATCGCGGCGCGTGAACTTCATGAAGTCTCCGAAACGAGAACGAAAGGCAGGATAGCACGGAGGTCAAGGAATTGGCGGCTACGCGCCTGGGTCGCCTCGTAGTATGCGCCGACCCGGGGCTTGCACCCCTGGCTACGACGGCGACGCCGCTGCTATGCGGCTCGGGCTGTGGGGACGCGAAACTCCGTGGCGACTCGAAGGTCCTTACTTGCCGAACAGCGGATCGGTGGTCAACAAGTGATGGAAGTACTCGGTCTTCCACGCAGGGTTGATACGGTCAAGCAGCAGGGCTTCGGCGGCCCCGAAGGAGTAAAACACCTCGCGTTTGGACTGCGTGATGTCGATGTGTTTCAGTTCATCGAGTGTGCGCGATCTGGCAGTCACGGCATAATTACTGAAAGGCGTGAAGTCAGGCAGAGCGGCGTACGCCGCAGACGGCTGGTAGTCTCCGGCAGCTTCCGCGGCTTTGATCTGTGTGTAGCGGGCGACGCCTTCCTGCCAAAGCTGGAAGCTGAAGTACTTGCGATCGCCTGGCAAGAATTGTGCGAAGAACCTCTTGCGTTCCTGCAAGTACCGTTTCGTGAGTTGCTCGAACTTTTGCTGGTCAACCTCATTCAACGCATTCAGCAATGAGTCGCGAAGATACTCGAACGACCTTGCCAGCTCGGGATCCTCGTAAGGAAACGGGTAGTTGAGCATCCACATGCCGGTGGCATCGCCCTTGCTCAAACCCAGATCGGCGATGGCCTTGAGGTATTCCGGTTGCGCCCACTGCAACTGATGGAAGTGCTCATGCATGACAGCAATAAGCCAGGGTGTGCTGGTGCCACTCGAAGTGTTCGCCGGCTCGCCGATGACGATCACCGGAGGCATTCCAAACGCGGGAAACGTCGCCAGCAGATCGGTGGAGAACTGCCGCGGCCGGGCGCAAATGTCGTCACCTACTTTTTGAAATTCCTTCGGCGGGGTAGGGAAGCGGGTCAGAAATTCGGTGTCCTTTGTGACTAACAATAGAGGCGCAGTTGTCGCGCTCCAGCCCGGCCAGATCTTGTCCTGGATCTGGGCGGCCAGGCGATAGAACTCTCCGATGCGCACAGCGTCGTCGGCAGGAAGCGGCTTGGGCGCCTGGGCGAACAGCGTCGTCCAGAGTAGGAGCACCGCAAGTAGGCATCGCATCACGAGAATGGACGGTTGACGGGAGTTGGTGGTTAGCGGACGACTGGCTGCTACGCCGCCGGACGTTTCTACCTAGCAGAACTCCACCTTTGGCTTCGTTCTGGGCTAAACGGTTTCGCCCCCCCGGGGCCGTTTCTGGTTGTTTGTTCCACTGCTGGAACCAGAAGCGAGTTCTCATACACAGTCTTGCGCCCCTGGCCGGAAGAACGACGTCACTGCTACCGAGCGCGAACGTCGCGCAAGGCAAAAAGATACTGCAACCGATTCCACACCAACGCAAATAGTACCGCCTCGCGAACCCCCGCAGGGCAAAGACTCGCGAGGCGATTTTCTGCATAAACTACACTGCAACTCTGGCAGACGTGCTCTGGTCGGCGCGGAAGCGTAGTTGCGCGGCGATCCGGCCAATGCGGTCGAACTGCTCGTCATCGCCTATGTAAACCATCCCCAGCCCATTGCGGATGGCATAGCCGACGATAGCATCTCCTAGATCGTCAAGTTCGGTGTTCGGCTTGCCGCACATCGCGCAGGCGGGGGCGATGTGCAGGTCCATGTGACCGCAGTGGTAGCACTTCACTCCGGGAGCGCTGAAGCTGGAGGCCAGCATCAGCGTCTGTACCTCTCCGGCTTCCAGCGAACGCAGCACCCGGCGCAATCCGATGGCACCACGGCCGTTGCGATGGGCCTCGCCGATTACCTCTGTGATCAGCGTCTGCTTTCGCTCTTCGTCATGCCGCTGCAGGAGTTCGAGTGCTAACTGCTTCACCTGTTCCGGAGTGGCCGTTTTGGGATCGATCCGGAAGCGTCCCACCAGCCGTTGTTTGGCATAGGTGTGAAGGCGGGGTAAGAACTCGGACCACACATCATCGTGGCAGCCAATCAGCAAATTCTCGCAGCCGTCGCGCTCGAAGTATCCGCCGATGGCGTCGGATACAACTTTGAAATGCTGCATCACCTCGTTCATCACGCGGCGCTCAATATGGCCCGCATCATAGCCGCCCCATCCATCGCTACGCCCGCGCCGGGTGAGCTCATTAATGAAGTCCAGCTTCTCGGTGAGTTTGCCGTCGGCAATCTCGAAGACCCGCGCCTTGCTGCGATCGACCAGCACGACGCAGGCATGCTGCATGGCGTCGAAGATCGCGGCCAGCGGCTTGAGGTGAAAGCGCTGGTTGAGAATGAGCCGGCTGTTGGGTAACGTGGCAGGGAGGTCGAACTCGCGCCAGTAGCCCTGGGCGACACAAGCAAAGACAGCCTTGCCTTTGCAGCCGTTGGCGCGCAGTGTTTCCGTCATCTCCAGGATGCGTTGCAAGTCGGCGCCGGCGGCCTTGGGCTTGCTGCGGTTCTTCTCCGCTTGGCGGATAGCATTCTGCACCAGATCTTTAACAAGGATGGTTTCGTCACGGTGTGACCGGTTGGACGGCGCCGTGGGCTGATAGTAAAACGTGACCGCACAGCCCTCCGGCGAATGGAAATTAGCAAGCTCACGGATGTCATCTCTCGTGATCATTCCGGTTCTCCTGGGTTCAGTTGTTAGATGGACGCTCGGAGAGACCGCCGGCAAGCGGCCCCCTCAGGTGCTCTCGGTATACTCCACAAGCTTGTCTCTGAAAAGGTCCTTGGTGGGCAAGGCGCGTTGCAGGTGCTGGCGGGCCTTGCTGATGGACACGCGCACCTCCTTCAGCGTGTGGCTGGTAATGGCAGCAATTTCTTCCTGGGTAAAGCCCTCGACCGCATACAGAATGAAGACCTCGCGATCTTCGCGGCTGCAGTGGCGCAACGCCAGTTGCACCAGGTCGATCAACTCGCTACGGGCAACGAGTTCTTCGGGATTGCGGGCGTTGCCGTCGGCGATAATGTCCTCTTCCAAAAGTTTGTCGTCCGGCTGATGGAACTGCAGCCGGGCCTCGTCGCTGGCCTGCACATTTTGCGTGCCATGTTGCCGCTCGAGCGGTACATTCCGCTCGTCGCTATCGCTGGCGGAAAGGCGGTCGATGGCCTCGCTGGCCAGCCGGTAGAGCCAGGGCTCAATCTTGATGCGCTCGGGCTTCTCGAATTCATCGCCGAGCGCGCAGCAGATCGCTTCGGCTACGACATCTTCCGAGGCAACCTGATCCGGCAGGAGATCTCCCTGACTCTCGCGGTAGCTGATCTGGCGCTCGACAAAGTGCTCCAGGCGGGGCAGGTTGACACCAATGTAAAGGGCAATGTCCTCGGGAGAAACCGTCTCAGGCCGAACAATCGCCAGAGTGTCTTCGAAGGCCACGGTTTCCGAGGGACGGCGTTTGGTGCCGCTCCGGCGCACCCATTTGTGCTTGCTGCGCAGCAAACGCTTGTGCTGCTTTAACTGCTCGATGACAGCGTCGAACGCGGCCTTGATTGCGGTGGTCGCGCTCGGACTCTTCTCCTGCGCCGCCATCTGCCCGGAAGGCAAGCGTAGATTCAGCGAAACGACAAAGCCCTCCCGAGCCGAGTTTTCTTCGACAAGGCCTTTGAGATGTACCAGTTCAGGACGAAAGACCTGCAGGTACTTGCTTAGTTTTTCCAGTTGGTGTCTGACTTGCTTTTCGAGATCGGCAGTTTTCGAAATCTTGTAACCGAAATGAACGTTCATGCAAGCCTCTCCGGAAGGGAGGGGATCCAACCGCAGCTACCTTGCTCTGAAACCAGTTTACTCCTGTTGGCAAAGAGGCAAGCAGAAAATGATCGGCGGCCATGACTACAGGACAACTATGGGAACGCAAAACCGGCCCTCCGGCGGGAGGGCGGGTTGCCCCTGTAAAACCGGACGGCCGCTACGGAATGCGCACCTTGGCATCCGGGCTTTTGTTGACGTGGATGCTCTCGATGAAGCGCACTTTGGCGTTGTTGCGCTTCATGACCAACGAGCTGGTGCGGACTCCGTCGCCAAAGAAGCGCACGCCCTTAAGCAAGGGACCGTCGGTCACGCCAGTGGCAGCGAAGACAATGTTCTCTCCCGGTGCCAACTCGTCAGCTGTGTAGAAGCGCTTGGGGTCTTTGATGCCCATGTCGTGCATGCGCTCGGCTTGTTCCGGCGTATATCCGGTCAGGCGGCCTACCATGTAGCCGTTGAGGCAGCGGATGGCCGCCGCGGTGATGACGCCCTCAGGAGCGCCACCGATGCCCATGACGGCGTGAACGCCTGAGCCAAGCATACTGGCAGCGATTCCCGGTGACAGGTCGCCGTCGGAGATGAGCCGGATGCGCGCGCCCGCCTTGCGGATGTCTTCGATCAGTTTGTCATGACGGGGGCGATCCAGAATAATGATGACCAGGTCTTCCACCTTGCGGCCGAGGACCTTGGCGATGACTTTGAGGTTGTGTCCCACCGGCGCCTCGAGATCGACGACGCCCTTGCACGAGGGGCCAACGACAATTTTCTCCATGTAGCAGTCGGGTGCATGCAAGAGGCCGCCGTGTTCGGAGGCGGCCAGCACTGTGATGGCGCCAGGAGATCCCGTGGCGCAGAGGTTCGTGCCTTCCAGGGGATCGACTGCGATAGCAACCTCTGGATACTGGCCTCCGTCGTGTCTGCCAACCTTCTCTCCGATGTACAACATGGGCGCTTCGTCACGCTCGCCTTCGCCGATGACAATGGTGCCGTCCATGGGTACGGAGTCCATAACGCCGCGCATAGCTTCTGTTGCCATCTTGTCGGCCAGTTCACGCTTGCCCTGGCCCATGGTCTTGGCCGAGGCGATCGCCGCCTCTTCGACAACGCGCAAGAACTCGAGCGCCAAATCGGACTCGAAATTAGTTCTTGGAGAATAGGAAGCTGCGTTGGTAGCGGATTTGAGTTCGGGCTGAACCTTGGTAGCCATGTGGTCTCCCTGGAGGTCGCGCCTTGCGATGGCCGGCACAGGAGTGATTTACAAAACGCAAGGCGGCACCGGGTATTTTAGAGAAAAGGGCACGAGGGGCAGCCGCGCTCCTCGGTCCGGCCAAACAACTAAGGATACACGCACCGGTCAACTTCAGCCCAGCGCACAGGGCAGCGCGTTGTGCTTGTGCCACGCGCCACCGAGTGCGCTGGACTCGGAAAACCAGCCATCGAAGCGTGTCGGTTCGCGGCGGGAGTCGAGCCTCGAGGGTGCAGGGAGAAGCCAAAACGGGAACGGTGGATCATTCGATTGTGAGACTCCGCCAGTCGGACTTACACTTGTGTCAGAAGAGGGCGGCATTCGCCGGGCCGATTCGCAGTCGCATGTCGCCGGCCGGCCGGCGGACAGTCGATGGGAGGGATCTTATGGAACTCCGGTTGAACGATCAGGAAAGGCGGCTACTGCTGGAAATCCTGGAGGAGCGTCACAGCAACCTGATTCACGAGATCGCCCGTACCGATCATCGCGACTTTAAGCATGAGCTGCAAGCCCGTTGCTCGGTGATCGAGGACATCCTGAGAAAGGTGCAGTCACAGGAAAACATACCGGCTTAGCACCACGTCACTGCTTGCTGCATTCGCCAGGCGCCCAGTATTTTTTTGCATCGCCCTTGCGGGATCCCCATCCGACGTGTTCCAGTCCAAAGTACACCAGCATCCCACCGAATCCTGAGGTATCGTGCTCAGCGCATTCGCCTTCGGTGGGAGCCGGCGAACTTGTAAACGACAAGGGAAGGAGGAATACAGGGGGAGGATTTGTGACCCCAGCCATTCAACAGTCGGTCGAGTTCGGCGTATCTCCTGAGACGCTCTATGAGTTGTACATCGATTAAGAACCTGCTGGTGGCTCCAAATAAGATGATTGTGGAGTCATGGCGCTCAACTGGCTGGAAGAACTCCGACCCGGATTCGATCCTGGTAATGCGCTTCAGCAAGACGAAGACAGGCGGCGTGTCGACCTGGTGCACGTCAACGTTCCGGAAAACGATCATCAAGGCGTCACCGACGGCTGGGAACATTATTACTGGCAACCCTGGCGCGAACCCCCGGCGGCAGCGAAGTGGAAAGCCGAGCAGCGGAGAAAAGGAAAGAGAAAGAGATAGAGAGCGGGTCCGTAGAGTTCTGAGGAGTCGAACCTCAATCTCGATGGATCAGCTCCCCGAGAACATTCTTCATGCGCCCACGCATGTCGTCCGCCTCATTGACCAGTCACTTTAGTGTTTTGTCCCCCTGTGAGAGTGGAATTTCAGTCCGAGAGCAGACGGAAGCAAAAATGCTGCTGCGACGTATAAACAGTTCCGTGGCACGAGTCAGTAGGTACAAAATACGTGGCGAGTGAGCGCGGATGCAGTGACCGCCGTCACCTCA
>Ga0306925_10004554_pt1 | contig 12542 bp, 10 predicted proteins | sample flu12Cox44000176_FD_203755 | JGI IMG/M metagenome (GOLD analysis project Ga0306925, IMG submission 203755) | Lab enrichment of tropical soil microbial communities from Luquillo Experimental Forest, Puerto Rico - flux8day.12C.oxic.44.000.176 (v2)... | ecosystem: Environmental > Terrestrial >...
TCGGAGAGGCATGAATGCCGAGCTTGTGCTCGATCGAATGGGCGCGGGCGTCGTTGCGCGGGCCGAGCGAGCCGTCGGGGTTGAGCAGGAACTTGGGTATCAGAAAGAGTGAAATGCCCTTCGTTCCCGGCGGCGCGTCGGGAAGCCGCGCCAGCACCATATGAATGATGTTGTCGGTGAGATCGTGCTCGCCATAGGTGATGAAAATCTTTTGCCCGGTAATCCGGTAACTGCCGTCCGCCGCGGGCTCGGCCTTGGTGCGCAAGGCACCCACGTCCGAGCCGGCCTGCGGCTCGGTGAGCTGCATTGTGCCCATCCATTCGCCCGACACGAGCTTCGGCAGATAAGCGCGCTTGAGCTCCTCGCTCCCGTGCGCCGCCAGCGCATCGACCGCCGCCATGGTGAGAACCGGGCCGAGACCGAAGGCCATGGCGGCCGAATTCCACATTTCGATGCAGGCCGCGTTGAGTGCATGCGGCAGGTCCTGGCCGCCCCATTGCGTAGGCGCGGCGAGCGCGTTCCAGCCCGCCTGCGCCCAGGCGTGGTAGGCTTCCTTCCACCCCGGTGCGGTGGTGACCACGCCATCCTTGAACCGCGTGCCATTGCGGTCGCCGATCGCATTGAGGGGGCTGAGAATATCGTTGGCGAACTTGCCCGCTTCCGCGAGCACTGCCTCGACCACGTCATCGGCAAGGTCGCCATAAAGTCCTTCGGCCAAGGCCGGGCCGAAACCAGCCGCGTTCCTGAGCGCAAAGACGATATCGGCGACCGGCGCCCGGTAAGTCATCGTCGGCTCTCCGGGTGAGAACGCTTTCGCCCCAGGGCGGACGGCGTCCAACCCCCGCGCTGCGCTTGGGGCGCCTGGAAGCGCAACTGAGCCAGATGGCGGCGTCGCGCTTAATCTATCCGCGGCGATGCTTCGGTCAACCGGACGAGCTCGGGGCCGCCGCTAGCCGTTGATTGGCCTAATTGCGGTCGCTATGGTCCGCGCGCCGCCGCGGCGTAGAAGGCCGCCTGATGGGGCGTAGCCAAGTGGTAAGGCAGCGGATTTTGATTCCGCCATTCGGAGGTTCGAGTCCTCCCGCCCCAGCCAGCCGGTCCGGTCTCCACGAGCTAACATATGGATACCGCTCAAACCTCGCGGCACCGCAGCGTTTCGCAGATATGGCTTGGTCTCCGTCTGCGGAAAGTGGGCGGCGGGGGCGCCACTCCAGGCGCCTGTCTCCAGGGCCATTTTTAGGCGTCTCGTTTTTGATCGAGCGCTGAAAAACGCTTGGTTGGTTCTCGTGCGAAACCAGGAGGCATTCATGCGTATCGCTATAATTGGCGCCGGATCGGTTGGCGCAACGCTGGGACGAGCTTGGATCAAGCTTGGCGAGGATGTGATCTGGGGAGTACGTAATCCCGCCGATCCGAAACATGCGACGCTACCCAAGGAGCGCGTCAAAGCGCCACCCGAAGCCATTAAAGAGGCCGAGGTCGTGGTGATGGCAACGCCCTGGTCGGCGGCCGAGGCGGCGATCAAGGGCCTCGGCAGCCTCATGGGTAAGATCGTGATCGACTGCATGAACCCATTGGGTATGGGGCCCGACGGCTTGCAACTTGTCCTCGGCTTCAACACCTCTGCCGGCGAGCAGGTCGCAAGCTGGGCATCGGGCGCCTTTGTCTTCAAGACGCTCAACACGACGGGTGCGGGCAATATGGCCAAGGCGGCCGACTATCCGGCCAAGCCCGTCATGCTGGTTGCCGGCGACGATGCCGACAGGAAGCCAGTTGTGATGGAGCTCGTCGGTACGCTCGGTTTCGAGCCAGTCGATGCCGGCCCGTTAAAGAACGCGCGCCTGCTGGAGCCGTTCGCCATGGTCTGGATCGACCAGGCGATGAAGCGCGGCCGCGGGCGGGACTTCGCCTTCGCGATGGTGAATGCGAGGTGATGTCACGCGGTCGCGGCCTTGCGCCCGTTAAGGTCCCACCTCGCAAAGCCTGACAAAGCTGTGGCTGCCACTTAAAAAAGATAGGCGCCAAGGGGCGCTCGATAACGGGAAGCGACCGCCGACGGGAGGACGGGCAATCATGAGAACTTTCATTCTGCGACGGCGCCGGGGCGGCGCCACCATCGCTGCCGCATTCTTGTTCGCATGCGCCGCCCATGCGGCCGAGCCCGACTTCGTGCCGTCAGCCGATCTGCTGGTCGCTGCCAAGAAGGAGGGCAAGGTCGTCCTTTACACCGCCAACTTCCTCGACACCGAGCAGGCTGTCGTCAAGCGCTTCGCCGAGCGCTTCCCAGGTATACAGATCGAGATTGTGCGCGCGCCGACCGGCCAACTCATGACGCGCATCAAGACCGAGGCGGCGGCCAACCGGATGATTGCGGACGTCATCGACATTTCCGACCGGGTGCAGGCGCGGGCCATGATCGAGCTGTTCGCACCTTATGCGCCACCGAACGCCGCCGATTATCCCGAAGAGGCGCGCACGGCCGACCGCCTATGGCCACGCTCCGGCAACGCCTGGACTATAACGTACAACTCCGCGCTCGTGACCGACCCGCCGAAGTCGTGGGCTGATCTGGTGAGCCCCGAATTCGGCAAGCTGCGTCTGGGCCAAACCGTGATCGCATCTGGGGGCGGACCCTTCAATCGCGCCATGTTCGAACGCAAGGTGCTGGGCGAGGACTACTGGACGAAGCAGGCGGCGCTCAAACCAGCGCTGTTTCCGAGCCAGGCCCAGATGGTCGATGCCATGATCCGCGGTGAGATCGCGATTGCGCCACTGGTCACCAATCTCGCCATTCCACTGACCGCTCAAGGCGCACCGCTCAAGTGGTTCTTTGCTCCGGAGGGTGTCCCCGTCACGGTCTTCTGCGCTGGGGTTGCCAAGGGCGCGGATCACCCGAATGCCGCCAAGCTGTTTCTCGGCTGGGGCCTGTCGCGTGAGGGCCAAGCGCTGATGGTCGAGCTCGGCTCGTTTTCCTCCATGGCGCAGGCCCCGATGCCACCGGGCGTCGATCCTAAGGCCATTAAGACTTGGTATCCCGACGACGCCGAGATCGAGAAGATATTCAAGTCTTGGACCGACGACTGGAACAAGACCTACAACTATCGCCAATAGGGACGCCGCCGTGGCGGCCGATCTGGGCGATGCTCCGGCCATGTGGTGCGTCTGCAAGAGCTTCGATTGATCCGGCTGTGGCCAGTGCCCTGCTGCACTTCCTCACCTTTCTCGTCATGTAGGCCCGTCGCAATGCTGCCTTTCGGCGCAACAATACCGATCCGATGGTGGACGGGCAGACCACCACTTTATCATTCACCGGTAGCCCACGGAGGCCGCTGTGCTCACCGTCACGCGCGATATGATTCTGCCCACCACCATCACCGGCTCCTACCCGCGACCACATTGGTTTGACCGCAGCCTCGCTGGCCGATCGTTCAAGTCCGCGCTCGGCGATTCCCTTTTCCGCGAACAGTATCTTGACGCGGTCGCCAGCATTATCGTCGAACAGGAGGCAGCAGGGCTCGATATCGTTACAGACGGTGACAGCCGCTTCGATCTGACGGTGGGTGGCAAGTCCTGGTTCTTCTATCCAATCGAACGTCTCGGTGGCATCTGCGGCCACCGCGACACCTCGCGGGGCTGGATGGCGCGCCACGGTCTGCGTCCCGGGAAAATATTGTGGGAAGTGCAGGAGGCCTATCAGCCCGGCGTGGTGCGTGAAAAGCTCACGCGCGGTCCGCTCGAATACGCCGCGCTTTGGCAAGTCGCTCAGCGCATGACGGACCGGCCCGTGAAGTTCGGTACCATCTGTGCCCCTGCCATCGCATCGATGCTGTGGGACGAGTTCTATGACGACGACAAGGCGATGATCCTCGATCTCTGCGACATCATGAACGCGGAGCTCCGCGATGTGGCTGCGGCGGGCTGCCCTTTGATCCAGGTCGAGGAGCCGCCACACCATATGCGCGCTCAGCAACCAGAGTGCACGGATGCCGATCTCGACTTTCTTACCGAGACATTCAATCGCCAGCTCACCGGTGTCAACGCTGAGATCTGGGTGCACACCTGCTGGGGCAATCCGAATCAGCAGCGTGTACACTGGAAAGTGCCGAGCTACGAATCTTCGCTGTTGCATCTGTTGCGGCTCAACTGCGACGTATTGACGATCGAGTGCGCAAGCTCAGGTGGACAGGATTTGCATCTCTTCAAGGACATCAAGACCGACAAGAAGATCGCCATCGGCGTGGTCAGCCATTGCGACACGGTCGTTGAACCGGCGGAGCATGTTGCGGCCTTGATTCGGAAGGCGCTGGAATACATCCCCAAGGAACAGCTCGTTATCAGCACCGATTGCGGCTTCGGCCGCGAAGGCCTCTCGCGGCGGATCGCGTTTTACAAGTGCGTGGCGCTCGTGGAGGGCACCAATATAGTCCGCCGGGAGCTCGGCCTGCCGGAAGCGCGCGTGCGGGCTGCCGATCCGAAGCTGTGGTTCGCGGGGCGGGAGCTCACCCGGTGAGTGGTGTGCCCGCCAAAAGACATCGCCGTAGCGCTCACGAGAGCGCTCTTCGTCCGCCATCTGTTCCTCCTCACTTTGCAAAAAGGCCAGTGAGAACAGATCGCGTTCGGCACCCGCAAAACAAGCGTGCGAACAATGGACGCTTACCTCCCTTCCTCGATTAAAATTCCCTGTTTCTAATATCCGTGTTGTGATCAAAGAGACTCGGTTCGAAATCGCATGAGACCGGTTCGATGATTCAGCTTCCGGTCAGCGGAGAACCTAAAGCCGTTTCACCCAACACACAGCCTGCGCGCGTATGGTTCGCACTCGTCGCCTATCCACCGAGAAAGATCCGTCGCACCTCCGGGCTGTCGATGAGGGTGGGCGCTTCTCCCTCAATCGCGAGGCGCCCGCTTTCCAGAATGTAACCCCGGCCGGCCATGGAAAGCGCGAGTCGAACGTTCTGTTCGATGAACAATCGCGATGCCCTCCGCCTGAAGCGCCTGGAACACCGACTTCATCTGCTCGACGATGCCCGGCGCGAGTCCGAGGAAGGGCTCATCGACCATGAGCAGCCGCGGAAGCGCCATGAGGCCACGGCCAAGAGCAAGCATCTGCTGCTCGCCGCCTGAAAGGGTACGTGCGAGCTGGTTCTGGCGCTCCAGCAGACGCGGAAAAAGCGTGAATACTCGTTCCAAGGTTCGCGCGCGCGCTGCCTTTGCTGCCGAATGCCATGCCCCCAGCGTCAAATTCTGCAGCACAGTCAGGTGTGGAAAAACACGCCGGCGTTCAAGGACGTGAGCGATGCCCAGACTTGCCCGCACGTGCGTTGGTCGGGCCTTGAGACTCGCTCCGTCGAAGCGAATTTCACCTGCCTTGGCGGCGAGCAGACCGCTGATAGTGTTGACGACCGTGCTTTTGCCTGAACCGTTGGGGCCGAGCAGCGCCACGCTTTCCCCGGCGGAAACCGAGAGCGATACGCCCCAGACCACCTGGTAGTCGCCGTAGGCGACTTCGAGATCGCTAACCTCAAGCAGCATCGTCGACGGTCCCGAGGTAGGCGTCGACGACAGCCGGCTCGCTGCGCACCTGCTCGGGCGCACCGAAGGCGATGGGTCGCCCCGCGTGTAGTGCCAGGATGCGATCGGCCAAGCGCATGATCACCTGCATGTTGTGCTCGATCATCACGATGGTGAGTCCCCGCTGCTTGAGCTCGAGCACGAGCGCAATCAGCTCGGCGATGGAGCGCTGATCGACGCCGCCGGTAACTTCGTCCATGAGGATAAGCCGCGGGCTCATGGCAAGCCCGCGCGCGAGTTCGAGCCGCTTGCGCTGTCCGGTGGAGAGTTCGCGCGCGAAGTTATTGCGCTTCTCCAGCAGGTTTACGAAGGCAAGCGACTCCAGCGCTTGGTCGCGCGCGGTTTTCATGTCCGACGTGTGGGCGAGCGCCCCGACGATGACGTTTTCTGTGACCGTCAGGTCGATGAACGGTTTCAGCTTTTGGAAGGTGCGGGCGACACCCAAGCGGCTGATGCGATCGGGCCGCAGGCCTGTGATGTCGTGGCCGTCCAGCAAGACGCGACCGCCGTCGGGCTGTTGGAAGCCGGTGACCAGATCGAACAGCGTCGATTTGCCGGCGCCATTCGGACCAATGATGCCGACGATCTCGCCCTCGTTCACATCAAAGACGATATCAGCGTTGGCGGTCACCCCGCCGTAGCGCTTCGTCAGGCCGCTGACTTCGAGCAGTGGGCTCATGGCATTTCCGCCCGGCGACGAATGCGCTCTTCCAACAGGCTGAGAATCCCGCTCGGCCGCCACATGCACACAAGTAGGATCAAGATGCCGTAGAGGATGAGATCGATTGTCCGACCCGTGCCGCCGAACCAGATCCGACTGTATTCCGACAAGGGCACCAGGATCGCTGCTCCCAGCGCCGGGCCCCATAACGTGCCGCTCCCGCCAAGTACGGTCATGAGGAGGACAATGATGGAAATCTCTGCCGAAAATAGTCGTTCCGGGTCAAGGACCAGCACATATTGCGCATAAAATGTGCCCGCGACTGACATCATCGCGGCGGAGATCATGAACGCCAGCACCTTGTGGCGTGCGATCGCGATGCCGAGGCTTGCGGCTGCATCCGGTTCATCCCGCAATGCCTGCAGGCGAAAGCCCAGCCGACTGCGACGCAGCTTCCACACCACCAGATAGCCGATCGCCACCGCACCCAGGACGAGGTAATAGTAGGGCACTTTGCTCGTGTGGAATTGCAGATAGAACAAGGGTGAAGTCCGCTCGATCGGCACGTAAAGCCCGGACGCTGCCCCCACCCAATCCCATCGTTGGAAGACGATCTGCACGCCGGACCCGATGAGCAGCGTGGCGATTGCGAAATAATGCCCGCGCAGGCGCAACGTCGGCACCCCGATGGCAACGGCGGCCAGCGCGGACAGCAGCATGCCGACCATCAATCCCGCCCAGGGCGTGATGCCGTATTTCGCGAAAAGAACGGTCGAGGAATACGCGCCGATTCCGAAAAAAATTGCCTGCCCGAGACTGATCTGGCCCGACAGCCCCGCTACCACGTTCCACGACTGGGCCATGAGCGCATACAACAAAATGAGAATCATCAAGTGATGGGAAAACGATGTGGTAAAAATAAAAGGATAGGCGATCAACAACGCGATTGCCGCCGCACCGAGTGCCGACGCCCACAGCGGCGGCCGTGGCCAAAGGCGTTCGGCCCGCGCCTTTTCCAGCATGTCCGTCCGACTGCTCGACATTGCTAGAACCGGCCGAACAGGCCGTGTGGCCTGAAAATGACGACTGTAAGGTAGAGTCCAAACACGATCAGAGTCTTATAAGACGGATCGAGCAAGAGCCCACCGAGCGACTCGACAAGTCCGATCAATAGGCCAGCAAGAAGGCTGCCGAGGATGCTGCCGAACCCGCCGAGCGCCACGGCAACGAATGCCAGCAGAGCAAAATTCGTGCCCACGTCGGAAAAAATGTAATAGAAGGTCGAGAGCATGGTGCCGGCGATCCCGACGCAGCCTAGTCCGATCGCCCAACCCAGCGCGAACATGCGCTCGGTCGGAATCCCTATCACAGCTGCCGCCTGCCGGTCCTGCGCGGTTGCCTGGAGACCCAAACCCGTTTCGGTGCGCGTGACGAACCACCAGAGTGCGGCGAAAGACAACAGGCAGATGCCGCCAGAGATCAACTGGGGTTGGCCGATGAAGATCGGGCCGATTTGCACGCGCCCGGCAATGAACGGATTGGTGATGGTGCGAAAGTCGGGCGTCCAAAGGAATTGGGCGCCGGCACGCAGCGCGACACCGAGGCCGAACGTGCCGCAGACCTGGGCGAGCATGGGCGCCTTTAACAACCGCCGGATGATGCCGAAGTGCGCCAATATGCCGGCAACGGCGAGCAGAATCGCGACGAGTGGCAGCGACAGCATTGGATCAAGGCCGCCGAGAGCCCAGAACCAGAACGCCGTGAACATGGCGAGCATGAGAAACTCACCATGTGCGAAGTTGACAATTTCCATCAGGCCAAAAATTAGGGTCAGGCCGACCGCCACCAGCGCATAAATCAATCCCATCAGAAGCCCACTGATGACGGCTTGTAGGATGAGGTCTCTAGACATCAGCGCGCGCACATCTCTAAGAAACTAAATTGATTTGACGAGCACATGCAAAACACGGTCCAATCCAGCACTAGTCTCCCCACTCAGGAAGCGGTTTTGCATTTGAAATCGCTGCACGAGTTTGCTGTCCCGATGATACGAAGTTCAACTTGACCGCACTAGTACGAGGTCGAACGGAGCGCCGCTATGAAACTCAGAATCGTTGTTCTCGCGTGCGTCGCAATGTTGACTGGCGCAGCATCAGCGATAGCGCAGCAAGAGGTCAAGATTGGCGCGCTCTACCCGCTGTCGGGCCCGACCGCGCAGATCGGCATCGATGCCGTTGCCGCGATCAAGGCTGCCACAGAGATCGTCAACGAGGGCGCTGATCTCCCGCTGGCTCTTGCCAAGAACAAGGGTCTGCCGGGTCTGGGCGGGGCCAAGGTCACCCTTATCATCGTTGACCATCAGGGAAAGCCGGAGGTGGGCCAAAGCGAGACGGAACGGCTCATTACGCAGGAGAAGGTCCAGGCACTTATTGGGGCCTACTTCTCATCAGTGACCGCCGCGGCGAGCCAAGCCGCTGAGCGCGCAGGAATTCCTTTCATCAATGCAGATTCCACCCAGCCGGCGCTGACACAGCGCGGCCTTAAGTATTTCTTCCGAACCACGCCGACGGACGAGAACTTCAGCGAACTGATGTTCGACTTCTTGAAAGATTTCGGAGTGCAGTCCGGTCAGAAATTCCAATCCGTGTCTCTCTTCCATGAGGATACCGCCTACGGCACGGACAGCGCAAAAGTCCAGGAGCGGCTTGCCAGGGAGCGCGGTTTTCGGGTCCTTGAAAAAATCGCCTACAAAGCCCAGACGACGTCACTGACTGCGGAGGTGCAGCGGCTAAAGGCTGCCAATGCAGATGTTCTGATGCCGTCGTCATATACATCGGACACTTTCCTGCTGCTACGTACCGCCAGGGATCTGGACTACAATCCAAAGCTCATAGTCGCTCAGAACGCGGGGTTTACTGACCCAACATTCATCAGCACGATGGGCAAGGACGCGGAGGGCGCGATAACCCGGTCTCCGTACAACGCCGACCTCGAAAGCCGCATTCCGCTTCTTCCCAAGTTCAATGCCATCTTCAAGAAACATTCGAATGGGCGTGATCTTTCAGACGTTCCAGCTCGCAACTTCACGGGCTTCATGACCCTGCTCGATGCGATAAACCGAGCCGGCTCCACCGATCCCGAGAAGATTCGCGTCGCGCTTGCGGCGACAAATATCCCAGCCGACCAACTGATAGTGCCCTACCGCGGCGTCAAGTTCGACGCGACAGGCCAGAACGAGCTGGTGCGGGGGATCTTGATGCAGGTGCAGAAGGGCAAGTACTGCACCATCTATCCGTTCGAGCTGGCCGTTTGTCAGGTGCTTTATCCAACCCCGACCTGGGCCGAAAAAGCGAAGATGTAAGACGCGCGGAACGAGCAGTGCTGTCGACAATCAACACGCGGCGGGCCCTTGCCGCGATCGATGCGAAGCGCGTCCTGGATCTTGAGCAGCGGTCGATCCGAACGCCGAGCTCGACCTTCGAGGAGGGTAACATCGCAGACCTCTATGCGGACTACATGTCCGACATAGGCCTAGAGGTCGAGATGCAGCAGGTGACCCATCCATTCGATCCGAAGCGTAAGAGTCGCCAGCCTATCGGCCGACTCGAAGGTACCGGCGGTGGACCAACACTGCTCATCAACGGTCATATGGATCCTGGCGTCGAGATGAGCGGGTGGAGCGTCGACCCCTACGCCGCGAAGTTCGAGGACGGTTGGATCTGGGGAATGGGCGCGCACGACGATAAGGGCGGCTGCGTGGCCGCAATTTGTGCGCTGGAGGCCATCGTACGGTCAGGCATTCGGCTTAAGGGCGACGTTTTGATGACACCCGTCGTTGCTCACAAGCTCGGCGGGGCCGGTACTCGCGCGCTCCTGCGGCACGGCGTCAAGGCCGACCTATGCATCAACATGGAGCACTCGAACAACACAATCGCCAATGTTTGCGTTGGTGTCGTGATGGTGCGATTCATTTGCTCGGCCCCCGAGCTGTTTTTCCGTTACAGCCCCGAAGCGCGAGCTGCTTATCTCAATCCCATTGAGCAGCAGATGGAAATCGTGCAGCGGATCGGTCCGAGTCTAATGCCGATCGCTTCCGATGGCTGGATGACCTTTACGCCACATCCGGAGCTTCCCGGGTTTCCGACTCACACTTTCGACGTGATGCACAAGGAGCATTACTATTTCAAAAGCGCAACGGGGCGTTCGACGCGAGAGTGCGAGCTGACCTTGCAGTTCCGCACTGTTCCCGGCCAGACAATCGCCACGATCGAGAGTGACCTCAAGCGACTCCTCGCGCACATCAAGAAAGACCATCCGGCGTTCAATTGCGTACTCGAAGTTCCCGCACGTGGCACCGAGCAAACCTGGAATCAACTGGCGATGGTCTGCCCTTCGCATCACCCTCTGGTCGTCGCGCTGGCGGAGGGTCAGACTTTGGCCTCGGGACAACCGGCCGTGGTCGGCGCGCATGGGCGCCTTGGCAACGTCGGTGACGGCAACATCATCCAGGAAGTGCTCGGTATCCCGACCGTGCAATACGGTCCAGGCGACATCCGTGTCTACAAGGAATGGCCAACGCCTGACGAGCGGGTGCGCCTCACGGACCTCGTCACCGCCGCCAAAGCGGTCGCGCATGCCACGCTCCGATTGTGCAGCTGATGCTTGAAGACCGGACCCTCAAAGGGTGTGTTATCAAGCGAAATCTCCAAAATACGCTGTCAGCGAGGTTGTCACATGTATCGAATATGGGTCCCCGATTTGGATTCTCCCTCATATTTCGTCGCTATCGCGGCCGTGGAGCTCGGCTTTTTCAAACAAGAAGGTATTGATATCGAATTTATCCACAACACGAACAAAGGTCCTGAGCTCATGCGCGAAGGGAAGCTGGACTTTATCGCCGGGCCCGCTTTCTCGGCCACGCGGGCATTTCCCGCCTGGAAAGTCAATTGATAGCTGACCTCATCGAACGTGATGCCCCGTTTTACGACGCCAAAATATCCCATGATGCCGTCGATGGTTTGATGAATTTTGCGACGCGCTATGGTCTGACTAAACATGCCGTGCCTTATGAAGACTTGGTTGCGACTCAGTTCAGTCATTTGTGGAGCGAATGAATGCCGTCTGAAACGGGTCACAGGCGGCGGTCCAGCTCCACCGCGCACATCTCAGCAGCGGTAACCCGAAAGGTCGCCAGCGCGGCGTGACAGCCGCGCGCCTCAAAGGCCTGATCATGAAAGAAGGCTATCCTCGAGGGTGAATGCCTGGCACTCCGGTGTGAGTTTGAGCGTCGGCGTGAAGTCCCGGTCTGGAATTTACCCCGTCGGCCCCTTGATGATCTGCACCAGCACCTGCTTGCCCTTTTCGACGCGGAAGTGGCCGTAGTGCCGATTGAGTTGATCGCCTCTGGCGTCGAAATCACAGATCGATCCTGCCCCTTGAAAGTTGATCTTGACGCCCTCGCGCACTTTCTTGAGGGCGACGAGGATATCGTCGATTTCCTCGCCCGGGGGATTATCAACCGCCGGAATCTCCTTCGTGTAGACAAGCGAATCCGTACTCTTTGCCTTCTCCATCGCTAACGCCAGCGTGCAGATCTGATCGTGGGTATTGCCGGCGAACAGATAGAGCGCGTTCTCGTCAGTCGCTCCCATCAGCTTCTGAAATTTCTTGTAGCTCGGGCTTCCGAGCGGCGGGGCGGGCTGAAAATGCTCGATGCCTTCGGCGACATCCGGTCCCACCGCCTCGACGAACTTGCCTTCGGCGTCGGCCATGATGGACAGCGCCATGATCTTGCTGGTTGCCCCCATGCGGACCGCCTCGCGCACGATGGACACGAAATCGGTGAGCAGGCCGAGGCACATCACCGCTTCGGGCGCAGGGTTTGCGCCGAAGATCCGTTGCACCTCGGCACGGTAAGACGGTTGGTCGGGGTTGTAGATGACCGTATCCAGCACCTTGGCGCCGGCCGCCGCGAACGTCTTCTTGGCGGGCTCGATCATGGGAATGACGAAGGGGTTCTGCTGCGCCAGGATCGACACCGTCTTCCATCCGCGCGAGAGCATGGCCTGCGCCATGGCCGGCCCCCAGTCGGTGGCCTTGGCCTGGAAGCGCCAGACCAGGCCTTTGGTGTCGCCGTCGGTGATGGCGTTGGCGGCGCCAGAGACCATCATGCAGGTATTGGCATTGACGAGCACGGGCTTGATCGCCATCGCGATGGGGCTGCCCCAGATGCCGATGACAGCCACGCATTTGTTGATCTCGAGCAGCTTCTTGGTGGCTGCAAGGCCGGCCGTCGGGCTCGATTCGTCGT
>Ga0306925_10004557_pt1 | contig 12539 bp, 9 predicted proteins | sample flu12Cox44000176_FD_203755 | JGI IMG/M metagenome (GOLD analysis project Ga0306925, IMG submission 203755) | Lab enrichment of tropical soil microbial communities from Luquillo Experimental Forest, Puerto Rico - flux8day.12C.oxic.44.000.176 (v2)... | ecosystem: Environmental > Terrestrial > Soil...
AGCGCGGCCTCGAACATGAGCCATGTGCTCCTGTCGAAAAACTCGAAGAAGCGGCTGTTGAAGACAATGCCCGCCGGATCGCAATGCCCCCATTCCACCGTCAATTGCCGGCGATAAACGAAGCTGACCATCAGCGGCTCACCCTGCCGCTGCGCGTGCCGCGACAAGCACGCTCCGCAGGCTTTCGCTGCGTGAATTGTGCGCAACGAGCACGTCGCGGATGTCGCGCTTGAGCTCGGCTGCACTGCGCTGCTCGCGCGGCTTGAGCTGCGCCGTGAGATACGCGCCTTCCCGGCGGCCAAGCGCGACAAGGCCTTTGCCGAAAGGCAGCTGGCTGCGCTCATAGCGCAAGAGGCCGGCAGCCACATCGTTGCTGCTTGTCGCTTCCGCAAGGCTCGCGGCGTCGAGCGCGGACTTGGTCACGCCCGCCCCCACATGCGGACGCGCCACGAAGGCGGCATCGCCCAGAAGCGCAACGCGGCCGAAAACCATGCGCGGCGATTCGAGATCGAAGATCGGCTGGAAGAAAGGCTGCTCGGTACGGGCAAATATTTCAGCGATCTGCGGTGCCACCAGCTGGTGCGCAGTCGCCTTGATGGCGACTGTCACGTCGGGCCGGATCAGCGGCGGGGGGATGGAGGTGCCGTGATAGCGCCCCGCCGCATCGGTGCAGAGATCGACCAGCGTCTTCTCGGGGTCGGCAGGACGGTACCATACGATGTTGTAGGCGCGCCGTCCGGGCTGCGTCTCATTGGCAATGCCGGGCACCGGATAGGCAAGCAGATGCTCGCCTTCCGGAAGACAGAACGTATAGCGTTCAAAAATTTCCTCCCTGATCGCTGCGGGGATTTCGCTCTCCTCCAGCATGGCGCGCCAGGCAACGTAGCCTGCATATTGCGGCTCGACCTCGGGCAGAAACTGCTCGCGCACGGTCGAGCGGATGCCGTCGGCGCCGACCAGCAGATCGCCCGACGCGCGGGCGCCGTCGGCAAAGACGGCAGTCACGCGCTGCGCGTCCTGCTCGATGCGGGCGAGCGAGGCAGCCAGACGATAGCTCTCTCCCGACAACGGGTCGCGCAGTGAGCGATAAAGCCTCCCCCACGAGCTCATCACGCGATGCGTCTTCTCCTCGAGAAAGACATGCCCGCTGCGGTCGAGACAAAGCACGGTATCGACCTTGATCCCCATTGATTCGTCGAAATCGATGCCGATGCGCCGGAGAATTTCGAGGAGCTGCGGATGCGTGCTCAGCCCGGCGCCGCGACCGGTCAGGTCGTCGGTGTTGCGCTCGAACACCGTGACCTCCCAACCGGCGTCGCGCAGCAGATGCGCGGCCAGCAGGCCGCCAAGCGAGCCGCCGATGATCAGGGCATGTCGAGCGGGCATGCGTTACAGCATGGCCCAGGACATGGCGTCATGGCCGGGCTTGTAGTCGCGGTTGCTCTGCGCGGGGTTGCGATTGACCAGCGGCCGGCCAAACAGCGGATGGGTCTGGCTGCGCACCTCGTGCTCAACGGTGAACAGCACCTCGCGCGTGTCGAGATCGATCACGTCCTTGAAACGGTATTCGTGATCATTCACCTCCTGCGTGACGAGGCCGCGTTGCTGCAGCCGCCGATAGGGACCGGAGAAATTCGAGATATAGATCTGCGCGTGATGACGATCATACGGTTGCTCGGGGGCATCCGTCTCGCGGAAATACCAGTACTGCTTCTCGCCTACCTGGACACGGGCGGCGCGCCCGCTGCCGTTCTCGACCATGCCCGCAAGCGCGCCCATGATCTCGCGATAAAAGCGCACGATGCGCTCCGCCGTGCCGGGCCGGACATCGAACATGATGTAGGGCATGCCGAGCACAATGCGACCGAAGCGGTCTTCGTCGGGCGCATGCACGTTGATGCGGTTGCCCCACGGACAGACGGTCTCGACGCAATCGTTGCTCTCGCGGAATGCGAATTTCGTTCCCTCCAGGTGCTTGCGCACCTGAGCCAGGCGCTCCAGCAGTGCCGCGCGATCGGGCACCACCAGCCCGGTCACGCCGCGCAGGACATCGGGCTCGCCGGTCGGCAGGTGGAACTGGCCCATCCCGACATTCACCCACATCAACCGCGCACCGGTGTTGAGGAACGGATCGCGCGTGAGACCGAGGCCGGTCACGTAGTAGTGCGTTGCCCAGTGCTGATCGGTGATGCGCACGTTGACGTGGCCGAGATTAACAATATTGCCGAGGTCCTGTGTCGTACGATCATATTGCTGGTCGGCCATGGTCATGTCCTCGGCGCGTTCTTGTGCGGTCGCACGAATTTAATCGCATCCGCACGCCGCTCTCAATGGCGGCACGGCCTTTCCAGCACGACGCATCGGCCTTAGAATCCCATGTTGGCTACATGGTAGCGCGGTTCTTTCCATGTAGGGGCGAGGCGTCAGCGCGTTCACGCACGTCTGCGACACGCTATGCCTCACCCCTACCAACTGACCTAAGGAAGGTGCGATGAGCTCGCAGAAGACCCTGGTCATCCGCAACGGCACTCTCATCGACGGCTCCGGCCGGGAGGCCTCGCGCAACGAAGCGATCGTGATCGAAGGCAACCGCATCAGGAGCGTCGGGCCGCTGCCGCCGGACATCGCGATCGAGGATCGCAGAAATGTGGAAGTCATCGATGCCGGCGGGCAGTGGATCATGCCGGGGCTGATCGATGCCCATTGCCATGTCTCGTACGGCTATCCCCTGATCAAAGGCGAAGGCAAAGGCAGGGGCACCACCCGGCCGGAATTCTCCACGCTCAAATCCGCCCGCAGCGTGCAGAAGGTGCTGCGCTCCGGCGTGACCGGTATCTCGGTGCCCGGGGGGACCTGGTTCACCGACGTAGGCGTGCGCGACGCGATCAGGCTCGGGCTGATGGCCGGGCCGCGCATGTATGTCGCGGGGCGGATGATCGTCACCTATGGCTGCATCGAGGACGACGAGCCATCATGGGAGGGCACCCCCGACCACTCGATCGGCAAGCTCTGCAATACCGCCGACGAGATGGTCACCGAGGTGCGGCGGCAAGGCAAGCACGGCGTCAATTTCATCAAGATGGCTGACAGCCGCTCGGGCGAATCGCAGATGCTGGCGAAGGAGGAGATCGCCGCCGTGGTCGGCGAAGCGCATCGGCGCAACCTGCGGGTTGGAATTCATTCGCGCGGGGCAGGATCGACCCGCGCCGCCGCGGAAGCGGGCGTGGACTGGATCATCCACGCCGATCTCGCAACGGATCGCGATCTCGAGGCGGTTGCAAAGGCCGGCATGCCGATCATCCCCACCGCCACCTTCCTGGCGATGGTGGTGGAGCTCGGCAACAAGGTCGGGGCCGAGCAGGTGCAGCTCGACATCAACCGCATGAAGCGGCACTTCGATCTCCTGTGCGAGCTGATGCACAAGGCGCGCAAGCTCGGCATCAAGCTTCTGGTCGGCACCGACACCGGCAACAATTCCTTCACGCGGCACGGCGAGCTGCACGCCAAGGAGCTCGAGATCTTCGTCAAGCATGGCGGCTATACGCCCATGCAGGCGATCGTCGCGGCCACCCGCGACAATGCCTATGCGATCGGCCTGGAGGGAGCGGTAGGGGAAGTGGCCGCCGGCAAGCTCGCCGACATCATTGTGCAGCGCAAGGACCCGCTCGCGGACATCACCGTGCTGCAGGGCGGCAGGCATCTGTCCTGGGTAATCAAGGACGGCCGGATCGTCGATCTCGAGCCCCGCGACGAGATGCTCGTGTTCCAGGAGGCGGCGGAATAGCCGGTAGGGCGGATTAGGCGCGCGCTTGCGCGCCGTAATCCGCCATTCGACACGCACCGCATCCGCCAGTTCCGTGGATGGCGGATTACGCTCCGCTAATCCGCCCTACCGAGCCCCGCGGTTACACCGAGAATTGAACTCGCGGAGCTGCATTTTCCACGTTAGAATTGGTCCAGAATGCCCCCCGGAAAAAGCCCGGCAGGCTGCCTGTCTGCCGCGCAAGCATTCTCCCCTTGAAAGGCCAACAGGAGGACGCGAATGGCTCGCCTAACCGTCAACGGACAAGCGCATACGGTCGACGCCGACCCCGACACTCCGCTTTTATGGGTGCTGCGGGACCGCATCGGGTTGACCGGCACCAAATACGGCTGCGGCATCGCCCAGTGCGGCGCCTGCACCGTGCACATGGACGGCATCGCCGTGCGCTCATGCTCGGTCCCCGTCAGCATGGCCGACGGCAAGCAGATCACGACCATCGAAGGGCTCGCTCAGAACGGCACGCTGCACAAGGTGCAGAAGGCCTGGATCGAGCACGACGTGCCACAATGCGGCTACTGCCAGTCCGGCATGATCATGGCGGTGGCGGCGCTGCTGAAGGACAAGCCGAAGCCGACCGACGCGGACATCGACCGCGAGATCACCAACATCTGCCGGTGCGGCACCTATCAGCAGGTGCGCGCAGCGATCCATACGGCGGCGAGCGCGTGAGGGAGGCTGCGATGACTTACATGCCAAAGATTAATCGCCGCTCCTTCGTGGTGGGCAGCGCCGCGGTCGGCGGCGGGCTCGCGCTCGGCTTCGACCTCCCGTTCGGACCGGCGGCGGCCCATGCCGAAGTTGGCGGACCCGAGGTCAATGCCTGGGTCGTGGTGCGGCCGGATGAGACTGTGGTCATCCGCGTCGTGCGATCGGAAATGGGTCAGGGCACGCTCACCGGTCTCGCCCAGATGGTCGCCGAGGAGCTTGAATGCGACTGGTCCAAGGTCACCTACGACCTTCCAACGCCAGGTCAGAACCTCGCTCGCAAACGTCCGTGGGGCGATTTCTTCACCGCCGGCAGCCGCGGCATTCGCACCTCCCATGAGCTGGTCCGCAAAGGCGGCGCCGCGGCGCGCATGATGCTGATCCAGGCGGCCGCCAACCAATGGAAGGTGCCGGCCGCGGAGTGCGCCGCCGAAAACGGCGTCATCACCCACAAGGCCTCCAACCGCAGCATCACCTACGGCAAGGTGGCAGACGCAGCCGGCAAGATCGAGCCGCCGGCCGAGATCAAGCTCAAGGATCCGAAGGACTGGAAGCTGATCGGCAAGGGGGTCAAGCGGCTCGATACGCCGGACAAGGTGGTCGGCAAGGCCCAGTACGGCATCGACGTGCGGCTCCCGGGCATGCTCTACGCCACCATCAAGGCGTGCCCCGTCAATGGCGGCAAGGTGAAGAGCTTCGATGTCGCCAAAATCAGCGGCCGCAAGGGTGTCAAGAAGGTCGTGCAGGTCGAGGATTATGCCGTCGCCGTGATTGCGGATGACTGGTGGCAGGCCAAGACCGCGCTCGATGCCCTTCCCATCGTGTGGGATGAAGGCGAGAACGCCAAGGTCTCGAGCCAATCAATCGCTGCCTGGCTGAAGGAAGGCCTCGATGCCGATCAGGCCTTCGTCGGCAACAAGGGCGGCGACGTCAAAGCCGGACTGGAAGGCGCCGCCAGGAAGATCGAGGCGGTCTATGCCTACCCCTATCAGCACCACGTCACCATGGAGCCGCAGAACGCGACTGCCCGCTACACCGCCGACAAATGCGAGGTCTGGACCTCGACCCAGGACGGCGAAGCCGCGCTCGCCGCGACATCGGAGGCAAGCGGGCTGCCACTTCCGAAATGCGAGGTCTACAAGGGCTTCCTCGGCGGCGGATTTGGCCGCCGCTCGACCTCGCATGATTTCGTCCGCCAGGCGGTCCTGATTGCGAAGGAGATGCCGGGTACCCCCATCAAACTGTTGTGGACGCGCGAAGAGGACATGGCGCACGGCTGGTACCACCCGGTCACCCAGTGCCGGCTCACCGCGGGTCTCGACAAGGACAACAACCTCACCGCGCTCCACGTGCGCATCTCCGGTCAATCGATCCTTGCCAAGGTCAGACCCGGGGCGCTGCAGAACGGCGCCGACCCCGCGACCTTCTCCGGCTTCTATCCCGGCGGAGGCGAGGCCATGCTGGGTTACACCGTCCCCAACATCCTCGTGGATCACGCCATGCGGAACCCGCACATCTATCCGGGCTTCTGGCGCGGTGTGAACATCAACCACAACGCCATCTATCTCGAATGCTTCATGGACGAGCTTGCGAAGGAGGCAGGCGTCGATGCGCTCGAATTCCGGCGCAAGCTGATGGCACAGCACCCCAAGCACCTCGCGGTGCTCAATGCGGTCGCGGAGAAGGCCGGCTGGGGCAAACCCGCCGCGCAAGGCGTGTTCCGCGGCCTTGCGCAGGCCATGGCGTTCGGCAGCTATGTGGCAGCCTGCGCCGAGGTCTCGGTTGACGGCAACAAGGTCAAGATTCACCGCATCGTTGCCGCCACCGATCCCGGTCATGCGGTCAACCCCGCGCAGATCGAGCGCCAGGTTGCCGGCTCGTTCGTCTACGGGCTCACCGCCCTGTTCATGGGTGAGTGCACGGTGAAGGACGGACGCATCGAGCAGGCGAACTTCGACAGCTATGACATGATGCGCATCGCCCAGATGCCGAAGGTCGAGGCCATCATCATGCCGTCGGGCGACACCTGGGGTGGCGTCGGCGAGCCGACCATCTGCGTGGCCGCGCCCGCGGTGCTCAACGCCATGGCGGCGGCGACGGGCAAGCGCTACCGGACCTTCCCGCTCAAGAATCACGGCCTGACCCTGGCGTGATCGGCGACGTGTCCCGGGCGCAGCGCAGCACATAGTGCTGCGCTGCAGACCCGGGATCGCCCCAAACTCCAGGATTGGGCGATCCCGGATCAGCAGTGCACCGCGCTGTCATTTGACGTGGTGCGGCGAGTGTAGCACGCGCGCTGCACTGCATCCGGGACACGAGTCAGGCAACTGCGAAAGCGGACCACTAGCGTTCCAGCGTGATGCGATCGATCTCGGCGAGATCATCCGCTGAGAGCCAGCTTGCGGCACGCACGTTCTGCTCGATCTGCTCCGGCGACGTTGCTCCCGCAATCACGCTTGCGACGGTCGGCTCACGCAGCAGCCAGCCAAATGCAAGCCCCAGCATGCTGTGCCCACGCCGGTCCGCAAGTGCCGTGAGCTCCTCTGCCACGCGCCAGTTCCGCTCGTTGATGAATCTCGAGGCGAGGCCCGCGTTCTTTGCAAGCCGCGAGCCCGCCGGCAGCGCCGCTGCGCGCCGGTACTTGCCGGTGAGAAGACCGCTCGCAAGCGGGAAATAAGGCAGCAATCCCATCCCGTGCGCTTTCAATGCGGGGATGAGCTCGCGCTCGACGTCGCGGACGAGCAGGCTGTACTCGTCCTGAGCGGAGACGAATGCGGCGAGGCGCTGCCGGCGCGCAACCGCGTGAGCTTCATCGAGCTGCCGTGCCGGGAGGTTGGAGCAGCCGATGAAGCGAACCTTTCCCTGCCGCACAAGATCGTCAAGCGCGCGCAGCGTCTCCTCGATGAGTGTACGCGGGTCGGGCTGATGCAGCTGATAGAGGTCGATCCATTCGGTTTTCAGACGCTTCAGGCTTGCTTCCGCCGCCTGCATGACGTAGGCGCGGGAAGCACCGCCCAGCTTGCCCGAATCATCCATGGGCATTCCGAACTTGGTGGCAAGCACGATCTGCTTTCGCTTTTGACCGAGGATGCGGCCGAGCGCCTCTTCCGAGCCGCCACGGTTGCCGTAGCTGTCGGCGGTGTCGATCAGGTTGATCCCAAGCTCGATTGCCCGGTGCACCACCCGCTCGGCGGCGTCGAAATCGATCCGGCCGCCGAAATTGTTGCCGCCGAGCCCGATGACGGAGACTTCGAGCGTGGATTGGCCGAGCCGGCGTTTTTGCATGTGACGTTTTGTGCGGCGTCACTGCGAGCGCGAGAGGCCGAGAATCGCGCGCGCCTCGTCGGGAGTTGCAATCTCGCGGCCGAGCCCTCGCGCAATCGCAACCATGCGCTCCACGAGGACCGCATTGTTCTTCGCAAATTCGCCGGGCGCGATATAGGGGTTATCCTCGTAGCCGACGCGCACATGGCCGCCGAGCGCCACCGCCAGCGCGAGGATGGGCCACTGCTTCTGCGGGTTCATCACGCTCACGTTCCAGATGCAGCGCGCGGGCAGATTGTCGACCATGAACTGCAGCGCCCGCTCGCTCGGCGGCGTCCAGGTGCCGCCGGGCCAGCCGATGAACAGGGTCACATAGGTGTTGTCTTTCAGAAAGCCCTGCCTGCGCACAAACTCGAGATGCCAGAACGCGCCGGTGGTGAAGCACTCGCATTCGAGCTTCACGTTGTGCTCGTCTGCCGCTTTGGCATAGGCGATCAGCTCCTCGACCGGGTGAATCGCCATCATGCGCTTGGGCGGCAGCGTGGGTTCGGGCTGAAAGTACTCATCATGGGCGTTGAAGCAGACCGCCATCATGTCGGGACCGAGCTCCATCAGCCTGATCTTCTCCTCGATGCGGGCCGAGGCGACCCCGAACTGCATGATGGGATCGACCCGGTTCATGATCGCATCCTTGAGCCGCCTCCAGTCGTCATGGTGGATGCGCGAGACCTGGCGTCCATCGGACTGGATCGTCTCCTCGAGCGTTCGGCGGCCGTGGATGTGGGCGATGGCGGCGCCGGCATTGACGGCATCGATGTACTGCTGCGCGACCCCGGCGATGTCCTCCTGCGGCGGGCAGAGATGGTTGTGCGGATAGGAGGTGCGGGAATCGCAGGCCACGGTGATGATCAGCTTTTCCATCAATCCTCCCTGCGCTCGTTCAATCGACTTTCTCAACAGAGTTGTGGCGCGCCGACCGCACCATGGCATCGAGCACCGACATGCCATGCAGCACATCGGCGAGCGGGACCGGATAGGGCCGCCGCTCGCGGATAGAGCGCGCCAGCGCGGTGAGCTCGGCATGGAGCATGTCGAAGCCGGAATGCTCGCTGATCTCATCGGGCGGAGCGGTGATCGGACCGCGTGGCGGCTCGGTCGAGCCGGGCACGAAGCGGACGCGATGGAGATCGGGGCGTGAAATCTCGACCAGCCCGCGCGTGCCGTAAAGCGTGAAGCTGAAATTGGTGGCGGTCGCGACCGAGCAGAAGATCTGCCCGGTCGCGCCGTTCTCGAACCGCAGCAGCACCGTGGTGGTATCGTCCGATGGCGCGTCAAGGTAGCGGCCGGTCACGCATTGCACATCGCGCACGCGGCCCGCGAGCTCGATCATGTGATCGAGGGAATGCACGCCGACCGCCGTGAATGCGCCGCCCGGCGCCTCCTCGGGAGCGGCGCGCCAGTTGTCGGGAGCGACGAACTGCCCGCTGCTGGTGGTGTGCTGCGCCACCATCGCCGTGACCTGGCCAAGCCGCCCCTCTCTCAGATGGCGGCGCATCTGGTCGACGGAGGGATGAAAGCGCCGGCAGAAGCCGACCGCCAGCACCACGCCGGCGCGCTGAGCCGCCGCCACGGCGCGATCTGCGCCGGCGCGGTCGAGCGTGATCGGTTTCTCCACATGCATGTGCTTGCCGGCATGCGCCGCGGCAATGATCTGCGCTTCGTGCTGGCTGTGCGGGGTTGCGAGCACGACCGCATCCACGTCGGGATCGCGGAGAATCTGCTCGTAGCTGGCGGCGAGCTCGAGGTCGTGGTCGCGGCAGAACTCCTCCGCCGTCACGCGCGTGCGGGTGTGGGCAGCGGTGAAGCGGATGTCGCTGCTGTTGCCGCCGCCTTTTCCCTGCACGGAATGGACGAGCGAGCGCCCCCAGCGGCCGAGCCCGACAATGGCTGCGCGGATCATGCCCGAATGCTACCTCGGCGGAATAACCGGAAGCAGTAGATATGACGAGCGGTCCGGGGCGAAATGCAGGGTGTTGATGGCCGCAAAGATCTCCGGCGGGCGGTCACGCGGATCGGTATGAGTGAAGGGGCCTACTCCCTTCATGGGATAATGCGAATGCGGCAATGCCGCATCGGTGCCGTCATACTCGTAATCTCTGCCGCGCACGGTAAGGCCGAGACGATAGCCCGCGGGCACCACGATGCAGGTGGGCCAGATCTCGACGTCGAGTTCGACCGGCTCTCCCGGGTTGAGCGGCCATTCCTCGTCGTGGCTGTGAAATGGCCGATACGGCAGGCTGCGCGCCGCATCGACCTTGCGTTGCGAGGCCCGCAGCCATCCGAAGGCAATGGGGGTGCGGGGATCGTTAGTGCCGATGAAGACGACCTCGCTGCCCTGCGGATCGAACACGCGCAGCACCAGGAAGACGTCGGCATCGCTCGTCGATGACGAGACGATCAGCCTGGCCGCCGCCGGTCCGGTGATCTCCGTGTCCTCGCGCATGGGCGCGGCGAGGAAGGTCAGTCCGTCTCCCCGCGTGTCGTACGGGAGGGTGGATGCGCCGGCCGGAAGTTCGCGCGTGAGAGCGCGGTCATGCGCATCGAGATAGAAGTGGGTCCATTGCGTGCGCGCAAGCGGCCATTCGTTCTCGGCACGCGGCGTGAATTTCTCGCCGGGCCGGCGAATATTGAGAAGCACGCGCGGCTGCTGCTCCCAGCCGGTGTCCTCGCCCTTGAGGAAATGGCCGAAGAACCGCTTCTGCAGACTTGCACCGTAGTCGCTGTAGAAATGCGAGAAATGCGTGTCGCCGTGGACCTCGAGCCATTTCTGCCCCGAGCCCGCGGCGAGATAGCCCTCGAAATTGCCGCGGGTGTGCAGGCCATGTCCGCCCCAGTTGGCCGCGGAGAGAACCGGCGCATCGATCTGGTCGAATGCGGGAGCCCGGGCGCGGTAGTATTCGTCGGCGAGCCGATGATGCAGGGCGTCGCCAGCGACATCGGCGCGATTGCGCGCGAGTTCGTCCTCGCTCAGCGTCTCGCTGCCGGCGACCGGAGCGCCGTTGACCGCGCTGCGCGCCCCGCGCTCACCAAACCCGTACTGCACGCTCGCGACCTGGCGAGGCGCCCAGCCGGCAAGAAAATCGCACAGAATGCCGCCGTGACGCGCAAGCTCGCGGTAGTAGTCGGAGGCACCCTCCCAAATGCAGAGCGCCGCAAGGTGCCGTGGCCGCAGCGGGCCGACGTGCCATTGGTTCATGGCATAGTAGGAGATGCCGTTGATGCCGACCTTGCCGTTCGACCAGGGCTGGGTGCCGGCCCATTCAATGCACTCGTAGAGATCCTTAGCCTCCCGCGGCGACCATACTTCGAGATAGCCGGGCGAGCAGCCGGCGCCACGCGAATCGACCCGCACGACGGCATAGCCGTCGGGCACCCATTTCTCCGGATCGACCAGCTCCCAGTTCTGATATTTGTTGCTCGAGCCTTGCAGCACCTCCGGAAAGGCCTTGGCCAGGCGCATCCATGCGCTCTTGTAAGCGTCTTGGAAAGCGAGGCCCTTGGCATAGGGCCCACAGCTGAGAATGACGGGATAGCGTCCCTCAGCGACGGGTCGAAAGAGGTCCGCCCGCAGCACCACCCCGTCATCCATCTCGATCGGTGTGTCCCAATCAATGCGCATGCCGTCGCGGAGCTCGGATTTTTGAGGATGCATGGCAGGCGACAGGAAATGAGGGGCGGCGATCGCGCAATCGGCGCTTCCGCGGACGGGAGTGCCGAGGCTAACATTGCGCCTCGTTCCCCTCAACGCATTTGCCGCGACGACCCCCATGCATGCGAACGCCGCCATCATTGGCGTGGGACAGTCAGCCTATGTGCGACGGCCAGAGCCGCAGCAGTCGACGCACACGTTCATGCGCGATGCCGTGCTCGCCGCGCTTGCGGATGCCGGGCTCGGTGCCCGCGACGCGGACGGGATGGCGGTTGCATCCATGTCGCTTGCGCCCGACACCGCGGTCGACCTTGCCTGGAAGCTCGGCCTCTCGTTGCGCTGGTTGCTGCAGGATACCAATGGCGGCTCCTCCGCCATGAACATGCTGGGACATGCGGTGCGCGCGGTGGAGAGCGCGGCGGCCTCGGTCGTGCTCATGGTGGCCGGGGACGCAACCGGGCTTGCGGGCTACGCCAGGGTCGCCTCGAACCTCAATCTCGTGACCCAGATGCATCTCGCCCCGCTCGGTCATGGCGGGCCCAACGGCGTCTATGCGCTGGTCACGAGCCGGCAGATGAAGAAATACGGCCTGCAGAAATCAGACTACGGCCACATTGCCATTGCGCAGCGCGCCTGGGCCGCCGGCAACCCGTTTGCGGTCTACCGCGCGCCCATGACCATGGCCGACTATCTCGCCGCGCCGATGGTGGCGGATCCCTTGTGCCGCTACGACTGCGTGCCGGTGGTGGCGGGCGCGCAGGCGATGATCGTGGCGCATCCCGATCGCTGCCCGCAGGGACGGGCATCGGTGCGCGTGCGCGCGCACCGCGCAAGCTTTAATTACGACAGTCAGGAAGGCGACGGGCTAGCCACCGGGATTGCGACGTTTGCGCGCGAGCTGTGGCAGGAAGCGGGCGTGCGGCCCGAAGATGTCGACCTCGCCAGCATCTACGATGATTACCCCGCGATCGTGCTGGCGCAGCTCGACGACCTCGGTCTCATTGCCGATCACGATCTCGGGCGTTTCGCGCGCCGGGA